>Ga0302326_10000983_pt1 | contig 75083 bp, 65 predicted proteins | sample Palsa_T0_3_FD_202264 | JGI IMG/M metagenome (GOLD analysis project Ga0302326, IMG submission 202264) | Peat permafrost microbial communities from Stordalen Mire near Abisko, Sweden - Palsa_T0_3 | ecosystem: Environmental > Terrestrial > Soil > Palsa > Peat permafrost | place: Sweden: Abisko... | reverse complement strand
CGAGCCCCCCGCCCCTTCTGTTTGTCTCAAATCATCCCTACAGATATCCCTAGCGCCACACTAGGGTGGCTGATGGTGCGTGGAACCAAGCGCAAGAAGAAGGATGGGGTTTGGGAGGTCCGGGTCTACCTGGGGCGAGACCCCGTCACGGGTAACCCGCGGCAGCTCAGCAAGACGGTTCGGGGGAGCGCCCGGGATGCCGATGATGTCCTACGTGACCTGATCGCCAAGCACGGCGGGGCGTCGTCAGATGGAGTCGGTGCTACCTTCGGGCAGCTCCTGGACCTTTGGCTGGAGGAGTGTGAGCGGCTAGACCGATCGCCGACGACGATCCGCAACTACAAGTCGCAGATCGAGAAGGGCATCCGGCCGGCGCTCGGCAAGGTGAAGCTGAGCCGCTTGAGCGCGAAGAATCTCGACGAGTTATACGGGGCGATGAAGGAAGACGGCCGTTCTGCGAAGACGATTCGCAACAACCACGCCATTATCTCGTCCGCTTTGCACCAGGCAGTCCGATGGGGTTGGGTCCGAGACAGCGTCGCCGACCGGGCGCGACCGCCGCAGGTGAGCCAGCGTCGGATCAAGGCGCCGTCAGTGGAGTCCGTCCGAGCAGTGGTGGCGGCCGCGGAGGACCGGGACCCTCGCCTAGCTCCCCTCCTTATGCTCGCGGCCCTGACGGGGATGCGGCGAGGGGAGCTGTGCGCTCTGCGCTGGAGCGATGCCGACTTGGAGACGGGCGAGCTGGACGTCTCCCGCAGCGTTGTCGTGGCGGTGGGCGGACTGACTGAGAAGGCGACCAAGACTGACCGCTTTCGGCGGGTCGCTCTCGACGAGGTCGGCGTGCTGCTTCTGCGGCAGCACCTCGCGAACGTTGAAAAGTGGGCGGCGGAGGCAGAGGCGACAGTTGCTCCAGATGCCTTTGTGTTCTCGCCTTATCTCGATGGGAGCAAGCCGTTCCGACCTGACAACGTCACCAGCTTCTTCATAAGGGTACGGGACGGGCTCGGCTTGAAGGAGGTTCGGCTACATGACCTGCGCCACTTCACGGCGACGCAGCTCATCGGTGCGGGCGTAGATGTGCGAACCGTGGCGGGGCGTCTTGGGCATTCGGACCCGTCGCTGACTCTTCGTGTCTACAGCCATCTCATCGAGGAGCGGGACCGGGCTGCTGCCTCGATCATGGGAAAAGTGCTCTCTGTACCCTCGGCGTCGACTGCGGAGACTGGTACCACGGCCTAAGCGTCGCTGAAGTCTCCCGGCCCGACCAGCCCTCCCGTACCATCTCCGAACATGATTACGGGTTCCATCAAGAGCCAGGTCGACAAGGTCTGGGACGCTTTCTGGTCTGGCGGAATTTCGAACCCGCTTGAGGTCATCGAGCAGATCACGTACCTCCTCTTCCTCCGTCGACTCGACGACATGCAGGTCCTGGAGGAGAACAAGGCTGCGCGACTCAAGAAGCCCCTGGAGCACCGAATCTTCCCTGAGGGTAAGGACGAGCTGGGACGGCCCTATGAAGACATGCGTTGGTCCAAGTTTCGGAACTTCGCACCCGATGAGATGTTCACGGTCGTTGACCGGCACGTCTTTCCGTTCCTCCGGACGCTCGGCGGCAACGGCTCGACGTATGCCCATCACATGAAGGACGCGCGGTTCACGATCCCGACTCCGCAGCTCCTCGCGAAGGTTGTCGACCTCATCGCCGAGGTGCCGATGGAAGATCGCGACACGAAGGGCGACCTCTATGAGTACATGCTTGCCAAGATCGCGACGGCTGGACAGAACGGTCAGTTCCGGACACCGCGTCACATCATCCAGCTCATGGTCGAGATGGTCGCTCCGACCCCAACGGACATCATCTGTGACCCTGCTTGCGGCACCGCGGGTTTCCTGATCGCAGCGGGCGAGTATCTGCGCCACCACAACCCCGAGATGCTCCGAGACGAAAAGCCCCGGGCGCACTTCCATCGAGAGATGTTCCACGGGTTCGACTTCGACAACACGATGCTGCGCATCGGCAGCATGAACATGCTCCTCCACGGGGTGGAGAATCCAGATATTAGGTACCGCGACTCCCTTTCCCAGGACCACGCTGGCGAGGAAGAGCGGTACAGCCTGGTCCTTGCCAATCCGCCATTCGCGGGTTCACTCGACTTCGAGCACACCGCTAAGGACTTACAAGCCATCGTCAAGACGAAAAAGACAGAGCTGTTGTTCCTGGCCCTGTTCATGCGGCTGCTCAAGCCCGGAGGTCGGGCTGCAGTCATTGTCCCGGACGGAGTCCTGTTCGGCTCCAGTAACGCCCACAAGACGCTCAGGAGGATCCTCGTCGAGGACCAGAAGCTCGAAGGCGTTGTGTCTCTACCGAGCGGCGTGTTCCGTCCATACGCCGGTGTGTCCACGGCGATCCTCGTATTCACCAAGACAACCTCTGGTGGTACGGATCACGTGTGGTTCTACGACGTGGGTGCCGACGGCTGGTCCCTTGACGACAAGAGAATCCTGCTCCTGTCCGAGGACAATCTCGGCCCCGTTCCCGCTGCTCCCCTCGCAGAAGACGGACATGCCAAGAACAACCTTCCCGACACGTTGGCCCGATGGAGGAATCGCAGCGGGAGCGAATTCAATCGCTCCCGGACTGAGCAGAGCTTCTGCGTTCCCAAAGCCGACATCGTTGCCCAGGGATACGACCTCAGTCTGAATCGCTACAAGGAAGTCGTCCACGAGGAAGCGGATCATCGGCCTCCTCTTGAGATTCTTGCTGATATCGCCAAGATCGAAGAGGACATCCAGCGGGGCGTTGAGGAGCTTGAGGAAATGCTTCGGTGAAAAGTTGGCCGACTGTACCCTTAGCGGAAGTTGCATCGGTCTTCAATGGTAAGACGCCACCAAAGTCTGAGCAGCGAAATGAAGGGCATCCAGTCCTGAAGATCAAGGACGTGGATGAGCTTGGTGGGTTTCGGGGCAGATTCCAGTCATTTGTCGACCCCGCCTTTGCCGGAAAGTTTCCGAGAGCAAGCGTATGTAATGGTGACACTCTGATCTTGAATGCCGCACACAATGCAGCATACGTGGCGTCAAAGACATACCGCGTCGAGCCATCTACAGTCGGGGCCCTAGCTACCGGGGAGTGGCTGATTATCCGTGCAGACAATTCAGCGCTGGATCCCGGCTTCCTTTACCAATGGGTCAACTCTCCGCCGACAAGGCACTCACTGCGAGAACACGTCAAGGGAATTCACCTCTATCCGAAGGACGTCGCCCGGACGGCGATTCCCATGCCATCGTTGGACGAGCAGCGACGGATCTCCAATATCCTCGATCAGGCAGATGGGCTGCGTGCACAGAGGCGAGTAGCCCTGGCCCAACTCGATTCCATCATGCAATCTGTCTTCATCGACATGTTTGGTGACCCAATACTCAACCCGCGCGGGTGGCCGACCGCCAAACTAGGTACCGTTGGCAGCTTGGATCGAGGAGTTTCCAAGCATCGACCACGAAATGCTCCGGAGTTGCTCGGCGGGCCACACCCGCTAGTTCAAACGGGTGAGGTAGCTAACTGCGATGGTTATATCCGCGAACACAACGCCACGTACTCGGACCAGGGACTTCGCCAGAGCAAACTTTGGCCAGCCGGGACACTGTGCATAACGATTGCAGCCAATATTGCGAAAACCGGCATTCTTACTTTCGACGCCTGCTTCCCGGATAGTGTTGTCGGCTTCAGCGCGGATGACCCTGCGACTGTTGAGTACGTCCGTATATGGCTAGCTTTCTTACAGCAAAAGCTTGAGGACGCTGCTCCGGAGTTTGCTCAGAAAAATATCAACCTCGCGATTCTCCGCGCACTGGAAATCCCCATTCCACCGCTTGAGTTACGGCGCAAGTTTGCGACTCGTCTCGCGGTCGCTGTGGACCTAAAGGCGTCATCTCAAGAGTCCTTGAAGCGTCTCGATAGCTTGTTCGCCTCGGTGCAGAACCGAGCGTTTCGAGGTGAACTATGAGCAACTTCAGCTTCCTTGCTAAAGAGTGGCCGGACATCCTGGAGGCCGCCGAGAAGGCTGAGGCGTCGATCAAGGACGACCCCCGAACGTCATGCTTCTACGCACGACGTGCGACGGAGCTGGTCGTCAACTGGATATACAAGGCTGACTCAGCACTGCATCTTCCGTACCAGGACAATCTTGGTGCACTGCTGCACGAGCCCACCTTCAAGCAGGCGGTGGGAGAGGCCGTCTTCAACAAGGCGGACTTGATCTCGCGCATCGGGAATCGAGCCGTCCATGACAACCGAGCCATCCCCGAATCTGCATCGGCGGCGGCAGTCCGAGAGTTGTTCCATGTGTGCTACTGGCTCGCGCATACCTACGCACGTGGGTCGAAGCCTTCGCCCGATCTTGCATACGACCCGAAGGCTGCGGCGAGGTGCACCACAGCGGCACCACATACCATTGCCAAGCTGCAGGAACTTGAGGCGTCACTCGCTGAGAGCGACCAGAAGCTCACTGAACTCTTGGTTGACCGGGAGGCGCTCGACGGCGAGCTGGTCCGCCTGCGCGCCGAGGTGGCGAAAGCCAAGAGCGAAGCCGTAGCTGATACCCACGATTACTCCGAAGCAGACACTCGTACGCAGATCATCGATGAGTACCTCCATGAGGCGGGATGGTCGCTTAGCGAGAAGCGTGATCTCGAGTACGAAGTCTCTGGCATGCCGAACCAACAGAACAAGGGGTACGTGGACTACGTGCTCTGGGGCGACGACGGCAAGCCCCTGGGCCTGGTTGAAGCGAAGCGGACGATGAAGTCACCGCTGGTCGGAAAGCAGCAGGCGAAGCTCTACGCGGATTGCCTGGAGGAGGAGTTTGGTCGCAGGCCGGTGATCTTCTATTCCAACGGCTACCACACCTGGATCTGGGACGACCAGATGTACCCACCCCGCGAGATCCAGGGCTTTTACACGAAGGGCGAGCTGGAACTTCTCATCCAGAGACGGACGAGCCGCAAGTCACTCGCGACCGCTGATATCAGCGACACGATCGTCGAGCGGTACTATCAGACGCGAGCCATCCGAAGGATCGGCGAGGCATTCCAGAACAACTTTGAACGGAAGGCTCTCCTCGTGATGGCGACTGGTGCAGGGAAAACCCGCACCGTTATCGCCCTTGCCGACCTGCTTATGCGCTGCAACTGGGCAAAGCGTGTCCTCTTCCTGGCGGATCGGATTGCACTTGTGAATCAGGCAGTCGGAGCGTTCAAGGCTCATCTGCCGTCGTCGTCTCCGGTAAACCTGGTCACCGATCGCGATGGTGATGGCCGGGTGTACGTGTCGACTTACCCGACGATGATGGGACTGATCGATGAGATGAACGAAGGCCGGCGCCGTTTCGGGCCGGGGCACTTCGACCTCATCGTGATCGACGAGGCGCATCGATCCGTCTACCAGAAGTACCGGGCAATCTTCGACTACTTCGACAGCCTCCTCGTCGGTCTCACGGCGACGCCGAAGGATGAGGTCGACATCAACACCTATCAGCTCTTTGAGCTGGAGCGAGGTGTCCCGACCGACGCGTACCAGCTAGACGATGCTATCAAGGATGGATTTCTCGTCCCACCCATCGCCGTCTCAGTGCCGATCAAGTTCCAGCGCCAGGGCATCACCTACAAGGATCTCTCTCCCGAAGAACAGGAAAAGTGGGACGCACTGGAATGGGGTGACGACGACCCGATACCCGACAAGGTGCAGTCGTCTGCGCTGAACGCTTGGCTCTTCAACGAGGACACGGTCGACAAAGTTCTCGCTCACCTCATGACAGACGGGCAGCGGGTTGCCGGCGGCGACCGGATCGGCAAGACGATCATCTTCGCCAAGAACCATGCACACGCTGACTTCATCGTTGAGCGTTTCGATGCCAGCTACCCGAAGTACAAGGGTGCGTACGCACGAACCGTTCACCACGGTGTCAATTACGCACAGTCACTGATCGACGACTTCTCGAACACGACGAAGGCTCCGCACATCGCCGTCTCCGTCGACATGCTTGACACGGGAATCGATGTCCCGGATGTCGTCAACTTGGTCTTCTTCAAACAGGTCCGGTCCAAGACGAAGTTCTGGCAGATGGTAGGGCGAGGGACCAGGCTCCGGCCGGACCTCTTCGGACCCGGAGATGACAAGAAAAGTTTCTTCATCCTGGACTACTGCGGCAACCTCGAATTCTTCAGCTTGGACCCAGCGACGGCTGACGGTCGCCTTGGAGAGACGCTCAGCACGAAACTGTTCACAACCCGCCTGGATCTCATTGCAGAGCTAGACCGAGGAAATGCGCCTGAGGCCGGAGGCGACGACCAGGCGGATAAGCTACGAGTCGAGACAGCTTCGCTCCTCCACGGCGTCGTTGCGTCCATGAATCTCGACAACTTCGTGGTGCGCCCGAAGCGCGAACATGTCGAGCGGTTCGCGAAGGCAGAGGCATGGACGGTCCTCGAACAAGACGATCTCCATGAACTTGCCTCTGAGGTCGCCCCTCTCCCTTCGGACGTTGAGGCAGAAGACGAGGAGGTCAAGCGGTTCGATCTCCTAATACTCAATCTACAGCTCAGCATCCTGCGCCACGATCCCCGCTTCCCGAAGCTGCGGGATCAGGTCATTGCCATCGCACAGATGATCGAAGAACAGGCCAGCATCCCGATGGTGAGGGCCCAGCTCGTTGTCCTAGAGGAGATCCAGTCCGAGGCGTGGTGGCAAGACGTCACAGTGGTGATGCTGGAGCAAGTCCGAAAGAAGCTGCGGGACCTCGTGCAGTTCATCGAGAAGCGCAGCCGGAAGATTCTGTTCACAGACTTCGAGGACGAGATGGGTGTTGCCACGTCGTTCGATCTTCTCGGGATCCCCCCACCCCATGACATGGACCGTTTCCGCGCCAAGGCACGAGCATTCCTGCGTGACCATCAGGACCACGTTGCGATCCACCGCCTACGGATGAACAAGCCGTTGACGCCGAGCGACTTGGAGACCTTGGAACGGATGCTGGCGGAGAACGGTATCGGCGATCGTGAGACGATCGCCCGGGTGAAGGAGGAGAGCCAGGGCCTCGGACTGTTCGTTCGATCATTGATCGGCCTTGACCGAGGCGCAGCTAAGGAGGTTTTTGCGGAGTTCCTTGAGGGACGGTCACTCACGGGTAATCAGATCGAATTCGTTGACCTAATCATCAATCACCTCACCGAGCACGGCGTCATGGGTGCAGCCCTCCTGTACGAGTCCCCTTTCACAGATATCGCCCCACATGGCCCCGACGACCTCTTTACTTCGGACGAGGTAGATCGACTCGTTGGGGTTCTGGACCGCGTTCGGGCTACGGCAGAGGCCGCCTAGCCTTGGGCTCCGGACCGGCGTTGATCGATCGACTCTGTTGGCTTCACCTCTCTGACTTCCACTTCACCGCTGCTGGAGACCAGTTTTCTCAGACAGTGGCGTGTAACGCCTTGCTACAGGATGTGACACAGCGGGTTACTGAACATGGCCCGGTCGAGTTCGTCCTCGTCACCGGCGATATCGCCTTCTCAGGGCAAACGGCTGAATACGACAAGGCGGCGCACTTCATGCGCAGCCTTGCTGAAGCGGCTTCGGTCGATATCTCTCGGTTCTTCTTCGTTCCAGGGAACCACGATGTAGACCGGCATGTCCACGAGTTTGCACACGTCGGGGCTCTGCAGATCCTTTCATCTCAGCCGCAAATCGATGCTGCCCTGGGTGACCTTGGACGAATAGCTGACCTCACTGAGCGTCAGTTGGCCTATCGTAATTTTCTCATTGCTCTCACGCCCAATCAAGAACGCCTCGAGACAGCAGATTCCTTGGGATACGTCACGATGCTCCGCGTCGATGTCTTACGCATCGCGATAGTCGGCTTAAATTCCTCATGGCTCTCCGGGGGCGATAGAGACATCACAAATCTTGTAATCGGTGAGCGGCAGGTACGGAACGCCCTCGCTCTCATTCGCGATTTTGACCCGCACTTGACGATCGCGATGGCCCACCACCCCATCGAGTGGCTGGCTGATTGGGATCAACAAAGTTGTCGCAATGTGCTGTTGCCTCAATCGCATTTCTTTCACCGGGGCCACTTGCACGAACCGGATGTCACAACCTCTCCCCATCGCCCATGTGTCGTTGTCGCTGCAGGCTCGTCCCACGCGAGTCGCTTCTACCCAAACTCCTACAACCTCATCACGCTGAACCTGGGAACTGCGATGGCGGTGATCCACACGTACCGGTATGACGCAGAGGCCCGAAAGTTTGACGACTACTCGTCCATCGACTCTCCCTGTCGCCTCTTCCAAGGTAAGCCCCCGTGGACCGCCGACGAGTTGGCAGCCGCCCTTTCCGCTGCAGCACCCAGCCACAGTCCCTTCTCCCACTACATGGCGGCGATTCTTCTGGGCCAAAAGGACGAGTTGCCAATCATGATCGACGGGAGGGTTGAGTTTCTAAGTTCGGGTGTAGTCACGGAAACCGATCCGGAGCACGCGGCCTCTGCGCTTGCGTTTCTTGCACTTCGAAACCTTCTCTTGCTTTACGACCCCGGCCTCTCTCTTACCGATCGACTGGCCGAATGTGCAGAGAGAGTGAATGCGTTTGGAGTCCACCTGGCTGGTCTTGCGGAAGCCGATCCGACGTGCGGTGCCCGCATTACAAACGCAGTACTCATCGCTGCAACCAGGAGCGCCGATCCAATGCCTCAGACGGTGGCTCTACTTGCAGCTCTGAAAGCGGAGCAAGAATGGGACACTCTTGAACTTCAAGCGAGACGCATCATTGATCGCCGGCAGACGGCGTTGGAAGGAGTTGCAACAGTCGCCTTGGTAGAGGCTCTGATGCACAGCGACGAAGGACCGAAGCGGACTGAAGCCGCCACTCTTGCTGAACAGCTAATCGAAACCACCGAAGCCACCGCGGAGCACTACTTGTTGGCAGCCGGAGCGTCAGAGGTTGCTGGGCTACCAGGCCGATCGGCGGAGATCGTGATCCGAGCGCTTGCACGATGGCCGGATCACACTGACCTTTTCTCTTACGGGCGAGCCGTCGCGACCAGGACAGGTGACCCAGCTCTTCGTTCCGCCCTTGAAGCTACACGCGGGGGTAACTGACTCATGAGCGACAACGATAGCTTTCAGGTTGGTATCGAATTTGATTCTGTTCTCTCTGCCATTTCGAAACAGATTTACGAAACCCCATTGGCCTTCATTCGGGAGAACGTTCAAAACGCCGTAGATGCTCTGCGGATTCAGGCTTCTCGCGATGCTATTAACTCATCCGATCCGATCCTGAAGGTTCAGGTCACTGCAAACAATCATGTCTGCGAGATCGCTGACAACGGTATCGGCATGAGTCTTGCGGACCTGCGAAACCTGTTCTGGACCATCGGGGCGAGCGGGAAGAGAACGCAGGAGGCTCGTGAGGCTGGTTGTGTTGGAATGTTCGGCATCGGTGGTTTCGCGAATTTCGGAGTCTGTGACGAACTGCGGGTTGTCTCCCAGTCACCGACCGATGTGATAGGGCATTGGACCCTGTTGTCACGTAGCGATATCGAAGGCGCCGGTGGGGCGATCCCGCGAGTTCAGTCCGGCGAGAGTGACGAGGTAGCTCCACGCGGGACATTGGTTCGTGGCGTACTCAAGGCACCAATGGACATCGACGCTATGACGACATTCATACGGGATTTTGTTCAATATGCCGATGAGACCGTGTTGTTCAATGGAACACTGGTGTCGCAGAGGGCCCTCCAGCTTCCCAGTGAGCGTGGCAACGACCTCACCGAGATTACTAACGAGGCGACCATCTGGTCACACGGCAATGTTGAGGTTTCGGGTCGACTCTTCGAGACGGCCGGGCACTTACTTCAGGCTGAGGTGCAAGCACTCACTGTATCGGGCGAGGCAGTTCGTATTCGAGGCTGGCTTCGATTTGAGAATGGGCCGATCGATGTTTTGAAGCGTGGCTTCAAGATATGTAGCACCACTGTTCAGACCGACATCGGTGTGTCTGGAGTAATTGACTGTGATCGACTCTCACCTACGGCCGGACGTGACTCCCTCAATCCAGAATCGAATTCTCTTCTCCAGTCAATCGTGACCAGCATGGAACATGCGGCCGTCGTAGCTGTCTTGGAGTCACCCGAACGAATTACCCAGCACACCCGAATCTTTCGGTATGTCCGCAGACACGGTATGGTCCCGATGCTTGGCCACGTTGTGGTTGAGATGGCGGATGGCAGTGAGAATCGGCTTGAAGACGTGAGAGGTAAATCCGAGGGCGACATAAAGGTGTTCTTCGCTACGAGCAAGAACAAGGCGCTGAGCCAACTGCTGCAAACCAGGGGGCACGTAGTTGTCCAGTTGTCCGGAGACAACGACAAGCAGGCAGCAATTCGTGAGTACCTAAGTTCTCTTTGTGGTGGGCAACCCTTTGAAGGTCGAATTGAATGCGCCGAGAGATACGAAGTGTCTAGCCTGTTCGAGCGCGTGTTCCTGGCTGAGCTCGAACAGACGATCACCTATGCGTACGAGATTACCGAACTCTCCATCATTCCGGGGAGGCTCACCGAGGACGTCCCCGTCTACGCGGTGGAGTCCAATTCAAAGACGCTAACTATGTACGTGGACGTTCGTCACTCCGAGATTCGTAAGTTAGAGCAACTCGGTTTCGGTGGTATTTTTTCCTCACTTGTTGCTTCGTTCGTCCGTGAGTATCTAGGAACTACTCTCCGAGGCAGGAGCCCGAAGTTTTTCGGCAGCGGAGCTGTCAACCTGGATTTCTTGGCTAAGCGGAGGTCAGAGCTGTGGGTGCTCATGACTGATGACATCGAAGTTCTACGGCGGGGTACGCAACGCGAGGTCGTTACTCAGGACGATGTCCAAGTCATCAGAGCCGGAGGGGGCGGAAGTGCAGGGCCGGCTCTTGGCAATCAAGCTCCTCCGGGAGGGAAGATTCCTAAGCTCGTGCGAATCGAGGGGGCAGAGGAGTTTGCCTCCCTCACCGGCTATTATCTACAAATTCCAAAGACAGCCTCGGAGGCTTACGGCGACGTCATCCAACAATGTGAAGGTCGTGGGGCCGTTTGGGCTGGAAACAAGGTGATGCTCATTGCGTCAGATCTGATTTCAACGGCATTCCAGTTCGAGGTGAGGTTGGATCGACTCATCACCACAGAGGGAGTTGGCGGTCCCACCGCTGGCGGTGCTGTCGAGATTGACCAACCGATGCAGGCACTATATGACCGACTGTACTTTCCGGTTCCAGAAGCACTGGAGTCATTTCTCGTTCCCACTGACAAAGATGCGGTTCGGCTTGAGGTGCGATGTGATTGGACCGACTTCACGTTGTCCCGTGCTTGGGAGCCGCAGTCGGAACCAGGAACCGCCTAGGGTTCGCCGGTCTCGTTGAGACACTGGAGAGTTCAGAACTGCATTTGTTACGGATCTGGGTTGCAGCTACCCAAAGGAGGCTTGGTGAAACCTCTCGGGGCACTGCTGGCGGTCGGTATCCCTTCGTCGAGCAGAATGCCTCCCGTGATCGTTCAGGTCAACGGCAGACACCTTCCTGGGCTTCGTTGCAATCCCGGTCCCGATGGCACGCACGACAACGTTCACGTCGGCATCGGCTCAAAATGGATCGCGACTGAACTGGTTCGTGGAGGCGCTCCCGCTGCGACATGGCGATTCGATGTACGCCACATCGTGCTGTCCGACGGCTAACTCGACTACCGAGGGTCCCTCGTTGAGGGTAAGCGGGGTGACCGGTTCTTCTATCTCAACTGGTCAACATCGAGCCCGATGGCAGGGCACGTCTGTTCCGTCGTGCGAGGGTGATGCTGTCAGGGTTAGATGCCTCCGTTGTCGGTCGAGCGATCGCCGAAGACAGCGAGCTGCATTGCGCTGTCGCACTCACGGATGCAAAAGGAAATCCGAGCTGCGCCCGTTTCGGGCACAACGCCATCACTTGGAGCGTTGTCGAATGGGTCGGCTGACGAGCTAGTCCTGAATCACTAGGAACACAACATCTCCTATCTGTGTCTCAATTGCCGGGTTGTGAGATCGCTGAACTTCGTTGCAGAAACGACCGTTTACGCAACATCGCAGGTCAGCGACATGATCGCTGTTGGGTACGTACGCGTCTCTACGGCCGACCAGGCCGCCGGGGGGCTCGGTCTTGACGCCCAACGATCGTCGATTGAGGCAGCCTGTCGCCGGCGGCGATGGGACTTGATCGCCATCCACGAGGATGCGGGATTTAGCGCCAAGACGAATTACCGTCCTGGCCTAAAGCGCGCGGTAGCCGAGTGCGGCTCGCACCCGGCGAGCCTCCTAGTCGTGGCGAAGCTCGATCGCCTTGCGCGATCACTCACGGCGTACGCCAACCTCGTCGATCAAGCGAAGAGCGAGAACTGGAGAATCGTCGCACTCGACACTCCGGAAACCGACACACCGCAGGGTGAAGCAATGCAGGCGATGACGGCCGTCTTCGCACAACTGGAACGAAGACTGATCGCGCAGAGAACGCGAGAGGCCCTATCGGTAGCCCGCAGCCGGGGAGTTCGTTTGGGGAGACCTCCAGCACTCTCTTCGGAAGTCTGCGAAGCGATATTTCTCTTTGTTGATCAGGGATGGAGTGCCACGCGGATTGCACGGCATCTTCAGGAAAGCGGCGTGCAAGCGCCGCACGGCGGCAGTCGGTGGTACGCGAGCACGATTACGCGGATGCTTCGCCGACCCAGAACCACTGACTCCGACTGCTGAGACTGCGGACGCCTACCCGGACCGCCCCGGTCGGCCGACGACGAATCCAACCGGTCTGGCCAGCGCCCATCTCGACGCACAACCACTGCTTCCACCAGTTGCCAGCTTTGCGGTGGAATAGGATGCGTGTATGCCAAACACGGCCGGGCAGGCGCACGAGCCGATCCGCACCGACGAGTTGCAGGCGGATGTTCGACAGTCTGTCTTGGAACTTGCCCTCCAACAGTTGGACCAAGCCAATCAGCAGGCTGCCAATGAACGAATAACTGCGCAGGCGTATGCGGGCGTCGCGGCTGCGATTGCTCTGGGACTATGTGTCGCCCGGGCGGACGCCCCAGCCGGTCTGTTGAAGACGGACTCAGGATTCGACGACTGGTGGTGGATACCTCTCGTCTTATTAGCTCTAGCATTCGTCGTCTATATGGTGTCGACTTTTCGGAGCCGAGCTGATTTGGCCCGAGATCCTTCAGAAATTGCCGAAGGTATTGTGAAGACATCGCTAGCCAACCAATATGACGCTTACTTGCTTTCGTTGAAGGCTGCGAGGGAGAAGACGCTGGAGCCACAGGGAATGCTCTACGTGCTACCAGCGATTGGGCATGCCCTTCTGGCTATCGGGTTAGTCTTGGCAGCAGTGATATTTACTGTAGTATGATTCTCGTAACATGAAAGTCATCGGAAGATGGACGAATCGGATGAAATGGTTTTTGCGAAGGACTGACACCTCACCGCGGCCGACCGCGGAGGACGAGTTGCGGCGACTCTACCCAGAGGTAGCTAAGGCTACCGAAATCGTGGTTGAGCGTCCGTTGGGTCTCCTTAGGTACAAGGGCCACGCCGTCGTCGACACCGACGCACCGGAAGACACCGCTCCTCACGAGGAGTACCACGTAGGAGCTTGACTGCAGACCGGGCTCCTTGGCGCTCGGACGTGTTTGCGAGGCGCCAAGGCAGACGCGGGCCGTTGTGCCTGAGCTGAAGATGACGGTGTTTCCGGATCTTCTTACTCGACTACGCAGAATTGAGCTGTAACCCGAGACTCTCTTGGGCGCTATCTGTCGAGTCTTACCACTGCACAATAAACCGCTATTTATGTTGCGTAAACGGTCGTTTCTGCAACAGGGAAATGGTGGTGTAGATGGCTCGAATGGAGTCAGGCTATATGACGAGTGACCGGAATGCCGTGCATATTGCCCGGCAGAAAGGAGCAACGTGCGATTCACTCGTCGTCTCATCGTTGCATCCGGAAGCGCCATGGTCATCGCCATGGCGTTCGCAGCTCCCGCCTTCGCCTACACAGGCTGGCACTAGGAGTGGTGGCCTGGTGGGGTGACCCACCAGGCCATACCGGTCAGTAGTTCGGGATCGTCAGGCAGAGGCGGGTGCCCCTTCCGGGCTGTGAATCGACAGTCAGAGTGGCTCCACGTTCAGTGGCGACCTCGACCAAGCCGCGGGTGCCGACGTGGCCCTCTTGGCGGCGCCGTTGGAGGTCAGCCGGCGAGAAGCCTCGGCCGTCATCGATGACGAGAAGGGTCACGTGCTCGTCGGAGACGGCGACCCTTAGTTCCACGGTAGTGGCGGCTGCATGAGCGCTGATGTTGCGTAGGGCTTCTTGGGCAACCCGGTAGATCAACTCTGAGTCCTCAATGGCAGGCGCTATGTCGGGGCATTCGAGATGGACGGCCACGCCGGCTTCAGCGAGGGGCTTGAGGAGGGCCGACAGTGTGACCGCCAGTCCGTCTCGCTCCAGGGTTGGAGGTGCAATCTGGACGATGAGTGTCCGGAGATCACGAGCTGCATCGCGTAGGTGCTCGGCCGTCTCCTTCACTCGTTCCCTCGAAATGGCCGCAGCCGAGAGTTCGGCTTGAGCTGCCAGCGTCATTGCCGATCCGGCGACGACTTGCACGACGGTGTCGTGGAGATCACGGGCGATACGGCGGCGCTCACCTGCTTCCGCTTCTCGGAGTTCTTGCTGATGGGCGTGGGTTCGTCGGGCCAGCAGGACAAGGAATGCTTGGCCGGCGACGACGGGCGCGAGGAGCATCGTGAACCCGGCGGTTCCCGCCTCCCGGTAGAGGAGAGCAACTCCAGCCGCAGCCCAACCGTACGCAAGCTCGTATGGCAGGACGGCCAGACTGGATCGCATCGATGTGCTCAGCCGGGCTTGCCTACCGGAGGCGAGCCGGATGACGATTGCGACCAGGACGTGGTTCACCAACCATGCCGCTCCTCCAGCTGCCATCCCTGCCAAGGGAGCCAGGGCGGGATGCTGCTGGTATGGAATCCGGCTCGCGATCGACCAGGCGCTCAGGCTGCTCAGGGTGAATGTCGCAGTGTTGAAGATGCACCGGAACCAGCCTGCTCGAACGAGTCCCCTCCCGATGAGCCCATCGCCGATGGCGGCGGCCACGGCTCCAGGTGGCCCGAGACAAAGCGTCATCCCGAGGTGTACGAAGACCGACGCAGACCATGCTGCGCTGACCCCGCTGATAGTGCGAACGGCAAAGGCCGACAATCCTGCGGTCGCCACGATACCGACGAGAAGCGTGAACGGGTCGGAGATCGGACGCCAGGCAATTGCGGCGAGGATGATTGCTGCGAAGATAACGACGCCGACGTATCCCACCAAGCCAGGCGTATAGGTAATCGGCGACGGAGGCTCCTCGCTGGGCAGGACGAGCCTCGCCTCGATTGATGCGAGAAGTCGTTGAGTGAGCGCTGGCGCGACGGTGTCTCCGTTACGAGAGATCGGCTTCACGTGAATTATGATGGGAGTACGACGAATTAGTGACTTGAGATCCTCGGCTTTGCGTGCATTCCGGCGCCGGGTCTTGCACGCTTGCACCTGTTTCAGAAGCGGCTCTTCGGACCCCTCGCCGTTCAAGGGCAGAATCGGTCGGACGCGTGACGCTCCAGGACACAGACAGATTGACGCACCTGCGGTGGCTCTTGGCCGGAGCCCTGCTCGGTTCCGCAATAACTCCTATTTGGCTGCGCCGCTCAGTGACCGCGAAGTAGCGGGACCCGGAGCCGAGGCTCCGAGTCCCGCATAGCCCATCATTCTTGAGGCTGCTCGCCTCGCTTCGGCGTGAGAGCCTGAAATCGGTCGGCGACGACCTCGACGCTGCGGCGCTGAGTGCCGTCAGAGGCTTCCCAGGATCGTCCTTGAAGCCGGCCCTCGACGTAGACGAGGCGGCCTTTGGTCATGTAGCCGCTGGCGAAGTCCGCCATCTGGCGCCACAGGACTACATCGTGGAACTCGGCCTGCTCCCGGTCGTTGGTAGCGACCCGGACGGTCGTGACGTGAGTGCCGTTACTGGTCACCCGGAGTTCGGGGGTGGCAACGAGCCGCCCGACGAGTGTCACCCGGTTGACAGACGTGCTGCGGGAATGCTTGTTGGTCTCCGTCGATTCGATCGACGTCTCGGTGGATTGGGTCTGGCTTGCCATTGGTTGTACCTCCTAAGTGTTGGATCGATGCAGCGGTGTCCACCAGGACCGAGCGCCGAACGGAATAGCCCCGAGCGCAGCGAGTGCACTTCAGGGCTTGCAGTGGATAGGCGCCGGTCTGGTAGCCGTGTGCGATGAGAGACGACACCAAGGAGGTGCAACCGGGCTGCCGGAGCCGTTACACGGGACTCTCGAAGTCGGAGGGCATCAAGGTTTTCCAAAACTGGGGGCGTGCTGTCGATCGGGAGTGACTGGGCTGGGTTTCGGCGGGAGCGCCCTCACCGAGTGACCTCGCTTTGTTTGCCGAACTCGCAGTACGGGCAGTTGATCACCCATAGGCTGGACCATTCCATCAGGAAGTTGTGATCTTGCGATGGTGGTGCGTACCAAGGCCGGAACCAGTCCTGGTATTCGAACGTTGCCTGCTGGATAACGCTGTCTGAGTCAATCTCGACGAGCAGTCGAGCGGCGGGTCCGCCGGTCGCGATCAGGATCTCCCAGGTGCAGTGTCCTCGAAGCGAGTGCGTGAGTTGGGTGACAGACAGAGGCCAAGGAATGTCCTCGTCCTCGCGGTTGAACTGGTCGTACCTGTCGTAGTCGCCGTCTAGCTCAGCCAAGATGGCTTCGTTTCTGTAGTAGCAATCGGAGGGTTTGCCAAAGCACGCCTCGTAGTACTTCTGGGCATCGCGGTGAAATTCCGCAGTCACTGGATCCAAGTCGTTCGGTTCATAAGTCATCGAAGTTCTCCCACGTTCATCTCTGACCGGTGCGTCAGCACCCACAGGTGCAGTCTGGCCTCGGAAGGTGGACAGGGAGGTCAACCGATGGGGGTCGGCCGCGGCGGCCAGAGGATCGGCCGGTATGGAGGGAGGCCGACGGGACCCACGAGGTTGACGGAGCCGCCACCTCCGAGGCACGCGGAGCGGAGCAACTACCTCACGCGGCCAGTCTCGGATCGAGGGGCAAGGACGGGTTAGCTGCTGAAGGTAATGCTGAACCCAGGGTGGCACAGCCACATCGGCTGCCGAGGTCAAGGGCGGCGTGCCGGCGGAGCGGACCCTTGACGGAGGTCTAACTTCGACATCCTTGAGATTGAGCTGCGCCAGCAGCTCTTGGGAGCCAAATCTGACTCCACCGGCGTCACCGATGCTCGCCGTCGCCGTCGTGCCAGCGACAATCCGAGCACCAGAAGCTGCCGTCGTCGGAGTATCCGGCTCCGTCGGGTCCGATCAGCTCGCTGTAAACCCACGTTCCGCAGGTATCGCAAGCGATGATGAGGCCGGATTCCTGCTGTGGCCGGCTGATCATTCCCTCTATGTTCTCGATGAGCCGGCTGAGGTTGTCATCCGCTTCGGTCTCGTCCTCAGTAGAGAGAACTAGGTGATGGAGGATCAGTTCGGTGATGTCGTCGATGGTGTACGCCATGACCCGCCGCCTCACGCCGCGTTCTCGGATGTTGATGAGGTGGTCTCGACGCCAGCGATGATCGCAGCTGCGGTCCTCTGGATTCGACTGCCCGCTGACTTGATGCGGGCGATTGCCTCGTCGCCACCGCCTGACCATGTCGCCACATAGCCAAAGCTGTAGTCGGAGGAGTCGATGCCGAGGGCGTCGCAGACGATGTAGGCGACCGACTCGGCTTCCAGCTCAGCTAGGGACCGGTCATCGAAGCCCTCGTGAAGGGTTGCGTGGGCCAGCTCGTGGACAAGGGTCTTGACCTGCTGAGCGGGCTGGTTACGCTTCTCGACCCGGATGCGGCGGAGGTCGAAGGTGCAGTCGCCATTGACACCGCCTGAAAGCTCGTCGTGTTCGACGGTGTAACCGATTGTGTGGGCGACGGCCACGAGACGGCTGTACGCGCCCATGACATCCTCGCCCTCCAGGCGTGTGCAGATCTCGGGCAGCTCATCGCCGTCGGTCTGGCTGATGTCGAAGACGGCGGCCGGCTTGAACGCTACCGGGCTTCGGTGGGCGACGGTCTCGGGCTCACCGGCATCGTTGGTGCGCTCGGTCTCGACCTTGCGGGTCACGGGTGCGAGGATCCAGATGGCCTTCTCGCCCTTGCGGACGTTGCGGCCAAGTCGGCGCCAGGCGTTGAATCCTGCGACCCGGGTTGCGTCGGGTTGTTGCAAAGCGATGAGCAGGGCGTTGTTGAAGCTGTTGCGGTGGAATCGGCTCTGGACTGTGAGCCAGTCCTGCCAGCGGTCGCTGCTGGTGAGTTCGGCTATTCCGGCGAGTAGGCCGGTCATGACTTCGTCCTTGCGGTTGGTGGGCACTGGGTGTTCCTCCTTGGGCTAGCGCGATTGCGATGCGCTCCCAGTGGCGGAGGAGGAGCTGCTGTCAGCCCCGGCGCCGAAGGCGTCAGCGAACCCTCATGAGCGTGCAGCGTGGGGTTGACAGCAGGCGACGACTGCGGCAGGGTGCAGCATCACGGCAGTCGTGCTCGCCAAGGAGGCGCAGCGGGATTTCCGGCCGACTCGGGAGCAAGGAATCGGATACCTCGCCGATACGTGACTCAGAAGCCGTCGTATGGCCCAGGGCGTCCGCTCTGAAGACGAGCCAACACCGATGCCGCCGCTATTAGCAGCGGGTAAGCGACCCAACATATAGCGACGGTGAGACGCTGTCCGGGCCATGCGGCGAGGGCGTACGCTCCGACGAAGGCCCATTGGGTTCCGATGACGCCGGCCTCGATGGTGACAAGCCAGGTCCAGCGCCACGCCCGGTTGGCCCACCACCAGCCGCAGATCCCCAGTGGCACCCACGTCCACCATATGAAGAGGATTGCGGTCGACGTCATCGCTAGGGGAACCGAGATCATCGCAGTCCACGGGCGGGCGATCCGTCGCACGACGCGCCGGCTCAGAAGCCCAATGACGCGCCCAGAGTCGGTCACCGGACGCGACAGGGCGATGCGGTCTCGAAGGTTCATCTCGGGATTGGAGGTGCGTGGGGGTTGCCGGTTCCGTTACAGCCGGGGCCGCGCCAACTATTCCAGTGAGAGGTCGGTCTTCAGGTCGGCGAGAGTGATCGCCGCGGCTCGCCGTGCACGAAGCGACAGCACCCGCACGTGGCCAGCGGTAAGTCCGAGCAGCGCGCCTACCTGTTCAGAGGTAAGCCGCTGGACGTAAAGCATGTACAGCAGCCGGTAGTCACGGGGACCGATCCGTGACGCGACTGCGTCAAGCCAGATTCGATCTGCGGCTATGATTGACGCATCGACGAGATGGTGTTCGCTGCCATGTTCAACGTGATGATCGTGGGCTAGATCGTCAACATGTTCAACGAGAACTTCGGGTCTTCGATATCGCTGGCGATGCCACGTCGCGCAGACTCGTGCTGCGACTTCGGCGAACCAGGCCGTCGGAGCATGGATGCGCGACCTGTCGGCTTGTAGGTAGCGCAGCATCGTCTCTTGGGCGGCGTCTTGAGCGTCGTGCTCGGTCGGGAGACGGAGACGGCAGACTCGTAGGACGAAGTCGTGATGTAGGGAGACAACGCCCTCGATGTCGTCATGGGTCCCGCCTGTTGAAACCGGCTGAACAGCCACGCGGCGTGCACTCCGTGGTCATAGGGGTTGCTCCGTCCCCAAGGGTGTGCACTGGCGGCACGTAATCTGTTACAAGGGAGCACCAAACCACCGAAGTTCGTATTTGCGAAAGACAGATCTCGGATTCAGACGAGGAATGGCGTGCCTACCGCCGGGCTTATATCCGGTGAAGCAATCGTCCGAGGGGGCCTTCTTGGAAGTCCGCATCGTCGGGGCGAGGCTGCTGTAGGGCCTCGATACGCAACTCGGTGGGCGGATGTGAGGCCATGATGACCTCCTCCCACCCCGAGCGGGCGGGCTCGAAGATCGAGATCTGACGGAGGGCCTCGATCAAAGGCTGGGCAAGACCGATCTGTGCTGCGGCCGCGTCGGCTTCGTACTCGTAGCGGCGGCCTCGTGCAGCAGTCGCCGGACCGATAACCACCTTCATGAGAACCCAGGTCGGCCACAGAATGGCCCATCCGACGATGGCCATCAGGCCTCTATAGGCGTTGGGGATCTGCACGGTGGGCGTGTCTTGTTGGCGCCGCCCGGCCATAACGCGGCCAAGGTTGTAAAGGACGGCGACTGGGAGTGCGGCGGCCCATACAATGCGCAGGCTCACCGAATCGCCTCGGCGCCAGTGGTGCATCTCGTGGGCGAGGACCGCGGCCAGCTCGTCTTCCTCAAGGGCTTGGAGGAGTCCGGTGGTGATCACTACGTGACGCATGTGGGTCCAAGCACCCGGGACGGCTGAGTCCCAGATGCAGAATCGAGGGTATGCCGAGAGTTTCATGGCGGTGCCGACCCGTTGAACGACGGGGGCTAGCTGCCTGGCCTCATCCCGGCTCGGTCGGCGGTAGCCGCGCAGGACGAGGAGATCCTGCTCGAAGCGAGAAATGACGCCGACGGTCACGACTGTGACCAGGAATGCGCCGACGACGGTGATCAGGACCTGGATCGGCCCGTGAAGGACGAGGATGGCGACGTACACGACGCCAAACGCGATGAATGCGCTGACGACTGCACTGGCGACGACGCTGATGATGGTGACGGAGCCGCCCGTGCCCACTGCGATGGCCCGGGTGATGCTGTTGCTGTCGATGAGGCCGGCTCCGACCAGGCCGCCCAGGACCAGACCCGCTACGGCGGCCCACAGCGCCAGGAAGACGCCGGTATAGCTGGCCAGGAGGGCCAGGGTTGTGGCCCATGGTTGGCGGGCCAACCCAACGCGGAACCAGGCCACGCGGTCGGGATAGTCCTGTGGAATCTGCGACGGCTCGGGAAGTCCCTGAGCGGGACGAGGGCGGGCGGGGGCCCGTCGGCCTCCGCTTGCTGATCCAATTCCCGGGCTGAGCGCCGCTGCTGCGCCACGAGGCTTGCCGCCGGCGGCCGAGCCCGAGACCACTTCTCTGGTTGGTGGCTTCGCAATCGGTGTTCTCCCCGAGGTGTCCGCCCTGATCGGCCGGGGGGCCCGTTTCTTGATTGGGCTAGGAGCGTCGTCCTTGGCGACACCTATGTCCAGTTCCCACACCGGGGGCGGAACCCTGCGCCGAGGTTGATCGGGTGTCGGGAGTGGGGTGGTGTCGTCGTCTGCTGGCATTACCCCTCCTTTTGTCAGAGGTCGTCTCTTTGGATTCGGACGATGGCGCGGCGGTGCGAGTGCCTGGCGTAGACGACGGCTTGGCCGACGTCGAGTTCGCGTAGGACGTTGGGGTGGATGCGGTACTCGTCTACCGGTCGGACGCTGCCCTTGTCGACCTCGCCGCTGTCGAAGTCGACCTGCGAGGTCAGGTACGGAACTTTGCGGGTGCCCAGCTCGTTGGCGAGCGCCTCGGCGTCCTCGGCGTTGACTCGGTGGCAGACGAGGACACCGGATTGCAGAACGGCCGCTCGAATCTCGGGATCGAGCGGAAGGTATTGCTGCGCTACCACGGTAGGCATGAGCGCCTGCCGAGCTTGGAGCAGGAGGTCGCGGATTTGTGGTGCCTCGCGTAAGGCGGTGAACTCGTCGAAGACGACCAAGAGAGGCGAGACCACCACACCCTTGGCGATCGCCCGCAATCGGCGGGCGCAAAGTTGCTTGAGGTCTTGGACTATGACCCGTCCGAAGAGTTCGACGTCCTCGGCCGCCGCGGTCGTCGGCAGGCCGAGGTAAGTCACACCAGGATGGGATGAGACGTCGCCCCAGTCCAACGCCGGGCGTCGGTTGATGACTTCGGCGAACTTGCCTTCGGAGATCGCTCGAAGGCGGAAGCGGAGGCCGGTGTAGCCGGATTGAGCGAGTTCCGATCGGGCGTCCTCTTGAAGGTTGTCGAGGCGGGGACCGAACTCGGGCGGGGCTTTGCGTTTCAGAAGCGCGAACCCGCCGGTCGATAGGGCCTCACAAATCGAGTCGAGGGTCACGGGCTCGCCAGATGCTTGGATTGCTCGGACGATGACGGGCAGGGCCTGCATCGCCATTTGCTTGTAGATGTCGGCCTCGGAAGAGAAGGGGAATGCCCCGACCAGCTTGTTGGCGACATCGGACGGGTCGCCGGTGCATACGTCATATCCGGCGCTGTCAGGGTCATCGGGGTGCACCAGAACAAACGGAACTGTCGAACGCTCCGCGAGTTTGCGTGCCTCCCCGGCGAGCGGTCCGGCCTTGCCATCGACGATCGCAACGGAATACCCGTTCGCCACTGCTCCCGACGCGAGCCGAACGATGGTGGTTGTCTTGCCGCTCCCAGTGGCTCCCGGGAGGAGCACGTGCTCGCCGATGTCGGATATGGCGAAGTCGAAGAGGGCGCCGGCCTGGTCAATCCCTAGGCGAATCGAACCTGCCAAGCCTGCCTGGCGAGCCGGACCCCCCTGGGGTTGGTAGCCGGGTTGGAGTGCAGGCGCGCGGCGGCTGTGATCCTTAGCGTTCACGTGGACCTGCCCGAGAATCGTTCGCGCTCGCAGCATCAGGCCTACCTCGGTGAGCAGCGCGAGGGCGGGGCCGAGCGTCGCCTCGGCGGCGAGGCTGTGAACTACAGCCGAGACAGACAAACCGAGTGAGGCCGAGGGGGCAATCCCGGTCCCGGCCAGCCGCCAGGGCCATGCGAACACCAGCACCGGGGCCGCGACGAGTAACAGGCCGGCGCTGACCACTGCCGTGAGGAAACGGCGCGCAAGGGGCGTGTCGGTAACTCGCCAGAGCAGTCGGGAGGCCAAGGCGGTAGGGACGGCTCCGGGGCACGCCAAGGCCACGAAGCCAGCGACGCTGAGGGCGAGCCCCGCTCCGGTTGCGTAGAGATTCTGCCGGCCCGTGATCGGGCGTAATTGATCCTGAGTGGTCAAATCCGTGCCGCCACCTCATTGGCCCTCCCCGGGTGACGGTCGAAGAGGACGGACCGAGACGAGGTCGTCGGCCCGATTTCGGCGCACGATTTCCTTCAGGCGAGGAACGACCCTTGGTCGCACGTACCACCAGATCGCGTCGTACGATTCGGTGAGATAGGTCCGCAGGATGTGCTCCAAGTCGTTGGAGCGCTTTGAGGTGAGGTCGAGTTCCAGGGCGATGCGCTTGCCCTTCAGGGTGAGCACCCCATCGGGGAGTCGACCTCGCCCAGCCCGGCGTGACCGGGCGGCCAGCTCCCCTCGCCGTTCGATGCGGAGTTCCCGTTCGGTCTCAATCGTCGATCCGGGATGCGCCTGGAGAAGGTCCTCGATGAGGTCCACGAGCGCTAGCGAATGGCGTACCTCGGCGAGCACGAGGCTTGCCGGTCCCACCCCGACGTCAGCGAGCTTGGCTCCTTTGCTAGTGACCCTCTGGACTGAGGGCTCCATATAGAAGGTGTGGTCACTCCGCAGGAGATCGAGTTCCCGTAGCTTTCTCAGACGTCGGTAGGCGGCGCCCTTCCCGACACCTCCGTCAGGTCGGGAGAAGAAGCGGCGAGCAACCTGATCCGGTGTGACCACGCCGTGCCGGCAGACCCACCGGAGGAGGTCCAGATCTCGGGCGGTGAGTGCCGGCCCTCGAGTCGCCGGCAGTCGCACTATCTGGGCGGACCAGGGGGAGGCAACCTGCCCGATTGTTGGCTCAGCTTGAGGTGACCGCCCCCGAGTCACGGCTGGCCATCATTCGTTCGTCGGCGGGACGGTTCCTGCGCCGGAAGGGATCGCTGCCTCACCGGGAGGACGTGGACGTGAAGACGCGCCAGCGTTACGGACGACCACTGTGGACACCAACCGCGTCATCGGCATAAGCCTAGATCCGGTTCAGTCCGCCCGCTCATGTCGTTCCGTTGAGACCCACCAGCTCTTCACCATCGAGAAGAGATAGGGCTCTCTCAAACTCCTCTCCTTCCTCGCCCGCCGCCCTCTTCGACGTCAATTCTCCTCTACTACTACTCGCAACCCTCCGCCGCCGGACAACTCAGACCTTCCGCCAACCGCCTGCCCGCGCCACCTCCGGTACCGCACCCCATCCACTTCCTACAACTTCATGTTGTGTGGGTGGGGTGCGGGACCAGAGGGTGTTCACTGAGCAACGCGCAGTGGACGGCGCGGGCAGGCGGAATCGCTTACAGGAAAAGGGAATTCCGGCGGCGGAGGGTTGCGGAAGATAGGGGCACTAACTGTAACGACGAGTGCTACAGCCTGGAGAACAGTGTTGCGCTGAAGGCCACCGACAACTTTCCCACAGCATAGGTGTCCCAACATTTGGCCGGTGGACCCGTTGCTGTTGGCAAATGCCAACCGGGAGTTCATCGCCGTGTGCGATGGTGGCGGCATGACCTTCCGGGCTGGTCATCTGTACGGTGCAGTCGTCTGAGAGGCGTCGGCCGGTACCGAGGAAGCCATCCACCTTGTGAAGGCCTTCAAAAATGGCAACGACGCGCTCCGAGTAGCGATGGAGGCCTGCCAACAGGGCGAGGGGAGGAGGACTATTGCTGAACCGCTAAGAGCTAGGTTGCTCGCCGCACAATCGAAGCACGAGCCTGTTTAGTATTTGCGGGCGACACCCCTTGAACTCGCTGCCGCCAAGGTGGTGACCGCCAGTGCGGCGATGCACGCGAAGATGACCACCCAAATCCACGGAATGATCGACACAGCCGCCAGAACGGATAAGACACCCATAACCGCTAGGGATGCAATCAGCTGCTCCAGTCGCAAAACTCTCGGTGGTTTGACTGGAGCACCTTCGGATGTCACCGTTGCAGTCATGGCCAAGGTCTTGGTCCGTTTGTACGAACCTACTCCGCCCAAGATGCCGGCGAGGGCTGCCGCCATGACAACAAAGACAATAACTGCGACATTCATGGCCCGCAGTTCTGTTGGACTAGATTCATCGCTCCAGTTCCACCGACGGCGCCACCAGCCGCAGCAAATCCGCCAAGATGGACTCCTTCTGCGATATCTAGTGCACCACCAGCCGCGATCCCACCACCGACAGCGGCGCCAGCCGCTCCCAATGAACCAACCAGTATCACACCGGCTGAAGCTGCGAATGCCTGGCACGAAGCATTTTGGTTCTGCCAGTTGATCTGCCCGGCGGCGACTTGGAATGCTGCCCCCGTTTGCCGTACCGCGGTCTGGGCTTGGTCCTCAGTAATTGTCGCCCCAAAGATGGTGGTACTTCCACTGCATCGCGCCCGGCTCGCAATTTGCTCTGCAACGCCATTTAGGTCGGCATCTTGCTGCGCAATGTCATGACACTCCTGGGCACTGCCACACATAGCCGCCGCCATGCACATACCCATTCCGGAACCCCATTGAGAGCACTGTTGGATGAACTGCTGCATCATCTGGACCGCACCCTGGATCCCGTCGGATCTGACCATCTGGTCAAACGAGATCTTCCCGCTCGGATCGGTCCGATTCAACGGGTTCCCCGCGACATACGCATACGGTGACATGGTCGATTCCACCGCAGGATCGACGGTCAGGAACTGGGCCGTAACGGGATCGTAGTATCTCACTCCTAGGTAGTAGAGGTTGGACTCGTCGTCTCGGTATTGGCCGGCGTAGTCGAGTGGATTGGTCACAGTCGTAACGCCGCTGCAGATGTTTAGGCCGCCCACCGTCACCGTTGTACCCGCGCAAGCAGTGATGTTTCCGTACGGGTCGTATGTGTAGGTGGCCTCAGTTGCTCCACTGCCGTTGAGGATAACTCTGGTGGAGCCGAGCTGGTCATGTTGATACCAAGACGTGACGCCTGCAGAGGTGATTTGTTCGAGCGGTAGTCCACCCGGACCATACACATACGATGTGCTGGCGGACGAGGTGCTCTCTTGGAGAAGCAGGGGGAGGCTGCCGGAGAGGTCCCAGGCGAAGGACGTGGTGGTTGACCCGACGGTCTTGCTCATCCGCAGGCCGTTGGCGTTGTAGGTGTAGCTGCCGACGGTCGTCGGGCTCGTGCAACTTGAGCCGGTGCCGGTCTCGATGGTGGTGAGCCGGTTGGCTTGGTCGTAGAGGTCGCATGTCGCGGCTCCGGTGCTCGGGACAGTTGCCGTTCGGTCTCCTTGAGTGTTATAGGAGTAAGTGGTCCCACCGGTCGGCGTGCTGTTGCAAGCGTTGGTGCTCGGCGATGGAGCGGTCCAGCAAAGCTCGTCTCCGGCATTGAATGCCTGGGTGGTGGTGCCGTCTTGGACGAGGTTGTCTGCGGCATCGTACGTGAACGGCTGAGACTGAGCCGGCGGGCTTGTACAGGCTGCGGTGTTGGTGGATCCGGCGTAGCAGACCTGGTTGAGTGCCGTGTACCCGTAGCTGTTGACGTTTGTCGGCTGGGAGCTGTCGGTGGTGAGCTGCCCGTTGTTGTCGCGGCCGTAGGTGGCTGTGAACACTGTGGTGGTCGCGTTCTTGTCCTTAATGGAAGTCATCTGGTCGGCGGCGTTGTACTTGTACGTATCAAGGACCTGCGCTGTCGTCGGCAAGGATTCGCTGGTTAGGTTGGAGTTGGGGTCGTACCCGAACATGGTCTCGTTGCCATTCCAGTCGGTGACGCTGTTCCAGCGACCGGCGTTGTCGTAGCCATTGGTGACCGAATTTGTGCTGTTCGGGTATGTGATCTGGGTCGGTAGGTTGCGCAGGTTGTACTGGTAGCTGGTTGTTCCGTTGTTGCCCTCGGTGACCGAGGTCAGGCGGTGTAGGGAGTCGTAGGTCCAGATCCAGGTGCCGGTGTTGTCGGTCATGCTGGTGCGCTGGCCGTCGGCGTCGTAGGTGATGTTGGTGACGTTCTCCGAGGGTGTGTCGGTGTAACTGACACTTGTCAGCTGGTTCGCCGCGTCGTAGGTGTAGGTGGTGCACCCGACGGTTGGGGTCGGGAGACAGGAGCCTCCGGGGTTTTGCTGGGTGAGCCGGTTGCCGGCCGGGTCGTAGGTGTAGGTGGTGACGTTCCCGAGCGCGTCTTTGACGGTGGTCACCCGAGCCAGGGAGTCGTAGCCGTAGGTCTGAATGGCGTTGCCTTTGCCGTCCTTCTGATCGGCCACCGTGCCGTCACGGTTGTAGTCGGTTATCAGTTTCGTGTGCGGTTTGCCGGGGCGGATGACTTCGGTCTGCTCGTTGGCCAGGTCGTACACGTAGGTGGTGAGATTGCCGTTGGCGTCCTTCACGCTGGTTTGGTTTCGGTCGGCGTCATATCCGGTGGTGGTTATATGGCCGAGGGGGTCTTTCACGGTTTGTACGTCGCCGAACTCGTCGGTCTTCGATGTGCCTGGGATGATGTAGCTGTCGGTGGTGGTGAACTTGGTCGCGCAGTTGCAGCCGGCGACGTTGCCCTTGGGCGAGACCGTAGTCAGCGGCCAGCCATCCGCGTTGAAGGTCGCGGTCGTCTCGTTGCCGAGCGGGTCGGTGGTTTGAGTGCGGTAGCCGTACTTGTCGTAGCCATATGTCCAGACGTTTGTGTCAGGGTCGGTCATCGACTCGACGTCACCTTGCTGGTAGGTGTTAGCGCCGACGGTGCATGTCGTGGATTCGCAGACCGTGTAGATGGTCGTTTGGGTGGCGGCGGGAGTGCAGTCCGGGCAGGGTGTCGATACCTGGGTTAGATTCCCGTCGCTGTCATAGGTGTTGGTGGTCGTGACCCCCGTCGGGTCGGTGACCGTGGCCGGCTCGTTGAGGCTGTTGTACGTCCACTTTGTTTCGCGGCCGAGGGCGTCGGTCTCGGTCAGCATGTTCCCCGAGGAGTCGTAGGTCATCGAGGTCGCATTCCCGTCCGGGTCGACGACCAGGATCGGCTGGCCGGTTGCCGGGTCGTAGCGGTATGTCGTGGTGGCCGCCTGTGCCGTGCCATACCCACGGGTTTCCGAAACGAGCACACCGTACTCGTAGGTGTCCAACGTCTCGTTGCCCATCGGATCGGTGATCGTCGTCGTGCCCCCGGTAGCGGCCGCCGGATCGCCCGCGTAGAGGAAGGTGGTCTTACGGCCAAGCTGATCAGTCTGCGACGTCACCTGCCCAGCTTTGTAGTGAGTGACGATGCCCGGGCAGCCTGAGGTGGCGTAGCACTTCGGGTCTAACATGGCCGTCATCTCGTGCGATTTGTTATACACGTAGTGGGTGTGCCCGCCGTCGACGTCTATGACGTCTGTCAGGTCACCCGCGGAGTTGTACGTGAAGTGCACTACTCGAGCTGGAGACACGTTCGCGTCAGTGACAGTCGTGATCAGACCTCCTGTGTAGGCCAGCTTCAGACTGCGACCGGCGCTGTCGGTCACATTGGCAAGCCGGCCTTTGCTGTTGTACGTGTAGCTCGTCATGTAGCCGTTCAAATCCTTCATGGACATCAACTGGCCAGAGCTGTTGAACCTCAACGTCTGCTGCGCCTGGCGGACAACCGTCCACGTACCACTGTTGTCGGTCAACGTGGCGATATCGCGAGGTGGCGCCGCCCACGCGGTTCCGTTGTAGGTGAAGGTGGTTTGGGCGCCGTTCTCCTCCGTTAGAGTCGCGGTACTCCCGGTGCTCACAGTCGATGGAAGCGTCAGGCTCGCGCCGAGATTGTCCACCCACCCATAACCCAAGTGGGACCCGTTGGTGTCGGCCGCCATCGAGTTGTACGTGCGCGTGAACGCGAGCGGGATTCCCCTTCCGGGAATCTCCAGGTCGTTGAAGGTGTGGTACATGTTGCCATCTTCGGTGTCCACCGGCGCCCCGAAGATCGTGTGGATGGTGGACTTCATCAAGCACGGTAGACAGAAGCCGCCGCCACCGAAGAGTTCTTGCGCGCTGACAGCGCCGCCGATAAGTGCAATTTGTGGTCCTCCAACCAGTGCGTGAGTGGAGACCTCATCGCCTCGCAACTCGTACGGGTAGACCGCCACCTCGTCGAACGATCCAGCGGTGCCGCCTCCCGACCAGTTGCCGAGGGTGAAGCCCGAGAGCCCGTCTACCTGGTTGCAGCTGCTGGAGGAGCCGACCAAAGCACCATCGAGTGACACGCTACAGCCACCATCCCTCTCTACGTCAAAGAGGTGCCACTTCCCGTCGTTGACCGGATAGGGTAGGCCAAACGGCCCGGTTGGAAAGTTGCCCCCATTCGCAACGTAGAGTTCGGTTCCTCCGTTCATAAGCTGGGCGCCACCTCCCGGCAAGCTGTACAGATCCAGTGTTCCTGAGCTGTATTGAGAAGACGGAACCTTGAACCAAAACTCCACTGTCGACGTAGATCCAAGCACCGGGATCGTCGGGGCGCTGTCCACCACCGAGGCAGATGAGCTGGTGAACGTGATCGCAGTGTCCGCGTCATTGAACAGAGCACCAGGAGTTGAGACAACCCCACCAGGGGAGTAGGTGCCATTGGTTGGCTCGGCGGTCGTGCAATTACCGGAAACGTCGAAGGCGACACGGCCAGAAGGATCTGAGGCTAGATCGTCCAGGCGGAGGTATAGGGCCGGCGCGTCGGCAACCACGGTCGAGGCGTACGAGCCCGAAGGGGTCGCGGCGCACAGCGTTGACTGGTTGAGATGGCTGGCCCCCATCGTCCAGCGAGCTTCGATCCGGGGCTCACTCAACAGCGAGGGGTAAACCGCGACCTCGTCGAACGACCCTGCGGTACCGGCTCCCGACCAGTTGCCGAGGGTGAAGCCCGGAAAGGACTGCTCGTTGCAACTGTCGTCTGATCCGACAAAGCTTCCGTCGAGGAAGACGTTGCAGCCGCTCTCGAGGTCAAAAAGATGCCAGTTCCCGTCGTTGACCGGGTAGGGCAAACCAAAAGGACCTGGTTGAGAGTTCCCCGATGTCGCTAGCTTGATTTCGGTGCCGCCGTTCAAGAGTTGAGCCGCCCCTCCCTGCGAGCTGTACAGATCCAGTGTTCCTGAGCTGTATTGAGAAGATGGAACCTTGAACCAGAACTCCACCGTCACCGACGATGCTGGGATAGACGCGGCCGTGTCGCTCACGGATGCCCCCGAGCTGGTGAACGTGATCGCAGTGTCCGCGTCATTGAACAGAGCACCACGCACCCCATACGCAATACCCGACGATGCGTAGGTTCCGCTGTTGCCGTTGCCCGAGCTGTCAGCTGCCGCACAACAACTGGAATCGTCGAGCCGCCAGTAGATCGATGGGCCGTCGGCCAGAACGGTGGCGGAGTAGCTCTGATTAGCCGCAGCGGCCGGAGTAGCCACGACGGTGATCGCTACCGGCGACGTCAGCAGCGTCGCGAACACCGCCGCTATGACCGTCAACTTTCGTCGTCCGGCGACATGCGTACCTAATGACCCCATTCGCCGACCTCTTCCCTCTGGCCCTGAGAGGAACCGCAGACGGCGACGTGCGGTCGCAAGCCGGGTGGTCGAGGTTGTGGTCCCGACGATGTCTAGCACCCACCCGTAGCGAATGCAATGAAAATCGTCTAATTACCCAGGATGTTTTTACCTACTGGTAACGTAATCGCGGACTGTGGTTGTGAACGCACTCAGTGACTCAGGTTCGCGACGATGTGGCACTTTGAATTAGGCCCGCGTATTGCCGTCGTTGCGCCCGGGTAGGGCCGTCGTCAGGTTTGCGACTACCCGATTTGCCAGGACGCCCAGTTCCTGCTGGCCGAGGCGAGCCGAGTTTGTAACGCACGTCTCCGCAACTGCCACGTACATGGCATGGGAGTCGTTGTGCATCCGGGCCGGCTGCGTTGGGAGTTGGCGCGGCGAGGATTGTCAGAGCGAGAGCTGGCTCGGGAGGCCCGCATCAGCGCAGCCACTGTCAGTGCTGCGATGTCGGGACGAGCGATAGCGGCGACTTCGTTGTCGTTGATTGCGAACGCGTTGTTGCGGATTCCACCGGTCGAGATCATCGATCAGTTGTTGCGCACTGACAATGAGAGGTTGGGAGTCGACTGAAGTCGACTGAAGTCGACAGGTTGCACCGTCGGATCGGACGCGCGACAACCGAGTCAAGTTTTGTACCATTATCGTAAGCATTCGAGATGCTTCGAGTTTGTTCGCATCATCCGAATATCCCTTCTGATAGGAGGGGGTTTCGGGGTTAGCCGGTGGGACTGAACTCGAAAGCAGCGCATTTGGAGGGCGTTGATAAGAAGAGGAATTCTGGATCAGCCAATCAGAGGTTCGAATCCTCTCTCCCCAGCCAACGGCAAAATCCCTTTGTAGATAAAGGGAATTCGAGTTTCTTCGGGTGTGTACAACCTGTGTACAAGTCCATCACGTATCACCCACTCATCCGTTCCAAAGCATTGGCCTCGGGGAGTCAGCCACTGATAATGAAACATGTCAACCGTGCAATGAGGGCCAAACCATGGCCATGCGACTCCTCGACGGCGGGATGCCGTCACCACTCGATCGTCTTGTCGACGATTACCTGCTGAGTTGTCACGCACGCGGCTTAGTGCCAAAGAGTCTTCGCCAGTACAAGCAGTCGCTCTGCTCCGTCTTTCTCCCTTGGTGTGCGACTGAGGGGATCACAGACGTTGCGCAGCTTGACCGGCGCACCCTGGACCGCTTCACCAACTCGCTCTTGATGTACCGCACCGCGAGTGGCAAGGAACTCTCCAAGCACTCCGTGCATTCGTACATTCGTCCAGTACGCCTCATGCTGACCTGGGCAGCTCGCGAAGGCGAACCCGTGGTTGCCAAGCCGCAGCTGCCGCGGCGAGAAAAGCCGGTCCGGGATGTGCTCAGCAGAGCCGAGATCGAACGCCTGGAGATGGTGATGCCGACCGAGCGGGACAAGGTCATCATCCGTGTCTTCGGTGACTGCGGTCTGCGCCTCGACGAGCTAACCCGCCTTTCGACCACCGACATCGTGCGGTCGGGCCGGCAGGCGCATTTGCGAGTGCACGGCAAGCGGGGCCGAATCAGGGATGTGCCGCTGCCGCCGCAGCTCCTGCGGCGGCTGGACCGTCTCATCCGGGGCCGACCGGAGGAGTGCTCATCGGACCGTCTCTTCCTCACCATCCGGCGCGAGCGGTTCGGCGAGCACGAGCCTCTAACCCAGGGGGGCGTCTACCAGGTGGTGAAGGAGGCAGCCGAAAGGGCCCGCATCACCAAGCGGGTCTATCCGCACCTGCTGCGTCACTCCTGGATGACCGAGATGCTGCGAAACGGCATGAATCCCATCCAGCTGTCCTTCATCGCCGGGGCCTCCCCCGACGTCATCGCCTCCTGCTACTCCCACCTGACCAAGGACGACGCGTACGAGGCGATGCTCCGTGTGCTGACGGCCCAACGGTGACCCTGGTGGGGTCAATGCGGAGTCTGGGCGCCGCTAGGTAAGTAGGAGGTTATCCATGATTTACGTGAGTTGCCTCCGTGTCACGCAACATAGCACTAATTCACGTATACTGTGAACTACCACATAACTGACTTGCAGGAGCCCGGATGGCCCGTAACCTGAAACTGATCGACGAACTGCTGGCCCAAGGCCGGCAGGAGTTCACCTTTAACGTCGCTCAGGATGCGCTCGGAACGTCGGCGTCGGTGACGGCCAACGTTCTACGCCGCTTGAGTGATCAGGGGTTGGTGGACCGGCTCACACGCGGCCATTATGCGATCCGTCCGCTGGGCTCGCTGGGAACGTCGGCCGTCACCGAGAACCTGAGTGCGGCGGTCGGGGCGGCCTTCGAGGGTCGGGAGCATCGGATCGCCTACCTCAATGCCTTGAGCGAGCTGTCGGTGCTGAGCCACCCGGTCCGGTCCGTTCAGGTGGCGTGCACACAGCAAGTCCGCTTCACGATGGTGAGCAAGCGACCTTTGAAGCTTGTTATCGAGCGGCCGGAGACTATCCACCTGGAGGCCGATCCCGTCGGGAAGTCATGGATGTCGAACCTGGAGCGAGCCCTCTTCGAGTCGGCGCTTCGGGTGGACCTCGTCGGTGGATCGGAGCGATTGGCCGAAGCACTCGGCAACAGTGCGGGACGCGCTGATCCGGCAAGGATCGTGCGACTGGGCAAGGCGTTCGGACCTCGTGGTCGGGCGGCTGAGCGCAGGCTCGCGTCCCTCGCCGCCACGCTCAACCTCCCCCTCCACCTCGAACCCACCGTCGGGAATCGTCAGCCGATCATCCGCCTCGACCCGCGTGACGCCAGACGTGAATGGGTCGACACAAGGTTTCGGGTCGCCTGGAACCTGACGCCAGACGAGATCTGGGCGGTCGTTGGCAGCTGAGCCATGCTGACCCGTCACCTGATCACCCGACGTGCCGATGAAGACGGCGTTGATGCCGCTATCGCCGAGCGTGACTATGTCCTCGCCCACATCGTGAGCCAGCTTCATTTCGCTCGGCCCATGGACGGCGGTCGTCTGGTCTTCAAGGGTGGTACGGCGCTGCGGCTCGTCCACATGAGGGACTACCGATACTCCGCCGATCTCGACTTCACCATCGTGGGCGGTGGTGTCGATGCGTCAATTACGGCGCTCTCAGTTTCGATCGAGGCGGCCCGCGACCAGGCCGGATTCCCCTTACTGGAACTGACCTCCGACGCAACGGGAGTGGCCTATGTCGGTCCGCTGGGCGCGAAGCCTCGGCGGATCAAGCTGGACATGGCCACGGATGAGTACGTCGAGACAGTTACGCATGCGGCCGTACTGGATGGCGTTTGGAATGACCTGCCGGCGCGCGAGCCGTTCGATGTCTACCCGGTCGACGAGATCGCGGCGGAAAAGCTTCGCTGCATAATCCAACGTGTCCAGTGCCGAGATCTCTATGACTTATATCGCTTGGCCGATGACATGAACGTCTCCTTCGCTGAGGTAAGGCCGCTGTTCGAGCGGAAGGCAGAAGCTAAGGGGTTAGACCCCGCAGCCTTTCCCGACAAGTTCGGGGACCGACTCGACCGTTACCGACAGCGTTGGGAAAGGGAGATGTCCGAACATGTGGCTCCTGTTCCTAGATTCGACGATGTCGTCCGAGTTGTGCGGCGTCACTTACGCAACGCTGGCATGGTCTCAGACCGAAGTTGAGGAATGTCAGTCGGCCACCGCTTCATGCAGAAGGTCCCAGCGCTCCTTGTAATCCTCTAACCAGTCTTGCTTATAGCCGGGCCACTGATCCTCGTACAAAGGCCGGATGCGACGCATCTTGTTGTCCTTGCGCTGCTGCCCCTGCTTCCCTGGCGTCGCCAACCAGGCTTGGTGCGACTTCCGCACCGTCTCGGCGACGACCTTGCTCGGGACGATGTAAACGACCGGAGGCTCGGGCTCCAGGTCGACGAAGGCGTAGAAGCATCGCGGTTGGACAAAGGACTCGTGCTTCACGCTCATGTGCCAACCGCCATCCGGACCGTATGTGCGGGCCTTGACCTGAAGGGTCGCAATGACGGTCTCGTTCGGGTTCATGACCAGGACGTCGATGGTTGGCGAGCCTGGGGGAGCTAGCGAAGCGAGCATTCCCTTCATGTAGAGGCGGTACAAGACGTAGTGCTCGCCTGCCGGACCGACGAGCGACTTCTCCAAGGTGGATCGCGGAGGTCGAGGCATGTTTCCTATTCTGACTGGTCGGCGTTACTGGAACCTTCACCTACGAGGCGGCCGAGTTGCGCTCTGGGAATCAGGATGCGGCGACCGATCCGGATGTGGGGGATCTCGTTACGCGAGACAGCCTCATATGCGAGCGCCCGGCTGATCCCGAGCGCCTTGGCAGCTTCCTCCACCGACATCGTGAGGCGGGCCCCGCTCTCGGCGGCAATTCCGTGGACTCCTTTTAAAGAGGTGGGCCTTCCATCGTTCCCGATACCGGTTGCGACAGCGATCGCTTCGGCCAGTTCTCCGTGCTGCTCGGCCCAGTACGACGGGTCGGCGATCGTGAGGATCGTTTCGGGGTCGATACGTGCCTGCGATGGATCGGGGACGGTTCCGGCGCGGTCAGCGTGAGTGCGAAGGATCTGGGCGAGCTGAAACGAGTGCTCGGTCCAGTAGCCAGGATTGGGCACCTTCACCTCGACGGGCATGGCGACCCAGACGCTAGCTCTGTCAGGAGACCTGCCAGATTACGCGCTGGATCACCAAACACTGCCCGAACGTGATCACCGTCGTGATGGAGATCGTCGCAGGAATCGTGCTGGTGATCGTCCACATAGTCCTGGTCGCGTACATTCTCCTCGCTCATCGTCATGGCGGTGGTTATGCGCCTTCTCCGCGCCTGGCGGCGCTCGGTAAGATCGGGGCATGGGAAACGCGAGGTAGAAGGTGGATGCGATCCAGGTAATCGTGACGGCCCTAGCTGCGGGTGTCGTATCAGGTCTGTCTGACACTGCCTCATCCGCCATAGCAGCGGCCTATGATGCGCTGGTTCTCCGTGTGAAGCATCGACTCAGGGATCGGCGTGATGCTGATTTGATTCTTGCTAGCCACGCGAAAGACCCTCAAAGCTGGCAAGCAGCCCTCACGACAGAACTCGTCGAGGCTGGAGCAGAGAGCGATCGTCCTCTTTTGGATGCCGCACAGCAGCTTCTGGCCCTCGTCGATGAGGCCGGTGCCAAAGCCGGAAGGTACGCAATTGACCTGCACGGCGCTCAGGGCATTCAGATAGGCGACCACTCGAAAATGCACAACATTTTCAACGTTCATCCCAGCAGTTGAGCTAGGAAGATGACGGCCGCCACCGGCCCCGACTCGGCCCCTTGGCGCAAGACACAAGCGCCACAACGTTCTCAGCCGGGCCGAGACAAAACGAGGCGGCGAGCACTGGAAAATGAGACGCCAGCTCCGCGCGAGATTGGAGCGGATGACCACCCGGAACTCGCCTTTGGTCCGAAGACCACTGCACTGGGGGTCCAGGTCGGCAACTTCAACATCCAACATAACTACAACTACTTCGACCCCCTCTCGGTTGACAATCAACCTGCTGGTCTAGCCGTCCCGAAGCAGTTGCCACACGATGTTTGGAACTTCAAAGGTCGTGATACCGAGCTTTGGACACTCGATCTGCTTCTGCAGCGCGCGACAGAGGGCCCATCGCACGTGCCATTAGTCGTGATCTCAGGAGGTCCCGGGGTCGGAAAGACAGCACTCGCGGTTAGGTGGTCTTACACGTCTCTCACGGCATTTCCTGACGGACAGATTTACATTGACCTACAGGGTTACAGTATCGGCCCCCCAGTTTCGACGGCGCAAGCCCTGGCAATCATTCTAGAGGGGCTAGGCTATCTGGACGCCCAAAGGATACCTGACCTAGCCACAAGATCGGCGATGGTTCGTACCTTACTTGCAGATCGCCGCATACTAGTTATCTTGGATAACGCACATTCCGTGTCTCAAGTGCGGCCCCTGATTCCAGGTGGCCGCACGAGCTTCGTGATTGTGACTTGTCGTGATGATCTTTCTGGACTAGTGGCGCGGGATGGAGCCCAACGGTTAGACCTAGCGCGATTGCGCATCGAGGATGCAACTGAACTTTTAGAGAGCTTAATCGGGCCACGAACAACCGAAGAGAACCAGCAACTGCGGTTGCTGGCTGAGCAATGCGCATGTCTGCCACTCGCGCTGAGAATAGCGGCGGAGGTAGTGGTTAGTCACCCGGACAAGACTGTCCAGGAGCTTTGTCTGGACCTTCGTGACCAACGACAGAGAATCAAGATCCTAAGTGACAGTGATGATCCAGAGGCCGCCATATCGTCCGTTTTATCGTGGTCCTACGACAAGCTACAGCCGATCCATGCTTCTGCCTTTCGGCGCCTATCCCTTCACCCTGGAGCAGACTACGACATCTTTGCCGTTGCGGCACTACTCGAAGGAAGCGCGGAGAACGCGTTGGGGGTAATGGAGGTCCTTCGTCGTAAGAATCTCATTGAGACGCTCGCGGGTGAGAGATTTCGTATTCACGACATCCTGAGGGGGTATGCGAGTGCGCTTTCACACCAGGAGGACTCGGCGCCGGAACGACTTGAGTGCTTCAAGCGGCTGTCCGACTACTACGTCGGAACCGCGACCATAGCAATGAACCTGCTCTTCCCAGTGGATCGCGAAAAGCGCGTGGGTCTTGACCGCGTTACCGTAACAGGTCCACAGCTGACGGACCGTTCCGGTGCCCGACGCTGGTTAACTTCAGAGCGAGCGAACATCGCCCAGATTGCAGGATTGCCTAGATCTTCACAGGGGGCCGCGGAACTTCTGCAGACGGTGTGGCGCTTCTATACCACTAGTGGGTATTACGACGACGCGCACCGGATAGCGGATGCCTCAATGAAATCGGCAAGAGACAGTGGCGACTCTGCAGCCGAGGCTGTCGCCCTTCAGCTATCAGGTCTAATCTCGATACTAGAGGGAAGACCAGATCGGGCGCCCGAGTCCCTCCTGCAAGCTATAGACATCCAGCGAGCAAATGTGATCCCAGCCGTTTTGGCAACTTCATTGTTCTATCTGGGCCAAGCTTACGCCCATATGGGTGAATACACCAGGGCACTAGTGCATCATCAGGACGCGCTCGCTTTGTATAAGGTCGCTAATGACAGACTCGGGATTGCGAACGCGGAGGGCAATATCGGCTACGTCCTGTGGCGGCTTGGGCGCTATACCGAGTCGTATGCCTCACACGGCAAAGCCCTCAGACAGCATTGGGCGCTTCGGCACGAGCCCGGAGTAGCCAGCACTCTTGATAGCCTTGGTCGCCTTAATCGAAGTATGGGTCGCATTCGAAAGGCGATTCAGCAGCACCGGACAGCTGTTCGGCGTCAAAGGCAGTTAGAGCATCATCTTGGCGAAGCTAAGGCCTTCGAGAACCTCGGACTATGTTATTCGGTCTTAAAGGACTTCCCAGTGGCGAGAAGACAATTTGATGAGGCGTTAGCTATTTGCGATGTACGTGGATTCGAGAGACTGGAGCGCAGGATACTGAATAGCAGGGCCGAAGCTGCGCTGGCATCTAAGGACGTTCGCAACGCTGAACGTGATTATGCAACGGTGTTGGCCAGCGCCGTACCAGCAGGTGATCGGGAAGAAGAGGCCCGAGCTTGCAAAGGCGTTTGCGAGATTCGGGAGGTGGAGGGTCGCCCTGCAGAAGCTGTAGGGTTTGCACGTCGATCGTTGGACATATATCGGGCCTTGGGCGTCCCTGAGGCAATCGCAGCGGCCGATCGTTTTGACGCGCTTCTCCGACACTGCGGGACCTAGGGAGAGCCACTGGGAAGACGTTATGCCGGACGAGTGCAGCGCAATGAGGGGGAGCATCGTGGGTTTGAGTGTAAGAGGAGATATGGAGCTTGCCGAAGGTTTCGATCATCACTGCATGCGCGCCGAACGCGGCACAGTTCCTGTCAGAAGCATGGTGTTCCATAAAGAGTTCGGTACTGCCGGTTGGATGGCAGATCGAGTGGTGTCTTCAGGAAGACGGGCCAGATCGAACGGTTGACCCTCTATTGGTCTCGCAGCCAACGATCAGTTACGACGTGAATGGTTGCTCACTTGGAACCGCGACGACACGGAATCTCGCGCTGGTGCGATCGGTCGGAGATATCGTGGTCGGCTTGGACGCGGACGACATGTTGGCGCCAGGTGGTCTGTTGGCATTGGTTAAAGCGGTAAGCGTCTCGTCACTCCTCGCCTGGTCAGTAGGGCGCGATTGCCACCTTATGCCGAATGGTGAGCTGGTAAACCAGGTGGCGTCTCTTAGGCCGGGTGTTTATCGGCCGGGGGAGGTTGTGGAGAAATGGCTAGAGCTAGGACGAGCGCCCTTCCGGTCCTCATTGGCGTGCATGCGGACAAAGGCGGTGTGGCGGGTCGGCGGCTGGCCGGCCCTCGGTCGCTTAGATGACGCAGCACTCGTGTATGCGCTCTCAGCGCTCTACCCCGGCGTCATCGTGCCCGACAATACCCTCATTTATCGCAGGTGGAGCGGACAGAAGACGATTCAAGACTGGTCCAAGAATCTGATCGCGCCATCCAAGGACTTCACCGTCCGCTGGGTACGAGCGATGACCGAGGACTGCAAAGACTCGCGCTGACAGAGCGGAGACTGTTTGCAAGTTCGTGACCCGAGGGATATCCGCATGGTGGGCCCCCCTCTCGGTGAGTCGCTGAGATGCGTGGCACAAGGATGGTCTTCCAATATGGATCGGAGGAATCTCGTTCAGACGGACGGCTGCTGCCTCCTCCGCGGTGAGCGTCATTCGCTTTCCGGCGGGGGCCGTCCCTACGCCGGTTCCGCCCGAGTCCAGCGCAAGAGGCAGTCGGCCAGCTGCCATACGCAGTGCGGCGGCGAGTTCGGACCGATGCTCTCTCCGCCAGAACGTCGTGAAACTCGGTGACTTCGGGTGATGAATTGGCCGAGCTGCGAGGGGTACCGAGGCACGCCAAGAGGCGCCGACGCGAGCCAGAGACCCGCGCCAGCTGGGGCACGCTGTCGATCCATAGGGAGGTCGAGCACTTTCAAAGACGGTGCCGCGGCCATACGCAACGCTACTGAGCAGGCCGAGTCCGGGATTTTCTACTGGCTGTGGACGGGTCGGGATAGTGTCGCCCGCCAGCGTGATGGGGCCACTGTTTCGCCAGTGGCATGGGGCCAGGCCCGGTCCATCAGCGACGACATGAGGATGATGGCTGCCCGGCCGGTCGGGGTCAAGTGGGACGGCGGCGTCGGCGGGGTCTGGCTGTGACTGTGCCGGTGTCGAGGCCGGGTTTTTGGCGTTGCCGGTAGGACTCGCCGTCGAGGACCAACTCGTAAGCGGCGGACTGGAGCCGGTCGATGGCCGATTGGGCCAGGAGCGGGTCTGCCATCTGGGCCAGCCACTCGACGGGCTCGCGGTTGGAGGTGACCACGGTGGACGCGACGCGGTGGCGTTCGACGATGAGCTCGTAGATGTCGGCGGTGTCGAGCGCGTCGAAGGGTTGTAGGGCGAAGTCGTCGAGGACGAGCAGGTCGACGCGTAGGAGTTTGCGGATCTCGGCGTCGTGGCTGTTGTCGAGGCGGGACGCCCGCAGCCGTTTGAGCAGGACGTCGGCCCGGCAGAAGATGGCGCTGTAGCGGCGGCGGATGGCGGCGTGGCCGAGGGCGGTGGCCATGAACGTCTTGCCGACCCCGACCGGTCCGAGGATCATGGCGTTGTGGCCGGCGTCAACGAAGCGCAGTGAGCACAGCTCGTCGAAGACCTGGTGGTCGTAGTTGACCTTGGTGGCGGGATCCCAGTTCTCGAGGGTCATGTCGGCGTCGAGGCCGGCGGTGCGGGCCCGGAGGCTGGCCGAGCTGGTCTCGCGTCGGGTGACTTCGTCGGCGAGGACCAGTTCGAGGAACTGGTGGTGGGTCAGGTCGCGTTGTTTGGCCAGGGCGAGCCGTTCGGGCAGAGTGTCGAGGCAGCGGCCGAGCTTGACCGCCCGCAGCAGTGTCTTGAGTTCGTTGGTGACCGTCGGGGCGGGGGCGGTCATGCCACACCGCCTTCGACCTGGAGGGACTGCTGTTCGACATTCGGCTTGTGGTTGCTGGGTTTTTGGGTGGCGAAGTGGCCCGGATCACGAGCGAAACGAGGCGCCCGGCCGGTTGGGCGGGCGGCCGGTGCGGTCGGGGCCGGCTGGTTCTCGGTGGCCCGCTCGATCATCCGGCCGATCAGCGGAACGCTGACGACTTCGGTCTCCAGCGCCCGGGCACAGGCCGCTTCGACGGTCGGCGCCCCCCAGCGTTTGACCAGTCCCAAAAGGGCGTAGACCTGGCGCATCTTGGTCCACGGCAACGGGGTGTCCAACAGGGCATCCGCGTAGGCGCCGATCGCCGGTCCCTCCGCCGCGGCCAGGCGGCGCAGGTGGTCGAGGTCGCGCATGGCGTAGGCGGTCTTCTCGGCCGGCAGGTCGTCAGCGTCGGTGACCCGGCCGCCGGGCGCCTGGCGGGGATGGATCTTGATCAGGGTGCCTCGATAGAACACCCGCACCAGCTGCGAGTCGGCGCGAACGTCGACCTGGGCGCCGATCAGGTTCCCCGGGATCGAATACAACGCCCGTCCCGTCTCGATGTGATGATCGCGATGAACCTTCGCGGTCGCATACACGGGAAGGTCGTAACGGGACATGGGAGCGGGCAGCAGCCTGGGTTTCTCCTCCAGATCGAACAGTTCGACCGGCCGGCAGGCGTGCGTTCCGTGCACCCTCATCCCCGCCGTCGTCAGACACCAGTCGACGGCCCGGCGCTGCCCGTCGGCCAGGTCGATGAAGTCCTCGCCGGCGAAGAAGTTATTGCGCACGAACGGGACCATGCGCTCCACCCTGGGCTTGTCCGTCGGAGTGCGGACCCGGGCCGGGTCGATCACGAACCCCCTCGCTTGGGCGTATTCGACGAACGCCTGGTTCAAGCGGGGATCGATCCGGTCGGCCCTCGTGACGGCAGTGGACATGTTGTCGGGGATCACCACCTTGAACACCCCGCCGAAGAACTCCCACGCCGCCTCACACCCCTCAATCAGCGTCTCGACCGTCTGGTTGAACGACAGCCACACGAAACAGTGACGTGAGTAAACGGCAGTGAAGATCAACGCCCAACACACCCGGCGCCGGCCCGTCGTCGAGTCGAAGATCAGGCCCATCTTGCCGAAGTCGATCTGCAACTCGGCTCCCGGCTCGCCATCGGCGATACGCACCGTTGACCGGCGCACGGACCGCCCCACCCCGAGCTCCTCCAGGGCGTAACGGTGCAACGTGCGTTGTGGGACCTCGACACCACGGCGGGCCAGCAACCGATGCGCCTTGACCACCGTCAGACCCTCGTCGACCAACCACACCTTCAACTGGTCGTGATGCGCTCGCAATGTCTCCCAGCCAGCGCCGTGACCGTCCGGGCGGTGCGGCCGGACCAGCTCGCACACCTGGCCGATCAGACCGTCCGTCAACTGGGCCTCGTTGCCGTCGCGGACCAGCCCGGCCTCGACCCCAGCGGTCACGTAACGCTTCACCGTCTTGCGGTCCACCAGCGACAGCCGCGCTGTCGCCCGTTCGCTCTCGCCCCGCACCCACAGGCGCAGGACTTCTCGAATCTCGTGCACTCCAACCTCCCTGAAGCTCATCGCCACCTTCCTGGGCCGCTATCGGTCAGGTGGCGATGCCAACCTCAGCGGCGACGCCGCTGGTGGATGCTCCCGGGTGGTCCCATCACTGGCGAAAAGGTGGTCCCATGCTGCTGGCGAAACTCACCCCGAGGTGGCCCCATCCTGCTGGCGAAACCACGCTCCCAACGGCCCCATGCTGCTGGCGGGCGACAGATAGGGTCTGCGATGGGACTTCGGGGTCCACGCCTGAAGGTCACTCACCGTTTTCGAATCGGTTGAATGGCCATCCCTACTTTATCCCTACTTTTCGGGCTGGACGTGTCGGGTAGCAATTCCAGGTGGAAACGGGTGTCTCTATAAAAGCCCAGTTCATAGGCCAAATCTGGACCACTGAGGACTACAGTAAATTACGGACCAGACGGCTTCGGTCGGTCTCATAACCCGAAGGTCGTTGGTTCAAATCCAACCCCCGTCACCAAGAAATGTCGCTTGGCGCGTCTCCTGCATAGGGCACGAGCGCCTGACCAGCGGTTTCGCGTCGCGGGCAAGGTCGAAGATCGGGGTTTATCGGGGCTTTCTCTCGGGACCTACTCACTGTTGCCCTGTGCAGCCCTACGCCAGCGGTCGCCGCGCAGGCGGCCGCTGACCAGCGGTTTCGCCTTTCGGTGCATCCGGCGGGGCCGCGGCCCTGGTGCCGCACAGGGCACTCCTAGGGCAAGTGCACTACTCAACGCGTACGGCCCTCTCCCGACGAGACGAGCAGCTGGGAGCGGCAGAAGAGAGCGAGGATCTTCGGAGATCTCCCGTCGATGGTGTGTCCGCCAACTGTGTCGGGGCCGGCCGGGGCACGCGTCCGTCGCTGCCTGCGCCGGGATTCAGGGGCGCCCCGTAACGGCACTTGGCGGTCAGTCTCCGGGTGCGGTTGTGGGACGCCGAGGTCGCGTGGTAGGTGACAGGGAGTTTTGCGGTGGGCGCCGACTCCCCAGAAGGTCATCGCTCACGAAGCCACAGGTACTGTTTGGCACCTTCGGGAACCCGGGCCCTCGTCTACCGGTCTGGTTTCGCCCGGATCGACGACGGACGGGATCAGACGGTGGCCGTGTCGTGCCGGTAGGCGATGGCGGCTAGAGGGGTCAGGCACAGGGTCCACACGGCGACGACGATCCAGCCCTCGGCGGGCCAGCTCCCGCTTCCGACGACTGCCCTGCCGGCGTGGACGAGCCAGTAGGAGGGAAGCAGCTTCACGATGGTGAGCATGACGCCCCGGGGGAAGAGCTGGCCGAAGGCGCCGCCGAGGAGGGCGAGGAGGACGACGAGCCCGCCCATTGCCGGGGGTAGGGCGTCGACGCTGAGCAGGTGGCCGAGGGCGATGCCCACGGCGACGAAGGGAGCCATACCGACGAGGAGCAGGCCGGTCATCTCGAACCATTGGGCCGCATCGAGGCGCACCCCGAACAGCGCACCGGCCAGGAATAACAAGGCCAGGGTGAGCAACGCGATCAGGTAGGCGGTGAGGACTTTGGCTGCGATCTCGGTTCGGGTCCGTAACGGCGTGACGCGCAGCGCACGGACCCAGCCCTTGGCCCGGTCGCGGGCGATGCGGGCGCCCGGATTGATCGAGCCCCACATGGCACCGTAGGCGGCCATCCCCGTCATGAAGTACAGCTTGAACGGGATACCGTCGCTTACCACATGGCGGTTCGCCGGCACGATCACGCAGTAGAGCACGAGCGGCAACCCGAACGAGAGGAACAGTGTCCGCCAGCTGCGCAGCGCCCGAAGCAGCTCGTAGCGCACGTGGGTCGTCCCGCTCATCTGGCCCCCTCTTTGCTAGAACTCGACGGTTCGATGGCGTCTCGATCGTCGTGATCGTCCTCGTGGGTGAGTTCCAAGAACGCCTCTTCGAGGCTCGCCCCGCGCACCTCGGTGTCCCGGGTGCCCGGGAATGAGATGAGCAGGGCGCTGAGGGCGGCATCGGTGTCCGAGCACGACAGGGTGATCGCCTCCCCGTGACGCTCCGCGCTTAGCACCCCCGGCAATGCCTGAAGCTCGGCCAGGTCGACGCCTAGCAGCGTGGCGCGGATAGAGCGGGAGCCGACCTTGGCCTTGATCTCGGTGGCGGGACCGTCCGCGACGATCCGGCCTCGGGCCATGAGCACGATCCGGTCCGCGTTGGCGTCGGCCTCCTCGAGGTAGTGGGTGGCGAACAGGATCGTCTTGCCTCGCTCGGCGACCGCCCGCATGGCCTGCCAGAACTCGATGCGGCCCTCCACGTCGATCCCCGACGTCGGCTCATCGAGGACCAGCAGATCGGGGTCGCCGACCAGCGCGGCGGCAAAGCGCACCCGCTGGGCTTGGCCACCGGAGAGCTTGCTGGCCCACCGCCCGGCGAGGTCTGCTGTCCCGGTCTGACGCAGAACATCGTCGACACCAAGCGGGTGTGGGTAGTACGACGCCATCAGCGTGACCAGCTCTCGCACCTTGAGCTGATCGGGTGGCGAGCCGTCCTGGAGGGTGCCGCCAATCCAGCCGGATCGGACCGCTTCGGTCGGTGATGCACCGAAGACCGAGACCGTTCCACTGTCCGGTCGGGCCAGCCCGAAAATCATGTCGATGGTCGTCGTCTTGCCCGCGCCGTTCGGCCCAAGAAGGGCCACCGTCTCGCCCGGCGCCACCCCCAAGTCGATACCGCGGACGGCCTGGACCGAGCCGTAGGACTTGGCCACCTTGGACAGCTCGATCCCCATTCGACCCTGCTCTGGTGCGCTCATGGGACGATCGTGATGCTCGGCGCCCAAATGCCCCAGGCCGTGTTCGATAACGGTTTTGGTCACGACGTTCCAGCTGTGACCGTGCTTGGTTTTGTCAAGGCGCTCCCATAGCCGAGGAGGCGCTGGTCCCGCACAGGGCGACAAAACTGGAAAATGACGTCCTACCGAACCAGGCGTCTCGTTGATCAATCTGCCAAGCCAGCGTCACCGAGGTCCGGAGCAACACTCCCGGAGGCTGCAATGGTCTAAGCAGGATCCAACACGGCTACGGGACTACCCGTCGTGTCACAAGCAAGCGTACACCCTGAAGAAGTCGCACGATGGCCGAGAGCCGACTCTGCGCTCACCGGGTCGGGCAAGGAGGTCTGTCAACGGTGGTAGAGGATTCCTGGCATGACCGAGCCGCCGGGACTGCGATACAACGGAAAATGTCCAAGCTCTCTAGAAACGCCGCGAGGAGTGCCTTCGCCTCGGCGCTGTCGCCTGCGAAGAACACGTCCATGGGCTTGTCTTGAGCAAAAAGGACGTCGTGGAAGATTGAATTGAACGCTTTCACGACGTGTGTGCCCTCGGGGGGCGACGGCGATCTGCCGGGATACCGAGTCGCCCGCGGTAGTCGCGAGTCCGCTGACGTCGGCGTTGAACGGGTTAGTGAAGTCGACGAGGATCTTGCCTGCCAGCGCATCGCCGTAGTTCGCGACCACTTCAACCGCGCCGGTGTACCTGCGTCGCGGCGGCCCCGATCGTGCTGTCGGCGTTGAACACGTCGTCGAGGCGTACCTCATCCCGTGGTTCGCCCCTCGCACGGCGACCGTCGGGGACGTCACGTATCGAACGGCCCATGACTGGGTCATCTACCTCGTGGGGCGTGCCCGCCGCGTCGAACCACGGATCGGGCGGCGAACGCTATCGCCATAGATGCTGAAAGCGATCTCCCGCCACGAAGAGCTCAGCCTGGTCGACGCGGAAGCCCTGTGCGGGGTGAGTTTGGCAACGGCAAGGCGCCGTTGACGGACTGGTCAGCTTCCCGGTGCGCATCGGGAAAGCCCGGGCCTGGTGGATCACATCAGCCGAGCAGGGTCAGGTGGAGGTAACCGGGCGACTGTCGAAGACCGCACCAGGACTGGGCTCACCGTGCCCGCGGTCGACCGGCCGAGAGTTCACTCAACAATCGACTCGTACTTGCTAGCGTCCTCGCTCGATGAAGTGAACCACCTTCCAGGATGCAAGCCCCCGATCTACTCGAACCCGTCGTTGGCAGTGAGTCACCTCATCGACGGGTGGCGCTATACCGTCGACCGTGGGTAGTCCTTCTGGGCGCCTTTGTAATCTACGGTCTGATCGCGCTCGTCGCGTACTGGCCGCTATTTCCGGGTGATTCCAGTCGAATGCCAGGCTGCGCGTGTGGGGACCAGGCTCAGGAGGTCTGGTTCATCAGCTGGATCCCATTCGCGCTTTCGCATGGGCTGAATCCGCTTTTCAGCGGGTGGCTCAACTTCCCGTACGGCGTAAATCTCGCCCAGAACACGAGCATGCCTCTCCTGGGCCTGCTGACCGCGCCCTTGACCACACTCGTCAGTCCGATCGCCAGTTACAACCTCCTCCTGTGGCTGGCATTTCCGGCATCAGGCACCGCCATGTTTGCCGTTGTACGCAAATGGACCGGATCGACCGCGGCAGCGGTCATTGCTGGCCTGCTGTATGGCTTCTCCGCATACACCATCGGGCAAGGTTTCGGCCACGTGATGCTGAGCTTCGTTCCCCTCCCTCCGCTTTACTTCTACCAGCTACACAAGATCGTCGCCGGCCGAGAGGGCAGCCCGAGACGCCAAGGTCTGGTTCTGGGCCTAATCGCCGTCGCGCAGTACTTCATCGCTCAAGAGATCCTCGCCACGCTCATCATCGTGACTGCTCTCGGCCTGATAGTCCTGGCCGGCGCCACCTGTCGCCGGGTCAGCAGGGCTCTTCTGCGCCGCGCCGCGACGGGGCTGATCTACGCCACAGGTGTCGTCGCCGTGTTCGTTGCGTACCCACTGTGGTTTGCAGTCTCCGGCGCGGATCATGCCTCCGGTTCGGTCCGGCCGGTGATCAACGCAACTCACGTCGATTTATTCGGTCCGGTGCTGCCCACGCACGCCCAGAGATTCGCCCCGCACCGCCTGATCGTCGACTATGCCTCCAAGTTCAGCAACGTAGAGGACGGCAGCTATATCGGCGCCCCTCTTCTTCTCCTGGCGATCCTGCTCGCAGTTCGTTACCGCTCGAACCGCTGGATCAGACTTTGCGCGGTGATGGCAGCAGTAGCTTTCCTCCTTTCCCTCGGCCCCCGCCTCTCGGTACTCACGCACAAGACCTCGGTGCCGCTCCCGTTCGCTCTACTCGCTCGCTTCCCGCTCCTCGACAACCTCGTGGCAGATCGTCTCTCGCTATATGAGGTCCTATTCGTCTCGCTCGCGGTCGCGCTCGGGATAGCAGAGCTGATCCGCGACGTTCGATCCCCCTCCCTCAGCCGCCGTGCCCGGCATGCGCCCACTCGCCGGGCCAACCCTTACGTGGTTGCCGCCGTTGCCGCGCTCGGCGTCCTCACCGCGGTAAGCCTCATCCCGCGCTGGCCATACCACACGGTGCCGACGGCCACTCCGTCATTGTTCCGCTCGACCCTCGTCAAACAGATACCACTAGACAGCGCGGTGCTCGCCTACCCGTTCCCCTACGGCGACAACGACCAATCCATGCTGTGGCAGGCCGTCGCCGACATGCGATTCAAACAACCCGGCGGCTTCGCGTATATGCGAGGCAAGAACGGCAAACCCACACTGGCGCCAGCCAACCTCGATCCCACCATCGTGCAGCGCTTCCTCGTAACCGAGGAGACCACCCAGACTGCGGGAACGGCCGAAGTGAGGCCGCCGCCGGTAACCAACGCGCTCGCCGCTGACCTCCGAACGTATCTGGCCAGATACCACATACGCGCCGTGATCGAGGATCCCGGGTTCAAGGGCTCGGCAGACGTATCCCGCTTGTTCAGCGAAGCGCTCGGTCCGCCACAGCTCTCAGGCGGTGTTGAGATTTGGCTCCAAATGCCCGGCCAGGCGAACACCTGACGCGTGCACCGCTCCCAGCAGTCTCGGCTGGGGCGTCGCACCGTGGCTCAAGGCCGATGACCCGCAGGTTCTGCACGGCAGGCTTGTTCATTTGGCCGGACGTTCGTGTTTGCTGACCCCGATGGATACGCCGTTACCAACTTGGTTCTGCTTCGCCGAGGGCTTCGGTGAGGTCCGCCTGGCGCGGGTTGCCGAGTCGGCCATTTACTCGCACTTCGGTGGCTAAGTCTCGCCGCTCAAACGTGAAGGTGACTCGATCGCCCCGGAGGCGCCGGATGACCAAAAGCAAAGCGAGGCCGATGAACTTCGGACGGTACTCCACGGTGTCTCCCGCTCGACGAGCGGCGTAGCCGGTGCGCAACAGGGGGTCGATCTGGCCGAGGACTTGGTCTTGTGCCTCGCGCAAGGGGCGGTCGACGGTGAAGGACAGCTCGATGGATTTCATTCCTACTCTCCGATTCTGAGGTTTGACGGCTTGGGCGGTTCAGACTCGGTTCGTGTCGCGTCGATAGACGAGCACGGCGAGTGGCGTGAGGACGACGGTCCAGGCGGCGATCACGATCCATCCCTCGGCCGGCCAGCCGCCACCACCGACGGCGGCCTTCCCTGCCTGGACGAGCCAGTAGGAGGGGAGTGCCCTCATGATCTGGAAGAGCGGACCCGACGTCGCCAGCTGGAAGGCGTAGACGCCGCCCAGCAGCGAGAAGAGCGTCACGATTCCGCCCATCGCCGCGGCGAACGAGTCGGCGGAGAGCACGTGGCCGAGGACGATGCCGAGCACAGCGAAGGGGACCAGACCCACGAGGAGGAGCCCGAGCACGGTCAGCCACTCGACGGCCGAGAGCCGTACCCCGAACGCAGTCCCAGCCAGGCAGAGCAGCGCGATGGTGAGCAGCGCACGGAGGTAGCCGCAGACCACCTTGGCGCCAAAATAGCTGCGCGTGGTGAGGGGGGTGATCCGCATCTGGCGGGTCCAGCCGCCCGAGCGGTCCGCGGCGATGACCGCGCCGCTGGAGATGACGGAGGACATGGTGCCAAGAGCCGCCATGCCCATCATGAAGTAGAGGGCGAAGGCGACCCCGTCAAAACTATGGTGCCGGTTCGGCCCGGTGATCGTGAGATAGAGCACGACGGGGAAGGCCAACGAGAGGATGAGGAACCTGCGGTTCCGAAAGCTCCGGAGCACCTCGGAGCGGAGGTAGGTGGCTCCCACGGTCAGATCTCCTGTCGTTCGGCGGTGGTGTCGTCGGCGGTGAGGGCGATGAAAGCCTCTTCGATGCCGGCCCCGCGTATCTCGATGTCGTGGACGGCCGGGAACCGGTCGAGCAGGCCCCGGAGGGCCAAGTCCGAGTCGGCGCAATTGAGCGTCACGGTGTCCCCCTGCCGGTCGACGGTGGTCACCCCGGTGAGCACAGCGAGCTGGGCCAGCCCGGCGTCAGGCAGGGTGGCGCGGATGGTCCGGCCGCCAACTTTGGCCTTGATCTCGGTGGTGGAGCCGTCCGCCACGATCCGACCCCGGGCCAAGAGCACGATCCGATCGGCGTAGGCGTCGGCCTCCTCCAGGTAGTGGGTGGCGAAGATCACCGTCTTGCCCCTGGCGGCGATCGCCCGCATCGACTCCCAGAACTCGCGACGGCTCTCGACGTCGAGCGCTGCCGTCGGCTCGTCAAGCAGGAGGAGGTCGGAGTCAGCGACGAGGGCTATGGCGAAACGGACACGCTGGGTCTGGCCCCCGGAAAGCTTGTTGGTCCGCCGATCGGCGAACGCTGCAGTGCCGCTCAGCTCCAGCACCTCGCTGACCGGCAGCGGATGGGGATAGAGGGAGGCGACCATGGTGACCAGCTCTCGGACGCTCAGGTACTCGACCAACGAGCCGGTCTGCAGCATCCCCCCGACGAGCCCGGCGGAGACCGCTTCTGCCGGCGACCCACCGAAGAGCGAGACCCGGCCGGCGTCGGGCCGAGCGAGCCCCAGGACCATGTCGATGGTCGTCGACTTGCCCGCCCCGTTCGGACCCAGGAGGGCCAGGAGTTGGCCCTCGGGCACCTCGAAGCTCACATCGTCGACCGCGGTGACCGATCCGTAGTGTTTGGTCAGGCGTTCGACGACGACGGCACTCGTTGGGTCGGCGCTGCGGTGTCTGGTGGTGAGGGACATCAGGAATCCTTTGCTCTTGTGCTCTTCGAATCGGTACTCCAAGGATGCGCTGAATGGCACCGCCGACGCATCGGCGCAGGGGTAGAACTTTGTCGGCCCGGACAGCTCTAACCCTGGTTGGAGTTGTCTCCACCCCTGGTTAGAGAGTGGTTCATCCACCCGGGGGCTGATGTGGGTTGATCCTCGTGGTCGTAGTGTTCGTGAGGTGAGCGACGACCGCGCGGCCATTCCGTCCCTGGCCGGCCTGCGCCGGATCCGCGCGGAGCACGAGGCCACCCAGCGCCGGATCCGGCGCGTCGCCCCCCTCCTGCTCGGCGTGTTCGTGCTCGCTGCCTCTCAGGCCCACCCCGGTCCAGGGCTGAGCGGCCGGAGCCTTGGGGTGTCGATCGCGGTGGGTGGGTACGTGGTCGCCGTCTTCGGCGCGCTGGTGGCCTTCGGCGGTTTGAGCGCACCGAGCACCACCAGGCCCAGGGTCGCCGCCCAGCTCGCCGTCGCCGGCGTCGTCTCTGTCAGCTCGGTCACGCTGCTGTGCCTGCAGCCGAGCGGACCGGGCGCAGAGGGAGCCTTCTTGGGCACCCTCCTCTTCGCCCGGCTGCTGCCCAGGCGGATAGCGTTCCCACTGTTGGCCGCGGCGTTCGTCGTCCTCGAGGTGATCATCGGATTCAGCGGTCAGGGCCTCGCTGGCCTCGTGATCCTGGGAGCCCTCGCCGGCTGCTACGGGTTGTTGTTCCTGACTGCGCGGCTTCGCGAAGCCAACGAGCAGGCCGAGGCACTGCTGGTCGAGCTGGAGCAGAGCCGAGCCATCGAGGCTCGGGCAGCTGGCATGGCCGAACGCCAGCGGCTTGCCCGGGAAATGCACGACGTGCTCGCCCACTCCCTCTCGGGGCTCTTGCTCCAGCTTGAAGGAGCCCGGATGCTGGCGGCCGAGGATTCGACCGACCCCCGGCTTCCCCAAGCCATCGATCGTGCCCACCGCCTGGGCAAGACCGGCTTGGAGGAGGCCCGCCGGGCCATCGGGATGCTCCGTGATGACCAACTCCCCGGACCCGAAGGTCTGGCCGAGTTGGCTGCGCAGTTCGAAGAGGAGCGGGGCGTCCCCTGTCGGCTCACGGTTTCCGGTGACGAGCACCCGCTCGACGCCGAAGCCCGTTTGGCGGTCTACCGGGTGGCTCAGGAAGCCCTGACCAACATCACCAAGCACGCCCGTCCCGACCGGGTCGAGCTCCACCTCGCCTACGAGCCCGACACCACGAGGCTCCGGGTCGAGGACTTCGCCGCCACGAACGGCACACTGCAGGCCCCAACCGGCGATGGCTACGGCCTCACTGGCATGCGCGAGCGGGCCGAACTGCTCGGCGGCACGCTGAGCACCGCCCCGACCTGCGGCGGTTTCCGGGTCGAGTTGGACGTCCCGGCGTGAGCCGGCCGATCCGCGTCCTCATCGCCGACGACCAGCGGGTCGTTCGCGAGGGGCTGGCCATGGTGTTGGGCCTCCTTCCCAACGTCGATGTGGTGGGAGCCGCTGTGGATGGGACCGAGGCGGTCGGATTGGCCGGCGACCTCCGCCCTGACGTGGTGCTGATGGACCTGCGGATGCCCCGATGCGACGGGATCGAAGCCACCCGCCTACTACACGAGCGCCGACCCGAGATCAAGGTCGTGGTCCTGACCACCTACGCCGACGACCGATCGGTGCTCGACGCGCTGCGGGCCGGGGCTCGCGGCTACCTCACCAAGGACGCCGGGGGAGCGGAGATCCTCCAAGCCCTCCAACAAGTCCTCGATGACCAGGCCGTCATCGACCCCGCCGTGCAGCACCACCTCGTCGACGCCATCGCCGCGGAACCAACATCGTCGCGCCCTTTCACTCCAACCCGCCTCCCCGACGGGCTGACGGCCCGGGAAGCCGAAGTGCTAGGTCTCATCGCCTCAGGCCTGTCGAACAGCGAAATCGCCGAACGGCTTGTCGTCAGCGACGGCACGGTCAAGAGTCATATCAATCGCCTCTTCGCCAAGATCGGTGCTCGGGACCGCGCCCAGGCGGTCGCCTACGCGTATCAACGGGGATTTTCCGGGTGAGCTGCAAAGTCGTGTGACTCACCGACGTGCTCCCCGACGAACTCGCCGAACTCTCCGAGCAATGACCCAAGACGGCATCCGGGTCATCAAAAGCACTCTTTAAGGGACCCGGTGACTTCGGGCCTCCGCCACCACTAAGTGAAGTCCTGGAGCAGCCCAAACATCGCCTTTGTCGCTTTCTCCGCTGGCACAGGTTTGCCGTTGACTACCTGCGACCTCAGGGCAGGTCGAGAATGGGCAGGAACGCACGCCAGGGCCCGACCGCGTCCGTGTATTCCTTCGCCATCGTCTTCACGATCTGGTTGAGGTGGTTGAGGTCGTGAACGACCCAGGTCGCGAGCAGCTGAGCGAGCGTCACCTCGCCGAAATCAGGGTGCACGCCGCGACGTTCGAGTTCGTCCGAGGTAACAAGCCGAGCCAGTTCCTCGAGGTTGACCTGCCGCTGGCGAGCGAACCGGTCGAGCAGGTCGTTCGGCGGCCGGCCGGCGAACCTTGCGAAGCCGGCCTCGCGGTCGACCGGCTCGAAGACGCGGGTCGTTCCGTGCTCGAGAATAACCCGGGTCCGGTCGATCCAGTCGCACTCCTCGATGTGGAGCAGGTGGCCGCACACCTGGTACGGCGACCACGCATCGGCCGCCTCGCGTCCGTGCAACCATTGCTCGGGCAGGTCCGACACCAGCGCCCGCAGCGTGTCCGGGGTACGTCGCAGCATCTCGCGAGCACTCTCGATCGCGAACTCCATGACCACTGCCTATCATCAGCGCCGCCGTAGCCGCGCCCAGAATCGGCCGGCACACGGCGCTCGCCATTCCGGTGCCGGTCGGCGGTCAAGTCGGGGCCCCAGTGTCGCCGCCGGTCGCCTCAATCAGTGTTGAAGGTCTGCTCGGCCCAGTTGGATGGCGCGCAAAGGCGCAGCCGAACGAGGGCGTGTTCGAGGACTCCCGCCATCCGCCGTCGCGTCACGTCGCCTCCGGTGCAGCTTGCGGGGGAGCGCATCTCGTCTGCAGGAGCGGGTCGGGTATCCGGTTGCCGAGTCGCAGCAAGCCGACTCCGATCAGTACTGCCGTCAAGGCGCCGCCCCACCAGACGGCGTCGGGCGAGGTTGCGAGCACCGCGCCCCCGGCCGCGGGGCCGATGGCCAGGGCTGCCGTGAAGGTGAGGCTGTAGAGCGACATGTAGCGGCCGACCAGATGCGGTGGTGCCAGGTCGGCGACAAGTGGGCCGAGCACGGTGGATTGCGCGCACTCACCGATGGCGATCACGATCGCAACCCCGGCCAAGACGGTGGTAGCGGCGAGCGTCGAGCGCGTTAGCGTTGCGAGCAGGACCGCGAGCAGGCCGATTGCCCATAGCGCACTGATCCCGGCAAAAGCGTGTGTGCGGCGCATCCGCTTGACGACCCGTGTGGCCGGAATCTGCGCGACGACGATGAAGAACGTGTTGAGGAAGACGACGACACCGATCTCGCCCGGCCCGACAGGCGTGTGCGCCGTCGCAAACGGCGGAAGGATGTTGGCAAACAGGGCGGGGCCGACGGTCAGGAGCACGATGTTGGCGGCGATCAGAATGAGGAAGAGCCGATCTCGAGCAACCGCTCGGAAACCTGCTCCGCTTTGGTTCGGCGCGGCAGCCTTTGCGAGGCGAGGATTCGGGATCGCTACGATCACGATCAACGCGAAGGCAGCGTAGGTGAGGGCGTCGAAGAGGTAGAGCGCCTGGAACGCGCGGAGGTGATGGACGGAAGCGATGATGAAGCCGGCGACCGTCGCGCCGCTGCCGAGGCCGAAGTTGCCTGCAACTCGACCGAGCGCGAACAAGGAGGCGCGCTGCTCCGCTGTGACCAGCGAGAGGCTCAGAACTCGGTTCGCGGTTCCCGCGACTCCGAGCCCGGCGCCGCCGACGGCTGAGCAGACGAACGCTTGCCAGGGACGGTCGACGAAAGCCAGGCCGGCGTAGCCGAGCGCGCTCGCGAGATTGCCGGCGATCACGATCGGCTTCGCCCGGAAACGGTCGACCAGCGCACCCGAAGGGGGCGTTACCACCGCCGCCGTGCCCATGAGCGCCGCCAGCACCAGCCCCGCAGTCGCCGTCGGGAAGCCGCGGACCTCGTGCAGGTAGATGATCTCGAAGGGAAGAATCAGCCCAGAGCCGAAGTAATTGACCGCGTTCCCAGCTTGAAGAACGATGACGGGCCCCGACAGGCCCGTCCGCCAACCGGCGAACGCACGTGCGAACGGCCTACTCATTGCGGCGACTTCCGACCTGATCGTCGCGGGTTCCAGGCCGCCGCACCGGCGCGGCCGCCGCGGGATCACGCGGGCTCACGTCCTCCCGCCAGGGGCCTCTCCGAGGGGCACCTTCGCGGGACGTGTCTCAAGACGCAGGCCGGTCCGTATCAGGAACAGGCCGATCCTCGACCTCCACGCGGCTCCCCGGCGCGTCGAGCTCGAGCGAACCGACCGGGAGGTCACCACATGTTCGAGTCGACGCTGTCGGAGTCGACGCTGGCCTCGGCGATCATTTGGTTGGCGAGAGCCTCATATTGCGACGGGTTCATCACGAGCCTCGCTTCCCAACGAAGGTAGACATCTCGATCCCCCTCTTGTCAGCCCGGCGACGTGCCGGAACAGTGGGTTTCGGTTGTGTAGACACCGGTCCGACCAAGAACTGGGCGCCCGGGCGCCAACTTTCGGACCGAGGCGGTGTCTGTATGTATGACCAGTTCCGAAGGAGGAGGTCGATGCGAGGATGGGTACGTGACCACCGAGCTGCTTGCCCGTGCCAGGGAGGGAGATGGCGAGGCATTCCGCCAGCTCGTCGAACCACACCGCCACGAGCTGCAGGTGCACTGTTACCGCGTCCTCGGCTCTCTGGCCGACGCCGAGGACCTGCTCCAAGAGACGCTGTTGGCCGCCTGGCAAGGTCTGGCTGGGTTCGAGGAGCGGGCGTCGCTTCGGAGTTGGTTGTACCGCATCGCCACGAACCGTTGCCTCAACTGGCTGCGCACAGGTAACCGCCGCCCTCAGGTGGAAGCTCCCGGCTGGCCTGTCGAGCCCCCCGAGCTCGCTCGGCTGGGCGAGGTGACCTGGCTCGAGCCCTACCCCGACGCCCTGCTAGACGAGGCCGCAGATTTCGAACCCGGACCCGAGGCCCGCTATGAGATGCGCGAGGCGATCTCTCTCGCCTTCATCACTGCGTTGCAGGTGCTGCCTCCTCGCCAACGGGCGATTCTCATCCTGCGCGACGTGCTGGGTTTCCGAGCCGCCGAGGTGGCCGGGATACTCGCCGTCACCGAGGAGTCAGTGACCAGCGCCTTGAGGCGAGCCCGGGCGACGCTTGCCCGTTACCTACCAGAAAACGATAGATCGCCTCCTCGGAACTCGGCAGCTGAACAGCAGCTTCTCGCCAAGCTCGTCGACGCCTTCGAGCGTGGCGACGTGGATGGCGTTGTGTCGCTCATGAGCGAAGACGCATGGGTGCGGATGCCACCGGTGCCCGGTGAGGTCCAGGGTCGAGAGCTGGCCCGTCGGTACTTCGCCACCGCCGCGTTCGGGGAGGGCCGGCGCTACCGCCTCGTTCCGACCAGGGCCAATGGGCAGCCGGCCTTCGGCGTCTACCTGGTGGACCGCACCTCAGGTGTCGCCCACTCGTTCGGCTTGTTCGTGATTACCTTGTCAGCCGGCGAAGTGAGCGCCATCACCCGTTTCGACAATGCCGTGATCTCCCGATTCGGGCTTCCCCGCACGCTGCCATCCTGAGGTCACCCAATAACGGGTAGCTCAGCGTTCGATCAGACGCATCTGTGCCTCGTTGTGGTGGTCGCCGGCGACGGGGGTGAGCTTGTCGAGGCGTTCGAGCTGCTCGGCGCTGAGTTCGATGTCGTCGGCGCCGGCGTTCTCCTCGACCCGGGACACGCGCTTGGTCCCGGGAATTGGAGCGATGTCGCCGCCCTGGGCGAGCAGCCAGGCCAACGAGATCTGCGCCGAGGTGCAGCCGACCTCATCGGCGATGGATTGGACCTCGTCGGCGCTGCTGAGGTTGTGCTGAAAGTTCTCGTCCTTGAAGCGCGGGTTCGTCCTGCGAAAGTCCGAATCGGCCAGGTCTTCGATAGAGCGAACTTTCCCGGTGAGCATCCCGCGGCCCAACGGCGAGTACGCCACGAAACCGACGCCCAGCTCTCGCAATACCGGCAGCGTCCAGTTCTCGGCGTCTCGGGTCCAGAGTGAGTACTCCGACTGCAAGGCGGTGATCGGGTGGACGGCGTTGGCTCGACGGATGGTGTCGGGGCCCGCCTCGGAGAGCCCGATGTGGCGGATCTTCCCCTCGGCGACCAGTTCGGCTAGCGCGCCCACCGTTTCCTCGATGGGTACCTTCGGGTCGACCCGGTGCTGGTAGTACAGGTCTATGTGTTCCACGCCGAGGCGCCCGAGGGATCCTTCGAGGGCCGTGCGGATGTTTGGCGGGGAGCTGTCCGGGGTACCCGGGTCACCCCCGGTATGGGAGATCAAGCCGAACTTGGTGGCCAGCACCACCTCTTCGCGCCGGCCACGAATGGCTTGGCCGACGAGCGTTTCGTTGGTGAACGGCCCGTAAACCTCTGCCGTGTCGATGAGCGTGACCCCCAGCTCCAGGGCTCGGTGGATGGTTCGGATGGACTCGGCGTCGTCCGAGCCGGCGCCGGTGTACGCGGTTGACATGCCCATGGTGCCCAGACCGATGCGGGAAACCTCTAGGGCCCTCAGATTGATGTGCTTCATGGTTTCAGCTCTCCTTCGTGGCTCGTATCTTCGCATGCCAGGCGACCATCAGACCGTCCCGACGCGAACGAGGGACTTGATGGCGCGCCGCTCGTCCATTGCCGCGTAGGCGTCGGCAATCCCTTCGAGGCTGGTCTCCATGCTCTGTACGCTCCCCTGTTCGAAGACCCGAGCGGAACCCCGAACACGGCGCGGTTCCTCTTTCTCGACCCACGCGCCAACGAGTTCTTCCCTGACTGGGAGAAGATCGCCAACGATGCCGTCGCCATACTCCGCGCCGAAACCGGCCGCGAACCCTGCGACAAGACGCTGTCCCAACTCATCGGCGAACTCTGCACCCGTAGCGATGAATTCCGCGTCCGCTGGGCCGCCCCCACAACGTGAAACTCCATCGCACCGGCGCAAAGACGTTGCACCATCCGGTCGTCGGAGAACTGACCCTCGACTACGAAGCGCTGGATCTTCCCGCCGACACGGGACAACGCATCCTCGTCTACAGCGCCCAACCGGGAAGTCCTTCCCAGCACGCACTCGACCTGCTCGCCAGCTGGGCGACGACCCCGGCGAACCGCCCGACCGATAGTCCGATGTGATGCCGAAGTACCCGTGACCAATTCGATGGTGGTAATCCGGGTGGGAATCTAGGCTCGCCGACGGAGCGCTGCGCACATGACCTTCCTCGACCTGCATCCAATCGATCCATACGAAGCCCGGTTCAAGGTGATCGCCACGCTGGTCCTACTTAGCGAGCTGGGCGTGATCGGAGATCGCCGAACATGTTCGGCGAAGGCCACAGCGTCCAATCGAACGAGGTCGCTTCCGTCGAGGCGAACGAATCGCGGTGGATCTCGGCTCGTGCGGCCGCCTAGGTCCTGCTGAGAACACGGCCAGCCCCGTCCGCTACGAGCAGGACCCACCACCGGCGACTATTGGCCGGAGGGCGGCGGGTCCTGGAGTAGCCACGCGTTCCAGGCCGCGTCCAGCCGCTTCTGCGTGTCTTTGCTCATGGCGCCCGAAACACTTCCCCCACCAACTGCTCCGAGAGCGTCCACAGGTCGCGGGCAGTCGTTGGGTCGAGGGCGTAACGCATGACACCGGGAGTTTCGACGGGATCATCGATTTCCGGTGCCACCGCGCAGTCCTCGCAGTACCGGCCACCCACCTCCTCGCCGGTGGCCACGAACCCGGTCCAGACGGTGGTGGCCGCACCCTGTGGAACGGTTTTGAACGTCATCTCACGATCGCCGCGCGCCGCGATGAGGGCACCGAAGGTTTCGTCGGTCAGGTGGCGGCCGAGTTCGGTGAGGATGCCGCCGGGGTGCACCGCGGTGGCCCGCACTCCCTGGCCCCGGTATCTACGGTCGAGCTCGACGGCGAAGAGGACGTTGGCCGTCTTGGCCCGCCCGTAAGCGACCCATGCGTCGTAGGGCGTCCGTTCGAAGCCGGGGTCCTCGAGACTCACGTCGGAGAAACGGTGGCCGGCGGACGAGAGGACCACGACGCGCCCGGGGGGTCCCGTCTTGAGTAGCGGCATGAGTCGGTTGACCAGGAGGAAGTGGCCGAGGTGATTGGTGCCGAACTGCAACTCGAATCCGTCTGTGGTCCGGCCTTCAGGACACGCCATTATGCCGGCGTTGGCTATGAGGACATCGATGCGGTCCGGACCCTCCGCCGAGAAGGTGGTGGCGAAGCCTCTGATCGATCCGAGTGAGGCCAGGTCCGCCTGGTAGAGGGTCACGCCGGGTGCCCCGGCTTCGTCGAGGTTGTGACGGGCCTTCTCGATGTCACGGACCACCCCCATGACGTTCGCCCCCCGCACCACCAGCGCCCGAGCGGTCTCCACGCCGAGACCGGCCGACGTGCCGGTGATGAGGACGTTCAATCCGCTGAGGTCGCGATCGCCCAACACCATGTCGGTCGTGGAGTCATGATCAAGGCTGGTCGACAAGGTTGGTCTCCTTTTTTATCTGGAGGTCATTCAATCGAAGTTCATGGACCGGGTGACCGGCTCCCATTCGTCGACACTTTCCGACCACGCCTGAGACTTCTCCCGGAAGGCTCGCAGTACGTCCTGCCCCAGCAGCAGTCGCAGAGGAGGATTCTCCATTTCGACCAGGTCGAGCACCGTGGCCGCGAGTTTGGCCGGGTCGCCGGGCAGGTGGGCACCGAAGGCCCGGATGAGCTCCTTGCGCTCATTCACGTGTTGGTAGTCGGCGAGACTGGTGGCTTCGTGCATCGAGCGGGTTATGTAGTCGGTGCGGAACGCGCCCGGTTCGATGGCACAGACCTTGATGCCGAACGGTTCGATCTCCTTGGCCAATCCCTCGGTCAGAGCTTCCATGGCGTGCTTGGTGCACGAGTAGTAGGTGTTGGGTGGGTTGGTGACGATCCCCGTCATCGAGCTCACGTTGAGGATGTGACCGTGACCCTGCGCCCTCATAGTTGGCAGCACGGCCTTGATCATGTCCACCGCGCCGAAGAAGTTGGTGTCGAACAGGGCCCGGACCTCGGCGTCGTCTCCCTCTTCCACAGCCGACAGGTAGCCGTAGCCGGCGTTGTTGATCAGGACGTCCAATCCGCCGAACTCGGCCAGTGCCCGGTCCACGGCCGCGCTGATCTGCTCCCGGTCGGTCACGTCGAGGCGCACGGCGAGGGCCTGCTCCGGATACTGCTCGGCTAGGTCCTGCACGGTTTCCGGACGTCGGGCCGTGACCACGACGGAGTGGCCGGCGTCGAGCGCCGCAGTGGCGATCGCTCGTCCGATTCCGGTCGAGCAGCCCGTCACGAGCCACCGGGTCACGCCTCGACCTCGGGTAATCGGCGGGCATAGGCCGCGGCCCTTCGGGCGAGCTGCTGGCTCCGCTCGGCGGCGTTGACCTCGGAGCTGCCCGGCGGGAGCTCCGCTTCCAGGTCCGCCAGCTTGACCACCCGACCCGAGGCGGCCAGTCCGTCGGTCGGCCGCTGGTCGGGGAATTCAGCCATTCTGAGGGTGAGAATGCCCTCGGAGAGTCCGCACGGATCGACCCAATTGTGGACCCCGGGGTCAGCGTTGGAGATGACGTAGGTCCACGTCCCGTCGGGGTTGGGTCGTGACTGGGCCTTGTTGAGGCTGGCGGTCCGGTCTTTGATCCCGAGTGTGGTGCCCCAGACATTGGAGATGGGCACGGTGAAGTACCTGGCCCCACCGTCGTTGATGTCAACGACGAATGCTTCGTCGTCCTCGAGGCGGAAGTGGCCACCGACGTAGACCTGGTTGCGCAGGGCCCCACCCTGGTCAGCCGAGTAGGCCAGATGGAAGCGGTTGGGCCGTCCGGACGTCATGCCCCGGGCCAGCCCATAACTGAAGTCGGCGAAGCGGTGCATGTACTCGACGGCCCGCTGGGCCTGCTCGTCCTCGGATCGATGGGGACTGGCCGGTGCGCTGACCCGGACCACCTCGAGCCAGTTGGGGTCGTCCACCTCCCAGTCGAGCAGAACGTCGCGCACGTAGAACTCGTGGGCGTCGGGCGTGCTCTGAATGTGGTTGGCGCGACCACCAGGGGGGTCGGAGTCGACGGTGATGACGAAGTGGCCGGTCTCATCGACGACCAGGTCGTGCCCGTTGAGAGATCCTTTCGTGTTCATGCTGTTGTCCCACAGGGTGAAGTAATTCTCGGTCAGGCGGTGGGCGCCGGTCCGCCCTCGCAGCTCGTAGCGTTCCGAACCCGAGACGGGGATGACCCGGTAGACAGAGTCGGGGTTGTCGATGCCCCACCGGCTGCCGGGGATGCGCACCCCGTCCAACGGGTGTTCGAGTCGGGTTATGCAGGTGACCTTCGGGTTGAGCGGGTCCTGGTTGGAGGACCACACGACCGCCGAGAACATGACCTCTTCGAAGGCCCAATCGAAGCAGCCCCGCATGGCCGCGGACGGCTGCTGTCGTTCCAGCCAGGATGCCCTGACCTCGTCGCGTGCCTTCTCGACCACTGGGTGTTCGAACAAGCGGAGGGCGGCACGCTCGTGGTCGTGCTGTTCCGCGGTCGCCACTGGGTTTCCGGACATCGGCGAAGTCTCGCGCGACCTACAGAAACAAGCGGCAGTAGTCGGCGAAGCGTTCCCGAATCTGATCAGGATCGAGACCGAAGTCGGCGGGCGTATATCGGTGGGTCGGAAGCTCCTGCCTCTTGGTGTCTTGGGCCAGCCAGCCCTCCATACAGGCCACGGAGGCCTCCGTCACGTCCAGGCCGACGGCCCCGAGAATGCGTTGGGCCGTTCCGAGCGGGTCCCCGATGGAGTCGGTGAAATGGACATCCGTGAACCGGTGGGACGGGACCTGGGTCCGGCTCACCATGGCCCTATCGCAGGACCAGCCCATCCGGTCCAGCCACTGCCGCCCCACCTCGTGGGGATCGACCTGATCGCAATGCATGCCCCAGAGAGTCGCATTGAGGGACGCGCCCGAGGGGATGACCGCCACCGGGTCGCGGTGGGTGTGGACGACGTGGGCGTCGGGAAACTCGGCCAGGAGCGTGTCGAGGTATCCGAGGTGCGACGGGGTCTTGAGCACGAACGGCCGCACGGGCTCACCGCGTCGCCGTCTCTGCCACTGGAGCAGTTGGAGCATGCGTCTTAGCCACCGGTAGGCAGGAGAAAAAGACTGGCCGTCCAGCCAGGACCGGTAATCGCGGATGTCACACGACGCTTCGGGGATATGGGACAGGAACGCGTCAGCCAGGAAGACGATCTCCTCCTCGGCCTCGTGCACATAAGTGGGGTGAATGGCAAAGAGCTCCGGCGCGAACTGTCGGACCTGCTGCTCCCGGGTCTCGGCGTCGGCGACGCGGGTATCGGCTGCGAGTGAGTCCCACCCGGGTCGGGGAGCAGGTTCGCCGACCTCCCAGCCGTAGGCGCAGCAGGTGCGCGGATCGCTGGCGAGGATCCGTTGCAGGATGGTCGTGCCTGACCGCATCATTCCGACGACCACGATCGGCGCCATGATCGGCTCGTCGAGGATCTCCGGATGGTCGGTCCACCAGCGCTGGGCGCGGAGACGCTGCGAGAGGCTACGGAGGAGGCTGCCTCGGAGGATCATGGCGCCCGTGTCGTTGAGGGGCGCCCCCCGCAGGGCGTCCAGCAACACTCGGAGCGGTTCCAGGAACGGTTCCGGACCGAAGTCCTCCGATCCGGCGATCCGGGTGGCCGATCGGAGAAGGCGCTCCTCGTCGAAGACGTCTCCTGGGTTGGTGCTCACCCCACATGAGTACCATCTGGCCCGATGACCGACAACGCCAGGGAGATCGAGAACCTGGTCTATACGTATGCCGAGCGGATCGACGCCGGGGACTTGGACGGATTAGCCGAGCTATTCCGTCACGGTCGTATCCAGGCCGCGCCCGGAATGGTGTTCGAGGGAACCGACCAGGTCCTCCGCCTGTACCAGGGTGCGACCCGCCTCTACGAGGATGGGACGCCACGTACCCGGCATGTGACGACCAACGTCATCGTCGAGGTCGACGACACTCCGGCCGGACTGGCCCGCAGCTATTACACGGTCTTTCAGCAGACCGACGAGCTGCCGCTGCAGCCCATCATCTGCGGCCATTACCGAGACACCTTCCACCAGGTATCCGGTCGCTGGTGGTTCGACACCCGTGAGATGTTCGTCGACTTCGTCGGCGACCTCAGCCACCACCTGCTCTTCAAACTCGATCCGCCCAAGCGCGACTGAGCTGGGACCGTTAACAGGGCGTTCGCCAGGGATCGCGGCGACGCCGTTGCACCTCGGAGTCGCCACTTGTCCACCTGATCTACCGGCGTTAGCTTTGCGCCAGTTCGGGCGAGCACAGATGGACGTGGTGTAAAGCCGGCCGCCGGCTCCGATCATTGATGGCCAGCAGGCCACGGTGCCTTCGCCTCGGCTTAGGGTGACGCGCTGATGGGTTCTCGCGATCACAGGACTGCCTAATGTTTTGTCATGCCTGCTCGCAAAGTCACGTTGAAGATTGATCGCCCGCTCGACATTGGAAACGTCGGTATTGAGTTCGAGGTTCGAGCGGGCAGCACTCTCCTTGGCCGCGCGCAGATAACCAAGGGCGGAATCGATTGGTGGCCGCCAAAGACCCGACAGCCCCGCTCCGTGACGTGGGAAGAGTTCGCCGAGAGCATGAAGTAGGCCGATTTTTGTCGGCTCCGCCATGAGGGCGTCGGCCGCGTCGCTCCAGGTCACGGCGCACCGTGCCGGTCATATTTCCGCCGGTGCGGATCTGCGACGGTAGGACGGCCAGTTGCGCTCGATCTGTCGCAGCATGGCCGGGTAGACGATCAGGTACCGGAAGGGTTTGATGGCGGCCATGTAGCTCTCACCAAGAAGGCCGTTGGGTTTGACGAGGACCGCCATCTGGCCGCGATAGCCGCCCGTGTGATCGAGGACCCACCCGAGATGCATGACTCCGTGCATCGTCTGGTTGGCGACCTCGGCTGCGAGCTCGTTGTTGGTCACGTAGAGGGCGGTGAACGGGAGGGATTTGAAGGTTGGACGGGCGGTGTCGAGCAGATCCGCCGGCAGGCGATGGCGCAGTGTCGGCACCCGCGCGCCGACGCCGGTGCTCGGGCCGTCCAACCCGAGTACCTTCCCGATCTTCCAGCGGATGTCGAGAAGTATTCGGGCCGGGAGTGAGGAACCCGCTGAAAGCGGGCCCGAGGCGAAACCCTCCACCAGGTGAGGGAAGTCGTCCGGACCGCCTGGTGTCGGCAGCGCCCATACGTCCTCGACCCGGAAGTCGGCGGTCACTTCGTGGATCCGCCAGGGCTGCGAGGTGTGGGCAGTGATCGGGAGCCTCATGTCTAACGCCCTCTCCACTCGGGCGTCCGGCCTTCGACCATGGCCGAGCGGCCCTCCTTGAAGTCCTCGGATTCCAGACAGCGGATCTGCGCTTCCAGGGCGATCCGGAAGCTCTCGTCGGGGCCGAGGTGCCATGCCGCGTCGATCGCTCGCCTCGCTCCCCGTATCGCTATCGGTGGCTGATTGGCGAGTCGCTCAGCCAGTCCGGCGGCCGCGGACTCGAGATCGGCATCGGGGACCACCTGGTTGGCGAGACCGATTCGTAGGGCCTCGGCGGCGTCGATGATGTCGCCGAGCAGGATCAGCTCGCGGGCCCGACTCTCTCCCACGATTCTGGGCAGGCGGACTGTCGCGCCCATGTCCGGCAGGAGGCCGAAGCGGGTTTCGAGCAGACCGACCTTGGTGTGCTCGGCGAGGATGCGGAAGTCGCAGGCCAGGGCCAGCTGCAAGCCCGCACCGTAGGCGTGACCTCGCACCGCGGCGACGCTGGCGCAGCCCAGGTCGGCGATCCAGTTGAAAGTGCCCGCCACCGTTTGGCCGGCTGCGAGCTTGCCCTCGTGGTCTCGAGGTCGACCGGCTTCGTCGGCTAGTAGTCCGGCCATGCCCTCGACGAGGTCGATGCCAGCCGAAAAAGTCGATCCCTGGCCCGTCACCACCAGGCATCGCAGCGTCTCGTCGGCCAGCAGTTCGACGCCGAGGTGGCGCAGCTCCTCCCACATCAACGGATTCTGAGCATTGCGCTTGCCGGGCCGAGCCAGGGTCAGGGCACCGACGCCCCCGCCGCGGACGTACCTGATGGTCTCGTAATCAGCCGTGGCATCCATACAGTTATGTATGGATGCCATACTTAGCCATGCCCGGCGCCTTGTCAAGGTCTCGCCTAACCCGGTACCGGTAGCGATGGCCGCCCCGACCCGCACGCCTCGCAGCAAATGGATCGATGAGGGTCTTCGCCTTCTCGCCCGTGGGGGTCCTGAGGCGGTACGGATCGAGCCACTGGCCGAATCGCTCGGTGTCAGCAGAGGCGGCTTCTACTGGCACTTCGAGGACCGCAATGCCCTGCTCGAAGCCATGCTCCATGATTGGGAACGGGCCAGCACCGATGAAGTACTCCAACGGGTCGAAGCCGAGGGCGGTGACGCCAGACACAAAGTGCGCCGGGCGGGAGCGCTCACCTTCTCCTCGAAGCTGCTCCCCATCGATCTGGCGGTTCGCGACTGGGCCCGGCGCGAGCCCGCGGTCGCTAAGCGCCTGCGACGGGTCGACAACCGGCGCATGGAATACCTGCGCTTGCTGTTCAGCAGTTTCTGCTCTGACGAGGCAGAGGTCGAAGCCCGCGCCATGACCGCGTTCTCGCTCGCCATCGGCAACCACTTCATCGCCGCCGATCACGGCCCACGCAGCCGAGCCGACGTCGTGGAACTGGTCCTGAATAGACTCGAGGTCTAGGACTCATCGGGCAACTTTTGCCGTCCTCGGCTCGCGACTACCGGGCGGAGTAGCCTACGGCTGGTAGCTGAGGACTCGGGCGGCCGCCGGGTAGGTGGACCCGATGAAGGTGCCGTCGGGACGGTGGAATCGCAGCTCGCCGTTTGGGTCGCCTTCGAGCTGGTAGCCGGCGTGGATCATCCGGTGGTGGCGGCGGCATTTGCACACACCGTTGGAGATGTCGGTGCAGCCGCCGGCTTCCCAGAAGGAGATGTGGTGGATGTCGAAGTGCCTGAAGCGGCAGCCGGGGAAGCGGCAGTGCCCTCCGTCGCGGACGCTGATGGCCCGGCGCTGGCTGACGCTCCATGCCCGGGTCCTGCGACCCAGGTTGAGTTGTTCGCCATCTCCGTCGACAACGTGGCTGACGGTGCTGCAGTCGCACTTGATCATCTCCGCGTCCGACGGGTGCACCGGCGTCCCGTCCATGAAGGTGCAACTGGGATGACCGTCGCGCCTGACAAGGTGGATCATGTATCGGTCGTCACCGGCTGCGTGGCCGCGGTCGGCCGCGGCCAATCCGCAGTTGATCAAGTCCATCATTGCATCGGCCCTTTTGGTCGACCGGTTGGCTTCCTCGAGGGGGGCTTCCCCCGGGTCTCCTCCTGAAGACTCGTCCACAGCCCGCTGGTTAGCTGGCCCGTCCTCGGCTGAAGACTCGTCCACAGGCTCCGGCCGGTAACGGAGATCTATGAACGCCTGCAGGGCTGCCGCGAACTCTTCGATCTCGACGTCGCTCAAAGTGATCACGATCTGCCCCATCCCGTTCTCGCCGCGTCTGATCCTGACGTCCCGCCGGGTTTTGAGGTCCTCAGTCGGGGGGTGCGCCTGATCGGCGTACAGCGCGTAGGAGCGAACCACCCGCTCGAGATCCAAGATGGTGGCGTGGCCGGACTGGGCCAGCTCGACCATGGCCTGGTCGACTTCCGGATCCGGACCCTCCATGCGGGTGATGGCCCGCACCGCTGAGTAGGAGAGCCGCCCACGGCGGAACTCGTCGGCGATGATCGGGCGCCGGCTCAGTTCGTGGGCGATCCGCAGCTTCTCGAACGCCGTGGAGCGGGCCATGTTGGTGCGCCACACCAGCCAGGTGGCGCAGCAAAAGTGACGGTCGAGCGCCCACAGCCCGTCGCGGTCGAATTCGGCCAACCGGTCCAACCACTCCGCTTCTCCCCGATCCAGATCGGCCCGGTGCTCGACCAGCCATGTCGTCACATCCAGTTCGTCCGGCAGTTCCATCCAGCCGTCCTCCTCCAGCAACCATGAGTCAGTGGGAGAAGGTCGGGAGCGCGGACCTCGAGCGTTGTTCTCGCCATCATACCCGAACAGACGTTCGTATGTGTTCAGAGGCGAGAACGTCGATGGGACGGAAGGGAGTCCTTTTATCCCAGGTCGTCGATCGCCTGATGCGCCGCGTTGTAGCCGGGTGTGTAGCTGATGGCTGGTCCGCCGTGGCACCCCGCCCCGCCGAGGTACAGACCCCCGACGCCATGAGGCAGATCGCGAAATCCTCGCGGCCCGGGCCGGTGAGGACCCATCTGATCGGGATGAATCAGGCCGTAGCAGTAATCACCGTCGGGTGCACCGAACATCGACGCCATGTGTCTCGCCGTAAACGTGGTGTGGCGGATCTGGATGTCGGCGAAGTTGGGAGCGAAGCGAGTGATCTTCGCGATCACGCGCTCGGTCATTTCTTTCGCCAGTTCGCTGTGGGAGCTCGCCGTGTCACCCGGCGGGAACCATAGGGCGAAGGCGGCCGCCACGTGCTTGCCCGGCGGGGCCAACTCCGGGTCATTGACCGTCGGCACGCCGAACACGACGGCCGGGTCCTCCGGCACCAGGCCCTGCGCGCACCGTTCCCAGTTGGCCTGCAACTCCTCGGGGCTGTTGAAGAATCCGATCGTCGACTGCAGGGCGGGATCGTTGAGCTCCTCGTAAGGCGGGGCGTATTGGGGTAGTGCCTCCAGGGCGAAATGGATCTGGATATACGCGGCCCGGTGATCGCGGCGGGCCAGCCTTTGCCGCAGCGCATCAGGCACGATCCCGGATACCAGCCCGAGGGTGTACTCGACCCCGAGACTCGACACCACGATCGGCGCGGCGACCGAAGTCCCGTCGGCGAGCGCGACCGTCGAGACGGCTCCGTCCTCTGTTGAGAGACCTGCGACCGCAGCACGCAGGCGCAGTTCACCTCCTCGCCCTTGGAACCGCTCGACCAGGTGCTCGGTTACCGCGCCGATCCCACCCTTGAACTTGGTGGTCAGAGCGGCGTCGTCGCTCGGCAAGGCCAGGCCGAAAGCCAGGGCCATTGCACTCCCGGGAGTACTCGGCCCCTTGAACGTGGTGTTGGCCGCAAGGAAGGACAGAGTCCCGCGGATAGCCGCGAACCGTTCGGGATCGGGAAAGTGGCGGTCGAGGATTTCGGTTGTCGACGCAAAGAGCATGTCGGTGATGGCAGCCCGCTCGGACTCGGTGGTGGCGCAGGCGTACATCTCGTCGTAGGTCTTCGGCTCAGTCCGAACCTCGTATCGCCCAAGGGCCCTTCCCGGCGCTGACGTCCAGCCGATGAGGTTGGCCATGCCTTCGATGAGCTCAGGCCCGTGAACCGTGTTCATGTGTTCGAACATCCTCAGCGGGTCCCGGTACTGGATCAGCGGCGGCTCGCCCCGGCCGTGCAGGGCCACCGACATGACGTCGAGGTCGGCCCGGGGAATCTTCTCGAACTCGAGTTCGTCGCTGATGGCGGAAGCGATAGGGAACTGCTGCGAACCCGCCACCTCGCTGCGGAAGCCCTTCATGACCTCCACGGTCGAGGACATGCCTCCCGCGTAATGGTTCTTCTCCAGGCAGCAGGTCCGCAGCCCCGCGCTCTGTAGGACATTGGCTGCCGTCAGGCCGTTGTGGCCCGCTCCCAGGACAATGGCGTCAAACCGCTCCATTTCACGACCCTCCCGACTCGAACTCTGTCACTTTTGACAAAACTTAGCGGATGGTCTGGACCGCCAACCGGCACACCCGGGCCAGCTGGTCCAAGGTGGGGTGATCGCTGTGCATCCAGACCTCCATGGCTGCGAACACGGCGGCTGCGGTCGTCCGGGCCCGTACCACGATCAGTAGGTCGCGGTCTGCGGTGCCGGCGATCTCATCTGTTCGGCGCAGACGCTCCTCGACCACCTGGGCGAAATCCAACTCGACGCGGCGAATATGGTCGGTGATCCGGGCGTCGTCGAGCGATTGAGCCCGCATGGCGGCGATGTCGGTCACGGCCGAGTAGTCATACGGAAAGGCAAAGATGGCCTGGCTCACGGCCTCGTCGATTGATTCGCTCGCGGGGCGGTCGAGCAGCGCTCGACGGAACCAGTGCAGCCCCTCGTCGTAGTCGGCGAAGAGGAGGTCCTGCTTGGAGGTGAAATGGCGGTAAAAGGTCCGCAAGGTGACACCTGCGTCGGCCGCGACCTCTTCGGTCGTTGTGACATCGAATCCCTGAGAGAGGAACCGGGCCAGCGCGGCCCGCCGCAGCGCCTCTCGAGTGCGCTCACTGCGTAACGTCCTAGGCGGGCTGGCCACCGGCGCATCCTACGACGGGCCGCCGTCCTCAGTATCGTCACCAGTGACAGAACTGGGAGGAAGCATCGTGGTAGCTCTGATCGTCCATGGCCTACTCGGCATCACCGTGGTCCTCGCCTTCGTGCGGGCCAACCGGCCGCTCTTCGCTCGCGGTGCGCCCCTGTCCAGATTGGAGCTGACCTACGTCCTGGTCGGCGTCGCCACGACCGTCGGGGCTTGGGTGTTCAACATTCGGTTTGTCATCGATTACATGCATCGCAACGCCAACCCTTTATGGGGATCGGGCTCGAGCTGGGCCCACTACTGCCAGTTGTTGTTTCAGAACCCGGCCTCGGGGTCGGCATCCGTCGACTACATCGTGATCAACGTGGTCATCCTTCCTCTCCTCCTGTTGACCGACGGCCGGCGGCGCCAGATACAGGGCCTGTGGCTGGCCTTCGTTGCCACCTTGTTCCTGAGTTGCACCGCAGGCTTTGCCTTGTACTTCCTGACCGTGGAACGGCAAAGGGTTCGATCCGTGGCGATGGCCTAGGGGCGGCTTGGGACCGACTTATCTCCGGCTTCGTCCCGCAGGCCGCCGTAGAGGTATCGAGTGACGAAGACTCTCATCAAGAGGGATTCGGCTGTACGCCTGGGTATGCGGAAGCGGCGCCCGGTCGGCTGGGCCACGACCATTCCCTTGGCCTGGATCCCGAGAATGGATCCCCATCGGTAGTGCGGAGCCCGGAAGCGACGTCGGCGCCGGCCTCGCCCGAGCCGGAACCGAACGTTGGTGAGCACCACTTGCCATCCCCAGTTACGGGCCGAGCTGTGGTGGGGGTCGGTGGCCGCCAGGTCGCCTACGGCGAAGACGTCCGGGTAGCCCTCTAACGCGAGGAACTCGTCCACCAGCACGAAGCCGTCGTCGTCGAGGACGTTGTCCGGGAGGTAGTCCGTGTGTGGCCTGATATGCCCGACCGCCCACACGGTGCAGTCGGCCGTAAAGGGCTCCTGACCGGTGGACCAGGTCACGGGTCCGGTGGTCAGCTTGTCTCCTGTGAATCCCGCCGGGAGCAGGGCCCGGTGGTCAGGGTGGATGCTGACACCGTCGGCCCGAAGTACCTCTGTGATCCAAGCCCGTACCTTGGGGTGGTAACCCGGCAGTGGATAGTCCCCACTGTGGAATAGGTGCACCTCGCTCCGCCCCGTGCGGGCCAGGTTGTCGGCGACGCTGACCCCTGTGGCGCCGCCGCCGACGACGGCGACACTTGAAGCGGCTCGTAACTGCGACGCGATCGCCTCGATGCCGTGGTCGATGTCGGCCATGCTCTCCATCCGGTCGTGGCGCCAGAAGCCGTTCGTTGCTCCGGTAGCTAGCACGAGTACGTCGTAGCTCTCCGTTACTTCAGCTCCGTCGCTGCGCTCGACCGACACCGTCCGGGCGTCGAGATCCACCGTCGTGACGCGGCCGTGGATGGTCCGGATCCGGTCCAGCTTGCGCACGCGCGCATACGGCACCAGATAGGTCCGCCGCCAACGAGCCGGGTCGGTGAGCCGGCCACCGAGTTCCTGGCCGCTCACCAGGGCCGGTCTGGTGGATACCCCGACCACGTCGAAGTCCCGGCCGAGTCGAGTGGCCACGAGCAGCCCCGTGTCACCCAACCCGGCTACCACTACCTTCGGCGTCGCTCCCTCTGCCATTCCGGTCCCGTTCTGTAGCGCGCGGTTGCAGGGCTGTTCCCCGACGAGGGCTCTAGCCTCTCGTGGCGTCCGATTCCCAGCGGGTTATTGTGCGCCCTCATGCCGGCGATGTGCGAATCGGGCCCCGTCGGGAGCCAGTCCCGGCGATGGGGGCGTAGGTGAGCGGGCGGGGCATCGGCGAACGGACCGGAAAGTCGGCGGGGCTGGCAATCGTCGGGTTGGCCTACGTCACTGCTGTCGGCGCGGCTTGGGTGGTAGCCGACATTCTTGGATACCGCCGGCCCCTGTGGGCGCTCGGTCTCGGCTATCTTGCCGCAGCCCTCGTCATCTACGTGTGGTCGATGGCGCTGGACAACGGCTCGATGTTCGACGCCTGGTGGAGCGTCCTGCCAACTCTCGCCGCCGTGTGGTTGGCCGTGGCCGCCACCCACGCAGTGCCCACACTGCGGACCGTCCTGGTCCTCATAGTCGTTTGTCTCTGGGGCATCCGGCTGACTTCCAACTGGGCCCGGGACTGGCCTGGTCTCCACCATGAGGACTGGCGATACCTGGACCTCTACACCAAAGGCCCCAAGCCGCTGGTGTCGCTCGGAGGAGTGCACCTGTTCCCGGCATTCCAGGTCTTCCTGGCGTCGACACCGTTGGTCCCGGCCCTCGTGTGGGGTCATCGGTCGGTGGGGCCGCTCGACTGGATCGCTCTCCTGGTGGGCGTCGGCGCGGTCGTCCTGGAGTTCGTGGCCGACGAGCAGATGCGCCGCTTCGCCCGCTCCAAGCGGCCCGGCCAGATCATGAACCTCGGACTGTGGCGCTACTCGCGCCACCCTAACTACTTCGGCGAGATCCTCTTCTGGTGGTCCGTATGGCTGTTCGGGCTGGCCGCCAACCCGGCGTGGTTCTGGACCGTGGTCGGCCCGCTGGCCATCGTGGTCATGTTTCTCGCGGCGTCCATCCCGATGCTCGACGACCGAAGTCGGGAGCGGAGGCCGCTCTTCTCTGAGTATGCCGACCGTACGTCGGCTCTCATCCCCTGGCCGCCTCGGCCCGGCAAGGGTGCCGCGGCCTGACGGCGGTTTGGTCGTCGAGATGGTAACGGTGATCCCACCGTCAGGGTCGAGTTCCAGCCGGGCTGGCCCACGCAGTCGGACCGAAATCAGTCTGGGTGCGGGGGGTACTTGCCAGGCTCGAGCGACATATCGGGCCTATTCGAAGCGGGCGGGCGGTCCGCTCCAGCCGGGCGGGAGCTGGCATCGGTGACCCGCCACCGGCCTAGGGGAACGGCGGTAACCCGTCGCGCCACCCTGTGACCGCCAACTCGGATCGCCACGTGACGCACAGGCCCGACCATGAGCAGGAGACCGATGGCATCGCCGATAAAACCAGGAAGGCAGATCAGCGCCCCGCCGACGAGGATCACCACGCCGTCGAGCAGCTCCCGGGTCGGGAGTTCTCCGGCTTGGAGGCGGTCCCGGGTCTTGGCCAGTACGCCAACGCCGACCCGCCGCACGATAAACGGACCCATCGCGCTTACGACAATCAAGATCAGCAGGGCCAGGAGAAAGCCGATCTGTCGGGCCACCACGACGAACGCGGCGATCTCCATCGCCAAGCCGAGCAGAAAGCCGAAGAACAACACAACGGCAGGGTATCGGCGAACCGACCGATCACATCCCTTGGCAGTCATCGGCCGAATCTTCCGTCTAAAGCTGCATCGCTTAGTGCCCAGTAGGTACAGCCGGGTCAGGCGAAAGCCCATCAGCACGGACGGAGCATCTCAAGCACCGATCAGAGCCCGACCAGAATGCGCTCCGGGATCCGGCTATCCGCTTTCGCTCTATAGATACAGGCAGTCGTCTAAGCAGATGCAGATGCGGATGTGTCGGTGATCTGGTCGATTCGTTCGACCACCAGCTTGCGCACCTGGGGCAAGACGTCGATCTCCGACACGACTGCCCTGATCTGGTCCAAGGTTTCGGCAACAACTTGTTCGGCTTGATCGTTGGGTAGCCGCCAGCGCCGCGCCTCGGCCAGAAGATCTGTCACCTTGATGGTGTTGATTTTTTCCTTGGCGCCAATTGTCATGGCGGTGGTGGGCCGCAGCCTTGGCCACAGCACGGTCGGGATGGTGTCGTAGAGCGGTGCCAGCGTCACGGACCAATAGTCCCGGTGGAGGAGAGCGAGGTTCTTGCCGTGGGCGTCTGCGTTGCCGATGGCCATATTGAAGGTCGTGACCCGCAGTAACTGGCGCAGCTGGGCGAGGGGTTCGTCACCCCAGGTTTCGAGCAGTTCGGCGACCTCGGTGAGGCTGGGTCCGCCGTGTTTCTCGTACTTGCCGCGGCCGCGGGCCGCCTCGGGGTCGCGGGCGAGCGCCTGGCAGATGTCCTCCTGGTGGATCCGCTTGACGACACCGTCGACGGTGGTTCGGTCGAAGCGTTCGACGATGAGGCAGCGTTGATCACCGATGGTGACCAACTCGGGGTCGATCGTGGTGAGCCCGATGGCGCCAGCGATGCGCAGGCAGGAGGCTTCGGCGTCGACGAGCCCGGGGTGTCTGGGGTCGTCCAGTTTGAGGATGTGGGTTGACGGCTGGCCGTGCACCGGCCGACCCCAGGTGCCGTCTTCGAGGCGGACTAGAAGCATCTTGTTCTGGATGCCGGCGACGGATAGTTCAGAGTCGTCGTGCAAACCGAGGGGCCGGTTCGGCAGCTCGGCTACCTCGGCTGCGAGTGTCTCGGCGGTGTAGGGCTCGACCCAGCCTCGGCCCTTCTCGGGTGAGTCGCCGATGACTAGGGCGCCGGCGACGTCGCGGCCGAAGCGGGCGAGTAGGTGATAGGTGTCGATCGAGGCGACGCCCGCCAAGGAGGCCATAGCCTGGCGGTGCTGGCCTTCGGGAAGCAGCCCGTTGCAGAAGACACTGGCGTCGAGCCGGCCGGTGCCGAGAGGAAGCGAGCAGGAGAGCAGAGGGGCGCCGGTCGGGGCCAGGTCGAGCGCTTCGGGCGTGTACCTGCACCTAAGCGTCCAGGTGTTAGTTGTCGCGACCAGGTCGGCAACATGGATATTGGTCAGCCAGACGCGGAGCGGCTCAAGTTTGGCCATCGCCGTCGTCCTTGCGGGCGGGCACTCTGTAGGTGACGGTGACTTCGGCCCCTATCCGTCGTAGTGCCCTCAGGTAGTGGTCGAGGAGGGGAGTGCTGCGGCCGCTTTCGAGCGCGTTGAGGTAAACGCGGGTGAGGCCCACCTGGTGGGCCATCTCGGCTTGGGTCAAGCCTTGGGCCCGTCGTGCTTCGGCGAGCACGTGACCGAGGTCGGCGCCTTTCCTGATCTCTGCTTGGCGTTCCATGAGTCGCTCCTGCTACACATCTGTATCAACTCAGTGTAGCGTATGGGTGATACACATCTGTAGCAAGAAGCCGAGGCGTCAAGCGATACATATTTGTATCAGCCTGGCAGCCCCGTGTTGTGGGGCCCGCAATGCGCTCGCTACGACTTTCTGTGCGACCGGTCGACCCAGTACCCGGGATTGAGGGTGATCACCTCGGCGGATGCAGTCATGACGGGCGGCGAGGCGGCACGGTGCAGGTGGGCCTGCTCGCTCTCGTGTTAACCCGCAGGGCTGGCAAGCTGACGTTCAAGGTCGGTGAACGCGGCGATGATCTCAGGGGCCTCGTACGCCCGGTTGCGCCTTGCGATGTTGACCTGTTTGAGAACACCTGCGTCGACGAGTTGCGTCACCGCGTTGTTTGCGGCTGGGTAGGTGCGCCTGATCAATGCGGCGGCGCTGCTCACCGTTACGACTGGAGCACCTATGAGAGCGGAGAAGAGAAGGTCGGTGGCCGAGTTCTTGCGGATTGTTCCGAGGCGAGTGCGCCATGTGTCTTGGATGCCTCGCGCTCGCATCTCAAAATCACTGGCATCAGCGACCGCCCGCGTACAGGCGACCGCGAACTGCTCGATCCATCGGTTCATCTCAGCGTTCGCCTCGCGGGTGGTGGATGGACCCCGATATCGGACGCCGGTCAGCGCGTTGACGTAGTCCTTTGCCCAGGTTGCCAGGATGAGCGATACGGGTGGAAGGACCCGAACAGCGATACCCCGACGTCTGAGGATGAGGTGGATGAGAGCACGACCGGTTCGGCCGTTGTCGTCCACAAATGGATGAATGGTCTCGAACTGAGCGTGGGCGACGGCTGACTGGACGACGGCAGGCAGCCCGTCGTCGTTCGCGAACGTGGCAAGGTCGGCCATGAGATCGGAGACAAACTCCGGTGGCGGCACGACAAAGGCAGCAGAGCACGGGTTGTACGAACTGTCCCCGATCCAGTTCTGCACCTCGCGGAACTGTCCGCCATGCTCTTCGAGGCGAGTTCCCTTGAGCAACCGGCGATGAATGTCCAGAAGGAGTTCAACGGTTATCTCACCGCCAACGCTGACGCTCTCGATACCGAAGACCATCGCATCGATGTTCCGGAGCACCTCGATGGCAGTGACATCGTTTGGAGGTTCGTCAA
>Ga0302326_10000982_pt1 | contig 75101 bp, 74 predicted proteins | sample Palsa_T0_3_FD_202264 | JGI IMG/M metagenome (GOLD analysis project Ga0302326, IMG submission 202264) | Peat permafrost microbial communities from Stordalen Mire near Abisko, Sweden - Palsa_T0_3 | ecosystem: Environmental > Terrestrial > Soil > Palsa > Peat permafrost | place: Sweden: Abisko... | reverse complement strand
CTGTCCAGCAGATACCAACGAGAAGTGGCTGGCCTGCGCCGCGATACCGAGCAATTCCAGACCGTCGACCCCCGAGGTTCCCGGCTGCACCGCATTCGGCACGTAAACCACAGCCTGGGGTGCCTGGCCGATCGGGATGCTGGCAATGACTTTATTGCTGGCCGTATCGATCACCTCCATCCGATCATCATTCTCGAGCCCGACATACATGCGCGACCCATCGCCGGATGGCCAGATCCCGTGCGGCAGCCGTCCCACGGCAATGGTCGCTATTTTTTCGAAATCGGAGGTTCGAAATACTTGTACTTGGTTGAGGCCCCCAACGGTCACATAGGCGAGGGTGCCGCTCGACCTCGAGACAAAATTGACATGGTTGGTAATCGGCCCCGTTTCAAGGGTCTTGAGCACCGCAAAGGGCGGCTGGGCATCGAAGACTTGCGTCTTCCCCGAGTCCTTGAGCGTGAACCAGATCTGGTGGCCGTCGGGTGTTGCTGCGATGTTGGGACAGAAGGGGCTCGTCTGAGGAATTCGACCCACGATTTTGTGATCGGCGACCGAGATTACCTGGGTCTCCGGAGTGAACGACGAACACACAAAGCCATAAATCCCGTCGGGTGAGAAAATCTGCATGCCCGGACCGTTCGGTGTCTCGATCTTAAGCTTCTCCTCGTAAGTCGTCGCATCGAGGACCAACACATAGCTCTCGCCGCGGACCGTAACCCAAACTTCTTTACCGTCCGGCGTAAAGAACGCCTCATGCGGTGCTCGCCCGACGTAGGTCGTGTGCTTGACCGCATTGGTTTGAGTGTCTATGAACGTAACCGAGTTGGAGCCGATGGACACCACGGCGAGCGTTCGATGGTCCGGCGAGAAGCCCAACCCGTGGACCAGCACTTGACCCCGGTAGAGCGGGCTAAAATTGGTGGGCGCCGGGTCACCCAGCCGGATTACCCCGAGCAGCCGATTGTCCGCCGGATCGATCACGGACACGGTGTTGGAGAATTGCTCGGCGGCGTACACCCGATCGCGATGAGTAATCGGGATGTCCGGATCCGTCGATCGCGACGGCGCTTGACCTGCCATCGCCAGTGCCCCTGACGTGACTCCCATTACCGCCGCCACCACAGGTCCGATCCAGCGGCGCATCAGTTACCTCCGGTGCGCGTGGCGTTTACTCGAGGCAACTTCTGTTCCCGTTGCATGACTGCGATCTCGGCTTGTTGCTCCACGATGATTTCCTGTGCTATGCGGCGAAGCTGCTCATTCCGCCCGTATCGCAATTCCGCTTTCGCCATGTCGATTGCCCCTTGATGATGAGGAATCATCTGCCCGACGAAGTCCTGATCGACATCCCCTTGAGGCATACCCTCCATGCCGGCCATCATCGCGCGCATGGACGCCTGAGTGGATGCCAAAAAGGATTTCTCCGGTTCGGTGAGCGGGCCGACCTCGCTGGCAGCGGCCATCGAGGTCAGCAGCACGGCACTACGAACGAGCAACGCCAGGCTGATCGAACGAGCGGGATACATACAAAAACCTCACTTAGCGACTGCGCTTAATGCGATAACGATGAACCAGTCCGCCCTATATTCAATGCATCCGCCGCATAATTGCAGCAGACTCTTTCGCAGCAGATCCTGCCACGTACGGGGCAAGTGGGTGCGGTTTCCTAAGACATGAGGGTGCGGACCATGAGGTGGCGTGTCCATGAGAGAAGCCGCTTTGGGTTTCCGAGGCGATTGCAGCGTCAAAGTTATCTCGGCACCGGCGCGACGTTTGATGCGCACCACACGCGGGCGGCTCGTGGTAGATATCGCGGGCGCCACTTGATGACTTTCTCTCGCCTGTTAAGCCTGCTTTCCTTAGGAGCCACTGCGATGCTAACTTGCGAACATGCGTGCGGGGCTGTAGTGAACCCGGTAAACTCGCCGGCGGTTGCGCCCGTAGCTCAGCTGGATAGAGCACTGCGCTTCGAACGCAGTGGTCGGCGGTTCGAATCCGTCCGGGCGCGCATTTCTATCAATGGGTCCATACCGGTCACATGGATACCGCGGTTTTACTGAACAGGTGTTCAGTAGACCATAAGAATACATTATGCGTAGTTCTATCGTGAGGCGCGAAAAGAACCGGAATACAAAGGACCTCTCACGGCTGATACCAAAAATGAGTAACAAAGCACAATTTGGCGCGACTCTTGCGTCAACCGGTCGCTTTAGCGAACGTTTTGTGTGTCAGGTGGCATTTCTTAAGCAAGTTTGCAATTAGCATCCGGTGCCCTAGCTGCCAGTGTTTAACAATTCGAGGTGATATTATGAAGAACTTTAAAATCTATTTGAACGTTGCCGGACTCGTGTGCGCCGCGCTCATCTCCTCACAGTCGATGGCACAGACCGCTCCTGTCCCGGACCATCCGCGCGAGAACGAGGTCAATCAGCGACTCGACAATCAGCAGGCGCGAATCGACCAAGGACTCGCGAATGGTACGATGACCGGGCAGCAGGCCGCCCGTGACGAAAAACATGATGAAAATATCGCCCAGCGCGAGGCGGTCGACGAATCTAAGCACAATGGCCATATCACCAAAGCCGAGCAAGCGCGCCTGAATAAATCCGAAAACAAGAACAGCAAGCGCATCTATCGCCAGAAACATTCCTAAAATCAAACACGCGGCGTGAATGCCGCGTGAAATTTGCTGGGCCATTACCCAGTGACGCGTGATTTTGTCACGGACCTGTTGCCGTGAGGTGAGGCTGCAAGGCAGGTGAACGTGCCGCTCATGGCAGTCGCACCTTGCCGCATCATTTATCGACAATCAACTATTCTTTTCGCCGTCTACTCGCTCAATTCGCATTTGATAAATATCATTGCATGATGAGCAGGCCGTGTCATGGCCCGTCCTCTACCTTAACCGGCGTAGATGGAGAGCGTTCGAGGGTGACCCGACCCTGGCAAGCGATTGATTTCGTGTTAAATTGTCACCCTGTAGGGTATTCAAAATACTCTCGGAAATCTCACAGGATGTATCAGTGCTCAGCGTGAGCGACGACGGGCCGCGTTTTTACGAGTTCGGTCCATTCCGTTTGGATGCCGCGCAACGAGTGCTTCTGCGGGACGGCCGCTCGATCGTGCTGCAGCCCAAAGCCTTGGACATCCTGCTGCTGTTGGTTCGTAACCCCGGCCGGCTCATCACCAAAGAAGAGTTGTTGAGCGCGATCTGGCCGAAGCTCATTGTCGAGGAGTCGAACCTCAGCCAGAATATTTTTTTACTGCGCAAGGCATTGGGAGATGGCGATGGGGGCCATCGCTACATCGTGACTCTGCCGCGCCGCGGTTATAAATTTGTCGAGGCGGTGAGCATCCCGCAGAGCGATGGTGCCCCCGCTATCGCAAACCCGCTGACGTTACCACCCGACACGATGGGCGTGACTGGGGATGCCCCGCCGTATCAAGCACCCACTCGGATTCAGAAACCGTTCTTGGTGCCGGCAATCGTAGGCGCAGCCATTGCCCTCGTGTTGATCGCATTGGCGGGCTCGGCGTATTTTCGTCACCCGCCCTTCGTCAAAGAGCGCAGTCGGATTCTACTGACCGGCATCGCCAATCTCACTGACGATCCAGCGTTTGACACAGTGCCCGGGAATGTCCTTGAGATCGGACTGTCTCAGTCGCCGTTTCTGAGTATGATTCCGCCGCAGCAGATCAACAAGACACTGCAACTCATGGAACGGCCTGTGGACGCCAAATTGTCCGCGGAACTAGCCCGGGAGATTTGCCTACGAAATCAGGGCAAGGCGGTGTTGAGCGGCGCGATCGCGGCTTTTGGCAGCCGTTACGTTGTGACACTGGACGCGACCGACTGCAGTTCCGGCGAACGCATCGTGCAGAGCAAAGCTGAAGCGGTCCGCAAGGAAGACGTGCCGCACGAGCTGGATAGTCTGACCACGAACATGCGGACGGACTTGGGCGAATCGCTGGCATCGGTTCGCCAGTTCGACGTGCCGATCGAGCAGGCTACGACGGGTTCCTTTGAAGCATTGAAGGCGTACTCTGCCGGCGAGCAAGCGCGGCTGAAGGGCGATAATGCCACCGCCGTGCCGCTGTTCAAGCAAGCCATTGAACTCGACCCTTCATTTGCGCTTGCCTATGGGGAGATCGCGGCCGCTTACGCGGGCTTGCGCCATCCAGAACTCGCGCGATCGAACTACCAGAAGGCATTTGAACTCAAGGATCGGGCCAGCGAGAATGAAAGGCTGTGGATCTCCGCTGAGTATTTCAAGTACGTCGGCAACTCAACCGAAGCGGCCAACAGTTACCACACATTGGCGAAGTTATATCCGAGAGACGGACGGCCCTGGGAATCTCTAGCCGATATGTACACGCGTATGGCTCGGTATACGGACGCGGTCGATGCAGCCAAAGAAGGTCTACGCTTGAGTCCCGACGACAGTCGGGCGTACGTCATTCTCGCGCGTGCCTATAAGCGTTCGAACCGGTTCATCGAGGCCAACGCGATCGGTCGGCAGGCCGAGGACAAAGGTCTCGATGGGTGGCCGATGCGGTGCCTGCTGTACGAGGTCGCGTTCGCGCTCGACGATGCCCAGAAGATGTCACAGCAGGTGGTCAAACAGACCGGCAAGCCGAGCGAAGACTGGATGGTGCTATACGAGGCGTGGGGCGCAGCGACGGCCGGGAGGATAAAGGAGTCGCGCGTGCTGTTCGAACGAGCGATTGCACTCACGGAGACGAGCGGCGAGCAGGACCATGCTGCCACGACCTCCGAGTTCTACACCGACTATATGCAGATGCTCGGGCAGTTTGGCTTGACGCAAGAGGCCCGACAGCTCATCGCCAAGGTTCCCGGCCTCGAAACCGACGATGACGCTTCCTTCGCGCTTGCGCTCGCCGGCGAGTTCGAACGCGCCGCCGCTCTCGAGCGCGAGTTGGGGAAACGGTACCCGGATAGCACGCTCGTCAATAGTATGACTCGGCCAAGAGCACAGGCCGCGATTGCCTTAGGACAACTCAGGCCTCAAGACGCGATCGTCGCATTACAACCGGCGCTGCCTGCGAAGCTGCAGACGTTCGATGTACCGTACCTGCTCGGCCAGGCGTACCTGGATGTGAAGGCGCCCGTCCAGGCGGCGGCAGAGTTCAGCGATATTCTTCATAATCGTGGAGTCGACGCGCTATCGCCCTCTTATGCGCTCGCCTACCTGGGATTGGCGCGCGCACTGCAGATGCAGGGCAACGTTCAGAAAAGCCGCGAAGCATACCAACACTTGTTCGCCTTCTGGAAAGATGCCGATCCCGACAATCCGGTGCTGGTGCGCGCTCGTCAGGAGTACTCGGCTCTTGGCGAATAAACCCTCGCCTACGACGCCGCCGGAAACACGACCAGTTACGAGACAGGCAGCTCCTTTACCTTTAACCAACGTGGCCGCATGACGGCCGCTAACCTGCCCGGCAACAGCGCGACCAACTACGTCTACAACGCTCTCGGTCAGTTGATTGCGAAATCCGGATACGGCGGGACGACCTTGCTTGTGTATGACGAAGCAGGTCACCTGTTAGGTGAATATTCCAGCACCGGTGCGTTGATGGAGGAAACCATCTGGATGGACGACGACCGCGGGCCGCTGCTTCGCCTGGCTCTGGTCGGTGAAGGGGAATGGCACGAGGATGACATCGCCGAAGTTATAGGCGGTCATACTCGGCGTCGTCGTCGTTTTCCCAGACCTCCGCGAAAGCGGGTTCTGCCGTTTTGGCGGCGGCCGTCACGAGATGCCGATCGTCTTCGCGGCTGCGCAAGAAATCCACGAAGTCCTCGACCTCGGCCTGGCGTTGCGGCGGCAGGGCTTTGAGCTTCTCGATGAGGCTATGTGCATCACGGGCGTTCATAGGGACTCTCCGCGTTCAAGCCGTCTTGGAGATAAAGGCATCGATGGTGCGCAACAGCGCTTCCTGATCGCGCTTTGGCAGCGCATCGATCGCTTGCAGGCGCCGCGATAGCCGGCGGTTCTTGACGTTGCCGGTGCTGCGCGCCTCACGCTTGAGCCCCAGCAACTCATCGCTGGTGACCTCAAGTACCTGAGCGATCTTGCCGACGATATCGGCAGGGAGACGGATCACATCGTTCTCGTAATCGGAGACGACCGGCTGGCTGACCTCCAGGCGCTCGGCCAGCTCCTTCTGAGTCATCCCCTTATCTTTGCGCAACTGCGAAATGCGTGCGCCGATCGACTCTTCTCGCTCCGCCACGGGCAGCTCTCCCAAGCAGTGAATATTTGGGGGGATTGTAAAGCCGAGTTCGGCAATGGCTGGGGTTGACATGGTGTGGGCCTGTGGACGAGTATAGGCACTACCGATATTATTGTACAAGCTTCTTTGGCCGTGCGGACTTAACAAAAATCCACGGCGGGGGTCTTGACAGGTTTTTTAGGAGCAAGCCGATGGCACGCATCCCCGACGAGTCGCTGGAGCGGTTGAAACGCGAGGTGAGCCTGGCACGCCTGATCGAGGCGCAGAGTCCGGACTCGATGTCTCAGTCCAACGTGCTGCATGGAGTTCGGCCGCCGAACTCTTATTGCTTGTTCGGATGCGGTGGATGCAGCAAATTGCTGGCATTTTAGGGGTATGGCGGAGTGAGGGCAGGATAGGCTCGCGCCAGCAATTTGATGCAAGCGTCATTGATTTGCCTTCGCGGCCGCTCTATGGTGGTTCTCGATGTCGGCGGTGAAGCCGATGCCTCGGGCTTGGGCGTCGACTCGGAAAACGAAATCGCGGGAACTTTGGCGGCCGCTTCTGTTACGCAACGATCCGAGTTATCTGCCCTTATGAGCGTAGAAACAGTCGAGGTCGCGGTGGAAATGATGAATGGTCGGCCGCTCCAGGTCGTGCGTTCAGTGTTCAATATATTGACGTTCAAGAGCGATGGAACATTGGTACCGCCACTACAGGATCCCCACGTACGGGCCGGCGTCGAACTGGCGCTGGCGCTCGGGGTACCGGCCCGCCACTCAGGGACTGCCGAAGACTTCGAACCAGGTGGTCGGCGGTTCGAATCCGTCCGGGCGCGCAATTCAGAGATTGCCCCTAGCAATAGGCCGGCCACCATCAAATGCCTCAGCGTTCCGCTCAATATCAGGTGCAACTGAGCCCGCATAGTTGGTGAGAATGCTTGAATGACCGGTATGAGGCAACCATTTCATTCCCGCGACCGTCAGTCCTTGGCGTCCAGAGATCATCGCCCGAAATCGGCCGCCCACTGCGAACTCTCGAACCCCTTGCGGTCACTCACGACCGACCGCTATCGGGTAGCAAATTCTTCGCGGGAAGCTTAAAAGAAAAACCCGGCGCAAGGCCGGGTCTCTCAGTTCAAACAGTCGTCAGATTAAGCAGCGACGCCTTGCTGCTTGCGACCACGCAGTACCAGGAGGCCACAGACTAGCAGTGTCACCCCACTAGCGGCTGAGGTGGGGTCGATTTCGGGTGCCTGCGTCGCAGTGAAAGTACCGAAACTTGAGGTTGGGACGCAGTTGGTGTTCACGCACCCGCCGGCCAGGTTCGTGGCCGCCACCACGTACCCAGTAGACACTGCACCATCTCCCGGTGTGATGTACGCCAAATTCACCTGCTGGACTGGCCCGTCTACTGCAAACGATATCCCCGGTACGTCCAGTTGCGTTGCGCCGCTGAGCAGCAGGTTGTCGTTCCCCGCGTAACCGCCCACGGCGATAAGACCGGCGATCGTCGCTGAATCCCACGTTCCGTTCACGGCCGTGACCTGATAACTGGCTCCCGAGAGCGCAGCGGTTGTAAAAGTGCCCGAGCCACTGTCGGTTCCGCCAGACACGGTATCGGTAAACGACCAGTTCCAGGTTACCGACTGGGCGTTTGCAACTCCGCCGAGGGCCAGCAGAGATGTCAACGCAATCGTGTTCGCTAAAAAACGCATTTCGAATTCCTTACAATCAGCAATTGGCGGATTTGTTTCAGCATCTGCCTTGGCGGCTTTGTATCAAACTGGGCCAACTATGCGAAGCTGTTTCCGCTGTTACCAAGCAGAATTACGATCGGCGTCAACTATCCCGGTGCACTATGTTCAATGGCGGCTTTGCGGCGGCATTCCGCAATCGCGACCGGCAATCAATGGCCGGGTGGAGTCCGCGGCGTCAGAACTGTGGCTGCTGACTTGCCTCAGCCAGTGCTGGGAGACAGAGTTTGGCGCTGATCACGGCCCGTGGGCGACGTCCGCTTTCATGCTGCCAAGATGGCGGTGCAATGGCCTCAACTCGATTTCACACGTCATCAGTAATCGCGTTCTTTCGAACGGTCCCGCGCCGACGTTAGCCAAGATTCGATCGCTATGATCTAGGGCAGTGATTTCCTGAATCACGTTCCACGCGGTTTCCGGCGTTGCAGTGGCCAAGGCATCTTTTGGCAGATTCGTTCTTTCGCACAAGCATCGGTTGATTGGCATTCTTACCCTGCAGAATATTCCATCGGCAGTCAGTCGGCTATGTGACCTTTGTTTTGAACCAGCTCAGAGACAGCGACGCCGTCGCTATTAGGACAGCCGAGCGATTCCGGGATGTCCGTCGAAGCCAGCGTCGAAACTCAGGATTCGACCAATCGAATGCTGTTCCATAACCGCGAGATGCAATGCGTCGCGAGCCGAAAGCCGAGTTGATCCGAGGACGATGGTTTTTGCGCGCTCCGTCGCAACCAAGTCGATCGACAATACCTGATCAACGATTCCCAGAATGGCGTCGAATGCAGGTTGGATGGCATCGCGACGGTCGATCGCCACATAGCGATGTAAAATCTCTTGAAGGACTTCGGCGTCCGTAACGAGCCGAACACGCTCGCTTAGTAGATTTTCTAGGAGCCGTTGAGCGTCGACTTTGTGTGGGTGCGGAGCTCCCACAAGATACATCGGAATGTTCGAGTCGATAAAAATCATCGACGGTCGGCTGCGCCGTAGCCGCGCTCGATCTCCGCCAACATGTCGTTGATATCCGCCGTTGGAAAGGAATGTCGGGTGGCCGCGCGCACTGCGTCCAACTTCTTGCCGACATTACCCACAGGTTCGCGGCGGCGCGCGGCAGTGAGCGCTTGTCGGACCCATGCAGCGATAGACAGGCGCTGCGCGTCGGCCGCCCTCTGTATCTCTTTATATTCGGGATCCTGAAGGATGACTTGTAATCGTTTAGCCATTGGATGAGCTTAATTGACTCATATGCATGAGTCAATGTTGAATGTCCCACGACACTCGGGGATTTGGCCGCCCGCAGGGCGAGCCGAGCGCGAGCTGTCAGGTTCCCTGCGGACTCGGGCCGCGTTCGAGGTAGGTCGACAGCACGATATAGCTGCGGGTGCCCGTGAAACCCTCGATCGCGTAAATGCGCTCGAGCAAATACTCGAGGCCTTGCGTGTCGCGTGTGCGCACTTTGAGCACCATGGCACTGTCGCCGGTCACGCTATGAATTTCCTCGATCTCGGGCAGTTCTTTGAGCTTGAGCAGTTGACGCGACGCTGCCCAGCTGGTGGTGTCCACATGGATGAAAGCCAACAGCGGTCTGCCGATCTTGGCGCCGTCGAGCAATGCCGCCGTCGCGCGGATCACGCCCTCCTGCTTCAGTCGCTTGGCCCGCTCGTGTACTGCTGGCGCCGAGAGATGCAAAAGACGGCCGAGTTCGGCATAGCTGCGGGTCGAATCCTCGGCGAGCAAACCTAATAGAATTCGGTCGGTTTCATCGAGCCTGGCCGGGTCGGCCGGCTTGCGCCTAACGCCATCTGTATTTTCGACCATAAAGCAAACTCCACTTGGTTTTGAATGACATTAGGCATTATATGGATATTGACTTATATCATAAGGAGCACTTCAATGTTAGAAGAAATCAATGCGCCGAGACGTAAATTGCTCGGAGCAACGGCGCTCGGCTTCGTCGCGGCACAGCTCGGCGCTGCGGCGCCGGCCTTCGCCCAGAACAACGCCCCCAAACGTGGATCCACATCGACCGGTTCGTTCGGCCCGCTGAAACAAATCGATGCGGGCCTTCTGAATGTGGGCTACGCCGAAGATGGCCCTTCCGATGGCCCTCCTGTCTTGCTGCTGCACGGTTGGCCGTACGATATACACAGCTATGTCGACGTTGCGCCACTGCTCGCGGCTTTTGCACGAAACATCTGACGGCAGAACACTTCTCTATATTGAGCAGAACATGGGTGCCCGGCTGGCCACATTCGATGTGACTGACCCCGTGCATATCAAGGGCGAGGGCGCCGTGCCGCTTGACGCTTCTGGACCGTTTGACTTCGTTTCTCCGCTCGGAACAAAGGCAGAACTTATCCGCTTCCGGCAGGGCCACCAGGACGCTGTATTGGATTTACACAAAGAAAAAAACGCGAATCTCAAGCCCATTCAGGAGCCGACATTGCAGGGCCCGATCACCCGTCTGGGAGATGACGCATTCACAGTCGCCAGTCAGGCGGCCGGGATGCAGCCGGTTCGGGACATTCAGGTGGTCGAGACTGCCAATACACAGAATCTCAGTCATGTCTTTGACGTGAAGCAGGTCCGTGAGGAACTGACGAATGCCGGCACGGGCACCACTTTCCTGCTCACGGAAAACGGCCTCTACCTCATCAGGCGGCCGGCCGTGGAGTGGGAGAAGAAGCGGCGTGACCAGGAATGGTTTTTCTCGCACAACGGAGGTTGAAGGGCCGTGCGCGAGGAGCTACGCGAATCTGCTAGCTCCTTCGCACAGCTGATCTCGCCGCCCACCGATCGGTTATGGTTGAAGTTGCCGGTTCACGTCGCCCAGATTTGTGCCGCAGCCAGGTCGTTGCGCGAGCCGAACGCCGCGACATTTTCCTCGCATTGCGATCTGCATCACAGAACGATATAATCGATATAAGCGCTAATATCGCTATTGCGTGAAGCTGTCAGTGCGTATGGAGGCGCAGGCGGTATGCAGACATTGAGCGATCTGCCGTTGATTCTCAAAAAGCAGCCCGAGGCCAGGGCTGCGCTGTGCGCGATGGCTGAGCGGCTCGGATCAACGACGTCTCCGCGCACTCTGCGGAGCCGGTCGGCGCAAGACAAGTTCTCGCGATGATAAGCGCTGCCGGCGGTTGGAGACACCCGAGGCCGAGTGCCGGAGCCTGCCTGGATGAGCTGTTGGCCGCGCGCGTTTTGCCGCGTTCCTGGGCCGCTCGCGACTGGGCGGCGTGCAAATTGCCGAGCCGACTGGAACGTTGCGGACGGGACTTGGCACCGGACTTGGCATGGCGTCCATACGGTAACGCCGATCGACCCTTGTTCGTCATCGCTCGTAGTCATCCGCTCAAAGCGGGACTTTGGCGCGAGCGGGCGCTCGATGTCTACTTCCTCGACGGCCACGCGGTGGTGCATTGTGCGGGTGTGTGGATTTTCGATGAGTCTCGCGGTTGGCGGAATTTGGAACAGGACGATGATTGACGCGCCGCTGCGCAAGACCGTCCAGCGCACTCCGGCGATGCCCGCTCTGGTGGTGGAGCATCTCGATCTCGTCAGGCGCATCGCCGCGCAGATGCTGCGTCGCTTGCCGAGCAGCGTTGAATTTGATGACCTGGTCCAGAGCGGCACGGTTGGCCTGATGGAAGCGGCCGTGCGCTATGAGTGCCGCAACGGTTCCACGTTCGCAACCTTTGCAACGCAACGTATTCGCGGCGCGATGATCGACTCCCTGCGGCGCAGCGATTGGGGGTCGCGATCATTGCGCCGCCGACTGCGCGACATCGCCGATGCGAGGCAGCGCCTCGAGAGCCGTACCGGCAGTGCCGCCAAGGCGCCCGCCATTGCCGCGTCGCTGGGCATGACACTCAAGTGTTATTTTGGTGCGCTACAGGCAGACAATCAGGCTGCGCAGATAAGCACCGACGCTCTGTTGGGGGAGCGGTCGGTGGAGACGGCCGACGGCAAATTAGGCCTGTCGGAAACGTTGGAGCAGGCGGAGATGTTGCGCGCAATTGCCGCCGCGATCGACACGCTGACGGTGCGGGACCGCGTCATCCTATTGCTGTACTACGATCGCGAAGTCCTCATGCGTGATATCGGGATTCAGTTCGCGTTGAGCGAGTCGCGCATCTGCCAAATCCTTAAGCGCACTATCGAGCGCCTGCGTGTGGCATTGCGGAATTGAGGGCTCGGCGCTTCGGATCCTACTCCCGCCGGCGGTTCGCCCACTCGGACGGCTGCTTGGCGAACATCAGCTTGCACGCCGGACGCTCGTTGATCCGCTGGATCCAGGTCACGACATGCGGCGTATCCTTCTCGTTCACGAGATCAGCAAAGCCTTTCTGCATGCCGTTGGCGATCGCAAAATTGCAGATGTCGGCAAGCGTATATTGCTCGCCCGCAAGCCACGGGCTGACCGCGAGACGCGCCTCCAGCTTTTTGACCGAATAGGCGATCTTGCGCATCTCCTCGTCGAGAATCTCCTGAGGGAAACCGGCGCGCGCACGCCGCCATTTGAGCTGTTGTTCTTTCAGCGGAATGCGCTCGACCATCTTCTCGAATTCCTCGTCGTCGAGGTGACGCACCATGCCGCTGACCATGCGGTGCCAGCCGATCGTCGAAACGCACCAGCAGAAGTACTCATCCACCCACTTCGTCCAGACCCGCATCTGCGCGCGCCCGTAGGAGTCGGCGGGACGCAGGGACGGCGTGCCGGGAAGCTCGTCCTCTAGGTATTCACAGATCACCGTCGATTCGGTGATGACCTTGCCGTCGTGATCCAGTACGGGCACCTGGCCGTTGGGGTTGATTTTCTTGAACCAGTCCGAGTGATGTTCGAACGTCGCAGGATTCAGAAAGCGGCTCGTGAATTCGATCCCTTTCTCGTACAGCGCAAGCAGCGGCTTCAGGGAATTGGCGCCCGGGCCGAAGCTGTACAAAGTCAACATTTTATTCTCCGTGCGCCGTCAAACCACACCCGATCAGCCCTCGCGGACTGCCTCCCCTTAGGAGCCATGCTAGCAACAAGCGCGGGAGGCTGCGAGCGGAGGCGCCTTGACAGGGCCGCACGCGATCAGGCGTACTTCATGAACAACAACCGCAGGAGCCGTGGGATGAAAACGATCAATTATCTCTGCCTCTCGATTGCCGCCGTAATGAGCGTCGCAGTGCGGCCGGCATCAGCGGCTCAACCACCGGATACGGTACAAAGCGATGGTAGCGGCAATACGGCATCGGGGACCAGTGCGATGCTTGACCTGAGCACCGGTTCCGACAATACCGCCTACGGCTATCGGGCGATGTACAACACTGCGACTGGCGCTGAGAATACTGCGTTCGGTGAGGACGCGCTCGCTAACACCGTTGCCGGGAGCTTCAATACGGCGGTGGGGAGATGGGCGCTCGCCAACAACACGGCCAGCAACAACAGTGCCATCGGTTACTTTGCGCTTTCGAGCAATACGACCGGCACTCTAAATACAGCTGCGGGCTATGAAGCGCTGTATTCCAACACCACCGGTGGCAGCAACACCGCCGTGGGAGCAAACGCGCTGCTTGCCAATACGACGGGGTCCTTAAATAGCGCGTTCGGCGAGCAGGCGCTCACCTCAAATACGGAAGGTGTCCAGAACACTGCTGTCGGCTACCAATCGATGCAAGTCAATACCACCGGTTCCTACAATACTGCAGTGGGGATCAACAGTCTGAACGTCAACACGACCGGCTCCAACAACACGGCGGCCGGCAATTCAGCGCTTGCTTTCAATACCAGCGGCATTCAAAACTCAGCCTTCGGAGACTCATCTCTGTACTCGAACACAACCGGCACAGACAACAGCGCTCTGGGATACCAGTCGCTCGAATCGAACACCACGGGCTCGCTCAATACCGCGGTCGGGGTTGAAAGCCTTAATTTCAATACCACGGGCAGCGAGAACACTGCCGTCGGTGATCGAGCGCTGAATGACAACACGACCGGCAGCAACAATACGGCGGTCGGGGTTGAAGCGCTGAACACCAATTACAGCGGCAATTACAGCACGGCGGTCGGCGCTTACGCGTTATCGGGCAACATAACGGGCAATTACGACACCGCGATCGGCGCTAACGCTCTTTACAACAGCACGACGGGCAGTTACACGACTGCGGTCGGCGCCAACTCCCTTTCGAGCAACACGACGGGCGGCTACGACACGGCTTTTGGTGCCGATTCGCTGCCCGACAACACCACCGGCACCGGCAACACAGCCTTCGGTTACGCCGCACTTCGATCGACTACGACCGGCAACAACAACATCGGATTCGGTTACCAGTCGCTCTATCTGAATTCGAGCGGCTCGAACAACATCGCCATGGGCTATCAGGCCGGCTCTCAGCTCATATCGGGGAGCAACACCATCGAGATCGGAAACGCCGGGACATCCTCCGACAGCAACGTGATTCGCATCGGCACCGAGAACACGCAGACCGCTGCCTATATAGCCGGCATCAGCGGCGCGCAAGTCACCGGCGCGGCGGTCTATGTGACTTCCTCCGGGCGCCTCGGAGTGCAAGCCTCATCCGAGCGCTACAAGACCGCGATCGCGGCGATGGGTGCGCACACCGACCGGTTGCAGGAACTGCGGCCGGTGAGCTTCCATTTGAAGAGCGATCCCGACGGCGCGCTGCAGTACGGTCTCATCGCTGAGGAGGTGGACAAGGTTTATCCTGAGCTAGTCATCCGGGATCAGAGCGGCAAGATTCAAGGTGTCCACTATGAGGAGCTCGCGCCGATGCTGTTGAACGAAGTGCAGCGCCAACAGGCGGCAATTGTGGAACTCAGAAAGCAGGTGGCGGAGTTGAGCAATCTCAAGAAAGAAGTGGCGGCGCTGCGTAGGGAAAGCCGGGAACTCGTCGCCGAGCGATAGGCGAACGACTGATCGGAAATACCGGTGAGCGCGGGATTTACGGGGGGCGCGTCGTGAGAATAATGCCATGGATGCAAGCTGCGATACTGGCGCTTTCGTGCAACGCTTTTGCGCAGGCGCAGCCGCCGATCCCGAAAGAAATCGAGGGTTGGCAAGCGTGGGTAGAGGACGGGCAGGAGTTCAGGCATTGCCCTTTCTTTGCCAACACCGACGGTAAGAGCGAAAACAATCGAATTTGTGCCTGGCCCGGGCGCTTGAACTTGGAACTCAACCAAAACGGCGGTCATTTCTCGCAAAGTTGGTTCAGCTACGCCGAATCGTGGGTGCCTCTGCCGGGCAACCTCGAGTATTGGCCGAGCGCGGTGACCGTCAATGGTGCCGCTGCGGCAGTGGTTTCACGCGATGGCGTCCCGCAGATTCGAGTGCCATCCGGCACTTTCACCATTGCCGGAAGTTTCGCATGGGCGAAACGACCCGAGTCCCTGCCTATTCCGGCTCGAACAGGTTTGGTTGCACTGAATCTCGACGGTCAAAAGGTGGAGCAGGCGGAGCGGCCCGACGACGCGGTTTGGCTCGGCAAGCGGCACGAACCTGAAGTGGCCCAACAGTTGGAGATCCAGGTCTATCGACTGTTCAGCGACGGCATTCCGGCGACATTGACCACCCTCGTGGATCTGCAGGTGGCGGGCGATGCGCGCGAAGAGACATTGTCCGGGGTTTTGCCGCAAGGGTTTGCCGCGATGTCGCTTGAAAGCGAGTTGCCTGCGCAGATCGGCGCCGATGGCCGCATGCGCATCCAAGTGCGCGCGGGCAGCTGGACCGTCAAGGTGGTCGAACGCGCCGAATCGGACCCGGGGAAGATCCGAGTGCCTGATTCGCATGGTGCGTGGCCCAAGCAGGAAGTATGGAGTTACGCGGCCAATGATCGATTGAGAATCGCCGCGTTAGAAGGCGGCGAGGGCATCGATCCGGCACAGGCGAACGTGCCTCAGGAATGGCGGCAATACCCGAGCTATCGGATCGCAGCGGCCGGCGTATTGCGGATCAATGAACGCAGCCGCGGCATATCGGCGCAGGAAGTCAATCACCTAAGCCTGCAGCGCGAGTTGTTTCTGGACTTTGCGCGCCAAGGGTTTACGGTCGTTGATCAGATTTCGGGGCCGATGCGCAGCGGCTGGCGCCTCGACATGCGAGCGCCTTATCGGCTGCTGCACGCATCGAGCGGTGCGGACAATTTGCTGGTTACCGAGGCCAACGGGGCGGCATTGACGGGGGTGGAGGTGCGCACGCCCGACCTCAACCTCGCGACCGTGGCGAGAATCGCGGTGCCCGGCGGCGCCATTCCTGCGAGCGGCTGGAACGAACGCTTTGACCATGTGGCCGGCGTACTCAATCTTCCGCCCGGCCACCGTCTGCTGGCAGCGTTGGGCGCCGATAGCGCGCCTGACTCGTGGGTCGAGCGTTGGGGACTGCTCGATCTTTTTCTGTTGTCGTTGACGACAGTGATCGCGTTGCGGCTCTTCGGCTGGATTTATGCGGTCATCGCCTTTGCGGCGATCACCTTGGTGCATCAGGACGATCAATTGTTGGCATGGTTGATTCTGTTCGCTCTGATGACCATCGTGTCCATGCGGGCGGCGCCGGCGGGGTGGCCGAGGTCCTGGGCGACGTGGGCGCGAAACCTCATGCTCGGCGCGCTGCTCGTGATCACTGTACCCTTCGCCATCACGCAAGTGCGCTTCGCGCTGTACCCAGAGCTCGCGGATCCCGGTGGCGTTCTCGATGAAGGAGGAGGTATAGCGCAGTTGCGCAGCCGCGCGATGGCGCCCGCAGCTGCAACGCAGCCGCTCGGCGAGGCGCCAACAGCCGCGCCGCCGCCGGCAGCAGATTTCCAAGAAGTCGTCGTGACAAGTGCCAAGAGGGCGGCGGAATCGAGCAGTTCAATTCAACGCTTTGCGCCCGGAACCCTGGTCCAGGCAGGCCCGGGGGTCCCACGCTGGCACTACGTTGCGTATCCGTTCAATTGGAGCGGTCCCGTCGACGTTGCCCAAACCGTGCATTTCCTCATTGTGCCGCCGTGGCTCACTGGTCTCTGGCGTGTGCTCGGTGTGGCGCTGCTCATTGCGCTGCTCGCGCGCTTGATGCGGGCAGGTCCGGGGATGAGCGCCGCCTGGCAGCGGTGGTTTGCATCGCGCGGGGCCGCGGTATCGTCTCTGCTGCTGATACTCGCCGGTACGATGCCGTGCAGCCCGAGTCATGCCTACAACACGCCGGACAGTGAGTTGCTCAAAGAGCTGAAGGCTCGTTTGACACGGCCTGCCAAGTGCGTACCGAGCTGCGCCGAGATCATGGCGGCTCGCGTGACGCTGACACCGACGGCTCTCGAGGCAGCATTGGATGTCGCCGCCTTAAGCTCGGTGGCGGTCGCATTGCCCACCGCGGGACAGCGATTTGACCCGGATGCAATCACTGTGGACGGGAACCCAGTACCCGGCGTTTATCGCGACAGCCAGCAGCACATTTGGATCGCTCTGACAGCCGGCGCGCATACCGTCAAGTTGACCGGCCGCTTGCCGGCGGCCGACTCGATTCAGTTGCTGTTCCCGCAGGTGCCCCGGGCGATCGCCGTCAACGGCGAAGGCTGGGACGTTTCGGGCATCAACGCGGGTAGGCTGCTGGGGAATACCATCGAACTGCTCCGTCGCCGCGTGGCGGGTCACGGTGCGGACGCATCGCTGGGCACCGCGCAATTCCCGCCCTACGTGCGGATTCGCCGTGAGTTCGCACTTGATTTGGATTGGTCGGTCCAATCAACGGTAGAGCGGCTCGCCCCCGAAAAGGGTGGATTTACCTTGCAAGTTCCGCTGCTTGCGGGCGAGTCCGTGCTTACCAGCGGGATAGAGACGAGTGGTGGAACTCAAGTATTGGTCAGCTTCGATTCCGGCGCCGACGAATTCAGCTGGCGATCGGCACTCTCGCATAAAGACACCCTGACGCTGACGGCGGCCAGGGACAAGCCGTGGAGCGAAGTGTGGATTTTCAGCGTAAGCCCGATCTGGCAGATCGCATTTTCCGGTGTGCCGGCGATCATGCCCGAGAATCTTCATTCCGGAGATTGGACTTTCGAATACTTTCCTCGTGCCGGGGAGACCTTGACGCTGAAAGCTTCCCGCCCAGCTGCGGCGCAGGGCGGCACGCTCGCAATCGACAGTGTCGGGATTGAATACAATGTCGGCAAGCGTTCGACAAACGCGATTTTGCAGTTCAGCTATCGAAGTACTCGAGGCGACAGTCACAACGTCAGATTGCCGGCAGACGCGCGCGTCACGGCTGTCAGCTCCGACGGCGAAAATATCCCTGTGCGAATCGAAAAAGGCGAGCTTCCGCTCGCGTTGTTGCCGGGAGCGCATCGCATCCAAGTCAACTGGGAATCGGACGAAGGCACTTCGCTGCGCACGCGGCTGCCGCACGTGGACTTGGAGGTAGCCAGCAGCAACATCCGCACCGAGGTGCGCATTCCTGGCGACCGATGGGTGCTGTATGCCGGCGGCACGGGGATTGGTCCGGCGATTCTGTATTGGGGTGAGTTGATTGTTTTTTGCTTGCTTGCCCTGGCTTTAGGCCGGACACGGTGTACGCCATTGCGCAGCCATGAATGGCTGATCCTCGGTTTGGGATTGAGCACTTTTTCCTGGTCGGCGCTGTTGCTATTCGCTGTTTGGATTTTCGCCATGCGATGGCGCGAGGAACTCGCCGCGGAGCAGATGAGCGCGCGGAGATTCAATCTCATGCAGGCGGTTTTGATCGTGTTGTCGCTCGCAACCGTAGTCTCCCTTATCGCGGCGATACCCTATGGGTTGCTGGCGAATCCCGACATGCGCATTGCCGGTTCCGGCCAACAAGCCAACCAACTCAGTTGGTTCAACGATCAGGCGGCGGGCGAGTTGCCGACTCCCTGGGTGCTGTCGCTGTCGCTGTGGTGGTACAAGGCAGCCATGTTGTTGTGGGCTCTTTGGTTGGCTTTCGCGCTCGTGCGCTGGCTGCCCATCGCATGGAAGGCGCTCGGCACCGGAGGATTCTGGCGTAAGACACTGCGCCCCGTAGCGCCGCCGCCGGCTACCTGACCCTGTCCTGCCGCCTCACAAAGAACCAATGTTGAATCGCGTAAGCCCAGGACGTCGTGAATCCGCGCCGCGACATGCTGCCACTCATCGACGCCTATAAGGAAAAGGGCGAAGCCGCTGACAGTCAGGACCAGTAAAAATGTACCCAGCGTCCCGCCGCCGACCCGGCGCAACCGCGCCGGCCACCGGCGCAAGATGTGGTGGGCCGTGATCCAACCAAATAAGTACATGGCGAGAATCGCGATGACTCCATGGATCAGCAGAAGCGCGGGTTCCAGAGGATGCGGCGTCACCCCAAATTCTCCGCCGCCGCCGTGCTGCCGGTGCTACTGCCTGCTATCGAGAATTATTCGTATTTGCAATACGAGGCAACTGAGCCGAGGCTCATGGGCTCGGTTTGTTCTCGGTTTGTTAACTTATTCGACGGCTCGCTTCGTCGACCTCATCGGCTATACTGGCGAAGCGGCGGGGGGAGCCGGGCTCCAGGGAGTCTCATGAACTATAAAATCAGGGTTTTCGCGGCCTTCGGCTGCGCATCGGTTTTTGGCGGGATGTTCGCGGCGGTTGCGATCGCTCAGCAATCCCGCTCCGACACGGGGCAACTCGAGGAGATCGTCGTCACCGCGGAGAAGCGCGAGACCACCATCGAGACGACGCCCATCAGCCTGACGGCGGTCTCGGGGGCGGATATTCTGAACCGCGGGTTGACGGACTTGGCCTCCCTCATGCAGTCCGTCCCCGGAGTCTCGATCCGCACCAGCGGCCCCGGCATGACCGAGTTCGAGATGCGTGGCGTCGCGTCCAACGGCGGCAACTCCCCGACGGTCGGATTCTATTTCGACGAGACACCCCTGACCGCGCCGGCCGCGACCAACGAGGGCAAGATCGTCATTTCACCCGATCTTTACGATCTCAATCGCGTCGAGGTGCTGCGCGGCCCGCAGGGCACGCTTTATGGCTCGGGCTCCATGGGCGGTACCATCAGGGTCATACCGAACGCGCCGAACCCCGATGCGTACGAGGCCTCTGGCGAGGCGAGGTTCGCCGATACCGATCACGCCGGCTTCGACAATGCTGAGAACGCCATGGTCAATCTGCCCTTCTGGGGCGGCATCGCCGCGCTGCGCATCGTCGGCTCCTACTCCTACGATTCCGGCTGGATCGACCGAGTGGTGGTCTCGCCGTTTCCGCTCGCCACCAACGGCTTCACGGTCCGCGGCAACGTGCTCGCCGCTCCGATCGTGGCCGATTATCACGACGTCAACGATGTCGAGAGGACGGTGGTGCGCATGAGCGCGGTGTTCAAGCCGATCGACGGGCTCACCATCACGCCATCTTATTTGTATCAGAAGCTGCGCGCCGGCGGCCTGCCCTACATCGACAGCGTCCCCGGGACGGACGCGCATTACCAGCCGTTCGACATTCCCGAGAACTATCGCGACGAGTTCCACCTCTCGGCGCTGAGCGTCAAGTACCGCACGGATATGTTCGAGATCAGTTCGGCGAGTGCCTACTGGACGCGGCACGAGCCGCTCATTCAGGATGCTTCGGAGTCGTGGTCGACCGGCATCGGGCTCCCCTCGTACGGTCCGGGCAACGGCGGCATCGGTGCGGCCTATGCGGATGAGGATAACCAGTCGCATCAGACGACGGAGGAACTGCGTATTGCTTCGGTGGGCGATACGCGGCTCAAGTGGCTGGCCGGCTACTTCTATTCGGACTTCGAATCGGGCTGGGACATCATCTTCCCGTCGCAGACCGGTGCCGAGGTGTTCGGCTCCAACAATCTGTTCAGTTACTACAGCCCATTCAAGATTTTGCAGCAGTCGGAATTCGGCGAGCTGACCTACAACATCACCGAGCCCTTCGCGGTCACGGTGGGCGCGCGCCACTATCACTACAGTGCGCCCGTCGGGCTCGACCAGTACGGCGCGCTCACGGCGACCGTCGTAACCGCTACCTCGGAGAAGGACCAGGGCGTCACCCCCAAGGTGTCGCTGTCCTACCAGTTCGACAAGGACCTGCTCCTCTATGCGACGGCGGCGAAGGGCTTTCGCCCGGGCGGTGGTACCGGCCCGGTGCCGACCTCGGGACCACTCACCTGCGAGGCGCAGTTGATGGTCGAGTACGGCTCCAAGGGGTTCGTCAATGGACCGATCTCATTCACCTCCGACAGCGTGTGGAGCTACGAGCTCGGTGAGAAGTGGCGCTCGGCCGATGGGCGCATCAGCATCAATGCCTCGGGCTACTTCGAGAGCTGGGTGGGCGTGCAGCAGGTCAATGCACTCTCTTCGTGCGGCTACGTCTATACGGCGAACGTCGGCGATGCGCATGTCTATGGCAGTGAGATCGAGGCGCGTGCGATCGTTGTGCGCGATCTCGAGGCCTCGGCCAGCGTCACCTATTCGCACGCCGCGCTGGTGAGCTCGACGCTCATCGACGCGGGCTTCAATGCGGGCACGCCGATCCAGCAGGTGCCGAAAGTGAGCGCCTCGGCCCAGCTCGCCTACCATCACGATCTGACGGACGATCTTGCGCTCACCGCACGCGCCGAGTCGAACTACGTGGGCAGCCGCACGGATGAGACCTATGCCACCAACACGCTGCCTTCCTACGAGCTCACCAACATCCGCGGTGGAGTCGAGGGTGCACGCTGGTCCGCGGTCCTCTTCGTGAACAACGTTGCGGATAAGCGCGCGCTCCTCAACAACATCACGCAAGACGCCGTCAACCTCGCGGACTACAACCGGGTGGCGGTGAGCCAGCCGCGCACCGCGGGCATCGACCTCAACTACAAATTCAAGTAGTCGTGAAGGCCGGGGCGTAGCCCCGCGGGGCTCAAGGGCTCGCGGACGGGACCGCGCGTACCGGCAGCGGGACGTTGCAAAGATCGATCGCCGCAGGATCGTGCTGATACCACGCCTCGCGGCGGTGGCGGCGCGCATCGAGGAGCGCGCGGAACGTGGCGCTATTCGTGCGCAGCACCTCGACCGGCGTGCGCTCCGCTTTCGGCACATCGGCGGCGATGCGCACCGAGCGGATGGGAGCCGTAGGCTCCGGCGGCACATAGAACCCCATCTCGCCGCTGCCGCGCGGCAAGCTGGAGAGGAGATCGACGCCGAGCAGGACGCGCCCGAGGAGCGCAACATTGCGATCGAGCTGGCGCGGCGCATGGCCGATCACCGCATACATTTCGGTGCCATCGCTCGCGGGCGGATCGTCGCGACCGGCGCCCACCATTCCGTAGCAATGCGCCAGCCACACGAGGTGCGAGCGTGGCTCGCGCGCGGCGGGAAAACCGTCGAGAAATCCGACCTGCGGTGCATAGAGGTCGCTATCGGGCAAGGGCTCGAAGCGCGCCTCGGCACCGCCCGCGGCGGTGAATTCCACCGTGGCGCGCACGCCGGCCGGAACGGCGCGATGGTGCTCCGGATCGTCCCACTGCACGACGTAGTTGTCTTGCACGCGCAGGATCGCAAGACCATCGAAATAATGCGCCCGGGCGAGCGCGCGGATGTTGGCGACGTGCTGAGGCGCCACGCGCGAGGCGAGCTCGATGACGACCCGTCCGCGCGCGAGATCCAAGTACAGCGTGTCCTCGGGGTCGGGAACGCGCCAGTCCTCGGCGGGTGAGCCGGCAAGCAGATCGGCGACGGTCACGGGCTTGGCCGCGGCACCGCCCGCGAGGCCGAGCACGAGTGCAGCGAACGCGAGTGCGGGGACGCGGGTCATTGCGCGCCTCCCTGTGCGGCCGGCGCTCCGCCCGATTCGGCCGCTGCTTTCTCCACGCCTTTCAGCATCCGGTCAAGCGCGGTGCGGTCGAGATAGCGGCCCGCGAGCACCACCGCGCGGATTTTTTTCGTGTTGGCGATGTCCTCGAGCGGATTAGCATCGAGCAGTACAAGATCCGCGAGCTTGCCGCGCTCGACCGTTCCCAAGTCCGCGAGACGGTTCATGAACTTGGCCGGATTGAGGGTCGCCGTCTGCAGCGCCTGCAGGGGCGTCAAGCCGGCCTGCACGAAGAGCGCAAGCTCCTGGTGCAGGCTGAATCCCGGGAACACATGCACGCCCGCCGCCGTGTCCGTGCCCGCGAGGAACGGTACCCCGGCGCGGAACATGGCGAGCGTCATGTCGAGCTCCATCTGCACGAACTTCTTGCGCACGGGCAGGGGATCGGTGTCCATGTCCTTGAGAATATCCTTCACGAACATGGGCCAGGTGTGATCCTTCCAGGCGGCAGGCGCGTACTTGGTGAGCGGATCGTGCGACAGGTCGATGTCATCGACGAGCCACTGACCGCGCTCCCAGACGAGCGTCGGCACCTGCCAGGTCTGATTCTTGGCCATGAGCGCGATGAGGACCTTCGCACGGGCGGGATCGTAGTTCGCGACGTTGAGGCCGAGACTCCTCGGACCCTTGATGAGCTGATCCTCGATCGTCGAACAACCCTCGAAGATGCCGGTGAAATGCTCGATGCTCTTCTGGCCCGCATTCGAGGCTTCCGAGGCGCGCACCGCATCGGGCACGTGGCCGACGAAGACCATGCCGAGCTTCTTCGCCTCGTCGGCCGCCGCGAAGTACCCATCGCGCGGGACGAGTGACTGGATCTTGATGAAGTCGACGCCCTGGTGCGTGAGATCATCGACCCAGCGGCGTCCGTCCGCGGCGTTCGCCACGGGCGCGGAGCTCGGAAAGCGCGGCACGGGTCCATCGAGCATGGGGCCCGCGATGATCATTCGCGGTCCGAGAAGCCGCCCGGCGGCGACGTCAGCGCGCCACACTTTGAGCACGTCGAGATCGCCGCCCATGTCGCGCACGCCCGTGATGCCGTTCGCGACGAAGAGCGGCGGCACCACCTTTTCGTTGCGCGGCAGCCAGTCCCCGAACACCTCGTGCACGTGCATGTCCCAGAGACCGGGGATGAGGTACTTGCCGGTGCCGTCGACGAGCCTCGCACCGGCGGGCGCCTGCACGGCATCGCTCCTGCCGAGCTCGACGATGCGCTGATCCTTCACGATGACAGTTACGTCGGACTGCGACGGCGCGCCCGTCGTGTCGATGACCGTAACATGCGTGATCGCGAGGGCCGCCGCCGCAGCGGCCGCAGTTCCTGCGAATGCGGCGGCGAGCGCCCCGCACAGCACTGCCAATGCTTTCATGTCGAACTCCTCGAGATCACAGATCGATGGCTGCCGGTTTCTTCAGGATCATGGTATGCACGGCAAAGTATACGAGCCCCAGGGCGATCCACACGGTTCCCATGATTTTCGCGGCGCTGTCCATCTCGTAGAGCACATAGCCGATCACCGCGAGCCCCGCGAGCGGCATGACCAGGTGTTTGAGCCATGCACGGCTCCGGCCGCGAATCATGTAATGATGGATCACTGCCACGTGCAGCAGCAGAAATCCGCTGAGCGCTCCGAAGTTCACGATGCGGGTGAGGTCATCGAGACGAGTCGCACAGAGAACGCCGACTGCGATTGAGATGCCGGCCACGAGGAGCGTGCTCACATAAGGGGTTTGATAGCGCGGATGGACTCGGGCGAGCATGGCGGGAAGCTTACCGTCGCGCGCCATGGCGTACAGGATCCGCGAGACTGCCGCCTGAGCCGCGAGCGCATTGGCGATGCCGCTCGCGAGAATGTTCGTGCCGATCACGAGCAGGCGCAGCGGCGCGCCGCCCGCATGGCCGGCGATTTCGTAGAAAGCGGTCTCCGGCGAGGAAAACCGAGTCCCCTGCGCGAGGTCCGTGGCGATCCACGTCTGCAAAATGAAGAGTCCCCCGACCAGCAGAAGCGAACCGACCGTCGCCCGGGCAACGGACCCTTCGCTCCCGAGACTTTCCTCGGCGAGCGTCGAGATCCCATCGAAGCCAAGGAAGGACAGCACTGCGATCGAGGTCGCTCCGGCGATCGTCGCCATCGAGAATACCGCGGGGTCATACACGGGCTTCATCGTTAGCGCGCCCGCGCCCACTCCATGGTAAAGCGCGAGAAGCCCGACGATCACGAACACCGCGAGGGCCGTGATCTCCAGGGCCAGCATCCCGAGATTCACGCGCGCGGTGAGGTGAACACCCCGCAGGTTCACCGCGGCATTGAAGCTCACGAATCCGAGGATCCAGATCCATTCGGGCACCCCCGGCAGGAGCGGCCGCAGCGACACGGCACTGAAGACATAGAGGAGTGCCGGCACCAAAATGTAATCGAGCAGAATCAGCCAGCCCGCAAAGAAGCCGGCGGCCTGGTTTAACCCTCGGCCCACGTACGTGTACACCGAGCCCGCGGCCGGAAAGGCACGGGACATCGAGGCATAGCTCATGGCCGTAAAAAACATGCCGACGAGGCCGACGAGATAAGCGAGCGGCACCATACCCTTCGCGTCCTGGTAAACGAATCCGAACACCCCGAACGGCGCGATCGGCACCATGAAGATCATGCCGTATACGAGGAGATCCCGGAAGGTGAGCGCGCGCTTAAGCTCCTGCCGGTAGCCGAGATGCTCGAGGCTCGTCATGGGGTCGAAAGCATATCACGTGGTTGCCGGGGCACGATCGATGCCGCACACTGCGGCTACCGAGGCACGTGGCGATGCCACGGATAATAAAGAATCGGGCCCGCAAAGCGCTGCCACGACGGCTCGAGAATCGGTTCCAACGCGCCACTGACGAGATCCAATGCAAACGCGGCCATACTGGCACTCTACATTCCCCGAGGAGAGTCGCCATGTCGAAAATCACCCCCATAAGCACGTTCCCGCTCGCCGGTCGTCCGGTCTACCGGGTGGGCTACGGTGCCATGCAGCTGGCCGGTCCCGGCGTATTCGGACCGCCCAGGGATCGCGACGCATCCATCGCGGTATTGCGCGAAGCGGTGGCCTCGGGCGTCAATCATATCGATACGAGCGATTTTTACGGGCCGCACGTCACCAACCAGATCATTCGCGAAGCCCTGCATCCCTACCCAGATGACCTCGTGATCGTCACCAAGGTGGGCGCCATGCGGGGTGCAGACGGTTCGTGGATACCGGCACTCGAGCCGCCGGATATCAAGCGCGCGGTCCACGATAATCTTCGCAACCTGGGGTTGGACGTGCTCGATGTCGTCAATCTGCGATTCCCCGGCAATATCCACACCCCCGCTGAAGGGTCGATCGAAAAGCAAGTCTCCGCACTTGCCGAGCTGAAGCAGCAAGGTCTCGTCCGCCACTTAGGTCTCAGCAACGTGACGTCGGCGCAGGTTGCCGAGGCAGAGAGCCTCGCGAAGATTGTCTGCGTTCAGAACCTTTACAATGTCATCCAGCGAGAAGACGACGCGCTGGTCGACGAGCTCGCGGCCAAGGGCATTGCCTTCGTGCCGTTCTTCCCACTTGGCGGGTTCACGCCGATTCAATCGGCGGTGCTAAGCAAGCTCGCTCGAGATATCGGCGCGACGCCGATGCAGCTGGCGCTGGCGTGGCTCCTGCATCGCGCTCCCAACATCTTGCTCATCCCGGGCACTTCGTCGCTCGAGCATTTGCGTGAAAACATGCGGGCGGCCCAGTGGAGCCTACCGGACGCGGTGCGCGCGGAACTCGACTCTCTCTAGGTGAAACCAGCCGGCTGGTAGGGACAGCGCCGCGGAGCGGAAGGTCTGGGCGCCGACATCGCGGCCGCGCGGCTGCGCTAGCGTGGCTGCGGTCGCGCGGTGGCGGCGGCGCTGGCGCGCCTGCGGTCGCGCGGCAATCATCCTTTGGCTAAACCCTCCTCAATGGCGTCGAGCCGTTCCACCTCCCGGCCATAGGGCTTGATGCCGCGCGAAATCGCGAACGCCGCGAGCGGCATCAGGATCGAGGCGGTCAGCACGATGCTCTTCCACAACTCCCCATCGGAGAACACCCGCTGCGTGATGCTGCCGATCAACTGGCTGCCGAGGGCGCCGAACACGATGAACATGAAGAGGTAGATGGCCGTGACCTGACCGCGCATCTCATTGGGCGTGATGCGCTGGATGGCGGCATTTTGCGGCACGGCCGATGCCAGGCCGCACACGCCCGCCGCGCCCAGGCACAGCAGCGAAAGTCCGCCGCAGGGCATCAGCGGCGCCAGAATCTCAAACGGCGCGGCCGCCGCAAAGAGAATGGCGGAGGCGCGCACGTTTGCGTCCTTGTAGCGCTTGGAGAGCCATTCGACGAACACGGTGCCGAAGGCAGCTCCCATCAGCGAAGACACCAGAAACATGAGGCCCATCCACTTGCCGATTTTCGCCTCGTTCCAGCCGTAGGTCCTGATCAGGAACGGCGCGCGCCAGGGCAACATGCCGATGGATTCCGTGGCGCTGAACGCGAGACCGATGAACAGCGGCAGGTAGATCGCCTTGCGCGCACGCATTTCGCGCACCACCGCCAACACCGGCAGGGGCTTGTACTTGCCGTGCGCGGTACCGCGCCGCGGCGGCTCCTTCATCAACAGCAGCAGGCAGGAAATTACCAGCCCCGGCGCACCCACCATCATGAGGATCCATTGCCAGCCGTGTATGCTCAGTCCCATCCATTCGCTGACGGGCCATGCGGCGGCCAAGCTGATCAGTTGCCCGCCCAAGAATATGCCGAGCGCATTGCCGCCGATGAACCCCAGCTGCAGGAAGCCGATGGCGCGGGGCAACCTCATCGGCGAGAAATAGTCGGCCAGTATGGAGTACGCTCCCGGCGCATGCGCCGAGCCTCCGGCGCCCACCAGCATGCGGCTGGAGAACAGCTGTCTGAAGCTCTGCGCCAGCCCGCCGAGCGCGGTAATGCCGCCAATCGCCGCGATTCCGCACGCGAGCACAATCTTGCGAGGGTAGATGTCCACCAGCCGCGCCATCGGGATGCCGATCAAGACGTAAAAGATGATGTTGGCCGGTCCGATGAGGAAGCCCAGCTGCTCATCGGTCAATTTGAAATCGACCTTGATCCGCTGCGCCATCATGCCGAACACCTGGGCGTCGAGGAAATTGAGCAAGGTGGCGAGAATAATCACGGTGAGCGCGTAGTATGCGGCGCCGCGCGCGGGCCAGGGCTGCACGGTCGGCTCAGTATCCGCCACTATGATGATCGCCCCGGAACTGCTTGCGTCATGATCGTTCTCTTTGTCCAAGGAGTGTACGTACCATGAATTATGAGTGTTGGCTACAATAGGAGAGCGAATGAAGAATCTACCTGGCAAGACTGCGTTTGTGACCGGCGGCGCGAGCGGCATTGGGCTTGGCATCGCCAAGGCGCTATTGGGCGCTGGGATGAATGTGGTCATCGCGGACGTCCGCGATGACCACCTCGCCGCGGCCCAACTGGAGTTGGGGTCTGCCGACCGGGTCCTTGCTCAGAAGCTCGACGTCACTGACCGTGCTGCCTACGCGCGTGCGGCGGACGCAGCGGAAGCGCGTTTCGGCAAGCTCCACATCCTCTGCAACAATGCGGGCGTTGCCGTCGTCGGACCGACGAGCCTCGCGACTTTTTCCGACTGGGACTGGGTGATGGGCGTCAATCTCGGGGGCACCATCAACGGCATCGTCACCATTCTGCCGCGCATCCAGCGGCACGGTGAGGGCGGCCATATCGTCAACACGGCCTCCATGTCGGGTCTGGTGCCGCACCCGGGTGCGACCATTTACGGCACCTCGAAGGGCGCCGCCGTCCACATGATGGAATGCATGCGTGCCGAACTCGAACCGCAGGGGATTATCTGCTCGGCCTTCTGCCCAGGCGCCGTGCAATCGAACATTGCCGAAGCCGCCAAAACGCGCCCCGCGGAGTTGTCCGAAACCGGCTATGCAGACGCGGACAAGCGTCGTCAGCAGGGTGGCAATTTCTTCCATCTGTACATGACCAAGGAGGATGTCGGCGCGCGAGTGCTGCAGGGCATATTGAATGACGAGCTGTACATCCTGACCCACAGCGAATTCAGGCAGGGGGTCCTGGATCGCGCGCAGGCGATGTGCGCGGCCGTGCCCAATGGGCCTGAGAACGAGGAGTACAAGAACACCTTCAAGGTGTTGTTCCGCAACCCGATTCACGAAGCTGAGACTCTCCGGCAAAAAGGTTTGAAATCATGAAGGACTTTGCAGGCCGTACCGCGTTCGTCACCGGCGGCGCGAACGGGGTTGGCATCGGATTGGTCCGCGCGCTGTTGGCGGCGGGATGCAACGTCGCGATCGCCGATATCCGCAAGGAGTCGATCGACGCGGCGTTGAAGTCGCTGCCCGGCGCAAGAGTCATGGGGGTAGAGGTCGATGTGGCCTCGCGCGAGGCCATGGCGCGGGCCGCCGACGCGGTCGAAGCCAAGTTCGGGCCGGTGAGCCTGCTCTTCAACAATGCCGGCATCAATCTGTTCCAAACCATCGAGGAATCGAGTTATGACGATTGGGACTGGGTGATGCGGGTCAACCTGCACGGCCCCATCAACGGCGTTGCGACTTTTGTGCCGCGCATGATCGCCGCGGGGAAGGGCGGCTATGTGGTCAACACCGCCTCGATGGCGTGCTTCCTCTCGGCCGGCAAACCGGGGATCTACAACACCACCAAGTTCGCGGTGCGCGGCATGTCCGAATCATTGCGCGCGAGTCTCGCTCCGCATGGCATCGGCGTCTCGGTGCTCTGCCCGGGACTGGTGAAATCCTATATCTATGCGAGCGACGACATCCGGCCCGATGCCCTCAAGGGCGGCGCCAAGCCGGTCGATACGGCGAATGTAAAGCGCCTGGCGGAACTCCATGAATTCGGTATGGAGCCCGATGTGCTTGCCCCCCGCGTGCTCGAAGCGATGCGCGAGAACCGCTTCTACATCTTTACGCACCCCGAATTCAAGGAGGAACTGCGCGAATTGTTCGATGAGATATTGCAGGACTTCCGCGACTACCCCGCCGACGCCGGACACGACAAGCGCACCGGTTTCGAGAAGATGCGCCGCGAAAGCTACAAGCAGCAGAGAAGGGGTCTCAAGAAGACGTGATCGAACCCCAAAGCGGCCAGGAGCCATGCACGGCGATGTTGAGCCAGCCCCCGGAAAGCGACGCAGAAGCGCTGACCCTGACGCATGGGGCCGACCATTGCGATCTCGTCCCGCGGGTGGGTGGCAGCATCGCCGGCTGGACGGTCGAGGGACAACCGATGCTGCGGACGGCAGGCGCCGTCAGCATCGCGGCCGGCGATTCGTTTGGCATGGCAAGCTTTCCGCTCGTCCCATTTTCCAATCGCATCGGCAACGGCACATTCGAATGGGACGGAAATTTCATCACGCTCGCCCGGAATTTTCCGCCGGAACCGCACGCGATTCACGGCGTCGGATTTTCTTGCCCCTGGCGCTGTACCGCGCGCACCAGCGATTCGGCTCTGTTGACGCTGATCCATCAACCGGACGCGGGCTGGCCCTGGGCCTTCGAGGCGCAGCAACGCATTACCATCGCGCAGCGGGAACTCAAGCTGGATTTGATGGCGGTCAATTTGGCGCCGCGGGCGGTGCCGCTCGCCTTCGGACACCATCCCTATTTCCCCAAGGCCGGCGCGCACTTGTCATTTCACGCGCGGGATGTATGGCTGGTCGGGGACGATGGTTTGCCGAGCGAGCGCGTCAAGCCCTTCGGCAAATTCGATTTCTCTCAGCCGACTTCCGTGGAAGGAAGCGAGGTCGATCATTGCTTTAGCGGCTGGACCGGACCCGCCCGCGTTGCGTGGCCGGACAAACCTTGGGCTTTGGAAATCTGCGCTTCGCCGGCGTTGCCGAGCGCGGTAGTATTCATTCGAAACGGCGACGATGGCTTCTGTTTCGAGCCCGTTCCGCATATCAACAATGCTCTGAATCTTCTGGACCGGGAACCCGCCATGCCGGTGGTCGCGCCCGGCGAATCATTCTGTGCCAGCATCCGGTTGCGCGCGGTTGTGAGATGATCCCTGGCGGCCCGGCGGTCCGTCCGAGTCTCGGAGTACCTAAATCGACGTGTACCGGCTCACGAGGTTTTCAAGGTATTCCTGACGGCCGGAGCGCTGCACCGGCGCCACATTGTCGGCCACCGCCGCGTCCGCGATCGCCGCGAGAGTGCTGCGGCCTTCGAGCATGGCGCGGGCATAGTCGGTGTTCCATCCAGCGTAGCGCTGCTCCACGAACAACTTCATTTCGCCGCCGCTCTGCATCGCCGCCGCGCACAACAGGCCGCGCGCCAGCATGTCGATGGCGCCGATGTGCCCGTAAAACAAGTCCACGGGGTCGATGCTCTGGCGGCGCACCTTGGCGTCGAAGTTATTGCCGCCGCTGCTGAAGCCGCCGCCTTTGAGCACGTAGTAAAGCGCCAGCGTGATTTCGCGGATGTCGTTCGGAAACTGATCGGTGTCCCAACCGTTTTGCATATCGCCGCGATTCATGTCGATGGAACCGAAAATCCCGAAATCGATCGCCATCGCGATCTCATGTTCGAAGCTGTGGCCGGAGAGGGTCGCGTGGTTGGATTCAATATTGACCTTGACCTCTTTCTCCAGGCCATGGTGTTTCAAGAAGCCGTAAATCGTATCGACATCGAAATCATATTGATGCTTGGTCGGTTCATGGGGCTTGGGCTCGATCAGGATCGCGCCCTTGAAGCCGATCTTGTGTTTGTGCTCCACGACCATCGAGACAAATCGCCCAAGTTGGCCCTTCTCCTGCTTCAAGTTGGTATTGAGCAGCGTGTCGTAGCCTTCGCGTCCGCCCCACAGCACGTAGTTCTCGCCGTGCAGCCGGTTCGTTGCCTCGAGGCAGTGCCGCACCTGGGTCGCGGCGAAGCGGAACACGTCCGGATCAGGGTTCGTGGCGCCGCCCGCCATGTAGCGCGGATGGCTGAAGAGATTCGCCGTGCCCCACAGCAGTTTGACGCCGGTCGCCGACATCTTCGCCTGGATCTTGTCCACCATGCGCACGAGATTCTCGACGTGCTCGCGGATATTGTGCGCTTGAGCCATGACGTCGACGTCGTGGAAGCAGAAATACGGCAGGCCCAGCCGGGTGAAGAACTCGAAGGCTTCGTCGAGCTTGCGATCCGCCGCGGACTGATCGAGCGGGCCGCCGTGCCAGGGCCGGCGGAACGTGCCCGCGCCGAACACGTCGAATCCGTCCCAGCCGAAGGTATGCCAGTAGCACACGGCCATGCGCAATTGCTGTTCCATGCTCTTGCCGAGGACGATGCGGTTCTTGTCGTAGTAGCGATAGGCGAGCGGATTGGCGGATTGCGGCCCTTCGAACGCGATCGGGGCGATATCGCCAAAGTATGACTGGTTCAAGGTGCTGTCTCCCGGAATAGGTCTTTGAGATTCTGATAGAGGCTGCGAAAGCGCGGCATTTTTTGCTCGTAAAGAGCACTCAGCCGCTCGTCGGGTTCGGCGACATGCAAGATCGGCGGCGGTGTGCAAATATCCTCGATCTTGGCTTTTTCGAACCCCATGCGGGCCAATCGAGCGGCACCATAGGCGGGGCCGACCGCTCCGCTGTCGCGGTACGTCAATGGCCGGCGCAGCACGGAACTCAAGATCTTGCCCCAAAAGAGGGAACGAGCCCCGCCGCCGATGACCGCGATCGATTCGATTTTGGCGCCGCTCGCGAGCAGGGCATCCATCCCGTCGCGGAAAGCGAAGGCGACGCCTTCGAGCACCGCCTGAGCGATCGCAGCCGCGTCCGTCTCGTGATTCAATCCAAATAGCACGCCTTGCGCTTGCGGATCATTGTGCGGCGTACGTTCACCGGACAAATAGGGCAGGAAGATCTCGCTGCCGGTTGGCTTGTTGCGAGCCTCCGCGAGGTCGAACAACGCGCCGGCACTGCCGAGGCCGCAGAGGCGGGCGGCCCAATCGACGCAGCTTGCGGCGCTCAAAATGACCGACATCTGGTGCCAATGTTTCGGTACGGCATGACAGAACGTGTGCACGCCGCCCGCGGGGTTCGGCCGGTAACCATCGTTCGCGAGGAACAACACTCCGGATGTGCCGAGTGATAGGAACGCATCGCCCGGCCGCACCACGCCGACGCCGATGGCGCCCGCCGCGTTATCGCCGCCCCCGGCTACGACCGGCACCCGCGGCATGCCCCACGCTTGCGCGAGCTCGGCGCGCAATTCACCCGTGATTTCGTTACCTTCGAATAATGTCGGCATGTGCGACACATCGAGATCCGTGCCCGAGAGCATCGCATCGGACCAGCGGCGCTTCCCGACGTCCAGCCAAAGGGTTCCGGCACTATCCGACATGTCCGAAGCCGCATCGCCGGTCATGCGCAGGCGCACATAATCCTTCGGCAGCAAGACCTTCGCGGTCGCGGCGAAAATCTTCGGTTCGTGCAAACGCACCCACAAGAGCTTCGGTGCCGTGAATCCCGGCATCGCTCGATTGCCGGTGATCAGCGCCATATCGGGCACCGACCGCTCCAACTCGAGGCATTGCGGGGCGCTGCGGCCATCGTTCCACAAGATGGCCGGGCGCAGCGCGCGGTGGCTGCTGTCGAGCAGCGTGGCGCCGTGCATTTGACCCGACAGACCGACGGCACGCACCGCGCCGCGCAGCGGCAAGCCCAAATCACTTACCGCACAGTTGGTCGCGGCCCACCAATCTGCAGGGTTCTGTTCCGACCACAGTGGATGCGGCCGAGAGACGCTGAGAGGGGCGCTTGCCTGATCAACCACATTGCCCGTATCGTCGACGATTGCCGCTTTCACAGCCGACGTGCCTACATCAATTCCCATGTACATGAGCTATTGCCTTGCGAGCGACGGCGGGTGCGCTATGCGCATCGGGTGCTAAATCGAGCGATGCGTGCGCTGCTGAAAATTCTTCTGATTGTATTATAGGGCAGCGCTATCATCCCGTGCTGGATTCGGGTGGCCGTACCGCAAAAAAGAACGTGACGAAAGGCCGGGCACGCAGCCGTACGCTCGAGGGGAGACAACCGATTGAACGATAAGCGCGACGGCGATATCAACCTGCTGCTGATCTCCGCCGTCGTCGGCGTGGCTACCATCGGCGGCTTCATGTTCGGCTACGACAGCGGCGTGATCAACGGAACTCAGGACGGACTTCGCAGCACGTTTGGATTGAGCGACGTAGGGTTCGGCGTCACGGTCAGCGCCCTGCTGCCGGGCTGTGCCGTGGGCGCATTCCTCGCAGGACGCCTGGCGGATGTTTGGGGCCGGCGCCGGGTCATGGTCGGCGCCGCCGCGCTGTTCATTTTGAGCGCGCTCGCCTCGGGCGCTGCAACCTCCTCTCTGATGATGATTTTAGCGCGCTTCGCGGCCGGTATGGGGGTGGGTGCAGCGAGTGTGCTCTCGCCCGCGTACATCAGCGAGGTGACCCCGGCGAGCATGCGCGGTCGATTGTCGAGCCTGCAGCAGGTGATGATCATTGCCGGGCTGACCGGTGCGTTTCTCGCGAATTATTTCTTGGCTCATTACGCCGGCAAGTCCACCAACGTCCTGTGGTTGGGTTTCGCGGCCTGGCGCTGGATGTTCTGGATGCAGATCATTCCGGCCAGCGTGTTTTTTCTGACGCTGCTGTTCATCCCCGAAAGCCCGCGCTACCTGGTGGCGCGCGGACGTCACGACGAAGCCATGGCGGTGCTCACCCGTTTGTTCGGCAGCGCGACCGCGGCCGGCAAATCTGCGGAAATACGCGGTTCTCTCGCCGCCGACCATTCTCCGCGGCTCAAGGATCTGATCGATCGGTCGACAGGCCGGCTGCGCGGGATTGTCTGGGTAGGCATTGGACTTGCGACGTTTCAGCAGCTCGTGGGCATCAATGTGGTGTTCTACTACGGCGCGGTGCTGTGGCAGGCGGTGGGCTTCAGCGAAGCGGATTCGCTCAAGATCAACATCCTGAGCGGAACGCTGTCGATCGGCGCTTGCGTCGCGGCTATTTTTCTCATCGACCGCATCGGCCGCAAGCCCTTGCTCCTGATCGGTTCGATCGGAATGGCGGTGACGCTGAGTGTTCTGACCATTGCTTTCGCCACGGGCGATCTGGCCAACGATAAGCTGCAACTCTCGCCCAACGTCGGGGTGCTCGCGCTGATCAGCGCGAATCTCTACGTCATATTCTTCAATTCGAGCTGGGGTCCGGTCATGTGGGTGATGTTGGGCGAGATGTTCCCCAATCAAATTCGCGGCTCGGGACTCGCGGTAAGCGGCGCCGCGCAATGGACCGCCAACTTCCTCGTCAGCGTGAGTTTTCCGGTGCTGGCCAAGACCATCGGCCTGCCGATCACCTACGGGTTCTATGCTGCCGGCGCCTTCGTTTCGATTCTCTTCGTCTGGAAGATGGTCCACGAGACGCGCGGCAGGGAATTGGAGGACATGGTCGGCTAACGGCCAATGTTGCATGCGAACTACACGCCGAGCGTGACGATGAGCTCGTGATCCTTCACGATCACCCGCTTGAGCGCCAGGCGGATTCCGAGCTCTGTCGCATCCGTCGTCGATAACGAATAGACCGAGTGGTTCGCCATGAAATCCTGCAGAGCGCGGGCGAGCAGTTTCTTGGATAGGTCGGCATATCGATCCGGAAGACCCGCGATTTTCAAGCTTTGAATGATCGGCTCGGTCAGGAAGAACTCGCCGGTTTCCTGCGAATAGCGGATTCCGCCGGAAAAATCCAATGAGCCAACGAGACGCTTGACCGCATTGTCGACCCGCAGATCGAGAGCGACGTCGATACCGGCGGCGACGCGATCCGAGCCGTCTTCGAGGGATATCCGGGGATGGTCTAGCGTCACTCGAAATAGGATCAGATATGTCTTGGTGGCCGGCAAGCGCGCGCTCAGCCTTTCTCGCAGCACCTGCTCAGGTATCCGGTAGACATATTCCCTGCCGTGAATGGCGAGAAAGGCGGCCGACGCCCCGACGGCGAGCAGCGCGAAAACTGCAACAATCGACCTTAGCTTCATCACTTCTCCGGCGGGCTCATAGGTTCACATTGTCGCGACGCCTGATGCGGTTTATGCTTCGCGCTCCAACCACCCGGGGAGAAATGCCATGACCGCGTTGATACCTATCTGGATTATTGGCGCACCATTTGTCGGCCTATTAGTCCTAGCCTTTTCATTCAACGGCCCTTCGAGCATGGGCCGCAGCTAGGAGTCTTCCCGAACCAGGCTCGCGCGAATCCCGGCATCCAGGTCGCGATACTTGAGCTCAACGCCGAGCTCTTCGAGCATACGGCTGTTATCGACGCGCCGCGACTCTTCGAGAAACGACCACAACGACGCGGAAAGAGTCCGTTCGGCTTCGGCGCGGCTGAGCAGCGGGGGCGGGGACAAATCGGCAATGGCCGCGACGCGGGTCAGGTACTCTGTGAGACTCGCATCGCCGCCGTCGGTCACATTGTAGATTCTCCGGTCGGCGGCAGCGCAGAGACCCGCAGCCACGCAAACCGTCACCAAATCGGCCACATGAATGCGATTGCCCGGCGCCGCTTCATGGCGAACGACAGCCGGCACCGCACGGCGCAGCCGATCGAGGGGCAGACGGCCGGGACCATAAATACCGGCCACTCGGAGCACGCACCACGACAAGCGGCGCGAATCCGCCCATTCGCGCACTCTGGTCTCCGCCTCGAGTCTGCGTATCGCACGCAGGGTACGCGGAGCCGGCGGAGTGTCCTCGTTGACCAGGGCGCCGTCATGATTGCCGTATACACCGGTGGTGCTGAGATATACGAGGCGCTGCGGTGCGCCCGCGACATTGTCAAGAAATCGATCGAGCCGCGGGTCGCCGGCCTCGGCCGCAGGCGGCACTGCGTAATAGACCACTTGACCGGAGAAATCAGCAGGACCTACCGCCGCGTCAAGATCGAGAAGCAGCGCCTCCGCGCCCGCCGCTTCGATTTGCCGAAGACTCTCGGCACGTGTGGCGAATCCGCGCACCCGCGCACCGCCATCCCGCAAGCGTCTGGCCAGACGCCGGCCGGCATATCCGCAACCGACGATTGCCACCGACTGCATGCCTCATACCCATCCTTGAAGCTGATTTTCCGCGATCGCCGCCAATACCTGCGCGTGTCCATCATCATCGTTCAAGCAGGGAACCAGCGTCAACCGCTCGCCGCCCATTGCACGGAACTTGTCCTTGTACTCGATAGCGACCTCTTCAAGCGTCTCGAGGCAGTCGACCGCAAATGATGGGGACACGACGGTCACCTTGCGCACACCGCGTGCCACCAAGGACTTCAGAGTCTCCTCGGTATAGGGTTGCAGCCACACCACCGAACCGAAACGCGACTGATAGCAGTGTGACCACTCGGTATCCTCGAGGCCCAGCTTGGCCACCACCAGCCTGGTGGTCGCCTCCGCTTGCGCTTGATAGGGATCGCCCTCGGCTACATACACCGCAGGGATGCCATGATACGAAAAGAGCAAATGCGACCGTTCGCCGACTTCGGTCCAGTGCTTCTGAATACTTGCGGTCAACAACTCAATATATCCCGCATTGTCGTAGTAGCCATTGACGAAACGCGTTTCGGGCAGCCGTTTTGCGCGCCGCAGAGCACGGCTGGTGCGATCGAATACGGAACCGGTGGTCGACGAACAATACTGCGGGTACAGGGACAGCACCAGCAGCTTGTCGACTTTTTGCGCAAGCAGCGCTTGGATCGAGTTGGCGAGACTTGGGTTTCCGTAGGTCATGGCAAGATCGACCCGGATTCGATCGCCGAAGCGCACTTGCAGCAGCTGTCCGATTTTCGTGCTGAGACGCTGCGAATACACGGCCAGAGGCGAGCCGCCCGTCATCCAGACTCTGCGGTAATTGCGCACGGTTCTGATCGGGCGAAACGGCAGTACCAGCCCGTAGAGCAACGGCAGCCAAATCAGCCTGGACGTATCGATGACGCGCCGATCGCTCAGGAATTCGCGCAAGAATCGCTGCACGGCGAAATAGGAAGGGGAATCCGGGGTGCCCAGATTGACGATCAACACGCCGATTCGGTCGGCCGCCGCCGGCGGTGCTTGCGACATCGGTACGAAATAGAGCATCGATCCTTCCCTTGAGTTTGAGCGGTGAACAGTATACTGCCAGCCGAATGCAGTCCTCCGAGTTGTGGGAAAGTGCGAATTCTGCGTGGCCCAATCGAGAGATGAGCCAGATCGTCCATGCGGGCGGGATCCGCTGGCATGTCCAGCGAGCAGGCCGCGGACCTTGCATGCTATTGGTGCACGGCACCGGCGCATCAACACACTCTTGGCGCGATCTGCTGCCGATGCTCGCGCAGGAGTATTCCGTGCTCGCCATCGATTTGCCGGGGCACGGGTTCACGGGGGAGACGCGCGCCGCAGACAGTTCGATCGCGGGCATGAGCGATTCATTGGCGGCTCTGCTGCGAGTCTTGCGGGTCAGTCCGGACTATTGCGCGGGCCATTCCGCCGGCGCGGTGATTCTATGCCGCATGGCGCTGGACGGATATATATCGCCGCGGGTGATCGTCAGCATCAACGGCGCCTTCTTGCCGTTTCACGGCGCGTCGGGGCTGTTTCTCTCGCCGATCGCGCGCATGCTCGCCGGCACATCGTTCATGACCCGCATGATCGCCCGGCGCGCCAGCGACCCGGCCAACATTGCGCGGCTGATTGCCGGAACAGGGTCCAAATTGGATGCCGCGGGCATCGGTTTCTATGTCAAGTTGGTAAGCGACCCTAACCACTTGGCCGGCGCTCTCAGGATGATGGGTAATTGGGATCTCCGTTCGTTTGAACGCGATCTGCCGCGGCTCGCGACCCCGCTCGCGCTCATGGTGGCGGAGAACGACTTGACAGTGCCTCCCCATCAAGCTTTGAGCGTAAAACAAAGCGCGATGAACGCGGTCATCTACAGCTTGCCCGGTTTGGGACATCTGGCTCACGAAGAACAACCGGAATTTGTCGCGCGGGAAATCCTGAAGATCTGCCGCGAAACCTAGCGGGGGCCACCCTGCTAGACTTTGCCCGCATGATCGAATCCTCCGGCAATCGAGAACTCGACCGTCGGCCGCACGCCATTGTTATCGGCAGCGGTTTCGGTGGCCTCGCCGCGGCCATTCGTCTCGGCGCCCGCGGCTATCGGGTGACGGTACTCGAGCACCTTGACGCGCCCGGCGGCCGCGCCTATGTATTCCATCAGGATGGATTCGTTTTCGATGCGGGTCCGACCATCATCACCGCGCCATTCTTGTTGGAGGAGCTTTGGCGTCTTTGCGGGCGCCGATTCGCCGACGATGTTGAGCTGCGATCTTTGCAGCCGTTTTATCGCATCCGCTTCGACGATGGCGAAGTTCTCGATTGCTCGAACGACGACCAGGCGATGGCGCTGCAGATCGGGAGAATCGCGCCGCGGGACCTCGAGGGTTACGCGGAGTTCTTGAAGGCCAGCGAGGCGATTTACGAAGTCGCCTTCGAGCGGCTGGCGCATGTACCGTTCAGCACACTTGGCGACATGTTGCGGTTGGCCCCCGAATTGGTGCGGCTGCGAAGCTACCGTAGCATCTACGGCCTGGTGTCCTCCTATGTCAAGGATCCGCGAATGCGCTTCGCGCTGAGTTTTCACCCGCTGTTCGTCGGCGGCAATCCGTTCACCACGACATCGATTTACGGACTGATCCTATTCCTCGAGCGTCGCTGGGGCGTCCACTGCGCGATTGGCGGCATGGGAAAAATCGTCAGCGGCATGGTGGATCTGATTCGAGGACAAGGAAACCGCATCCGCTATGGTGCAAGAGTCGCCTCGATCGCGCTCGCCGGCCGGCGCGCCACGGGTGTTTGTTTGAGTTCGGGCGAGCAGTTGAACGCCGATATCATTGTCTCCAATGCTGATTCCGCCACGACGTACCGGGAGCTCTTGCCGGCCGCAGTGCGTCGCCGCTGGACCGACAGGAAAATTGCGGGCGCGAGCTATTCCATGAGCTTGTTCGTTTGGTATTTCGGTACCGCGCGGCGCTATGCGGATGTCCAGCATCACACCATATTGGCAGGCCCCCGCTACCGGGAGCTGCTGCGAGACATCTTCGAGCGCAAGGTATTGGCGCGCGACTTCAGTCTGTACTTGCATCGGCCGACGGCGTCGGATCCTTCGCTCGCCCCGGCGGGATGCGATGCCTTCTATGCGCTCTCTCCAGTGCCGCACCTGGACGGCAATGTCGATTGGCGCGCCGAGTCGGAGGTTTATCGGCTCGCCATCTCTCGATACTTGAGCCGAACCGTATTGCCCGATTTGGATAAGCACGTGATCACTTCACGGGTCATGACGCCGCTCGATTTCCGCGATCGCCTGTTGTCCTACAAGGGGGCCGCGTTCGGTTTGGCGCCTGCGCTGTCGCAAAGCGCCTGGTTCAGACCCCATAATCAGAGCGAAGATATCGATGGGCTTTACCTGGTCGGCGCGGGAACGCATCCGGGAGCCGGTTTGCCGGGGGTGCTTTCTTCCGCGCGTGTTCTTGATAGAGTGGTGCCCGATGCTGGCGGCTTCATACGATAAATCGTTTGCCTCCTGCGCCGACGTGGCGGCGTGCCGCGCCCTGCTGCGAGACGGCTCGCGAAGCTTTTTTGCGGCATCCCTGGTGTTGCCCAAGAGCGTACGGGACCCCGCGGCGGGACTGTATGCGTTTTGCCGCATGGCGGACGATGCCATCGATTTGGGCAGCGACAAGCGTGCCGCGCTCAAGGACCTGTACGCTCGACTTGATCGGATTTACTCCGGCGATCCGCGCAGCGACGCGGCGGATCGCGCGTTCGCGGATGCGGTGTCGCGCTTTGCAATCCCGAAAGAGTTTCCTCTCGCCCTGTTGGAGGGCTTCGAATGGGATTCGAATGATCGCAGGTACGACAATTTGACGCAGCTGATGGCGTACGCCGTCCGGGTCGCCGGCACCATCGGGGCGATGATGGCGATGGTGATGAACGCTCGCGATCCTGAGTTGATCGCTCGCGCCTGCGATCTCGGCGTTGCCATGCAACTCACCAATATCGCTCGTGATGTCGGCGAAGACGCTCGATCAGGACGCTTGTACCTGCCTCTGGATTGGCTGCGTGCGGCGAACATCGATCCCGAGAAGTGGCTGGCACGCCCGCGTTTCAATCGCGAATTGTCCAGCGTCATTGAAAGGCTGCTCGCCGTCGCCGAGGCGCTTTATGCGCGCAGCGACGCGGGCATCGCCAATCTGCCGACTTGTTGCAGGCCCGGGATGTACGCGGCCCGCCTCTTGTATTCGGAGATCGGCCGCGAACTGTCGCGCCGAAAGTTCGACTCGGTCAATCAGCGCGCCGTCGTATCCTGGCGGCGCAAGGCGCGAATTCTTGCGGATGCGGCCTGGGCCGCGACGCGGACCTCGCCTGCACCGGCCGCGGGAATCCTGGAAGAGGCGAGGTTTCTGCTCGATGCGATAACCGATACCCGCGCGGATTCCGCGGTATATGCGGCGGATTCTCCACGCGAAAACGCCCGCTGGCCGCGGCTCGAGGATCGGGTCGCGTGGTTGGTGGATTTATTCGAACGGTTGGAGCGGCGCGACCGCGCTTTGCAGCAGGCGCCGAACGCCTCATGAAATACGGCGGATTGATCGAGCTTCTCGTGGTTCTGATGTTTGCCGTCGGTTGGGGAGTCTGGGAGCTGGTTGCTTTGCGCGAGAGATCAGCGGGCAACTCGCGGCATGCGGAAAGGAAGTAAACACCGTACCCAGGGCGATCGAAATCGATCCAACGAGAGGCTTTCGTGAATGGCGGAGGCGCGCTTGCCGAGCACCGGCGTCTCCAGGAGGGAGCGGCTGTAAAATGGACCGTCCTCGAGCGTCCTCGCCACGCGCACGCTCGCCGCGGCGTCGGCCCGGGTTTGCCGCGATAGCAGCCAGCGCGTGGAAGGAAGATTGACGAGCGGAGGGATATCCATCTCCTCAATTTGGCCGTGACGGTCGATCTCAAGCGCCATCGAGCGCAATGCCGAATCGCGAGCCTTGAAATCGTACAGAACGACCGTGCGCTCCGCCAGGCTCGCTCGCGACCAAGTCCAGGCGTCAAATGCATCCTCCAGGGGCGCTGCGCCGGAATTCGAGTCGAAATAGCCGGTCCCCGACCAGGCCAGTGCCGGATTCGACAGCTGCACCTCGATTCGTGCGCGCGCGGCGAGCGGTGTCCAGCGGTGCATTCCCGCGGCATCCAGCTCGAAAGTACGTTCGCTGAGCGCGGACGGGGTCAAGCGGATCGATCCGCGCAGACGCCGCGGCAGCGGCGCGCAGATTTCATCGATTGCGATCTGCAGCGCATCGCCGGTCCAGCACATGGCGCTGGGTCCGATCGACAGCAGAGACTGCTCTCGGTCGACCTGCCGGGCGCCGCGTTCGGTCATTGCCCAGCGGCTGCCGCGCGGTCCATACACGGCGATATTGAATGCGCAATGGTTCAGCGGCTCGCCATCACCGCGGCGCCTTGCCCGAGCATAGTAAGGTGAGAACGCGCTGCCCACGAAGGCGATGCAAGTCAAGGCGTGTGCACCGTCGTCGCTTATCGCATCGAGGTACCACCAAACATAGCCACCCGGCGGGACCGCGCAATCGAAGCATGGTCCGCGATAATGCAGGCCGCCGCCAGCCGGCCGGAGGTGGCGGCCATCGGGACTCCAGGACCCGGATGACTGCTGCCGCCCGCAAGATACAGACCCGGTAGTGCGCTGCGCGAACCAGCTCGCCGGAACGATGCTTTCCATCCGTGGGAAGCCGGGCCATACAGAGCTCCACCCGTGGATGGGAACAGCCGATTGAAGTCCGACGGACTGGTCGCGACCGTGGCGCTCGAGTTTCGATGAAGGGCCAAGCCGAATTTCTCCAGCCGGCCGAATACTCTGGTTTCGCATAATTCCATCTCCGCAGCGTCGAATAGATGGGTGTCGCCGACCGGCGGGGCATTCACCAGGCACAGCAGCCGCTCCGCTTGCCGAGGACGCACGCCCGCAGTGTCGATGCGATCCTGAGCGCACAGGTATATCGAAGGCGCCGCGGGCAGACGCCGCCGGCCAAAGATGTCGTCGAACTCCGCGCGATAGTCAGGGCCGAAGAACACCGAATGATGGGCAAGCTCGAAACCATCGGTGATCGCGAGCAGATTCCAGGTGACCGCGGACAGTGAGCGCCAGGCTTCGGGCGTGGCTAGCACGCTGCGCGATGCTTCCCGGCCGAACAAGCCGGCGGCGAGCGCATTGCTGTCCGCATTGCACACCACAGCGTCGACGGCGAGACGTTCTTGATGATCGATTTCCACCGCGCTGACCCGTCCGTTCTGCGTCAGGATCCGCGTGACCTCGGCGCCGAAGCGCAGCGTCGCGCCCTTGCGCTGCGCCAGCGCCGCCACGGCGGCTGCGAGCCGATGCATGCCGCCGTCGATGTACCAGACGCCTGCCTGCTCGACGTGCGCGACCAGCATCAGAGTGGCGGGGGCGAGAAAAGGCGAGGATCCGCAATAGGTCGCGTAGCGGCCGAAGAGCTGCCGCATCCGCGCGTCGTGGAAGTAGCCGCCCATCGATTGCCAGAGAGTCGCAAAGGGCTGGATTTTCCACAGGTCCCCCAAGCCCCTGATACCGACGCGCCGCACGAGGTCGACGGGCGAAGGCCGCGGCGCCTGAATGAACGAATTCTCGAGCGTGGTGTAAATCCTTTTGGCGTCAGCGACAAAGCGTGCGAAGCCGCGCGCGTCGCGGCGCCCCGCAAAGGCGCCGACGGCATCCGCCGAGCGCGACGGGTCGGCGAACAAGTCAAAGTGCTCGCCGGCCCTCCAGGCGTGTCGCGCCAATAAGTCAGCACGCTGCAGACTTATGTGCCGGCCGAGGCTCTCGCCGGCGTCCGCAAAAAGCGCGTCGAAGACGCCTCGCAAAGTGAACACCGTAGGACCCGCATCCATGCGCCGGCCGGCGATCGTGAGTTCACGGAGTTTGCCCCCCGCTGCGGCCGCCCGCTCGAACAGGAGGACATCGAAGCCGGCTCGCGACAGGTCGAGCGCCGCCGCCAAGCCCCCCATACCGGCGCCGATTACCGCGATGCGAGCCGTGCGCAATTCCCCTCCCGTGGCCATTGACCCTAAAGTCTCTAGTGTCTATATTACATTACATTAATAGATGACAATTTATATTTACATCTGACAAGGAGCCCTCGTGGATGCCAGGACGCGAATCGAGCAGTCTTTGAGCCGCGCGGTCGGGCTGACTCAAGGGTCCGGCGGCCCTCCCGCACTCGCCGCGGCGCTGCGCAGCGCAGTGTTTCCGGGCGGCGCGCGGATACGGCCGCGCCTATGTCTCGCGGTGGCACGCGCCTGCGCCGGGGATGATTCGCCGCTGGCAGTCGCCGCCGCCGCGAGCATCGAGTTATTGCATTGCGCCTCGCTGGTTCACGACGATTTGCCGTGCTTCGACGATGCGGCGACACGCCGCGGCCGGCCCTCGATTCACAAGGCGTTCGGCGAGCGAATCGCGGTGTTAACCGGCGACGCGTTGATCGTCCTCTCGTTTCAGGTGCTGGCGCGCGCGGCTGACGGCGCACCGGCTCGCCTCGCCAATCTGGCGACCATCATTGCGCGCGCCGTCGGCGCGCCGCATGGGATGGCCGCAGGCCAGGCGTGGGAATGCGAGGAGGAAATCGCCCTGGTTCCTTACCAGAAGGCGAAGACAGGGGCGCTATTTGCAGCGGCCACCGCAGCGGGCGCCTGCGCCTCCGGATATGAGGCGGGCGGTTGGTATTCTCTCGGAGAGCGCATTGGAGAGGCCTATCAAATTGCGGACGATATTCGCGATGTGGTGTCGAGCGAAGATGAGTTGGGGAAGCCCACGGGGCGGGATCAGGCGCTTGGCCGGCCCAACGCCGTGCATCGGCTGGGCATTGCCGCTGCCGTCGACCGGCTACAGGACCTGGTGCAATCGGCGATTGATGCCATGCCCGCCTGTCCAGGCGCCGCGGATCTGCGCGCGCATATTCTGAACGAAGCGAACCGGCTCTTGCCGCGCAAGTTGGCGCGACCGGCCGCCTGAAGTTCGATCGTGTCATGGACTGACCGCTACCTCGCAATTCGCGACCGATGGCTGTCGAGTCCACGGTTCCAGCGCTGGGCGGCGGCCTTTCCGGTCACGCGACCGACCGCCAGGCGCCGCGCACGGGCCTTGTTTGACGTCTGTGCCGGTTTCGTCTATTCGCAGATTCTGTTCGCCTGCGTTCGTCTCAGGCTGTTCGATCTCTTGGCCTTGGCGCCGCAAACCCCCGCCGCAATCGCCGCAAGTCTCATGCTGCCTTTGGCCTCCACGGAACGGTTGCTCGAAGCGGCGGTGTCCTTGCGCTTGGTCGAGAAACGCGCAGCGGGGCGCTTCGGGCTCGGTGCTTTGGGCGCCGCATTAATGGGCAATCCCGCTGTCTGCGCGATGATCGAACATCATAGTTTGCTGTACACCGATCTGCATGATCCGGTCGGCTTGTTGCGCGGCGAACAACTCGAAACCGAACTCAGCAAGTATTGGGCTTATTGCGGCTCGGATACGCCGGCCGACCTCTCGAGCGCGCGGACAGCAGGCTACACCTCGCTCATGGCTGATTCGCAACCGCTGGTCGCCGCCGAACTGCTGGACGCGTACCCGCTGAACAAGCATCGCTGCCTCTTGGATGTCGGCGGCGGAGACGGCAGCTTTCTGATCGCCGTATCGAAACGATGCCCGCAACTCGAGTTGATTCTATTCGACCTGCCCACGGTGGCGGAGCGCGCCGCGCGCCGCTTCGAGTCGGTCGGCCTTGCGGGACGCGCGCGCGCCGTCGGCGGCGACTTCCTCAAGGACGATTTGCCCGCCGGTGCCGATGTTCTTTCGCTGATACGGGTAGTCCACGATCACGACGATGACGGTGTAACGGCCATCTTGCGCGCCGCCCATCAAGCTCTGCCGCCGAAGGGTGTGTTGCTGCTCGCGGAACCGATGATGGCGACTCCCGGTGCCGAGACGGTTGGGGATGCCTATTTCGGCTTTTATCTGCTGGCGATGGGGCGGGGTAAGGCGCGCGCGCCCCGCGACCTGCAACGGATGCTGGTCGCCGCCGGATTCTCCGGTACCCAGCTTCTGCGCACGCGCCAACCCCTGCAAAGCCGCCTGATCGTCGCTCGGCGCGGAGATTGAAAGACAAGTGTTAAGATATATTGACATGTCAGATAGTACGAGTATTGTGACACTACGAAAATAATGGACCTTCCAGAAGGCATCCCGCGACGCATGACTGGTTACGTTGCAAATGGCTCCCTGAACACGCTGGCCGTGGTTTTACAGCAGCCGGAACAGCTGGTCTTGAGCCGGCTCGATCTTTGCGTGCCGGGGGACGAGGACGTCATCGTCGACATTGAATGGTCGGGAATCAGCACCGGTACGGAGCGGCTGCTATGGGCCGGACGAATGCCGCCGTTTCCCGGTTTGGGATATCCCCTGGTGCCGGGCTACGAATCAGTCGGACGCGTGACGCATGTCGGTGCGCGCGGCGGCCGGCAAATCGGCGAGCGCGTATTCGTTCCCGGTGCGCGCTGCTTCGGTGAGGTCAAGGGACTTTTCGGCGGCGCGGCCGCGAAAGTCGTTGTCCCCGGCGCGCGCGTCACCCCGATCGATGAACGCCTGGGCGAGCGAGGCGTGCTGCTCGCGTTGGCGGCAACCGCCTATCACGCGATCGCGGCGGGGGGCAGCGAGTCGCCGGATCTGATCGTCGGCCATGGCGTACTCGGACGCTTGATGGCGCGGCTGGCGGCTCTGCGCTCCGAGAAGGCTCCGGTGGTTTGGGAGCGCAATCCCAATCGCATTGACGGCGCGATGGGCTACCAAGTGGTGCACCCTGACGCCGACCCGCGGCGCGATTATCGAGCCATTTACGACGTGAGCGGCGACAGCACTCTTTTGGATACGTTGATCGCGCGCCTCGCTCCCGGTGGAGAAATCGTGCTGGCGGGTTTCTACAGCGAAACTTTGGCATTTGCCTTTCCCGCGGCATTCATGCGCGAGGCGCGCATCCGGGTCGCCGCCGAGTGGCGCGAGACGGATCTCGCCGCGGTCAAGGAATTGATCGAGAGCGGCCGGCTGAATCTCGGCGGCCTCATCACCCATCGGCAGGCGGCGAGCGATGCGCCCGCGGCGTACCGCACGGCGTTCTGCGACCCGTCGTGTTTGAAAATGATTTTGGACTGGAGAGCCCATTCATGAGCGTATCTTCTGCAACCTCCGCCGCTCTTCTTTCCGAGCAATCCAGGCTGCAAGCTCTCAGAGCCGAAGCGGCCGTCGAACCGGACGCGGTACACAGCGCCGTCCCCACCAAGGAGACGCAGGTGATCGCGATCTACGGCAAAGGCGGAATCGGCAAGAGTTTCGCTCTCGCCAATCTGTCGTACATGATGGCGCAACTCGGCAGGAAGGTTCTGCTCATCGGCTGCGATCCGAAGAGCGACACGACCTCCCTGCTGTTCGGCGGCCGCGCCTGCCCGACCATCATCGAGACCTCGGCGAAGAAAAAGCTCGCTGGTGAACCAGTCAAGATCGGCGACGTGTGCTTCAAGCGCGACGGCGTGTTCGCAATGGAGCTCGGCGGCCCCGAGGTGGGCCGGGGCTGCGGCGGGCGCGGCATCATTCACGGCTTCGAGCTGCTCGAAAAGCTGGGATTTCACGAGTGGGGATTCGACTACGTGCTGCTCGACTTCCTGGGTGACGTGGTTTGCGGCGGCTTTGGACTGCCAATCGCCCGCGACATGTGCCAAAAGGTGATAGTCGTCGGGTCGAACGATCTTCAATCGCTGTACGTCGCCAACAACGTTTGTTCGGCCGTGGAATATTTCCGCAAGTTGGGCGGCAACGTCGGCGTTGCAGGGCTCGTCATCAACAAGGATGACGGCACCGGCGAAGCGCAGGCTTTCGCCGCCGCGGCGGGGATCCCGGTCCTGGCGGCAATTCCGGCCAACGAGGATATCCGGCGCAAGAGCGCGAACTACGACATCGTGGGGCGTCCCGGAACGCCTTGGGGCCCGCTGTTCGAGCAATTGGCGGCGAATGTCGCCGCAGCGCCGCCGTTGCGGCCCAAGCCCCTGACCCAGGACGGCCTGCTGGCTCTGTTCAAGGGCGAGGTGGTTGGCCGCAGCGTCGTTCTCGAACCCGCCTCTCACGAAGACATGTGCGGCAGTTCGTTCGTCGAAAAACCCTCCTTAGAAATTGTCTACGACACGGCTTGATTCAATGAGTGCAGCAGCACCGGATATCGAAAAATTCCCCGGGCCTCCAGGCGCGGCATCCGCCGCGGGCGCTGCTCCGGGCGAAGGCGCGGGGTGTCATGGCGGCAAGGAGCAACTGCGGCGCGCCGCCGCGGCCGCGGGAAAAAGCCAGACGCTGTCGCAATACGCCGCGGACTATCCGGCGGGTCCGCACGATCAGCCGCAGAGCATGTGCCCGGCGTTCGGTTCGCTGCGCGTCGGTCTGCGCATGCGGCGGACCGCCACGGTGTTGTCGGGTTCCGCGTGCTGCGTCTACGGCTTGACCTTCACTTCGCATTTCTACGGCGCGCGCCGCACGGTGGGCTACGTTCCGTTCAATTCCGAAACCTTGGTGACCGGCAAGCTGTTCGAGGACATTCGCGAAGCCGTATTCAAGCTCGCCGATCCGCTGTTGTACGACGCGGTGGTCATCATCAATCTGTGTGTCCCGACGGCGTCAGGGGTGCCGCTGCAATTGCTGCCGAGAGAAATCAACGGCGTGCGTATCATCGGCATCGACGTGCCCGGATTCGGCGTTCCTACGCACGCCGAAGCCAAGGATGTGCTGGCCGGCGCGATGCTCAAGTACGCGCGATCGGAAGCCTCGCAGGGACCCGTGCAGGCGCCGCGGGGCGGGCGCAGCGCGAAACCCACGGTTGCTCTGGTGGGCGAAATTTTTCCCGCCGATCCTGTCGGCATCGGCATGATGCTCGAGCCGCTGGGATTGGCGGCGGGGCCGGTGGTACCGACGCGTGAATGGCGCGAGCTTTATGCGGCATTGGACTCTGCGGCGGCGGCTGCGATCCATCCCTTTTATACGGCGGCTCTGCGCGAGTTCAGCAATGCCGGCCGACCCATCGTAGGTTCCGCGCCGGTCGGATTCGACGGCACGGCGGCGTGGCTGGCCGCGATCGGCGATGCGTGTGGCGTGGCCAAGGACCGGATCGGCGCCGCGCAAAATCGCATCTTGCCGGCGATCACAGCGGCGCTGGCGAAATCGCCGATCCGGGGCCGCATCACGCTGTCGGGATACGAAGGCTCGGAACTCTTGGTGGCGCGCCTCTTGATCGAAAGCGGCGCGGATGTGCGTTACGTCGGTACCGCCTGTCCGCGCACCGCCTGGTCGGATCCCGATCGGGAATGGCTGGAGAGCCGGGGCGTGCAGCTGCGGTACCGCGCGTCCCTCGAACAGGACATTGCGGCTATGCGCGAATTCGAGCCGGACTTGGCGATCGGTACGACGCCGGTGGTGCAAAAGGCGAAGGAACTCGCGATTCCCTCCCTGTACTTCACCAATCTGATTTCGGCGCGGCCCCTGATGGGCCTCGCGGGCGCGGGATCATTGGCGCAAGTCGTCAACGCGGCTCTCGGCAATCAAGCGCGGTTCGATGAAATGAAGGCCTTCTTCGATGGAGTCGGGGCCGGCTACACGGCTGGAATCTGGCAGGAGGTGCCGCAGGATCACCCGCAGTTTCGCGAAAAATACCAGGCTCAGCTCGCGAAGCTCGCCGCCAAGCGCAAAGCCGAGGAGATGGTCTGATGTTGGTGCTGGATCATGATCGCGCGGGCGGCTACTGGGGCTCCGTTTACGTCTTCACGGCGATCAAGGGTCTGCAGGTGATCATCGACGGTCCGGTGGGATGTGAAAACCTCCCCGTGACTTCGGTGCTGCACTACACCGACGCTCTCCCGCCGCACGAGCTGCCCATCGTGGTGACCGGCTTGGCCGAGGAGGAATTGGGCCAACACGGCACCGAAGGCGCCATGAAGCGCGCGCACAGAACATTGGATCCGCATCTTCCGGCGGTCGTCGTCACCGGCTCCATTGCCGAGATGATCGGCGGCGGCGTGACGCCCGAAGGCACGAACATCCAACGCTTCCTGCCGCGCACGATCGATGAAGACCAGTGGCAGAGCGCCAATCGTGCGATGACCTGGCTGTGGACCGAGTACGGCAGGAAAAAGATTCCCGCCCCCAAGCCCCGCAAGGAAGGCGAAAGACCCCGCGTCAATATCATCGGTCCGATCTACGGGACCTTCAATATGCCGAGCGATCTCGCCGAGATTCGCAGGTTGGCCGAGGGTATCGGAGCGCAAATCAATCTCGCCTTTCCGCTGGGCAGCCATTTGGAAGACGTGCCCCGCTTGGCCGATGCGGAGGTCAATATCTGCATGTACCGGGAATTCGGCAGGCTCCTGTGCGAAACGCTGGAGCGGCCGTATCTCCAGGCGCCCATCGGCTTGCACAGCACCACCAAGTTTCTGCGTAAGTTGGGCGGACTCTTGGGGCTCGATCCCGAGCCGTTCATCGAACGCGAAAAGCACACGACGGTCAAACCGCTGTGGGACCTGTGGCGGTCGGTCACCCAGGATTTCTTCGGCACGGCGAGCTTTGCCGTGGTGGCGAACGAAACATACGCCCGCGGCCTGCGCCATTTCCTGGAAACCGAAATCGGTCTGCCGTGCACGTTCGCCGTTTCGCGGCGGGCGGGCGTCAAGCCGGACAACGAAGCGGTGCGCAAGGCCATCAAGGAATCGCCGCCGCTCATCCTGTTCGGCAGCTTCAACGAGCGCATGTACATGGCGGAAAACGCCGTGCGCGCCATGTACATTCCGGCCTCTTTTCCGGGAGCCATCATCCGCCGCCACACCGGTACCCCGTTCATGGGCTACAGCGGGGCGGTCTACATCGTTCAAGAAGTGTGCAACGCGCTGTTCGATGCGCTGTTCAACATTCTGCCGTTGGCCGGCGAATTGGACAAAGTCGATGCGACGCCCTCCAGGCTGCATCGCGAATTGCGCTGGACCGAGGAAGCGAAGCAATTGCTCGATGACCTCGTGTCCGCCGAACCGGTCCTGGTGCGCATCTCGGCGGCCAAGCGGCTGCGGGACGCCGCCGAGCGGGCCGCGCAGCAGGCGGGGGACGTTGAGGTGAGCGTCGAGCGGCTGCCGGGTCCGCGCGTTCCGGTGCAGCAATTGGAGCCGGCCTAGATGCCGGCCGCCGCCGCGCAAATCGAAATCAGAGAATTCGCCCGAAGCAGTTTCGGACGAAGGGCGTGCCGCGACGGGACCAGACCGGCGCGGCAACTCATACGCGCGATCGTTGCGCGGTCGTGGGCCGAAAGGCCCGTTTGTGGAGGTGAGACATATGGCTGAGGAAAAACGAGGCTCGCTCTCGGGGCTCACGGAGAGTGAGGCGAAGGAGTTTCACGGCATCTTCGTGACGAGTTTCATAATCTTTACGGTAATTGCGATTGTGGCCCACTTCTTGGTGTGGCAATGGCGGCCGTGGCTCTGAGCGGTGTTCGCTAAGACCATCGCCTTGGATTCACGGCTACGTATAGGAGATTAGAAAATGTGGCGAATTTGGCTTCTTTTCGATCCGCGCAGAGCTTTGATCGCGCTGTTTACGTTCCTTTTCGTGCTGGCACTGCTGATTCATTTCATTTTGCTGAGCACGGATCGGTTCAATTGGCTCGGCGGACACTCGCCGCCGTCGGCCGCCGCGCAGCACATGTCGACGCTGCCCGATCAGACGGCAAAGCCCTAGCGCTATTTGCTGATGGCGGCGGCCGAAGGAGTGGACCTCACCGAGGGCTCGCCCCCTCGGCCGCTGCCGGATGCGATCGGATGAACTGATGGTGCGTCAATTCAGGACAAGAGAGCACAACCATGGCGATGCTCAGCTTTGAGAGAAAGTACCGCGTACGCGGCGGCACCCTAGTAGGCGGCGACTTGTTCGACTTTTGGGTCGGTCCGTTCTACGTGGGATTTTTCGGGGTCACGACCGCATTCTTCGCGCTTCTCGGGACCGCTTTGATCGTGTGGGGTGCGGCGATCGGGCCCACTTGGAATATCTGGCAGATCAACATTGCGCCGCCTGATTTGAAATACGGACTCGGGCTCGCCCCCCTACGGGAGGGTGGTCTATGGCAAATCATCACGATCTGCGCGGTCGGCGCGTTCTCCTCATGGGCACTGCGTGAAGTGGAAATCTGCCGCAAATTGGGCATCGGCTATCACGTGCCATTCGCTTTCAGCGTCGCGATATTCGCGTACGTATCGCTCGAGGTGTTTCGTCCGCTGCTGCTCGGCGCCTGGGGCAACGGCTTCCCCTATGGAATATTCAGCCATTTGGACTGGGTGTCGAACACCGGCTACCAATACCTGCATTTTCACTACAACCCCGCGCATATGCTGGCGGTGAGTTTCTTCTTCGCGACCACATTCGCGCTGTCGCTGCACGGCTCGCTGATTCTTTCTGCGACCAATCCGAAGAAGGGCGAGACGGTGAAGACGGCCGAACACGAGAACACTTATTACAGAGACGCGATCGGCTATTCCATCGGCACGCTGGGAATCCACCGGCTCGGCCTGTTTCTCGCGGTCAGCGCCGCGTTTTGGAGCGCGATCTGCATCTTGATCAGCGGTCCGTTCTGGACCCGCGGCTGGCCCGAGTGGTGGGGCTGGTGGCTGAATCTCTCGATCTGGAACTGAACGCGGACACCGCCAGGGGATCGTCATGCCTCAATACCAAAATATATTTACGCGCGTACAAATTCGCGCGCCGGCCTATGCCGGCGTAACACTGCCGCGGGGTGCGTGGGTGCGGCAGGGAAGGGGCTTCTTCAGCCATTTTCTGGGCCGATTCGGCGATGCCCAGGTGGGTCCGATTTACTTGGGCACCACCGGATTGTTGTCGCTGATCTGCGGCTTCATCGCCTTCGAGATCATCGGGCTGAACATGCTTGCATCGGTGCACTGGAACCCGGTGCAATTCATCCGTCAATTGCCATGGCTGGCTCTCGAGCCTCCGGCCCCCTCGAATGGACTGCATTTCCCTCGACTCCAGGATGGCGGCTGGTGGCTCATGGCGGGGTTCTTCATGACCTCATCCTTGCTGCTCTGGTGGGTGCGCATGTACCGGCGCGCTCGCGCGCTCGGTTTGGGTACGCACACCGCGTGGGCATTCCTCTCCGCGATCTGGCTGTGCCTGGTTCTCGGAATCATTCGACCGGTGATCATGGGCAGCTTTGGCGAAGGTGTGCCGTTCGGTATTTTCCCGCATCTGGATTGGGTGGCGGCGTTTTCGATCCGCTACGGCAATCTGTTCTACAACCCGTTCCATTGCCTGTCGATCGCCTTCCTGTACGGGTCGGCGCTGCTTTTTGCGATGCATGGCGGCACCATTTTGGCGGTCAGCCGCTTCGGCGGCGATCGCGAGATCGAACAGATCCTGGATCGCGGCACCGCTGCAGAAAGGGCGGCGCTGTTTTGGCGCTGGACCATGGGATTCAACGCGACCATGGAGTCCATCCATCGATGGGCGTGGTGGTTTGCGGTGCTGTGTCCGCTGGTGGGCGGCATCGGCATATTGCTCACAGGTACGGTGGTCGATAATTGGTACTTGTGGGCGGTGAAACACGGCGTTGCACCCATCTATCCGCATGTTTTTCCGGCGGTCGTGGATCCGGCGACGCTTTCGGGAGCCCCAAAATGACTCACCCGCAGGAACGCATGTGCAGGGCCTACTTGATCGCAGGCTTGGGGTTGCTCTTGGCGCTCGCCGGCTGCGAGCGGCCGCCGGTGGAAACGCTGCAAGGCGGCTACCGGGGTCTAGGCATGACGACGCTGATCAATCCCAGAACCGATGCCGCAAAGGCGGCGAAGAATGCGGTGCCCGAGCCCATTCCGGGCGCGCCGGCAGAGGGCGCGCCCGCGAGCAGCGTGTACCACAATATCCAGGTGCTCAAAGATCTGAATGTTGCGCAGTTCGCGCGGGTCATGGTGGCGATCACGCAGTGGGTCGCGCCGCCCGATCAGAGCTGCAATTATTGCCACACCAGCGACATGGCGAGCGACGATCGCTATACCAAAGTCGTGTCGCGCCGGATGCTGCAGATGGTTCGTCACATCAACTCGGACTGGAAGGACCACGTCGGCGATACCGGAGTAACCTGTTACAGCTGTCATCGCGGAAACGCCGTTCCGCAGTACGTGTGGTTCACCAATCCCGGAGAATCCAGCACGAGCGGACTGATTGCCGGCAATGCGGGAAAGAACAAGCCTTCGCCTGCCGTCGGTCTTACGGCGCTCCCCTACGATCCATTTACGCGAATGCTGCTGGAAGACAAGAATATTCGCGTGGTCTCCACCACGGCATTGCCGGATGGCAACCGCACCTCGACCAAGCAAACCGAGGGTACTTATGCCTTGATGATGCACTTCTCCGGCGCGCTGGGCGTGAATTGCACCTACTGCCACAACACGCGCTCATTTGCAGAATGGGACTCGAGCACTCCGAAGCGCACCACCGCGTGGTACGGCATCCGGCTGGTTCGTGACTTGAACAACGGATATCTGAAACCGCTGACGGATAAGTTTCCAGGTCATCGGCTCGGAATCTTGGGCGACGTCGCCAAAGTCAATTGCGCGACCTGTCACCAGGGCGTCTTCAAGCCGCTGTACGGCGTCAGCATGGCGAAGAGTTACCCGGAATTGCAGGGAACTGCGAGGTCCGCGGCGCCCGCAACGGCGTCGGCGGGCGAGCCGCCGCCGGCCGCGTCGCTGCCCGCGAGTCGGCAATAGGCGGCTCGCCGGGCGGATGGCTGGAGCGTTTGATCTAGCAAACCATATTGCGTAAGGTGGCAGCGCACATGGTCGCCACTTTCCACGTCGATTCGGGACCCTTCATTACGGCTAAATCGCTGAGAAGAGCGCGCCTATGAGTGCGATCGCGGAGTTGCGCTCGGCAACTTGGGCCTCGCACCTTAGGCTCGAGAAGCGGCTCGACGTCAAATCGCGGTTCTCCGAATTGTCCGCTTATCGCGCCCACCTCGAAAAAATGTGGGGCTTTTGCGCCGGCATGGAACTGCGGCTCGGACGGGATGCATTCGGAAATGCGCTGCCGGACTTCGACAAGCGGCGGAAGCTTCCCCTGCTGCAGCGGGACTTGATTGTCCTCGGCGCCGATGCCGAGCGGGTGATGCGGCTGCCCCGATGCGAGACCGTGCCTCATTGTGCGGATCCGGCCGCCGCCTTCGGCTGCGTTTATGTGCTCGAAGGCGCGACTCTGGGCGGCCGTACGCTGTTGCCCGTAGTGCAGAGCCGGCTCGGTCTCAGCACGGAGCATGGGGCAGCCTTTCTGGCCAGCTACGGCGAGGATGTGTCCTCGATGTGGCAATCCTTCGGCGCTTCGCTCGATGCGTGGTGCGACGCTGCGGAGCGGCGGGCGCGCGCTTCCGAGGCAGCGGTCGCAACGTTCGCGGCCCTCGACCATTGGCTCTGCGGGATTCCGTCATGAGCGACAGTGCGATCCGCTTCGGTGAAGCGGACCTGACCACTTGTGATCGCGAGCCCATCCACATTCCCGGCTCAATCCAGCCGCACGGCGTGCTTCTGGTGGTCGATCGCCGAGAACTCGCGGTGGAGCAGGTTGCCGGGGACACGAGATCGCTGATCGCCATTGAACCTGAGCGCGCGATCGGCATGCCCCTCGCGACGATCTTGGATGCCGAGGCGATGGGGTTCGTGATCGAACGTCTCGGGGTATCGACGGCGTTCGTCGCCCCGATCATGCGTCTCGAGGTGCGCTCGCGCGGCGGCCCCCGCCCGCTGGATCTCACGATTCATGCGATGGATCGCACGGCGATCGTTGAACTCGAACCCGCGCAGCGCACACTGACCAGCTCCGGCGATCCGATTGCACAACTGAAGACCCTGCTGTCGGCTGTGCAGCTGACCGCGACCGTCGGGGAATGCTGTGCCGCGGCCGCCGTGGCCATGCGTGCCGCCACCGGCTTCGATCGAGCCATGGTGTACCGCTTCCTGCCGGACGGCAGCGGCGTGGTCGCCGCCGAAGACGCGGCCGCCGGACTGGAATCCTTCCTGGGGCTGCACTACCCGGCATCCGACATACCGAAGCAGGCACGCGAACTTTATCGGCGCAATTGGCTGCGGGCGATTCCCGATATCGATTACGCGCCGGCACCCTTGCAACCGCCGACGAATCGGCGCACCCGGCAGCCGATCGACATGAGTCACTGCGACCTCAGAAGCGTGTCGCCGATACATCTCGAGTATTTGCGCAACATGGGCGTCTGCGCTTCGCTGTCCGCATCGATAGTTTGCCAGGATCAACTCTGGGGGATGCTGGTATTGCATCATTATTCACCCCGCCACGCTCCCGCGGATCTCAGGGTGGCGTGCGAAACCTTTGCGCAAATCCTGTCGCTGCACATCGAGGCCAAGGAGCAGGCTGAGGCGTCCGTGGTCAGGCTGGACACGCGCCGCGTTCGCGAGGAATTAGTCGCCAATTTGAATGCTGCCGGCGACGTCGGCACCGTGCTCGCTGCCTGGGATCTATTGCACTACATCGGCGCAACCGGCGCGGTGGTGTACCTGGAGGAAAATCTGCATTTGGTCGGCGAAACGCCGGCAGCCTCCGATGTCGTGTCCATCGTCCAGTGGTTGAACGGAATCAACAAGCCGCTGTTTGCGACCGATCAGCTTTCATCCGAATACCCGCCCGCCGCAAATTTTGCGGCAACTGCGAGCGGCATGCTTTCGGTGGGTCTTTCGCGCGTTCCGCGCGATTATGTGCTGTGGTTTCGTCCCGAAATCGGACGCACGGTGCGCTGGGCGGGCGATCCATCGAAACCGACCAAAGTGGATCGTCACGGTGCAAGGCTGACCCCGCGCGGTTCCTTCGCCGAGTGGCTCGAAGTCTCCCGCATGCGTTCGGCGTCTTGGTCCGAGATGGATCTCGAAGCCGCGGAGGCTTTGCGCGTCGTGCTGCTCGAAAGCGTGTTGAAGAGCGTGGATCTGGCGCGCCGCGAGCGGGAAATTGCGGCGAACCGGGCCATGACAGAGGAACTCGAGCGGCGCGTGGCGGAACGTACGGAACAATTGCGCGCGCTCGCCGCCGACCTTGAGGCGGTGGAAGAAAGAGAGCGGCGCCAGATCGCGCGCGACCTGCATGACGATTTTGGCCAGACGCTGGCGGCCGCGCGCATTCGATTGACGAGTCTTTGCAACGACAAGCGCGCCGACGTACGCGCGCGGGCGAATGAGGTCGGCGTTCTGATCGACCGCGCCAACAGCGCGATCCGTTCCTTGGCGGCACAGCTGGCGCCGGATGTGCTGCACGAATTGGGACTGTCCGCAGCCCTCGAATGGCTGGGCGAGGAGATCGAACGCACGTTCGGGCTTAAGGTCGAACTCATCGATGACGGTCGGCCCAAACCGTTGGCGCCCGAGGTCCGCTCGATTCTATACCGAGCCGTGCGGGAGCTGTTGATCAACGTAGCCAAGCATGCGGAAACTGATTCGGCGAGCGTCGAGTGTGAATGCCGCGAGCAGCTGATCGTCGTCTGCGTATCGGACGGCGGTGTCGGCTATGACTCGACGGCGGCGGTTCAAGGCTCACACCGCGGGCTGGGTTTGATCAGCGTGCGTGAGCGCTTGTCGCTGATCGGGGGCACGGTCGAGATGCGTTCGGTACCCGGCGGCGGCACGGTCGCCAGACTGACCGCGCCGCTCAGCGCCAATGACTCCTTGAATTCCGAGCGCGGCGTATGACCATACGCGTGTTGCTCGTCGAGGATCATCGCATGGTGCGCGAGGCCCTGTGCGAGGTCCTGCAAAAGGTGCCCGACATCGAGGTCGTCGGAGAAGCGGGCGACGCGCGCGAGGCGTTGAAACAAGCCATCGATCTTAATCCCGATGTGGTGGTGCTCGACATCCGGTTGCCCGACCTCAATGGCATCGAAGTGGCCGCGCGTTTGAGAGATGCGGGTAGCCGTGCCAAGCTCGTGGCTTTATCGGCGTTCGCGGACAAGCGCTTTGTAACCGCCATGCTGCGGTCCGGCGCATCGGCGTATGTCACCAAATCGGCCGCCGGGACCGAGCTGGTACGCGCCATTCGCGCGGTCGCCGCAGGCCACGGTTATTTTTCCCCGGAGATCGCGGGTACTCTGGCTTCCGAAGTGCGCGACCGGCCGCTGGTCGGCGACGCGCAGCCTCTGGCACGCCGCGAACGCGAGGTGCTGCGGTTGATCGCCGAAGGGGTCCGCTCGCCGGCGATCGCGGAGCAATTGCATGTCTCGGTCGCCACCGTTGAAGTTCACCGCCGCAACATCATGCGCAAATTGGGGCTGCGGACGGTGGCCGAACTGACGAAGTTCGCCATACGCGAAGGCATCGTCTCGCTCTAGCGCCGTCCACGCCGCTATACCGGGTTCCCGGTAGTCGGACTTCAGGGGTTCGAGGATGTCCCGACCCCACATCCATCGCTACGCTAGGCATTGCCGGAGGCGCGTGGCATCGCCATCGACACCGAGAGTAGTGAAACAGCCTTTTGGCCCGATCATCGAAGGACAGGTTTGAGACCCGTGTCAAAAACATCGACTCCCAGAAGTAAGTGGTTGATTTTGCGGGCATTTGAGCAGGCCAACGCAAATATTGACCCGCGGGCTCAAGGTCAGAATCCGGGTCCAGGTCACGGCGGGCCGCTACCGCGATTGCGATCCCCGAGCGGGGAAACCGGTCTGCCCTGCGACTGGCTGTTCTCGGTGGCGACCGAGCCGGTGTTGATCGCCGACTCGGCCACCGGCCACATCGTGCAGGCGAACCCGGCCGCCGCCCTGCTGTTGCGGATCTCTCAAGCCGGGCTGATTGGCGCACCCCTCATGGACGCCTTTGCCGCCGCGAGTAAACCCGCGATCAAGGGCGCGGTTGAGCTGGCGCGCACCTCCGGGAATGCCAACACGGCGGTGGTCCGTGCCGCCGGTGACGGCGACGAGTTGACTGCGAGAGTCTCTTTTTTCCATGCCGGCGCTGAAAAATACATGCTGGTTCGGCTCGCTTCGAAGGCGGTCGATCCGCCGTTCGGTGCCGCTCAATCGCCGGTCTTTGACGCCATCGAAGGCGCACCCGTCGGCTTTTTGGTAACCGACACCGGGTTGCGGATCGAGTACGCCAATCAGGCATTTTGCGACATGGCGCAATCCACTTCCTTGACCCAGATGATGGGGCAATCGCTGGCGCGCTGGCTGCAGTTCTCCGAGGGCGACATGGCCCAACTCCGCAGACAGATGTTGCAACGCCAGGCAACCACGGCTATGACGGCACAGCTCCGCCCAGACCGTGACGTGAGTCGCGAAGTAGACGTGTGCGCCGTTGCCGTGCCCGATGGCGATCTGACCTGCTGGGGATTCACGGTCCGCGAATTGCCCACCCTGAATTGACCACGCCCTGATTGTCTCGTAACGACTTCCCGGGTAAGGTTTGCTGTGGACTCCTCGGGGGAAGGATCCGCGACAACAGAGAGGTCAGAATGCCGGACCGGCCGTCCAGTAAACTCATCCGTGTCATCGAGGGCGAAATCGTGCCGCGACTCCTGGTGTCATTTGCCGGGTCGGTGACCCCCGTGGACGGTCCCGAGCCCGCCGCTGCGCCCGGAATCGATACCATCAACGAGTTTGCGCGGCTCCTTCTGCAGCAGGAGGGATCGCCGGCTGCGGCTCTTATCGAAAAGATATACCCGCAGGGAACCGCTGCCGCGCAGATCTGTCTTGGGTTGATGGCGCCGGCAGCGCGCCGGCTCGGCGAACTTTGGGAGCGCGACGAATGCAACTTCGAGGAGCTGACCGCCGGATTGCGCCGCATTGAGTCGTTGCTGTGCGAGGCGGGCACGAGATTGAGGTAGGCTCGGGTTGATTATGCGGAATTCGGCCGGGTTTGGGCCGCGACCCCGCCCGCACCGCGTCCGGACCGCAATGCCCAATTCCACAATTTCTCACTGGGCAACGGCAGCACCATGAACCAATGCTCGAGCAAGCCGAGCGCCAGGAGACTGCCCGCCAAGGCATAACCCGCGCTGTGGAACGTATCGTTCGCCGCGCGGTAGCTCTGCGCTAGAAGGACCAACACCACGGTTGCTCCGCTCACGGATAAGGGAAACAGAAAATTCATCGGCCGCTTGCCGAAGAAGCCTTTCAGGTACAGCAAATGGGCAGGCAGGAATTTCTCGCCCGAGTTCGGCACACCCAGGTACAGATTGAGCTTTGCGCTCAGGCGCATCGACCACAGGACCAAGAACGTCCATAGCGCCACCGGATTAGGCCGGTTCCAGGTCGCCGAGACAATACCCGCAGCGCCGATCAAAGTGGCGATTTCGTTGTAGGCGATTACCTGCGTGGCGTGCAGAAAATGGCGCCAACCGCGGCAACGCTCGGTACAGGGTTGTTTGCGCGGCCCTGTGATGAAGCCCATCAAGAAGCTCATTTCCAACCAGCCCCACACGACGATCGCGCAACTGAACGCGCTGTACGCGCCGCTAACGCCGGCTTCCGCCGCGCTGGTCCGCAAAACATACACGGCGCCCGGCAGCACGGCGGTGGCGGCCGCCATGCTCCAGCGAAAGGTCGTTCGGGGCAGTCCATCCAGAAATAAGATGACGCCCGTGGTGAACCACCAGAGCAGCACCGCGTAGGCTGCCGGGATCCCGAGTTCGATCATAGGCCGTGAGCCTCGTTAAGACCCATGCGGCGTCACCAGGCGGGAACCATGCGAACTTTGGCCGGCAAAGGGTGGCGCCGCACCGGAAGCAGGTACAGCCGGGCGAATGTCAGCGCCGCGGCGCCGCCCAATGCGATGCGCCGGAGCGCACCGGCAATGCCGCCGCGCTCGGCGGCCGCCGCGCTCGCTTTCGCAATGCGCCGCAGATGCTCGAGTCCGCGTCGAAACTGCGGATTGTCCAAATCCAGGGTGAGGGGGAAAACCTGTTTCGATATTTCACTGGTGATGCGAAATACGGTGAAATCATATTCCGTCGGGTCCATGTCGAATGCCGCATGCATCAACGGGCGATCGTGATCGCGTACATACATGGTGGCAAAGACCGCCAGCAGGAAAAAGCGGATCCACAGCTTGTTGTGTCCGCGCAGCAAATGAGGATTGGCACGCATGATCAGTGCGAAGGCCTCCCCGTGACGATACTCATCGTTGCACCAGCGCTCGAACCAGCGGAATATCGGGTGAAAGCGCCGTTCGGGATGCTTTTCCAAATGCCGGTAGATCGTGATATAGCGCGCGTAGCCGATCTTCTCGGACAGATATGTCGCGTAATAAATGAACTTCGGGCGAAAATGGGTGTATTTCTTGCCGCGCCTGAGAAATCCCAGATCCACTCCCACGCCGAAGTCCTTGAGCGCTTGATTGATGAAGCCCGCATGCCGCGCCTCGTCTCGCGCCATGAAGCCCATCAAATCTTTAAGGTCGGTATTGGCAACGCGCCGCTTGATTTCGCTGTAAAGCACGCATCCAGAGAATTCCGCAGTTACCGAACTGATCAGAAAATCCAGGAATTCCTGGTGCAGATCCGGGGGCAGCGTGCCGACCTCGGCGTCGAATTGCGCGTTGCGCTCGAAATGATCGCGATTCGCATCCCGTTTGAATTCAGCGATCATTTGGTCCCACTCGCCGCGCACCGGCGTGACATCCAAGCGCTCCAAAGCCGCGAAGTCAGTCGTGTAGAAACGGGGATTCAACAGAGTATTCGCCTCCGCCCTGCGGGTCGCGTCTGCCGCGGTACCAATGCCGATTTCCTCATCAATCATGATTTGTCCTCGAGCGGCGCGGCTGCGAGCAGGATCTTTGCGAAGGCTCCGGAATTGGCGGCGCCGAATACTTCCAAATCGACGTGGCGGCCCGTCGACGGGTCGTCGAGAGACAACCTGCCGTCGGCCCACCGCGTCAGACGAAACGGCGGCATTGCCCCAACGTGGTCGGCACGGCGTTCGCGCACCAATCCACGCAGCACACCGCGCACGAAACCGTTCGTCCCGGGCTGGAGCGTGTCGACCAATCGATCATCCGGGTTCGCGTAGACGAGAACGGCGCCGTCGGACCGGTCGACGAAACGCAGATCGCGACTGTCGACCACGGCACTCGCGGGCGGTTTCGCGGGCTGATATCCGGTCACGCGCGCAATCGCGACGAGCAGCAGCGATAGCGTCAGCAGCGCTCCGGCGCCGAATAAAGCGCCGCGCGGCAAGGTTCGATCGGCAATCATCGGATGGCTCATACGCGCAAACTCCCTAGGCCGCAGCCGCCGTATGCCGTGCGATTGCTGCCGAGTCGGCAGCCGCGATGTTGATCCGGACTGCGCTCGACCCTGCCTCCGCCGCCAATGCCGCCGCGAGGATATCCGCCGCTCGCCGCGCATCGGCTAGCGCCCGAAAGGCCGGCTGAGGCTGGGTAATGTGCCCCGGCCGCAAGTGCGGCCAGGTGATCAAATATCCCACGCGCTGTTCCCGATGCAGGCTCATGGCAATTTCGCCCGTGCCGTCGGGAAACGTCTTGACCCCCGCGGATTCGATCAGCGCGAAAGGGATGTTCATGGTTATCGGCACGGCAACGCCATGGCGCAGCAATACGCGCCTGCTGGTAATGCTGTAGACGGTCGAGCGTGCGCTCAGAAAGGCGAGCATCGACAGAACACCGATGGCAATGCTTCCCATCAGCAATAAGAGCCAGCAAGAGAGCGCGATAGCCGGCCAAGCGTGCCCATAGGCGATTCCAAACCCGATACGACACACCGCCAACCCCAAGAAGTACGCGGCGACCTCGCGCACGTAATATCCGCGCACCGCCAATGCCTGCCAGAGTGGAGTCCCTTGCCACAGCAAGGTTTCGCCCGGGGGCAGCACCGCCGGCAAGCCCCGGATAGGTTCAAATGCAAAATCGTCGTGATTCATAAGAAGGGCTCCGCCCGGGCCGGCGTCGCGTAGAGAGTGCCGCCGGCGTAATACGCCGCGATTTGATCCTCTTCCAGCAGAGTGACCTGATCCGGATTCGCCAAACTGGGTACCATGCCGAACTGCGACGCGAGAATCGAATTTACGGTGATGCGCCGCCTCCGCCCATTGATCTTGGTAAAGGCTATCGGCAATAGGACGCGTCGAGCGCCGGGGGTTTCGACTTCGAGATAGCGAATCTGCGGTTCCGCGCGGTCCACCCAGATGTCATACACCGTGCCGCCCAACTCGCGATCCGCGCCATAGACTTCCATGCCGCGCGGGTCTGGATCATTGGCTGCCACCGAAAACCCTGCGGCGACACGCATGGGGACGATCAGGGGCAATCCCCCCATGGTCATATCGGGGTGATCGGCCCTGTCGGCATAGGCCGCCGGACCCACTGCGTCGAGCATGGCGTTGCCCGTCGGCCGCGACGGGGCTCCGAGATAGGAACCGACGGGTTGCACCATGATCGGGCGAGCGTCCGGTTCGCTTCGCGGCGCTTGCACCGTGCCGCCGTTGGCAAGCTGGAAGGATTTCGGAGCCGGCATCGCCGGGAATCCTTGCACGCGCACTCGACCTGAACGGTCGGACTCCAAAGGGTAGCCCTCCCGCTTGTCCTCGCGGCGCAGGTAAACGATGAGGCCAGCAAAGAATATCCAAAATGCGTAGAGCGCGATTTGAGCGACGTCGATATAGCCGGTCACGGCACCTATTTTCATCACCTGATCCTCCTCAGAAAGAAATCAATTCGGAAACTCCGCCAATCCGTATCCCGTTGATTGCGGAGCGCTCACTCCCGATCGCACCAAGGGACCGATCGCCGCCAGGGTGACGAACAAGAGCAAAATCTCGATTTGGTACACGGCGCCGTATCCGACCGAGGCGCCCGTCATCACGGAACCGAGCGCGCCATGGGTCGCAAGAGTCGTCACGCCATCGCGAATCGCTCCGCCCAAGGCGATCGCCAAGCCGGCGCTGGTCGCCTGCACTGCGCCCCAGGCTCCCAAGGCCAAACCGCTCTCGCCGTTGCGCTCACGGGCCATGGCGCCCGCCAATGTACCGACGGCGAAGAAACCGCCGCCGAATCCGATCAGCAGCACGCCGAGCCGAAACAGCAGCGGTGAAGCCATCGGAGCGGCCAAGATGACTGCGGCAAAGGCAAACAGCCCCGAGACCACTCCATACGCGGCCAAGCGATACGGATCCGCACCGTGCCCGAGGAAGCGGGCTGCCAGCGAGAACGCCGCCAACATGCCGCCGGCGAGCATCGCGGTGAGCGTCGTTGTAGCGCCGACGGGCAAGTGCAAGATCTCGCCGCCGTACGGCTCGAGCACGATATCTTGCATATTGAATGCCGCCGTCCCCAGGCCGACGGTGACGAGGAAACGAATCGCACGGCTATGCTTGGTGAATGCCCGCCAAGAGTCGAGAAATTTCGCGCTCGCCGCGGCCGCCACGGTCCGACTTGAGTTGCGCGCTTCTTGCTTCCAGAGCGCTGCGAGATTCAGCGCCATGGTCACGACCGCGGCGCCCTGGATTACTTGAATCAAGCGCAACTCGCTGAAATTCGCCAACAGTCTTCCGAAGGCGAGCCCGCTCGCCACCATGCCTACGAGCAGCATGACGTACATCAAGGCGATGACCCCGGGGCGCGAGGCTGCCGGCGCCAAATCCGTCGCCAACGCGAGTCCCGCGGTTTGCGTGGTCTGAAGTCCGGCCCCCACCAGTAGAAACGCAAGCGCCGACGCGAACTGGCCGATCCAAATGGGCCCGTGTGTATCGCCGGAGAGAATCAACAGCGCAAACGGCATGATCGCAAGGCCGCCGAACTGCAATAGAGTCCCCATCCAGATGTAGGGCACTCGGCGCCAGCCCAATGCCGAGCGGTGATTGTCTGAGCGAAAGCCGATGAGCGCGCGAAACGGCGCGAACACCAGGGGCAAGCCCACCATCAGCGATACCAGCCAGGCCGGCACGCCCAATTCAACGATGAGAACGCGGTTCAGCGTTCCGATCAGCAAGACCATGGCCATGCCCACGGAGACTTGAAACAGCGAAAGGCGCAGCAGACGGGCCAAGGGCAGCTCCGCACTCGCCGCGTCGGCGAACGGCAGGAATTCGGTGCCGATTTTCATCCAGCGGCGAGTCATTGTCATGCCGAAGCGACTCATGTTCTGACGAGCTCCAGTGCTTGAGATTTGTAGAAGCCGCCGGCGACATATTGCGTGCGGCCCACCCGCCATTGGCGGAATGCCGGGTCCGATGCGAGACATAGGCGCAAATCGTCCTCGGCAACCGGCTCGATTGCCGGCGCCCGATCCTTGCGGGGAAATAGACGTCCCACCGCCCACAGCAGGCTGAGCGCGGCGGTTCTGGGCGCGAATGTGAACACGATGGAAAACCGCGTGCGCGCCGCGAATCCCGCCAGCACCCGTACCACCTCGGGCAGCGGATAGTGAATCAACGAATCCATGGCGACCACGTGGTCGAATTCGCCGAGGCCGTCATCGAACATGTCGCCGACGCGAAACTCGACGCGGCCCGGCCGGGGCGCGTCCGGCAGCCGTTCGCGGGCGAGCTGCACCAGTGATCGAGAAAGATCGATGGCGAGCACGGCCGCTCCTCGCTCGGCCGCCTCGACGCTGAGTGCCCCGGTACCGCAACCTGCATCGAGAAGGCTCCTCGAACGGAGATCCGCGGGCAGATAGTTGAGCAGGAGGCCACGCATCCGATCGCGGCCGGCGCGCACGCTGGCGCGAATTCTGCTGACCGGCGCAGTGGAGGTCAGCCTTGCCCACGCGTCGAGCGCCGTCCTGTCAAAATAGGCCTGCAGCTCTCCGCGGCGTTCCTGGTAGCTCACCGTCGCCATCAGTCGAATCCCAGCAAATCGAAAATATCGCGATCCTTCATCGATTCCGCGACCAGCGGCTCGGTGCCGTCCCACAAAAGCTGCGCCAGACGCAGGTACTCCGCCTGCACGGCATCGAGCTCCGGCGAACTGTCCATTTCGAACAGGGTCGCTTTCTTCAATCGGCTGCGCCGGATCACGTCGAGGTCAGGGAAGCGCGCCATCGTCTTCAAACCCACTCTGCCGTTGAATTTGTCGATTTGGTCGGTGCCGGCGCTGCGATTGGCAATGACTCCGCCCAAGCGAACTGCATAGTTCTTCGATTTGGCCTGGATGGCCGCGACTATTCGATTCATCGCGAAAATGGAATCGAAGTCATTGGCGGTCACGATCAAGGCGCGATCGGCATGCTGCAGCGGGGCCGCAAAACCGCCGCAGACGACATCGCCGAGCACATCGAAGATCACCACATCCGTGTCCTCGAGCAGATGATGTTCCTTGAGCAACTTGACCGTCTGACCGACGACGTACCCTCCGCACCCGGTGCCTGCTGGAGGTCCGCCGGCTTCCACGCACATCACCCCGTTGTAGCCTTGATAAACGAAGTCCTCGATGCGCAGCTCCTCGGAATGAAAGTTGACCGACTCCAACACGTCGATCACGGTGGGCACCAAGCGCTTGGTGAGAGTGAATGTGGAGTCATGTTTGGGGTCGCAGCCGATCTGCAGCACCCGCTTGCCGAGCTTGGAAAAGGCCACCGAGAGATTCGAGGACGTGGTGCTCTTGCCGATACCTCCTTTGCCGTACACGGCGAATACTTTGGCGTTGCCGATTTTGAGATTCGGATCGAGAGGCACCTGCACGCTGCCCTCGCCGTCGGCCGGCCGTTGTGCGCGATGCTTGAGTGCCGAGAGCGGCACGGCCGCGTTGTTCATGCAGCTACCCCTTCGTAGATACCTTCCAATCGGTCCTCCAACTCATCACTGGCAGAGCGCAACGCCGCCAGCATTCCGGCATCGGGCTGCCAATACTTGCGCTCTGATGCTTCGAGCAACCGATTCGCCACCTTTGCGGATGCCGTCGGATTGAGTTTCGCCAAGCGCGCACGCATCTCTGCGTCCAAAATGAAAGTCTGTGAGATTTGTTGGTAGACCCAGGGCTGCACTTCACCGGTGGTCGCCGACCATCCCATGGTGTTGGTCACGTGCACCTCGATCTGCCGCACGCCCTCGTAGCCGTGCTGCAGCATCCCTTCGTACCATTTCGGGTTCAGGGTTCGCGTACGGGTTTCGAGAGCGACTTGCTCGGATAAGGTGCGCACGGCGCCCTTGCCGCTGAATTGATCGGCGATGTACACCGGCGCCGATTCGCCCCCCTTCGCGCGGCGCACGGCACTATTGATGCCGCCCAGGGTGTCGAAATAGGTATCCACGGTCGTAACGCCGAGTTCGACCGAATCGAGATTCTGATAGGTGAGGTCTACATTCGCCAGCACGCTCGTCAGTAATTTCGTCTGCTGAACCGCCCGGCCGGAGCGCCCATAGGCGAAACTCTTGCGCCGGGTATACGTCTCTGCGATCTCTTCTTCGCGCTCCCAGCGGCCGTTCTCGATCAAATGATTGATGTTGGATCCGTAGGTACACTCGGCGTTGCCGTAAACCCGCAGCGCCGCCGTCTCCAGATCGCAGCCGTGCTCTTCTTGATAGCGCAATGCATGCTTGCGCACGAAGTTTTGTTCCAGGGGTTCGTCCGCGGATGCGGCCAGGAACGATGCCTCGGCCAACAGCTTGATCTGCAGCGGCAAGAGATCGCGGAAAATCCCGGATAGGGTCGCAACGACGTCGATGCGCGGACGAGCAAGTTCCTGAAGCGGAATCAGTATCGCGCCTGCGATGCGGCCGTAGGCGTCGAAACGGGGCCGTGCGCCGACCAGAGCCAAGGCCTGGCCGATTGGACCGCCCTCGGTTTTCAGATTATCGGTACCCCAAAGTACCAGGGCGACCGACTCGGGAAAGGGGTTGCCGTCCGCCATGTGGCGCGCGATGAGATGCGCCGCTTGACGCCTGCCCTCCGCGACCGCAAACGCGCTGGGGATACGGAACGGATCGAACCCATGCACATTCCGGCCCGTCGGCAGCACCGCCGGCGTGCGCAGCAGGTCGCCGCCCGGAGCAGGGCGCAAAAAGCCGCCGTCCAGCGCATGCACGATGGCGTCGATTTCGTGATCTTCGCTGAGCAGCCGATTGGCGATATCGAGTTCGCGCAACAGTTTGAGACACGCTTCGTTCGGGACTTGCCCGGCGCGCGCGAGCGCGGACTCGGGCGCAGCGCCTTCGACCAGAGCCTGCACGGCGGAGCGCGACGGCGGCGCGATGCCGGATGATTCGGCCGCCGACTCCGCCATTGCCGCGAGGTAATCGACCCGCTGTTGCGGCGACGCTGACCTGCCGACGACGTGCAGGCCATGCGGTATCAGCGTGTGCTCCAACTCGAGGACCTGCGTCGCGAGCTTGACGACATGAGCTTGCGCGTCATGGCCCCAGGCGGGATCTGCGGCGGCCAAATCCAAGGCGGCCGCCTGCGACTGAATGGCCCCGCCCAACGCTTCGCGGGCCGCGTCGTCGACCGGCGAGCAGCGCCAGCTCTCGATCGACGACTTCAAATCTATCAAGCCCTTGTAAAGGCCGGCATTCGCGACCGGCGGAGTGAGGTAGCTGATCAACGTCGCTGCCGCGCGGCGCTTGGCGATCGCACCTTCCGACGGATTGTTCGATGCATACAAATACAGGTTCGGCATATCGCCTATCAGCCGATCGGGCCAGCAAGCGCCCGACATGCCCGATTGCTTCCCCGGCATGAATTCCAGCGCGCCATGCGTACCGAAATGCAACAGAGCATGCGCCGCGAAGTCCTCGCGCAAAAAACGATAAAACGCGCAAAACGCGTGCGTCGGTGCGAACCCCTTTTCGAACAGTAAGCGCATCGGGTCGCCCTCAAAACCGAAAGCCGGCTGTATCCCGACGAACACGTTGCCGAAGCGTTCGCCGAGCACAAAAATCGACGCGCCATCGCTTTGCTGCTTGCCGGGCGCGGGGCCCCATTGCGATTCGATCTCCTTCAAGAACCGCTCGCGGCGAACATGCTCGTTCGCCGGAATTCTCTTGTGCACATTGGCCGCAGCGCCGAATTGCAGCGAGTTGCCGGCAATGATTTTTTCGCGGAGCCGATCGACGCTGGCGGGAACATCGACGCGGTAGCCGGCGTCCTTGAGCGATTGCAGCGTGCACCAGAGCGACTCGAACACCGATAAATACGCCGCTGTTCCGGTATTGCCGGCGTTCGGCGGGAAGTTGAACAGCACGATGCCCACCTTTCGATCCGCGCGCGGTGTCCGGCGCATCGCTATCAATTTCTCGACGCGCGCCGCCAGCATGGCAACGCGCTCCGGATGCGCGGCCATATCTCTTGAAGTTCCGGCGGCCTGTGCCCGGCCGCCGAATACCAGGGGTCCGGTCGATCCGTCGAGTTCGGGAATCGCGACCATGATGGTCGACTCCACCGGCAGCAGTCCGCGCTCCGAAGCTTCCCACTCCTCGATGGTTTGGAACTCCACGGGGTGAGCCGCGAGGTACGGGACGTCCAGCCTCGCGAGGATCTCCTCGGCGGCCTTCGAATCGTTGTATGCAGGGCCGCCAACCAGGGAAAATCCGCTCAAGGACACCATGGCGTCGATTCGAGCGGCTCCGTCCTTTACGAAGTACCGCTCGATGGCGGGCCGCGCATCGAGCCCGGCCGCGAATGCGGGAATGACGCGCAATCCCCGTGCTTCCAACGCCGCAATCACGCCGTCGTAGTGACCCGAGTTCCCTGCCAGCAAGTAGGAGCGCAGCAGCAGTAGTCCTACGGTTCCCTGTGAGCCCTGAAGCGGCAAGTCCTGCACCTGCACGCCGAATCGGGATTTCATGCGCGGGTGGTATACGCCGACCTCGGGGTATTCGATGGGAGGGGCGATCCCAGTGGAGGATTGCAGCAAGCGGCGCGGGCCTGCGGAATACCGGCCGACGAGAAAACGCACCATACGGAAAATGTTGTCTTCTGAGCCCGCCAGCCAATATTGCAGCGTCAGGAAGTAGGCGCGCACGTCTTGCGCCGTTCCCGGGATGAAACGCAGGAATTGCGGAATTCTGCGCAGCATTTTCATTTGGTCGGCGCCCGCTGTGCGGGTGTCTTTGCCGGCGCCGCGCAGCCGCTTCAGCAACGCGAGAGGGCCGCTTTGTTTGCCATCCATGACAAAGCGCCCCATCCGCGTCAGCCTCACGATCTCGGCGGCCGACATCGCGCAGATCATGGCGTCGCAGAGCGCGTGCCGTTGTTCGAGCGCCGGCAGCACCGGGCGGAAGTGGTCCTCCATGAAGAGCATGGTGGCGATCACGATATCGCCGCGGGCGATATCGTCACGGCACCGCCGCAGGGCGTCGGGATCGCTGCCCCATTCGTCGGCGGCATGCACGTTCAGAGAAAGTCCCGGCAGCTGCTCGTTCAGGCGGCGGGCGGCGCGCGCCGCCGCGCCGGACAGGTGACTGTCCATGGTCACAATGACGACCCGCACCTCGGTGCGGTCAGCGGCTATAGTGCGCTTTGGCATCGTAAAGCGTCTCCAGCGTAATCAAATCGACCGCGCGTTCCGCGGCGAAGCGTTCGGCGTTGCGCCGCGCTTTGCCGCGGACAAAGAACGGAATCTTTGCGAGTTCCTGCTCCGCCTCTCGGGTCCAAACCCCTCCTGCGGCGGAGGACGCGCGTGCGGGCTCCGGCATTACCGCGCTGGAGCCGAGATGCGAAGCGGGCGCCGCATCATGGAATTCGAAGTCGCCGCGGAACATGGTCAGCAGGTGCTCTTCCAAGCCCATCATCAAAGGATGTACCCAGCTGTCGAAAATCACGTTCGCTCCCTCGAAACCCATCTGCGGGGAATAGCGGGCGGGAAAATCCTGCACGTGGACGGGAGCGGAAATGACCGCGCAGGGAACCCCCAGGCGCTTGGCGATGTGCCGCTCCATCTGCGTTCCGAGCACGAGTTCCGGCTGCAGTTCGGCCACCTTGGCCTCGACCTCCAAGTAGTCATCGGTAATCAGGGGTTCGATGCCATGGACTTTGGCCGCCTCGCGCACCTCGCGGGCAAATTCCCGGCTGTAGGTGCCGAGACCCACGATCGTAAATCCCAGTTCTTGCGACGCTACGCGTGCGGCGGCGATGGCATGTGTGGCGTCGCCGAACACGAACACGCGCTTACCGGTCAGATAGGTCGAATCGACGGAATGCGAGTACCAGCTCGAGTGCGGCGTCTGCTCGAGCGCCGGCGCAGGATCGGCGCCCGACAGCTCGGCGATCTCGTTGATGAACTCGCGCGTTGCGCGGAGTCCGATGGGAATGGTCTTGACGATGGGCTGATCGAAGGTGCGGCGCAGCCACTCCGCCGCTTTAAAGCCGGTCTCGGGATACAGCAACACATTGAAGTCCGCCGCGCCGAGCCTGGCGAGGTCCGCCGGGCTGGCTCCGAGCGGGGCGACCACGTTCACGGCGACGCGAAGTTGCGCCAGTATTTGCTGGATCGCGAGCAGATCGTCTCGATGCCGGAAACCGAGCGCAGTCGGGCCCAGAATATTGCAACGGGCTCGGGTTCCCGGGCGCCGCGCAGGCCGCTTGAATCCCGGCGGCGGCGCCTCGGGCGACGCCATCGTCCGCACCAGTTGATACAGCGTCTCGGCGGCGCCCCAATTTTCCTTTTTCTGGTAGGAGGGAAGATCCAAAGGCACCACGGGTACGGGCAATTTCAAGGCACGCGCCAGTCCGCCCGGATCGTCTTGAATCAACTCGGCCGTACACGAGGCGCCGACCAGCAGGGCGGCGGGCTTGAATCGGTCATAGGCTTCGCGCGCGGCGCGCTGGAACAGACCCGCGGTGTCGCCGCCGAGGTCCCGCGCTTGAAACGTCGTGTAGGTCACCGGCGGACGCCGCGGCAGCCGCTCAATCATTGTGAACAGCAAATCGGCGTAGGTATCGCCCTGCGGCGCGTGCAGCACGTAGTGCACATCCTTCATGGCGGTGGCGATTCGCATGGCCCCGACGTGGGGCGGTCCTTCGTACGTCCAGACCGTGAGTTGCATGGCTACGCCACCAACCGCGTGCGGCGCACCAGCGGCCGTGCGAATAATTCCGCGAGGTCGGCGGCTTGATCGAATCCTTGAATGGGCGTGAACACCAATTCGATCGACCACTTGGTCGTCAGCCCGTTGGCCTCCAGAGGATTTGCGAGTCCCAGTCCGCAGACCACGAGATCAGGTTTCGCGGAATAACACCGATCCAGTTGGTTCTCGACATGCTGCCCCTCCACGACGGAAGTCCCGGAAGGCAGGCGTTCGAGTTCGAGCGATAAATGCGCATGATGCAAATAGGGTGTGCCGACCTCCGCCAACTCCATCGATAGCTCTTCGGCCAGAAATCTCGCGAGCGGGATTTCAAGCTGCGAGTCCGGAAAGAAGAATATGCGTTTACCGGCGAGCTGATCCCGGTAACGCGCCAGCGCCCGCAAGGTTCGGTCATAGGCCGGCTGTGTCGCGCGCCGGAATCGGGCGGCATCGATACCCCAGGAGTCAGCCGCAGCTTTGAGCCAACCCAAAGTGCCTGCGGCTCCCAAGGGAAATATTGCATTGATGCGCTTTGCGCCCCGCTCCTCGAGAGCGCGCGCCGTGTCGGCGAGGAATGGTTGGGCGAGCAGGAATCGCGTATGGCGGCCGACCTCGGGCAATCCGGTCGAACGCCGGGGCGGGAAGAACTGCACGGTCGCAATCCCCATATCGTCAAACAAGCGGCGCAGCTGGTCCTCGACGACATCCGCCAGTGTGCCGACGATCAAGAGATTCGCCTCGGCCGCGTCGCGCGCCGGCGCCGGCAGGCTGGGAACCAGTGACGCGAGGCAGGCGTCCTCGCCCTGAGTAAAGGTCGTTTCGATGCCGCTTCCGGAATAGTTCAGCACCCGCACCTGTGGCGAAAAGCGCTGCGACAGGCGCAGCGCCGCCCGCGATAGATCGAGTTTTATCACTTCCGATGGGCAGGACCCGACCAGGAACAGCAGCCTGATGTCCGGCCGGCGAGCCAGCAGCTGGCCGACGACGCGGTCAAGCTCGAGATTGGCGTCGGCCAGGCCGGCGAGGTCACGCTCGTCGATGATCGCGGTTGCGAAGCGCGGCTCCGCAAAGATCATCACGCCGGCTGCGGATTGAATCAGGTGAGCGCAGGTGCGCGAACCCACCACCAGAAAGAACGCGTCTTGAATTTTCCGGTGAAGCCAGATGATTCCCGTCAAGCCGCAAAATACTTCGCGCTGGCCGCGCTCGGTCGAGAATCGCGGGGCGTCGCGGCCGGCTGCTTGGCCGGGGCCGGACGTGTCGCAGCCGGCGCTCATGCGGCGAGCTCCGAGGTCAGATGCCGCCGCGAAGAGTCGCCGTTGCCGTCATTCGATCCTTCGCGGCGAGCTGCGCGAAGTTTTATTACAAACTGCGTTGCGTTCAGCAAATAGGCGGAATAGGCTAGCAGCGCGATATACATTTGGTAGCGGGCATGCAACGAGCCGAATAACAGCGCGCCAAGGTACGCGCTGTGTAATGCGAGCACGAACATGCTGACGAAGTCTTCCCAGAAAAAAGCCGGTGCGAATAAGAAGCGGCCGAAGACATCGCGCTCCCAGAAGCAACCGGTAATCATGATCGTGTACAGAACGAGGGTTTTTATGACAACCGATATCGTTGCTGCCTCGAATCCGGCGCCGGTCGCCAAGAATCTCAGCACCAGGGCGGCGCTGATCAAGAACACGATGAATTGGATCGGGGCGAGTACTGCCTGGACCCGGGTCCACGGCGAGGCGTCTCGCTTGAATCGTTGCTCTTTTGAGTAAAGCGGCATCTTGGCCCAACCCTAGCCCTGTTTCAGCTCATATGTCAATAATACTGTACGTAAAGCTAGCTTGACATTTGAAGCCGGAATTGAGATGGTCAGGGTGAGGCCGGTAGAGCAGAGGTTGGTGGATGAAAATGGGCAAAACGACCTCCGATTGATTCAAGGAGGCGGTCGCTACCGGCGGGCGTAAGTCCCGCGCTCACATTGGAGGGGAACCAATGCGTATGGGTGACTTTTCTGCAAGGCCGAATGGCCGTGGTTGGAAGGTTAGTGGTTCGGATCGCGGGAAGGATGTAGGCACGGGCGAGCCGGCGCGGCGGGTGGCTGATACCGACGCATCGCTGTCGGAATCTGAGATCAAGCGGGCGCGATTGGTGCGAACGATCGAGGGTGAGATTGTTCCGCGGCTGGTATTGACGCGCCGCGTGAGGTGCGCTGCGGACCCGGCTCTCGAGCGGCCCGCCAAATTCTCCGACGGCTCTGACGTTACGGAGATAGTCAGGCTGCTATTGGCGCACGATGTCAGCGTGGCGTCCGCCTACGTGGAAATGGTGCGGCAGCGCGGCGCGACGCTGGAAGCGGTGTGCCTTGACCTGTTAGCCCCCGCGGCCCGGCATTTTGGCCTGCTCTGGGAGCAGGATGAGTGTGATTTCATGCAGGTGACGGTCGGCCTGTGCCGATTGCACCAGTTATTGAGGGAATTGAGCCCGGAGTTCGGTTCGGCGGATGGCGATCGAAGGAGCGGCCGGCGTATTCTGCTGGCGTCGTGTCCGGGCGAGCAGCATACGTTTGGTATTTCGCTGGTGGCGCAGTTTCTCAGGCGCGCGGATTGGGAGGTGTGGCACGAATTTCCCGCCTCGGACGCGGAAATCGTGGAGATTGTCCGCCAGAATTGGTTTGCGGTGATCGGCTTGTCCGTTGGCACGGACGCGAGGCTCGATCAATTGACGGCGACGATATGCGCTCTCCGCCGCGCGTCCCGCAATCGGGAAATCGGTGTGCTGGTCGGAGGACCCCTACTGATCGAGAAGCCGGAATTGGCTGAGATCGTGGGGGCGGACGCCACCGCCGCCGATGGGCCGCAAGCGGTACTGAGAGCCGAACATATCCGCGGCGTGAGAAGGGCGGGCGATTGATGGCGGCATGCAGGCGAATCGAGGTGTTGTGAAGCAGTTTAGCAGCGCGAAGAAATGGCTCACCGATCTAGACAGTGAAACGGCGTCCCGGCTGATCACGGTTGCGTCCGATGTCGCACT
>Ga0302326_10000980_pt1 | contig 75223 bp, 56 predicted proteins | sample Palsa_T0_3_FD_202264 | JGI IMG/M metagenome (GOLD analysis project Ga0302326, IMG submission 202264) | Peat permafrost microbial communities from Stordalen Mire near Abisko, Sweden - Palsa_T0_3 | ecosystem: Environmental > Terrestrial > Soil > Palsa > Peat permafrost | place: Sweden: Abisko... | reverse complement strand
CGCAGATGAACGGCGAGACCAGCTACGACTACACTCAGTTTTACTTCGAGATGCCCGCCGATAAGCTCGACGTGGCGCTCTTCACCGAGGCCGATCGGATGCAGCACGCAGCGCTGCGCGCCGCGGACTGGGCGATCGAGCGCAATGCCGTTCTCAATGAGATTGACGGCGACGACAGCTCGCCGCTCTTCAACCTGCTCGCACGGGTGCGCGCCGCGGCCTTCCCGGGCCAACCGGCGGGACGCACGCCGCTGGGCGAACGGGAGGACGTTGCGCGCGCGACGGTCGCCGAGATCGCGCGGTACTACCACGAATGGTACGCGCCGAACAACGCGACGCTGGTCGTCGCCGGCGCGGTTAATCACGCCGTCGTCTTCGCCAAGGCGGCCCGCTACTTCGGCGCAATTGCTCCGAAGACGCTGCCGCCCAAGCACGACGCCAACCCGATACCCGCGCACGGCGCGACGGTCGACGCCGAGTTTCCGTTTCCGTTCGAGATCCTCGACCTCGCCTATTCGGTACCCGGCGATACGCAGCGGGGGGAACCGGCGATCAGCACGCTGGCGTCGCTGATCGAGAATCAGCGCTCGCCCTTTTATCGCGCGCTCGTCGAAAGCAACATCGCGCTGGCCATCGAGACAAACGCCGACACGCAGTTGCGCGGCGGGCTCCTCCACATCTTCATCATTCTCAACCCCGGCCGAACGAGCGCCGAAGCACAGGCCGTCTTTCAATCCACGCTGGAAGCGGCGCTTTCAGGCGGCTTCGATCCCGAGCTCGTCGTGGCGGCCAAACGCCTGACGATCGCGGATCGCCTCTACTCCACCGACTCTATCGACGGCATCGGCGCGCTCGCGGGCTACACGTATGGGATCGTCGGCGAACGCATCTCCGAGGAAGACGCGCGGCTTGCCGCGCTGACCGGCGACGACCTTCTCGCCGCCACGCGCACGTATCTGAGCCATCCCACGGTCGTCGGGCATCTCACACCAAACGAGAGTCCGCCCCACGGAAACTCACAGAAGAGCAGCGCCGCGGCGAGCGACGATTTCTCCAAGCGCATTCCCAACGGTCCGATCGTGATGCCGCAATGGATCGCGACCGCCGTCAGAACGCCGACGACGGCACGCAGCCCGCTCGCTCCGGTCGAGTTCACGCTAGCCAACGGCCTGCACGTGATCGTCCAAACGAAGACCGACCGTCCCACCTTCGTTCTGAGCGGAAAGATCGCGTGGTCTCCGGCATTCGAGCCGCCCGGCAAGGAAGGGATCGCGCGCCTCGCGGGCGCCGTCGCCGATTACGGCAGCGCGGCCTATCCGTTCGCGCAGCGGCGGAAAGCAACCGACGAGATCGGCGCGATCGTGCAAACCGGCGATCAGTTCTCCGCGCAGGGAACCTCTGGCGATTTCGACCGGATCATCGCGATCTTGGCCGACGGTGAGGCGCATCCGACCTTCGCGCAGCCATGGTTGGGCATCGAGCGCTCGCAACTCGCCAATAGCCTGCAATCGGAATCGCAGATCTCGGGCGTGATGATCAATCGCGCGTACGATCGGCTCCTCCTCGCCACCGACGACCCGACGCTGCGCGAGCCGACCGCCGCAACCGTCGGCGGCATTACGCAAGAGGATCTGCTCGCATACGCGCAGCGCTACTGGCGCCCCGATCTCACGACCATCGCCGTCGCCGGCGACATCTCGCCGCAACGCGTGCGCGACGCGCTGACGGCAGCCTTCGGCGCATGGCAGGCCGCGGGTCCCAAACCCGATCCGCATCTCATGGCGATGCCGCCCGCAACGAGCGGGCACGATTATATCGGTACCGCGGCAACCCAAGTCTACATCCGGCTCGGGCAACCCGCGCTCGCTCGATCGAGCCCGGATTACGATACGTTCCTGGTGCTCAACCAGATTCTCGGCGGCAGCGGCGCGTTCGAATCGCGCCTCTGGCAGGAGCTGCGCCAGAAGCGGGGCCTCGTCTACAACGTGAACAGTACGCTCGACGCCGATGCCGATCGGGGCGATTTCCGCATCGAGCTCAACGCGTCGCCGCAGCGCGTCGTCGAAGCGGTCGCGTTCGTGCGCAAGCAGTTGGAGCAGATGCGGGACGAGCCTGTCTCGGCGACCGAGCTGCGGGAAGCGAAGATCCGCCTCGTCAGCAATGCGCTGCTCGAGGAGGCATCCACGAGCGGCCAGGTCAAGCAGATCATGGACATCGCCGTGAACCATCTGCCGCTCGATTACTACGGTACGCTCAACGAGCGTTTCGCCCGCATCACCGCCGCCGACGTCCAGCGCGTGGCGCGCACGTATCTGCGCCCCGACCGGCTCGTCGAAGTCTACGCCGGGCCTTCGGGACCGTGGGCGTCGGGATCGCTATGATCGAGACGATCGATCCGACGACGGGGCGAACGCTCGAGCGGTTCGCATTGATGAATGCCGACGCGATCGAAGCCAAAATCGCGCTGGCGGCGCGCTGCGCGGCTCCGTGGAGCCGCACCTCCTTCGACGAGCGGGGCGCGCTCCTGCGCGCGGTCGCCGCGCGCATCCGCACCGACCGCGACGTGCTCGCGGGAACCGCCGTGCGCGAGATGGGCAAGCCGATCGTTCAAGCGCGCGCGGAGGTTGATAAATGTGCTTCGGCGCTGGAGTACTTCGCCGAGCACGGCGGCGCCATGCTCGCGCCGCAAGCCGCACCCTCGTCCGCTTCGCGCAGCTACGTCGCGTTCCGCCCGCTGGGCGTGCTGCTCGCGATCATGCCGTGGAACTTTCCGTTTTGGCAGGTGATCCGCGCGGCGGCTCCGGCGATGATGGCCGGCAATACTATGCTGCTCAAGCACGCGGCAAACACGACCCGCTGCGCGCTCGAACTCGAACGCGTCTTCGACGACGCCGGAGCCCCGCCCGGACTGTTCGGCGCGCTCATCGCACGCGGCGAAGGAATCGACGCGATCGTCGGCGATCCACGCATCGCCGCCGTCACGCTCACCGGCAGCGAGCGCGCGGGCGTATCGGTCGCGCGAGCGGCTGGCGCAGCGTTGAAAAAGTGCGTCTTGGAGCTTGGCGGCTCGGATCCGTTCGTCGTGTTCTCCGACGCCGACCTCGCATCGGCCGCGAAGACCGCCGTGACCGCGCGCTTTCAAAATAACGGCGAGAGCTGCATCGCGGCGAAACGATTCATCGTTGAGTCGGACGTCTACGACGATTTTTTGCGCCGCTTCGTCGAACGAACCGCGGCGCAAATCGTCGGCAATCCGATGGACGAGCACGTGAACGTCGGACCGTGCGCGCGCGAGGACTTACGCGACGGGATTCACGATCAAGTGCAGGCGGCGCTCGCGCGCGGCGCGCGGTTAGCGTTGGGCGGAAAAGCGCTCGAAGGTCCCGGTTTTTTTTACGAGCCGACGATCGTGGCGGACGTGACACCCGGCATGCGCATGTTCGACGAAGAAGTCTTCGGACCGGCGGCCGCGGTCGTCCGCGCGGACGACCGCGAGCACGCCATCGAGCTTGCCAACGCCTCGTCGTTCGGTCTCGGCTCGAGCCTCTGGACGCGCGACGTTGCGGCCGCCGAAACGATTGCGGCCGATGTCCAAGCGGGAGCCGTGTTCATCAACGGCATGGTCGCCAGCGACCCGCGCTTGCCGTTCGGCGGGGTCAAGAAGAGCGGCTACGGACGCGAACTCTCGGCCTTCGGCATCCACGAGTTCGTCAATATCCAAACCGTCTGGATCGGCTGACGGCGCCGAGGCCCTAGCGCAGGACGAGCTCGCCGATTTGGCTCGGGTTGTGGTACGCCGAGATCGTGAACCACACGTTGCCGTTCGGCCCCGTCACGATTCCATTGGGAATGCTGCCGGACGGCAAGCCGACGATCGCACCGAATTTTTCCGTCGAAGACCGTATCCGTCCGAGATCTCCCGTCAGGCCCTCGGTGAACCACACGTTACCGTGGGCGGTCGCGGTGAGGGCTTCCGGATAGCTGCCCTGCTGTGCGATCGAAAACTCTTTAATTTGACTCGGCAGGATCGTCGCGATCTTATTGCCGTTGCGTTCCGTGAACCAGACTCGTCCGTTTTGCGCGAGCAGGAGCCCCCACGGGGTGGCGTTCGGCGTCGGGACCGCGAGCGACGCTTTGAACTGCAGCGTCGCCGGATCGAAGACGCCGATTCGATCGGCTTGCGACTCGCTAAAGTAGAGGTAACCGCTCGGTCCGGTCTTGACGTCCCAGGGTCCGCTCTGTGGATCGGGGATCGCAAATCGCGTGATCTGCCCTTGCGGGGTCACGCGCCCGATGTAGCCGTCGGTGAACTCGACGTACCAGACGTTGCCGTCCGAGCCGAGCGTGATGCCGCGCGGCGAAGCGTTTGGCAACCCAGGAATCGGAAACATCGTCACCACGCCCTGCGGCGTGAGGCGCCCGATGGCTTGCGCGCCGGGTGCGGTGAACCACAGGTTGCCATCAGCTCCCTCGACGATGCCTTCGGGCTCTTGCGAGCCGATCGGAAACTCCGTAATGCGTCCGTCCATCGTGACGCGGCCGATCGCCTCGGCGAAGAGCTCCGTGAACCACAGCGCGTGTTGCGGTCCGGCGACGATGTACCACGGCCACGCGTCGATACTTGGGGTGTTGAAGTACTTGATCTGTAAGCGCGATTGCGGCGCGACCCATGCCGCGGCCGAGGCTGACGATCCGGCCGACGGCGGCGGTCCCGCGCCGTCGCGCTGTGCGCATCCGTACGTACACGCCATCGCCATGGCCCCAAGGAACAGCAATCGTCGATGCATGGCAGACTCCTCGCCTAGCGTTCTACCCGTCGATGCTTATCGAAAACTCATGAAAGAAATCTGAAGGGCTCTAACCGCGGCAGTACTCGGCAATTCGTTCGAGACCCGTGGCGACGCGCTCGGGCGAGGAGACCCAACTCAGGCGCAGCCAGCCCTCCAGCGCCGGGCCGAACGCGACGCCTGGAATGGCGATCACGTCGAACCGGTCGATGAGCTCGTGCGCGGCTCGCAGCGAGTCGGCACCGTCGTGCAGCCGAACGCAGGCGTAAAACGTGCCTTCCGGCGCGATATAGCGCAACCCGTTGCGCTCGAGTGCATCGATCAACTGCGCGCGCCGCTCGCCGTACCAGCCGGCGTGTTCCCGCAGCGCGCCGGGCGTTTCGAAGATGCGCAGCGCGACGCGCTGCGCGAAGGTGTCGGCGCACGACGTGATCCAGGCGTGAACCTTGATCGCTTCGGCAACGAACGCATCGGGTCCGATCAGCCAGCCGAGGCGCAATCCCGTGAGCGCGTTGCTCTTGCTCAGCGAGTTGGTCACGATGGTCTGCGGGTAGCGCCGCGCGAGTTCGGCGGCGTCGTCGGTGAAGACTTGTTCGCGATAGATCTCGTCGTGGATCAGCCAAACCCGTTCGCCCGCGCGCCGTTCGAGGGCGGAGACCAGGTGCTCCGCGTCGCGCCTTCCCAAGACGCGCGCCGTCGGGTTGCACGGCGAGCAGATCACGATCGCTCGGGTTTGCTCGCCGACGGCGGCGGCGATGCGCTCGGCGTCGAACGCAAAGCTGTCTCGCGCGGTCAGCTCGACCGTGCGAACCGCGATCCCCTCGAGCGCCGCCATCTTTTGGTACGACGGAAAGCACGGCTCGACGACGAGCAGCTCGTCGCGCGCCGGATCGAGCAGCGTCTTGACGGTGACGTACATCGCCTCTTGCGAGCCGACTGTGACGCACACGTTCTCCGCACGATTCATCGTGGGATAGTCGTAGTATCGCGCGATCGCAGCCCGCAGCGCTGCATCTCCCGCGTTGGGCGTATAGCGCAAGCCGTGCTCCGCAATCGAGCGCGTCGCCGCCTCAAAGTGCGCGGGGTTCGGAAGCAGCGACGGCTCCCCTAAACCGAGATCGATCGAGCCGGGCTTCTTCTTCGACGCAACGTCGCGAATCATTGACGGCGCGATGCGCCGCACCATTGGGTTCATACGGCGACGTCGTGCTCGCGCAGCGCGGCGTTGAGCGACGTTTTGAGGTCGGTCGACGCGTCGCGCGTTCCGACGATGAGCGCGCACGGCGTGCCGTACTCGCCGGCCGGAAAGCGCTTCATCTGCGTGCCGGGTATCACGACCGAGCGCGCCGGGACGCGCCCCTTGATGGTCACCGGCTCGCTGCCGCGCACGTCCAGAATCGGCGTGCTGGCAGTGACGACGACGCCCGCACCCAACACCGCCTCGCGCTCGACTAAAATGCCTTCCACGACGATGCATCGCGAGCCGACGAACGCGCCGTCCTCAACGATCACCGGCGCGGCTTGCGGCGGTTCGAGGACGCCGCCGATGCCGACGCCTCCCGATAGGTGGACGCCTTTGCCGATCTGCGCGCACGAACCGACGGTCGCCCACGTGTCTATCATGCTGCCTTCGCCGACGTACGCGCCGATGTTGACGAACCCGGGCATCAGAACCACCCCGGGGGCGAGAAAGCTTCCGTAGCGCGCCGCGCCGGGCCGCACGCAGCGTACTCCGTGTTTGCGATATTCACGCTTGAACGGAATCCTCCGATCCACCCGCGTGAAATAGAGAAGGATCGCTTCTTTGATCCACGCGTGCGTCGTCCACTCGCCGTCGCTCGGTTCGGCGACGCGCAGTTCTCCCGCGTCGAGCATCGCGATCGCCCGGTCGATCGCACGGCCGTCGCGGCCGCGTACGTCGCCCTCGCCCCGCGCGAGGGCCTCGATCCGTCGTTGCAGTTGTTCCACCGTCACGCGCTGAACCTACGGCGTCAGGTAAGCCCGCCCCCGCGTATGAAAGGAGGCTCCGTGCCTAACTCCCCGGCCGACGAGCAGCGAATCAACGCCATCCGCTTCTTGGCGGTCGACGCGGTTCAGAAGGCCAACTCCGGGCATCCGGGGATGCCGATGGGTGCGGCCGCGATGGCGTACACCCTGTGGACGCGTCATCTGCGCTTCAATCCGAAAGATCCGCATTGGCTCAATCGCGATCGCTTCGTGCTTTCCGCGGGCCACGGCTCGATGCTGCTCTACGCACTGCTCTACCTGACGGGTTACGATCTTTCGCTCGACGACATCGAGCACTTCCGCCAGCTCGGAAGCAAGACGCCGGGTCACCCGGAAGTCGAACGCACGCCCGGTGTGGAGGCGACGACGGGCCCGCTCGGTCAAGGCGTCGGCGACGCGGTCGGAATGGCAATTGCCGAGGCACATTTGGGCGCGGTCTACGATCGCGACGACGCGCCGGTGATCGATCATTATACGTACTGCATCTGCGGCGACGGCGATCTCATGGAAGGCATCAGCCAAGAGGCGATCTCGTTGGCCGGCCACCTCAAGCTCGGCAAGCTGATCGTTCTCTACGACGATAATCTCGTTTCGCTCGCCGGTCCCACCGACGTCGCGCTCTCCGACGACGCCGTCGACCGGTTCGATGCAAGCGGCTGGCACACGCAACTGGTCGACGTCGCGCACGGCAACGACGTTGCGGCGATCGATCACGCCATCGACGTTGCCAAGAACGTTACCGACCGTCCATCGTTCATCGCGGTGCGCACCCACATCGGCTATGGATCGCCGCGCCAAGATAGCTATCTCGCGCACGGCGAACCGCTCGGCCCGGAGAACGTCAGGAAATCCAAAGAGACGCTCGGGTGGCCGTTGGAGCCGGCGTTCTACGTTCCCGATGACGTTCTCGCGTTCTATCGTGCAGTCGGGCAACGAGGGGCCGAGTCGGAGCAACGGTGGCAGACGATGTACGATGCGTGGAAACGGGCAAACGCCGAGTTAGGCGCCCGGCTCGAGCGCGCGCTGCGCCAAGAGATCCCGGCCGATCTGCCGTGGCCGGCGTTCACGGACGAGAACGGAAGCGTTGCAACCCGCGACGCGGGCGGCGCGGTGATGAACGCAATCGCCCTCGCGCTTCCAGAGCTCGTGGGCGGTTCGGCCGATCTCGATCCGTCAACGAAGACCTACCTTAAGAACTGCGGTGACTTTGAGCCGGGCGATTACGCCGGCCGCAACATCCACTACGGCGTACGCGAGCACGCGATGGCCGCGTGCACCAACGGCATCTCGCTTCACGGCGGCCTGCTTCCGTTCGCCGCCACCTTCTTCAACTTTTTGGATTACTGTAAGCCGGCGGTGCGCTTAGGCTGCTTGAGCGGGATTCGGTCGATCTACGTCTTCACCCACGACTCGGTCTTCCTCGGTGAGGACGGACCGACGCACCAGCCCATCGAGCAGCTCGCGACGCTGCGCGCGACGCCGAACTGCTACGTCGTTCGTCCCGCCGACTCGCTCGAAACGCTCGAGGCGTGGAAGATCGCGATCGCTTCGACGCACGCTCCCTTCGTGCTCGTGCTCACGCGCCAAAAACTTCCGTTCCTGGGCGCGCGCGACGCGGCGGTCGGGAAGGGCGCCTACGTGCTCGCCGATGCCGCCGGTGGCTCGCCCGATCTCATCTTGATCGCGACGGGGTCGGAAGTCTCGCTCGCGGTCGAGGCCAAGCGAATTCTCGACGCGAAGGGCGCGCGCACTCGCGTCGTCTCGATGCCGTGCTGGGAACTCTTCGACGCGCAGCCGCAAGCCTATCGCGACGACGTGCTGCCGCCCTCGGTGCGGGCACGCATGTCGATCGAAGCCGCCGCGACGCTGGGATGGTCCAAGTATGTCGGCGACGGCGGCTTTGCCTTCGGGATCGACCGGTTCGGAACGTCGGCCCCGATGGCCGACGTCGCCAAGGCGTACGGCTTTACGCCGGATAACGTCGCCGCCGTAGCCCTCGCGAAGCTTGCGCTCGCTGCCCATTAGGAGAGGAACATGAAGAATCAAATCCAGCAACTGCTCGATGCCGGGCAGAGCGTATGGCTCGATAACGTCCGGCGCAGCATGTTCGCCTCCGGCGAGTTGCAGCGGCTGATCGACAACGGTTTGCGCGGTATGACGAGCAATCCGACGATCTTCGAGAAGGCCATCGGCGCGGGCAACGATTACGACGAGCAGTTGCGGTCGCTGATCGCGTCGGAGAAGAGCGCCGACGCGCTCTTCTGGGACCTGGCGATCCAAGATATCCAGAGCGCGTGCGATGCGTTCGCGCCGGTCTACGCTTCCTCCGGCGGCAACGACGGCTTCGTGAGTCTCGAGGTCTCCCCGCTGCTCGCGCGCGATACGGCCGGCACGATCGCGATGGTCGAGGAGCTCTGGACGCGTGTCGCCCGGCCGAACGTCATGATCAAGATCCCCGGCACCAAAGAGGGACTGCCGGCGATCGAAGAGTCCATCTACCGCGGCTACAACGTGAACGTGACGTTGATATTCTCAACCGAGATGTACGAGCGGGCCGCGTTGGCATACGTGAAGGGGCTCAAACGCCGCGCCGGCGAGGGCAAGCCGATCGAGAAGATTCGTTCGGTCAACTCGGTCTTCGTCAGCCGGATCGACACCGCGATCGACAAGCTGCTCCAAGAGCAAATTGCCAAGGGCGAGAAGCTCGAGCACCTGCTCGGCAAGGCGGGTATCGCGGGGCTCAAGCTGACGTATCAGAAGTTTGCGGAGATCTTCGGGGGCGACGATTTCGCGCCGCTGCGCGCGAAGGGCGGCGCGGCCCAGCGCCCGCTCTGGGCCTCGACCTCGACCAAGAATCCGCGCTACCCCGACCTCATGTACGTCGAGACCGTCGTGGGACCCGACACCGTCAACACTATGCCGCCGGTGACGCTCGACGCGCTGCTCGATCACGGGACGATTACACCCGACACGGTCGAGACCGACCTGCGTGCCGCGGCCGACGTGATGCGCGGTCTGCAGGAAGCCAAGATCTCGTACTTCGACGTTACGCACGACTTGCAGAACGAGGGCGTGACGCTCTTCTCCGACTCCTTTGCCGCGCTGTTGGGCGCCATCGTCTACAAGCAAAAGCTGCTGGCATCGGGAGGCGCCGACCGCGTGCGGTTGACGCTGGGCGCGGCACAGCCCCACTTCGACGCGGCGCTCGAACGGCTGGCGGCGGCGGATTTCCTCAAGCGGCTCTGGGCCCACGACGCGAGCCTCTGGTCTTCCGATCCCGACGCGGTCGCAATCATCAAGAAGTCGTTGGGGTGGCTGGACATCCAGCAACATATGCTCGACTCGGTCGCCGCGCTCCGGTCGTTCGCCGGCGCGAGCAAGACGAGTTTCGAGTCGGCGGTCGTGTGCGGCATGGGCGGCAGCTCGCTCGCGCCGGATATCATTGCCGATACCTTCGGACCGACGGCATCGTATCCGCATCTCTACGTGCTCGATTCGACGTGTCCGCAGCAGATCAAAGAGCTCGAGGCCAAGATCGAGATTCCCACGACTCTATTCATGATCTCGAGCAAAAGCGGCACCACGACCGAACCCAACGCGTTTTACGCGTACTTCCACGATAAGGTGTGCAAAGAGATCGGCGCCGCATCGGCGGGGCGCAGCTTCGTCGCGATCACCGATCCCGGCACGAAGCTCGACAAAGAGGCGAAGGACGAAGCCTTCCGCGCCGACTTCGAGAACGATCCCAACATCGGCGGGCGCTACTCGGCGCTCTCGTTCGTCGGCATCGCGCCGTCCGCGATTGCCGGCTACGACATCAATCTCTTGCTCGATCGCGCGCTTGGCGCGATGCACGCCAACGACCGCACCGTGGATCCGCGAACCGCGCCCGGCGTGCGTTTCGGTGCCGCAATCGGCGGCTTGGCCGTCAACGGCCGCGACAAACTCACGATCGTGACGCATCCGGCGGTCAAAGCGTTCGGCTCCTGGGCCGAGCAGCTCATCGCCGAATCGACCGGAAAACTCGGCAAGGGCATCGTTCCGATCGAAGGCGAGGCGCTCGGCGCGCCGGACGCATACTCCGCCGACCGCACTTTCGTCTACGTCGGCGCGAATCTGCCGGATCCCGATCCGGCGACCGGCGCCAAACTGGAAGCGCTCGAGGCGGCCGGACACCCGGTCATTCGTCTCGACATGAACGACGCATACGACGTCGGCGAGCAGTTCTATCTCTGGGAGATCGCGACCGCGGCGGCCGGCGTAATTCTCGGCATCGATGCGTTCGATCAGCCCAACGTCCAGGAATCGAAGGACAATACGGTCGCGTTGCTCGCGCAGTATGCCCATAACGGCAGCTTCGACGAACCGAAGGCCGATATCGCGGGTGAAGACTACGAGATCACCTATCTTTCCGGCAGCAAGGAGATCTCGGCAAAGCGTCCCGATGAAGCGCTGGCCGGGCTGTTCGCACAGCTGCGCCCCGGCGATTACAATGCGATCACCGCCTACGTCGCGCGTAACGAAATCCACGCCGCTCTGCTCGACGAGCTACGGCTGCGGATCCGCGATGCGTTCCGCATCGCCACCACCGTAGGCTTCGGGCCGCGATTCTTGCACTCGACCGGCCAGCTGCACAAAGGCGGTCCCGATTCGTGCGTCGTGCTGCAGCTCACGGCCGACGATCCCGACGACCCGATGATTCCTGGTATGAACGTCGGCTTTCGCACTCTGCTCGCAGCGCAGGCGCTGGGCGATTGGATGTCGCTCGACAAACGGCATCGGCGAGGCATGCGCATCCACTTAAAAGGCAGCGTGACCGAGCGTCTCCGTCTGCTGCCGGCGATCGTCGAACGGGCCCTGACGCTGCGCACGGTGAGCTGACCGGCTCGAGCCCCATGGCGGACGAAACGATCGCCACCGTAAAGCCCGGCACCGACGGCGCGGCGGCCAATCCGTTGCGGGCGGGCCTCGCGGCGGACCGCATCACGTCGCCGTGCAGCGTCGTCTTTTTCGGCGCGAGCGGAGATCTCTTCAAACGTATGCTGCTTCCGGCGATCTACTCGATGCGGCTGCGCGGCACGCTTCCGACCGACTTTGCCCTTGTCGGATTCGCACGCACGCCCTTCGACGATGCGGGATTCCGCGAGTACTGCCGCCAGCAGCTCGATCTCTTCATGCCCGACGGCAAGAAGCCCGAGGGCGCGATGTGGGACGATTTCGCGCGGCGAATCTCGTACATCGCCGCGGACTTCAAAGAGACGCGCGATTTCGTCGCGCTCAAAGAACGCCTCGAGCAAAACGATCGCGAGCTCGGCACGGGCGGCAACCACCTCTTCTATCTCTCGACCCCGCCGCCGGTTTTTCCGGAGATCATCAAACAGCTCAAAGCCGCCGGACTCGACAAGGATCCTACCGGTTGGACCCGGATCGTCGTCGAGAAGCCGTTCGGAACCGACCTCGCCTCGGCGCGAACGCTGCAGGCCGCGATCGAAGCGGTCTTCCCCGAGCGCGAAATCTATCGCATCGATCACTACCTCGGCAAAGAGCCCGTGCAAGACATCATCGCGCTGCGCTTTGCCAACACGATCTTCGAGCCGATCTGGAACCGAAACTACGTGGCGAGCGTGCAGATCACGTCGGCAGAATCCCTCGGCGTCGAAGAACGCGGCGGCTACTACGACCACGCCGGCGCGTTGCGGGACATGATTCAAAATCACGTGATCAATCTGCTCGCGCTCGTCGCGATGGAGGCGCCGATTAGCTCCGACGCCGACGACATCCGCACCGAAAAATACAAGGTGCTCTCGGCCATCGCGCCGCCGGTCCACGCCGACGTGTGGTCGATGTCGGCGCGCGGCCAATACGGCGCGGGCACGATCGACGGCCGCGCGGTAAAGGCCTACCGCCAAGAGCAAGACGTTGCTCCCGATTCGAACACCGAGACGTTCGCGGCCATCAAGCTGTACGTTGAAAACTGGCGCTGGGCCGGCGTTCCGTTCTTTCTGCGCTCGGGCAAGCGGCTTCCGCGCAAGGTAGCCGAGATCGCGGTCACGTTCAAACCGATACCGCATCGCTTTTACGGCGACTCGACCGATCGCATCGAGCCCAACGTCCTGGTGATCAAGATCGAACCCGACGAAGGCATCTCGATGCGCTTCGAGGCGAAGGTGCCCGGGCCGAAGGATCACGTCCGCAGCGTCTACATGGATTTCAACTACGGGACGGGATTCGGCGTGCAGTCGCCGCCGGCATACGAACGGCTCATCGGCGATGCGATGCTCGGCGACCAGACCTTGTTCACGCGATGGGACGCCGTCGAGCGCGCGTGGGAGGTCGTCACGCCGATCTTGGAGGTCTGGCAAAACACGAAGGACTTTTCGTTTCCGAACTACGCCGCCGGCAGCCAAGGCCCGGAGAGCGCCAAACAGCTCTTCGCCGACTGGCGCCATCTCTGATGACCGTGGACATTCCGGCGATCCTCGAGCAACTCGCGCAGTCGCATCGGCGGCGAGGGTCGGACGCCGGCGTCGCGACGATGACGATCGTGGTCTTCTTCGACAACGAGGCGATCGGCGAACTCGCGCGCGATCGGATTCGGATGCTTTCATCGAAGCATCCCTCGCGCGTCATCGTCCTCGACGCGACGGCACCCGAGACGGCGCACCACATCGAAGGCGGCGACTGGATCGACGTCGGCGTTCGAGGCTGCGGCCCCGAGATGCTGCGCTCGGCCGTCGACGCGCTCCGTCTTCGCGACGCGCCGGTCGTGCTGCTGTGGATCGCTCGCGATATCGGTAGCGATCCGCGGTTTGCGGCGCTCTGCGACGAAGCGGCGACGGTCGTCTACAACAGCTCGTTGCTGGACGGCGGACACGACGCACTGCGCGAGCTCGCGCGGCACGTCGAGCGGCATCCGGGCCTCGAGATCGCTGACATCGCGTATCTGCGGCTTGCGCCCTGGCAAGAGTCGATCGCGCTGCTGTTCGACGGCACAGCGCTGCCCGAGCTCGCCGACGTGCGCAGCGTCGAGGTTGCGTGCGGATCCGAGCCCGAAGCGCTTTATCTGCTCGGGTGGCTGGCGAGCCGTCTCGATTGGACTCCCGGCGAGGGCGGCGATCTGCGCGATCGCACCGGACACTCGATCGCGTTTGCCCTCGAGCGCGCAAGCGAGCCGCGCCGCATCGCACGCGTCGTGCTGCGTTCGTCGCGATCGACGTTCGTCGCCGAACTCGACGACGGCGGCGAGACCATTGCGTTGAGCGTCAGCGGTCCGAACGCTCGCGAAGCGCGTCACCGTACGATTCAAAACCCCGGCATTGCGGCGCTCGTCGAGCGCGCGATTCTGTGGGCCGGAGACGACCGGGTCTTTCGCGCGGCGCTCGGCGCTGCGGGAACGATTCTGGCTAGGAGGGCGCGATAGCCGTGGCCGGTCGCGGCGAGCTCGAGATCGTTCGGGACGCGCACGCGCTGGCGCGCACCCTAGCCCAGCGCTTCGTCGATCTCGGCCGCACGGCGATCGCGCAACGCGGATCGTTTCACGTTGCGCTCTCCGGCGGAAGCACGCCGCGCGCCGCGTACGAGCTCTTAGGGATCGATCCGCTGCGCGGCGAGCTCTCGTGGCGCGACGTCGTCGTTTACTTTGGCGACGAGCGATGCGTGCCGCCGGACGACGATGCGTCGAACTACCGCATGGCGCGGCGCGCGTTCCTCGACACGGTCGGAATCCCGCCGGCGAACGTTCACCGAATTCGCGGCGAGATCGACCCGCGCGAAGCGGCGAGCGAGTATGCGTCGGAGCTGCGAGCGGACCTCGGCAACGCGCCGAAGTTCGATCTCGTTCTGCTCGGGCTCGGTCTGGACGGACATACGGCGTCGCTCTTTCCCGGCACGCCCCCCGAGACCGACGCCGGTGCGCTGGTGCGTGCCGTTTACGCGCAATCGCAAGCGATGTGGCGGGTCACGATGACGCCGGCGGTCATCAATGCCGCGCGAACCGTCGTCTTCGCCGTCGACGGCGGCGACAAGGCCTCCATACTGGCGGCGGTCTACGACGGTCCGGTCGATACGCGCACCTACCCGGCTCAAGTCGTGCGCCCCGAACCCGGCCGCCTCGTCTGGATGGTCGATGCGGCCGCCGCAAACAGGCTCGACGGGCACGGAGCGTAGCACTTCGGCGGGGTTTCCTAAGGCCTGGCGGTCTGGGCCGCGAGTTACTTAGGGCGTCGCGAGCACCTTCGATCCAAGCCTTTGCACGGTCACGTTGTTGTCGCTCAGGATCGTCCCTTCTACCCGCTGCAGCTCGACGACGGCCTTGTTGAGATCGGTCTGAGCCTGCAGCTCCCGGCCGCGCGCTTGCGCGAGCTCGACTTGCCGCTGCAGCACGAGGAACGTCGTGGAGGTGCCGTTGTGGAAACGCCGCACTTCGCTTGCGTACACGGCTGCGGCCGAGACGCGCGCTTGGGTTGAGGCCTCGAGGCGCGAAAGCGCCGACTGATAGCCTTGCAGCGCGTTGCGCGCCTCGTCCTCAAAGCGCTGATCGAGCGCCTGCCGCGAGATCGCGGCTTGGTCGATCTCTTGCTCGGCGATCCGCTTGAGGCCGCGCGCCGTGTCGTTCTCGAGCGGAAAGTTGAAGACCACGGCGACGTTGAACTGCGGGTACGCGGCCGTCCACATATTGTGAAAGGCTTTCGTGGCGTTTCCTTGCGACTGCGGCGGCGGCGTCGGACAGCCGCCCGTCGGCAGGTTGCACCCGACCACCTCGAAATTCGGCAAAGGCTGTAACAAGCCGGCAAAACCGTTGCTCTGATACTGCACCACGAAATCCGCTTGCGGGAGCGCCTGATTCCTAGCGTACTTTCGATCGAGATCGGCGGCTTGACGTTGGTCGTCGATCTCGCGCACCTCCGGCCGGTTGCGCTCGGCCGCGGTCACGACCGCCGCGAGCTCGCCGGCATCGGGCAGTTCCTGAACCGGCGACGACGGCACCAAGTTCGCGCTCCAGATCGGATCGCCGGGATCGGTGACGATCAGGCTTTTGAGCGCGTTCTGCAACTGCGAAACGCTCTGAAGCCCCGAGAAGACGGCGGATTGAAAGTTTGCCACCTGCGTCTGCGATTCGATCGCCACGATCGGCGGTGCGAGGCCGCCTTTGGCGAGGCGCATGGCGCTGCCTTCCTGCTCGACCGCCTCTTTGAGCGCTTCCTCTTGGATCGCGACGTTGCGCCAGGCCGCGACGAGATCCCAATAGGCGTCCTCGACTTGCGCCAACGTCGTCGACGCGTCGACGAGGGCTTGCGCCTGCGTAGAATCCGCGTCGACGATGGCGAGCTTGAGCTGATGCTTGACGGCGTTCATGCCGGCGTTCTTGAGCAGCGGCTGCGTCACCATGAGGTTGAGCGACGCCAAATAGTAGGGGTTGTAATCGTTGATGATGAGATTGTAATACGTGCGGCTCTGCGTGATGCCGGCCGCGTACTGCGTGCCGTTGACGGTTTGGCCGGTGATGCCCGAGCCGAACGTGTACTGATGCGTGATGAGATAGCCCGGGCCGGTCGTCGAGCACGGCTGGGGCGTACCGAAGAACTCGGGCTGACAGAGATAACCATGTCCTCCGACGCCGGGACCCGCAAAAAACAGATTCTCGGGCGGCAGCACCGAGAAGTTCGAGGACGGCTCGACCTGCAGGTGGACGTCGAAGTTCGATTTCACCTGAACGACGCGATAGCGCGCGATCCGCACGTTCGAGGCCGAGATGGCGAGGTTGCCGTTCTTGAGCAGCGCCATGCCGATCGCATCCTGCAGCGAGATCCCGACGAAAGCGTTGCGCGTCACGCCGACGATACCCGGGTCGCTGGGCTGCGCGTCCGGCGCGCGATAGCCGGGGGCGACCGTCGGAACCGGCGCCATCGACGGCGATGGAACCTCGGTCGGAAGCAGCGCGCGCGACGGCAGCGGGCTGCCCGCAGCGAGCGTGTTCGGCACCGGGAACGTAGCGAGCGCGACGGCCGCGACTGCGACTAGCGCCGGAATCGCGCGCGATGAGATGGGACGCATCATCTAGTGTGCGAGCGCCCGCGACCCCAGCGTTTGGAGCGTCACGCCGTTGATGCTCAGGATCGTCCCCGAGACGCGCTGGAGCTCGACGACCGATTCGTTGAGCTGGGTCTGCGACTGGAGCTCCAAGCCGCGAGCCTGCTCGAGCTGAACTTGGCGCTGGAGCACGAGGAACGTGGTGGAGACGCCTGCGTGAAATCGCCGGACTTCGCTTGCGTACACCGCTTCGGCCGTCCGCCGCGAGACTCGCGCCGCGGCCAGCTTGGCGAGCGCGGATTCGTACGATTGGAGCGCGTTCCGCGCTTCGGCGCCAATGCGCTGCTGCAGGCTCTGCATCAGGATCGTCGCCTGCGCCGCCTCCTCGCTAGCGACGCCGCGTAAGCCTCGCGCGAGCGTTCCCTGGATCGGATAGCCGACGACGAGCGCCACGTTGAAGGCGGGGAAGTACCCGGCCCACATATTGTGATACGCATACGGCATGGCGCCTTGCGTGTTCGGCGGCGGTGTCGGACACGAGAGCAGGTGCCCGCTGGTAACGCCCACGTTGTAACACTCGTTGAGCAAGAATGCAGGGACCGGCGTCAGGATCCCGGCGAAGCCGTTGCTCAAATATTGCACCGAAAGGTCGGCTTGCGGCAGCGACTGGTTGCGGGCGAAGGCGCGGTCGAGGTCGGCTTGCAACCGCTTATCCTCGGCTTGCCGCACTTCGGGGCGATTCCGCCGCGCCTCGGCGATGATTTGTGCCAAGTCGCCGCTGTTCGGGAGCTCCTGAACCGACGTCGAGGGCACGAGATTCGCCGTCCAAATGGGATCTGCCGGATCGGCGACGATCAGGCTCTTGAGTTGGATCTGCAGCTGCGAGACGGTCTGCAGCGCGGAGTAGACGTTGTCGCGGAAGTTCGCGACTTGCGTCTGCGACTCGACGGCATCCACCGGAGCCGCCGCGCCGCGCCGCGCCAGGCGCACGTTGCTGTTCTGCTGCTCGATCGCCTCCTTGAGCGCGTCGTCTTGAATCGCGACGTTCCGCCACGCGGCGACGAGGTTCCAGTACGAGTTCTCGACCTGCGTCAGCGTGTTCGAGGCATCGATCATGGCCTGCGCCGCGCGCGAGTCCTCGTTGACGAACGCGAGCTTGAGCTGACGCTTGTTCGCGTTCATCCCGAAGTTTTTGAGCAGCGGTTGCGTGACCGCGAGGTTGAGCGTCGCGATGTAATACGGATTATAGGCGTTGAAGACGGTGTTGTTATAGGTGCGGCTCTGCTGGATGCCGGCCTGGTAGGTCGTGCCGTTCTCGGTTTGACCGCCGACGCCGTACTGAAATGCCGATTGGTGCTGGATGATGTTGCCGGGACCGGACGTGTAGATCGGTCCGGTCTCGCCCGGGCCCGGCGAGTACTTTCCGATCTCGCCGGGTCCGGCTTCGAAGGCGTTTGCCGGCGGCTGCACGGAGAAACTCGACGAGGGTTTGAGCTGCAGCTGCACGTCGTAAGCGCCTTTGGCTTCAACGATCGTGTAGCGCGCGATCCGCACGTCCGATGCCGAGACCGCCAGGTTCGGATTCTTGACCAGCGCCATCGCGATGGCGTCCTGCAGCGAAATCCCGACAAACGGCTGCTGCGTGACGCCGACGATCTGCGCCGCGCTCGGCGCGACCTCCGGCGCGCGATATCCGGGCGCGACGCTCGGCACAACGGGCAGTTGCGGCGATGGGATCTCGGTGGGCAGCGTTGCGCGCGGCGGCAGCGCGCCGCCCACTTGCGCGGACGTCTGCTGCAGCGGAAGCGCCGCCAACAGCACGGCCAGCAGCGCAATCGCGGCGGGAATCGCTTTGAATCTCATGCCGTCACGATCCCTAGCGCGCGACCGCCTGGCTTCCCAGCGAATCGACATTGACGCCGTTGCCGGTGAGAATCGTTCCCTCGACGCGCTGCAGCTCGACGATCGAGACGTTGAGCTCCGTCTGCGCCTCGAGCTCCCGCCCGCGCGCCTGCGCGAGTTCGACCTGCCGCTGCAGCACGAGGTACGTCGTCGAGGCGCCGTTATGGAACTTGCGCACTTCGCTTCCATACACGATCTCGGCCGACTCGCGCGACTCGCGGGCCGCGCGCAGCTTGGAGAGCGACGACTGATACGTTTGCAGCGCGTTACGCGCTTCGGCGCCGATGCGTTCGTAGACGCCCTGCATCAGCAGCCGCGCTTGGGTCATTTCCTCACTCGCGAGCCCGCGCAGACCGCGCGCCACGTGGCCTTGAATCGGATAGCCGACGACGAGCGCTATATTGAACGTCGGAAAGTATCCGGCCCACATATTGTGATAGGCCCACGCCATCGCGCCTTGCGTATCCGGCGGCGGCGTGGGACATGTCTTGAGCCCAAGACCTCCGTTGCTTGGCGCCCCGGTGCAATATCCCAGCAAGAAAAGCGGCACCGGCGCTACGATACCGGCGAAACCGTTGCTCTGATACTGCGCTTGCACGTCGGCTTGCGGCAACGATTGATTGGCCGCAAGAGCCCGGTCGATCTCGGCGGCGAGACGCCGGTCTTCGGCTTGGCGAACTTCGGGCCGGTTTTCGCGGCCCGCGGCGACGATCGTCGCGAGATCGTTGACGCTGGGCAGCTGCTGCACCGAGGTCGACGGCACGAGGTTTGCGTCCCAAATGGGATCCGAGGCGTCGGCTGTGACCAAGCTCTTGAGCTCGTTCTGGCGTTGCGAAACACGCTCGAGCCCCGAAAAGACGGCGTCTTGGAAGTTCGATACTTGCGTCTGCGACTCGACCGCATCGATCGGGGCTGCGGCGCCGCGTGCGGCGAGCCGAACGTTGCTCCGCTGCTGAGCGATCGCTTCGTGCAGCGCTTCCTCTTGGATCGCGACGTCGCGCCACGCGGCGACGAGGCTCCAGTAGGCGGTCTCGACATGGGAAATCGTATTCGAGGCGTCGACGAGCGTCTGCGCGACGCCCGCGTCGGCGTTGACGATCGCGAGCTTGAGCTGGCGCTTCGTCGCGTTCATCCCGAAGTTCTTGAGCAGCGGCTGCGTTACTTGCAGGTTGAGCGTCGCCCCGTAGTACGGATTGAACGCGTCGAACAACGTGTTGTTATACGTGCGCGTCTGCAGGATGTCGCCCTGGTAGGTCGTGCCGTTCTCGGTCTGACCGTTGACCCCGTATTGGAACGCCGATTGATGCTGGATGATGTTGCCCGGAGCGGCGGCGCTCGTCGGGTTGGAGACGGGTCCGTAGGTCGCAAGCTCGCCGGGGCCGGCGGCGAGGAAGTTTTGCGGCGGATTCACCGAGTAGTTCGACGACGGCTGCAAATGCAGCGCGACGTCGTAGGCACCTTTCGTCTGCTCGACGGTGTAGCGCGCGATCCTGAAATTGGAGGCCGAGATCGCGAGGGCAGGATTCTTCACCAGCGCCATCGCGATTGCGTCTTGCAGCGAGATGGCGACGAACGGCTGCTGCGTCACGCCCACGATGTGGGCGCTGGGCGCCGTCGCCGGCGCGCGGTATCCGGGCGCGACGGTGGGAACCGGTGGCAGCATGAGCGTCGGAAGCATTGTCGGCAGCGTGGCGCGGCTGGGCAAACGATCGTCGGTCTGCGCCGAGGTCCGCGAAACGGGCAGAACCGCGGTCGCCAGCGCGACCGCCGCGACGATGGCCGAGAGGAGTCTCGTGCGCCGGTTCATTCGGCGATCGCGACCCCGATGCGCGGGCGTCGGAGCAGCAGCACGAGCGGCGCGAGGCCGAGCGTCATGATCGCGACCCAGCGGGACGTATCGGCATAGGACTCCACCGCCGACTGCGCCTCGACTAAAATCGCGAGCCGCTGCATCGCGGCGGTATTCCCCGTTCCGCCCTGCGCGAGCACGTACTGGCGCGTAGGCGCGTGTGCGAGCGTTTGGGTTCCGGCGAGCTCGGTTTGATGGACGGTGAAGCCGCGCACGAGAATCGTGATGAGCACCGCCGCGGCGACGCTTCCGCCGATCTGGCGGGAGAGATTGAAGAACGCCGCGGTCGACGGCACCTCGCGATCGGGGACGCTGCCGATCACGGCGACGGAGAGCGGCACGAAGATCTGCGCGAGCCCGATCCCGCTGAGAATCAACGGAAAGACCAGGCTATGAAAATCCGAGAGCGGCGTCGTGATGTTGGCGAGCATCCAGTTCGAGATCGAGAGCAGCACGAAGCCCACCGCCGCCTGCAATCGGGGATCGATCACCCCGCGCTGCGTCAAGATCGCGGTCAGCGGCGTGAAGAGCAGCACGGCACCGGCCCGGATCATGACCGTCGCTCCGGAGAGCGTCGCGGTAAATCCAAGCGAGTTGATCAGATACTGCGGCAGAATGATGATCGAGCCGTATAAACTCACGCCGAGGACCGCCCCGAGCACGCTTCCCGCGGCGACCTGGCGCAGACGGAGCACGCGCAGATCGACGACCGGAATGCTCGAGCGTAGCGTCCACCACACGAACGAGACCAGCCCGGCAACCGAGAAGAACGTGAACCACCGGATGCGCCAGTCGTCGTACCAGTCGTACTGCTGGCCGTTCTCGAGCACGAACTGCATCGAGCCCAGACCGATGCACATCAGAATCAGACCGATCCAATCCAGTTTGCGGTACTGCGGCTCGGCCGGATTGCGCAGAAAGTTCCAAATCAAGGTGGCGGCGATGATGCCGATCGGAATGTTGATGAAGAAAATCCAGTGCCAGTTCCAGTTGTCGGTGATCCACCCGCCGATCACCGGACCGAGCGCCGGCCCCACGATGACGCCGAGCGCGAAGACTCCCTGCGCCTTGCCCTGCTCTTTGATGCCGTATGTGTCGCGCAGAATCGCCTGCGAGGTCGCGATCAATCCGCCGCCGCCGAGACCTTGAATGAGCCGCCAAAAGACGAGCTGCCCGAACGTGTTCGAGAGGCCGCACATCAGCGACGCAATTGTGAAAATCACGATCGAAGTGAAGAAATACTGCCGGCGCCCGAAGCGCGCCGCGAACCACGGATTGAGAGGGATGACGACCACGTTAGCAATGAGATAGGCCGTGACGATCCACGCACCGAGATCGACACCGATGCCGAAGTTGCCTTGAATGTTCGGCAACGAGACGTTGACGATCGTCACGTCGATGATCTCCAGCAGCGTCGCGGTGATCACCGCAATACTGATGATGGCCCTGCGCAGGCCGTGCTCGACGACCGGGCTTTCGTAGGAACCGAACAAAAGGTTACTTTACCTTGACGTAGGTTTCGACGCTCATGCCGGGCCGCAGCGGCATATCCGCTCGCTGATCGTCAACGTCGATGCGCACGGGAATACGCTGCGTCACCTTCACGAAGTTGCCGCTTGCGTTCTGCGCGGGCACCAGGGCGTAGGTGTTCTCCGACGCCGGGTTGATCGACGAGACGTGGCCGTGGAACGTCACGCCCTTGTAGGCGTCGACTTTGATCTCGACGGGCTGCCCGATTTGCATCCTTCCCATCTGCGTCTCTTTGTAATTCGCGGTGATGTAGATGCGATGCGGTACGATCGTCATCAGCGTCATGCCGGCGCCGACCGTCTGGCCGACTTCGGCGCTCTTCTCACCGACGTAACCGTCGGTCGGCGACGTGATGCGCGTATACGCGAGATTCTGTTTGGCGAGGAAGAGCTGCGCTCCGGCGGCCTCCACCTGACTCGGGTCGGAGGCTTGCTCGAGTTTGCCTTGCGCGGTGGTGAGGCCGCCCGAAGCCTCGGAGACGCCGGCCTGCGCGGCGGTGACGCGGCCTTCGGCCGCACCAACGTTGGCTTGCGCTACGCTCACTTGGTCCGTCGCCGCGCGCAGCTGCGCGGCCGCGCCGGCGGCTTGCGCCCGCACCGCGTCGAGCTGCTGCGACGCGACGTCGCCCGTACTCACGAGCGAGGCGACGCGCCGGTAATCGGCCTGCGCTTTGTCGTACGCTTGCTGCGCGGCGGGAACTTGCGCCTGCGCGGCCTGCAGCTGCGCGTTTGCCTGCGCGACCACATCTTGCGCGACGGGAACCTGAGCCTGAACGTTGGCAATCGCCCCGCTCGCCTGCGAAATGCCGCCTTGGCCTTGCTCGGTCGTCGCGCGCTGGTTGGCGACGGCCAGATCGTATTGAGCTTGAGCCGCACGCAGCTTCGCCAGCTCGTCTTTGTTATCGAGTACGATCAGCAGTTGTCCGCGACGGATGGGCTGGTTGGTATCTACCAAGATCTTGTTGATCCGCTCGGGGATCTTGCTCGTCACGGCGACTTCGTCCGCGGCGACGTGGGCGTCGTCGGTGCCTTCGTGCGAGAGCGTAAAGGTCAGCCACGGAATTCCCCAAACGAGCGCGGCGACGATCGCGACCACGGCGATGATGCCGAAGACGAGCGGCCGGCGCGAACGGGTCTGCGGCTCGTCTGAGTCCACGTCGCGCGCCTCGGCGCGTCCCGCGCCATTGCCCTTGCGGCCGGCGGTTTCTTTCTGATCCAACTCTCGCGTATCCATTTATGACTTCCTTACCCCATTGAGAAAGACGCCGATGTAGAACCGCAGCGCGTCGTCCGGGTCGCCCCGGTGCAGCGGTGAATCCGGGAACTTCTTGCGCCCTAGCGCGTGCATGAAAATCATCCCGAGAAAGACCAGCGCGAGCTTTTGCGCGTCGCCGCCGAGCTCGCCAAGGTCGATGCGGCGCTGCATGAAGACCGTCATGATCGCCACGATGGCAAGCTGCGGCCGCCAGGCGGTCTCGGCAAAGATATCCTTTTCGTACTCTTCCTCGACGAGCGACCAGCGAATCATGTCTTGGAGCGACTCGAACCGCGCGAGCATCAGCCGCGCGACGACGAGCAAATCGTCGGCAAGGTCGCCGGTGAGCGCCGCCGCGACGTCGGCGAGCTCGAGGTATCCGCAAAAGTGCTGCGCGCACGCGACGAGCAGTGCTTCTTTCGTGCCGAAATGGCGGAAGATCGTCGCTTCGTTGACCCCGGCGACGTCGGCGATCTCCCGCGTCGTCGCGCCGCGTTTGCCTTTACGGCCGATCACATCGCGGGCGGCGGTCAAGATTCGTTCGCGGGTCTCCTCGGGCGACGTCGAGCGCCCCGTCTCGATCGGCCGGCGCGTCTCTATCACGGTGCGTTATTCCCCGTTGCGACGGGTACGTTGAGCTCGTAGGCGTCGTACGACGCATCGGCGACGGCTCGGACGTGCGGAATCCCGATGCTCGCGTGCTGTCCGGAGAGCACCCAATAGCCGCCTTCCTGGCGATACTGCTGCGTCATCGTGATCTTGCCTCCGCTCGTGTAATACCACTCCATTTGAACGAGCGTGTAACTCGCTTCGTCGACGTACGCCAAGGTGTGGTCCAGGATGTCGCTGTGAATCTTCTTCGTTAAACGCAGCACGATCGTCGGGCGTCCGTTCAGTTCGCCGATCCCGGCAATCGTGACGTTTTGATTCTTCTCCCATGCGGCCGGACTGCCGACGTCGTTGAAGAGGCGTTGGAAGCCGCGTGCGTAGCCGGGCATACGATCGAAGACGACCAAATAAAAATCGGGCCGCCTATAGTACGACGTTCCGTCGAGTTTTGGCGCGAGATACGGAAAGCTCAGCATCCGCACGTCCACGTGCACTCGCGACTGATACGAGCGCAGACCCGGGTTGCGCTCGGCCATCCGCTCGAGGACCGCGCGAGCGGTCGTCGGCGTCGGCACCGCGTCCCCGGAGATTCCTACCCCCAGCGTCGCCGGCGAGAGCGCGAGCGCGCTGGCGGCGAGGAGCCAAGGCAACATGATCGAGCGCTCTCTCTTCATCGTGCTTGGATGCAAGTATGTACTTGCACGCAGAGTCTAGCACGAGGCTTCGGGGTGTGCAAGTGCTTGCACGCACTTGCCAGCTAGCCTACGGGGAGGAGTCGCTCTCCGGCGTCTGGGGCCGCGGACCGCGAGCGGCGCGGTAACCCTCCGCGCGCGCGTCAGATAGGCACGTGTACTGCCCTTGCTTGGTCTTTCCGTAGTGGCGGTCGCCCGGACGCAGATAGACCTTCACCCGCGGCAGCACCCAGACCGGGGATTGGCCGTTGCAGTTCGGCGTGGCGGCCGCTGCCGCCGTGACCTCGGCGCTCGCCGCTGCCGAGGGCTGCGGCGAACCGCCGCCGCTCGATTTCCCGCTGCCGCAGGCGGCCAGGGCAGCGAGAGCCACGGCGAACAGTGCGATCCTCTCCTTACTCATGGCGCAGCGATTTCACGCAAGCCTACGGCGAGACCCGCTTCGCAATCGCCGCGGTGGCCTCTCTCGCGCGCGCGGCCAGCGCCGACGGTTCGCCGACGTAGACGCGCCGGCCGCCGACGAACGTCGCCTGCACCCACGAATCGTCGGCGCGATAGACGAGCGCGTTGAGCGGCGGTGACCACGGATCGATCGCCGAGGCGTCGAGCACGACGTAATCGGCGAGCGCGCCTGCGACGAGATCCCCGCCGCCGACGCGCAGCGCGCGCGCACCGTCGAGCGTGCCAAGCGCGTAGGCGGCGGCCGCGCCGAACGCGGAACCGTCGAGATGGAGGATCTTCTGCAGCAGGGCGGCCGCGCGCATCTCCTCGATGATGGACGGCGCAACGTCGGCGTCGGTTCCCAAGCCGATCGTCACGCCCGACGCTCGCAGCGCCGTCGCGTCGCAGATGCCGTCGCCCAGATACTGGTTGGTCATCGGATTGTGGATCACGTGCGCACCGCTTCGCGCGAGCAGCGCACGATCGTCATCGTCCAGATAGATGGCGTGAATGGCCACCGTGCGCTCGTTCAGCGCGCCGAGCTCGTGGAGCAGGCCAATCGGCGTTCGGCCGTGCTCGCGAAGCGTCTGCTCGCCTTCGTACCGCGCCTCGGCGACGTGGACGTGCAGCATGCAGTCGCGCTCGCGCGAGTACTCGGCGGCGGCACGAATCATCGCGTGCGACGCGGCGTGCAGCGAGTGCGGCGCAACGCAGACGTTCGCCTCGGGATAGCGATCCATCAGCTCGCCGGTACGCACCGCGGCGACGTCGACCGGCTCGCGAAACGCGCGCGGCGCATACGGTGCGTCCATCCAGGTGCGCGCGAGCACCAGACGGATTCCCGTTTCGCGCGCGGCGCGGATCGCCGCCTCGGCGTGCGCGTTTCCATCGCCGTTGAGATAGAAGAACTCGGCGACTGTCGTAATGCCGCCCGCGAGCATCTCGGAAAATGCGGCGACGAACGTCCAGTAGACGTCGTCGGGCGTCAACTGCGGCACGACGCGATAAAGCGCGTCGCTTCGCCACTTCGCGAACGGCCAATCGTCGGCCCAGCCGCGCAGCAGAATCTGATAGGCATGGCTATGTCCGTTGGAAAAGCCCGGCACGACGAGCCGATCCGCGGGAAACGAACGCGATGCCAGGTGGCGCGCCCTTGCGCGAACGTCGTGCGCGTCGCCGGCATCCACAATGGTACCGTCGCGAACGACGAAGGCGTAATTTTCGCGGAGGTTCCCCGAAACGAGCGCTCGCGCGCAGTGGACGAGCTCGCCGCTCACGCGGCCGCTCCGTCAACGCCGTGCGGAATCCCGTTCTTGACGACGAGCGCCGCCAGATTCCCGCCGAACTGCCAGCCGAACTCGTCGGGCGACCCGAGCCGCAGCGCCACAAAATCGGCCGGCGCCCCGACCCGGATGCGTCCGGCATCGGCGCGCAAGGAATGTGCGGCGGCGCGGGTGACGCCGTAGAGCGCCTCGGCGGCCGAGAGCCCGAAGAGCTTGCGCCCGAAATACGCGATAGTTTGCAGATTGAAGCACGGCGACGTTCCGGGATTGTAGTCGCTGCCGAGCGCGACGCTGCCGCCGGCTTCGAGCAGCGCTCGAACCGGCGCGCGCTGCGGCAGGTCGAGGTAGGCAATCGTCGCGGGGCAGGCCACCGTGACGATGCCGCGCTGCGCGATCGCTCCGACGTCGTACCTACGGATGTAGTTGCAATGATCGACGGCATCGACGTCGAGCGAGGCCGCCATCTCGGCGGCACCGCCGTACGCCATCTCGTCGCAGTGCACCCGCAGCCGCATCCCGTGCAGTCGTGCGGCGTCGAGATAACGCCGCGTCTGCGCCGGCGAGAAGAACCCAGGCTCGCAAAACGCATCGGCGTAGACGGCGCCGTGCGCGGCTGCGGCTGGAACGACCTGATCGATCAAATAATCGATGAAGGCCTCCTCGCGCGTGAACTCCGGCGGCAGCGCGTGAGCCCCCAAAAAAGTCGGGATCAAGCGCGGTACGCCGGGATCGTCGCGATGCCGCGCGATCAGGTCGAGCAGCGCGGTTTCGCCCGGCTTGTGCAGCGCATAGCCGGTTTTCGTTTCGAGGGTCGTCGTGCCGTGCGCGAGGATCGTGCGCAGCCGGGGACCCACGATGCGGTCGTAAAATGCCGACGGATCGAGGAGCGCCTCCCGCGTGCGTTCGACCGTAGAGAGCATGCCCAACGGCGGCGCATCGCCGGCGAGGCGCGCCGCAAAATCGGGTTCGCGGTCGCCGGCAAAGAGCGGGTGCGAGTGCGCGTCGACAAAGCCGGGAAACACGACGCAGTCGGAAAGATCGATCCCTCGGCTTCGCCCGCCGCCGCTCGCTTTGCTCGGCGCGACGCGGTCGCGCGCCGAGCCGACATAGCCAAATCTGCCGTCCTCGATGACGAGCACGGCATCGTCGATACGACCGAGCGCGTCAAACTCAACTCCGCATTGACGCGCGTCGGTATCGCAGGTTACGACCGTCCCGGCGCGGACGGTCAAAGATGCCAATCAATACCCTTTTCGTCGGCGGTCTCGATCGCGATCTCGTAGCCGGCGTCCGCGTGACGAACGACGCCCATGCCGGAGTCGGTTGCGAGCACGCATCGAAGGCGCTCGTGCGCGTCGTCGCTGCCGTCGGCAACCACCACCATTCCGGCGTGGAGGCTATAGCCGATGCCGACGCCGCCGCCGTGATGGAAGCTCACCCAGTGCGCGCCGGCGGCGGTATTGAGCAGCGCGTTGAGGATCGGCCAATCGGCGATCGCATCGCTGCCGTCGCGCATCGCCTCCGTCTCGCGATACGGCGAGGCCACGCTGCCGGTATCGAGATGGTCGCGGCCGATCACCAGCGGCGCTCCTACCGTGCCGTCGCGCACCATGTCGTTGAAGGCCAGGCCGGCCTTCGCGCGCTCGCCGTAGGCGAGCCAGCAGATGCGCGCCGGCAACCCTTGAAATGCAACCCGCTCGCGCGCCAAACGAATCCACCGCGCGAGCGAAACATTCTCCGGAAAGAGCTCGAGCAGCTTCTCGTCGCAGCGCGCGATGTCGTTCGCATCGCCGGAGAGCGCGACAAATCGAAACGGCCCGGAGCCGCGGCAAAAGAGCGGACGAATGAAGGCCGGCACGAAGCCCGGGAAGGCAAAGGCCCGCGCGAAGCCGCCGCGCTGCGCTTGCGCGCGAATGTTGTTGCCGTAATCGAAAACGACGGCGCCGGCATCGAGGTAGTCGACCATCGCCTCAACGTGGACCGCGCAGCTCTCGAGCGCGCGGCGCTCGTATTCGGCGGGGTCGCGCTCGCGCAGCAACGCTGCCTCGTCGAGCGAGAGACCAGCCGGCACGTATCCGTTGAGCACGTCGTGCGCCGACGTCTGATCGGTGACCGCATCGGGACGAAATCCTTGTCGGTAAAGCTCGGGAAACTCGATCGCTGCGTTTCCCTCATAACCGATCGAGATCGCTTCGCCCGCGCGGCGCGCCCGCTCAACTTCGCGCAACGCCTCCTCGCGCGATCCGGCGAGATGGTCCAAATAGCGCAGCTCGTGGCGGCGCTCCAGGCGCGACCGGTCGACGTCGACCGCGAGACAGACGCCCCCGTTCATCGCAACGGCGAGGGGCTGTGCGCCGCCCATGCCGCCGACGCCGGCGGTGAGCGTTACCCGTCCGGCGAGCGATCCGCCGAAATGCTGCCTCGCCAGCTCGGCAAACGTCTCGTACGTGCCCTGAACGATCCCTTGCGTGCCGATGTAGATCCACGAGCCCGCCGTCATCTGCCCGTACATTGTGAGCCCCTGAGCTTCGAGCTCGCGAAAGACGCTCCAATCGGCCCACTTGGGCACGAGATTCGCGTTGGCGATGAGTACGCGCGGCGCGCGCGGATGCGTCGGCCAGACCGCCACCGGCTTACCGCTCTGAACGATCAGCGTCTCATCGCCCTTCAATCGCCGCAACGTCCGAACGATTGCGTCGTATGCGGCCCACGAGCGGGCGGCACGGCCATTGCCCCCGTAGACGACGAGGTCGTCCGGCCGCTCGGCCACCTCTGGATCAAGATTGTTCATCAACATGCGCAGCGCCGCTTCTTGCGGCCATCCGGCGCACGATATCTCCGTGCCGCGCGGCGCGCGCACCGCGCGCGGTCCTGCAATAACGCTCACGACGCGAGAATTCTTTGGAAATTCGCCGGCGCCTGCGGGATGACCGCATTCGTTTACCCGCGAACGCCCGTGGATGCTGCTCTCTCTGCGACGATCGTTACTCATCCTCGCGCTTGCCGGTGAGTTCGCCGCGACCGTTGCGTCGGCCAGGGCCGGCACGACCGGCTCGGTGACCGGACTCGTCACCAGCGACGCCGGACCGCCCGTTGCGGGCGCGCGCGTCGTGGCGGTCAGTCCCTCGCAGACAGCGACCGTCACGACCGACGCCTCGGGCCGCTTCGCGCTGCTCTCGCTCGCGCCCGAAACCTTCACCATCACGATCTCCAAACAAGGCTTTGAGACGAACTCGCTGACCGGCATCTCGGTCTTCGCCGATCAGGTGCAGACGCTGCGGGTCACCCTCGCGCCCTCGCTGCACACGATCGCGCACGTCACCGCGCGCTCGTCGATGGACCTCGTGAAGTCGGGGACGACGAGCGACGTCTACTCGGTAAACGCGACGGTTACGCAAGCCGCGGCCGGGATCGGCGGCGGCGGCAACCTGAACAATGCCTACTCGGCGATTGCGGCCGTTCCCGGAACCTTTGTGCCGCCCAATCAGCAGGGCTGGGCCCAAGTGGTCTACATTCGCGGCGGCAACTACGATCAGATCGGATATGAGTTCGACGGCGTGCCGGTCAACCGTTCGTTCGATAACTATCCCGGCGGCACCGCAGGCACGCTCGGTCAGCAAGAGCTGCAAGTCTATGCCGGCGGCGGCACGGCCGGCGAGAGCGCGACCGGTCTCGCGGGCTTCATCAATCAAGTCATCAAGAGCGGGACGTATCCGGGCTATGCGACCGTGAGCGGCGGCATCGGCACGCCGTCGTACTATCACAACCTGCAAGTCGAAGTCGGCGGCGCCACGCCGGATCGGCTCTTTTCGTACTATGTCGGCATCGGCGGATACAACCAAGATTTCCGCTATCTCAATCAGTTCAACGGCTCGAATCTCGGCGACGTGTGGGGCTATCCGGCGATCGCGTTCAACACCGCCGATCTTCCGTTTGCCGGCGTCTATCCAAACTGCGGCTACTCGCCGCCGTCGGGAAGCGGCTGGTACGACGGTCCGAATCCTTCGCCCGTTTACAATCCGTTTGGCTATCCGGGAGTCCCGGGCAGCATTCCGTTGCCGGTCAATCTCGAACGCCAGAGCGGGCTTGGCAAGAATCCGGGCTGCTACGCGACGATCACGCCGGCCTATAATGCGTTCGGCGTCTCGAATCTCGCCGACCGCGAGAACGTCATGAACCTTCACTTCGGAATCCCGCACCGCAACGACGCCGGCCGCGACGACGTCCAAGTGCTCTACAACGTCACGACGCTGCAGACCGCGTTCTACAGCTCGCTCAACGACCTCGGGCCAAACGTGATCACACAGCTGAGTCAAGTGGTCTACGGGGAAACGGTCCCCGAGGTTTGGCCGGACTTCGTAACCTGGCCGAGTGGTACGCGCTTTGGACAGAGCCCGAACAGCCTGGCGGCGGTCCCTTACTTTGCGCCCAGCTCGCCGGACCATCGGTGCGCCAACATCGACCCGTACGGTTTCTATCAGGGCGCGATTGCGGGCCAATGCGCGGCCGGAACGTTCTCGGCGGTACCTCCCGACAATCGCGACTCGTACTGGAACAACGCCTCCATCTTTAAACTCCAGTACCAGCACAACATGGGATCGAACGCCTATTTTCGAGTCTACGGCTACTCGTTCTACTCCGATTGGCTTCAAACCAGCGCGCTGAGCTACGGCACGCCCTTCTATGGATTCGGTGCGTTGAGCTACGATTACGAGCTCGAGTCGCATACGCGCGGTCTTTCGTTTACATTTGCCGACCAATTCAGTTCGCAGCATCTGCTCACGCTCGATGCGAACTACACGTCCGCATCGACCAACCGCTACAACAACGACAACTTCAACAATAACCCGTTGACGAGCGCGACGACCCTCACGAACGGCACCGAATGCTTCGCCTGGCAGTCGGGCCGCGTCTATCCCGGCGGCCAACTCTACCAGCAAGGCCAGCCGGCGCCGTGCAACAGCTCGCTGACGAGTGGCACCTTCCTCGATCCGGAGCCCGGACCGGCCATCGCGGGCGCAAAGTGGGAGGTTACCTATACCGGGAACTCCGGCTTTCTCAATAACGTCGAGCCGAACTTTACCGCCCTCGCGCTCCAAGATCTTTGGAACCCATCGGATAAACTGAACGTCAACATCGGTCTCCGCGAAGAGCTCTATGAATACGGTCTGGCGAATACGTCGAACGACGGGCAGAACTTCTGGTTCTTAGCGGGACAGCGCGAGTTCTGTTACAACCCGCAAACGCTCGCGCCGTACTTCATTCCGACGCCGCCGGCGAGCGGCCGTCCGCCGATCCCCTTCATCGGATTCAACTGCCCGGTGGATAATTCAATTCCCGCCCACCCCGTGCAGACCGTGCATCCCGACGGGAAAGACGGGCACTTGCTTTTGAGCAACTCGTATCCGAACTCGGTCTCCGACTACGCGTTCACGCCGAACGTCGGCATGACGTACACGCTCAATCCCGACACCGTCCTGCGTCTCTCGGCGGGCCGCTATGCCCAAGAGCCCGAAACCTATCAAGTGCAGTACAATGCCAAAGACAACAATTTGGCCTACGATCTCTTCCAAGCGTTCTGGCAGTACGGCTACACGACGCCCTTGCACAACGCGCTCGTCCAGTACTCCGACAACTACGACTTCTCGTACGAGCGGCGGTTCAAGGGCACCGATATGTCGATCAAAGTGACGCCGTATTACCGCTATGCGACCAACCAGGTCTACGGGATCGCACTCCCGTTCGGCCTGGCCGGTGGATTGAACTCGGGCGTCGAGCGGGTCGACGGCTTCGAGACCGAGTTTACCAAAGGTGACTTCAGCAAGAACGGTCTCTCGCTGCTGGTCTCGTACACGTATACCAACGCGGCCGAGCGCTGGGACAACTATCCCGGCACGTCTCTCAATCCAATCGATCCCTACAATCAAGATATCGCCAACTTCAACGGGCTCACGAGGGCCGGCGGCGGCTCGCAGTGCTACGAGAACTTCCAGGGTAATGTCTATCCGGATCCGAGCTGCACGCACTTGCATCCCGGGTACAACCCGCCGATCTGGAACCCGTACTATAAGATGGCGCCGCAGCCGCTGCTCGCTCGCGACGGCTGGTATCCCGTCGGTCTGGATTACGCCTACCTTTCGCCGAGCGTGCTCAGCACGATCGTGAACTACCGCCGCAACCGCTTCAACATCACTCCGGCGGTAACGTTCAACCAAGGCGAGCCGTACGGCAATCCCGCCGACGTGCTCGGCATCGATCCGCGCACGTGCAAGAAGAATTCGGCAGGCTTCATCAACTCGCCGATTCACACGCAGAATCCCCTGCAGGCCGATTACACGAGCTGCGGCCTCGCCGCAACGCAGAACGGCACCGGTCCCGGCGAGCTCTTCATTCCGAATCCGCAGACCGGCGTCTTCGATTCGTTCGGAGCGTTTCAGCAGCCCAACCAGGTCAACTTGAGCATCCAGCTCGGCTATCAGCTGACTCCGCGCGTGAAGGCGAACTTACTGCTCGCGAACCTGGTGAACGCGTGCTTCGGCGGTTCGTCGGAGCCGTGGACGAAGCAGTTCCCGCCCAACGGTTATACCTGCGGCTACGCCGACAACTTCTACTACGTCTCGAACTTCTACAACGGCACCTCGCCGAACGACCGCGGCGCGAACGGCGTCCCGCTCAACCCGGCGTTCGCGCAGTCGTACATTCCAGCGTACGCCGACACCAACGCGTTCGTGCTGCCGAACCCGTTCAACGCCTATCTGCAGTTCAGCGTCAGTCTGTAACCCTTCGACTCCGCTCAGGGGGACAGCGGGCATCCGATCGCCGATTCGGCCGCGCGCACGAGCGCGTGCGACGCGATAAGCTCGCGTGCCGCCTCAATGTCGGGCGCGGGCGGCCGGTCGCCGATCCACGGCGGAATCGTTTCGCGCGCGGCCGCGTGTGCCGCTTCCGTACCGCGGCCCGAGCGCAGCGGCCGGCGGCGGTCGGTCGCCGTCACCGCCGCGAGCAGCTCGCACGCGAGCGCGCCTTCGACGTTGTCGAGCACGCGCGCGAGGTTGTTCGCAGAGGTCATGCCCATGCTGACGTGGTCTTCCTGACCCGCCGAGGTCGGAATCGAATCGACGCTCGACGGCCAGGCTAAGCCCTTATTCTCGTTGACGAGCGCGGCGGCCGTATACTGCACGATCATCAAGCCCGATTCGAGCCCCAAGCGGTTGGCGAGAAAGAGCGGCAACCCGCGATCCTCCGCATTGAGCAGCAGATAGAGGCGGCGCTCCCCGATGGATGCGAGCTCGGATACCGCAATCTTGAGAAAGTCGATCGCGAGCGCGATCGGCTCGCCATGAAAGTTTCCGCCCGAGATAAACTCGCCGTCCTCCGGGAAAACCAGCGGATTGTCGGTGACCGAGTTCGCTTCGATCTCCGTGACGCGCCGCACGTGGGCGAGCGAATCGCGCACCGCGCCGTGCACCACCGGAATGCAACGGAATGAGTACGGGTCCTGAACGCGGTCGCAGTCGGCGTGCGACTGCACGATCTCCGATCCGCCGAGCAGCGCGCGTAGATTCCCGGCGACCCGCTCCTGCCCCGGGTGCGGCCGTAGATCGTTCAACCGGCGGTCGAAGACCCGCTCGGTACCGAGATAGGCCTCGAGCGACATCGCGCCGATCACGTCGGCCGCCGCCGCCAAGCGCTGCGCGCGCAGAACGCCGAGCGCGGCGATGCCCGTCATGACCTGCGTGCCGTTAACGAGCGCGAGGCCTTCCTTGGGGCCGAGCGCGATGGGCTCGAGACCGGCGCGCTCTAGCGCGACGCGCCCGGGGAGACGCTCGCCCCGGAAGAACGCTTCGCCTTCGCCGATCAGCGTCAGCGTCATGTGCGCGAGCGGCGCGAGGTCGCCGCTCGCGCCGACCGAGCCGCGCGATGGGACGACCGGCGTGACGCCTCGATCGAGCATCGCGACGATGAGGTCGAGCGTCTCCGGCTTCACGCCCGAGTGACCCGCGGCAAGCGAGTTCGCCCGCAGAACGCTCGCGGCGCGTACGAACGGAATCGCCAGCGGTTCGCCGGTCCCGGCGGCGTGGCTGCGAACGAGATTCAGCTGCAGCGCAACCGCGTCGGACGGATCGACCGGGATGCTCGCGAGCCGCCCGAAACCGGTCGTCACGCCATAAATGGCTTCGCCGCTTGCAAACCGCCGATCCACGAAATCGCGCGCTCGCGCCACGCGCTCGCGCGCTTGCGGTGCGATCCGCACCGGCGCACCGCCGGCAACCGCTTCGATGGATTCGAGCGCGAGATTGCGGCCGTCGAGCTCGACGGCGCTCACACTTGCGACCAATCGGGACGAGCCGGCTTTGCGAACGGCGGACCGCTCTGAATCACGATCGTCTCGCGATCGCGCAGCGGTATGGTCCGCGGGTCGCTGCCGCGCCACGGCGTGCCGTCCACCCAGATCGACAGACGCCCGCCGTGCGGCGCCGTCACGCTCGCGGCCTTCGTCCAGCTCAGCTCCGGTCCCCAGATGTCGAAGAACTCGCCGAGATCGAACGTACGCTTTACCGGCGATTCGATGTGGATGAAGCCGTCCGAGCCGTGCGTGTGCAACCAGTACAAACAGTTGGAGCCTTGCGGGATGCCGACGTTCGCCGGCACTGGGACCGGGCGGCCGCGCTCGTAGAGCTGCAGGTTGACGTGCAGGTGCTCGAGCGCTCCCTCGTCGCGGTCGCAGCGAATGCCGTCGATCGGCAGCGTCCCGAAGAAGCTCTGCGCGAGTAAGAGTGCCGTCGCCAAAACCATGGCGGGCACTTCGCTGCGTACGTTATCGCGACCCGCGCGGCGTAACGGACGTACGACGATGTGCATAACAAAAAATAATTGTGGAGAGCTTGTGAATTGCGCGTACGCGCGCTTGTCGACGCAACGTGCGCCGTGATACGATGCACGAGCTTCGAATCTTCGAAGTGCGACGAGCGTATCGTTCGCGACCAACGCAACCGGAACGACGCGATCCGCGGCGCTCCAAAGCAGCGGTCAAACCGTCGCGCCGGCGTCGGTGGGGTTTCCGCAAGGAAGCCAAACAGGCGAGGCAGGTGAGTGAATACGTCGGAGCCCGTCGGGGCAATCGCCTCGGCGGGTTTCGTAATTCCGTCCCTACTCGTACCTGCGCGCGATCTCGGCGGCAAGCGCCGCGATCCGGTCGCGCGCTGCGTTCGGGAAGACGATCTCCGCTTGTACGCCCCAACCGAGCACCCAGCGCACGAGCTCGTCAACGTCGGCGACCCGATAGGCGATGTCGACGGCGCCGTCGTCGCGCGGCGTTACCGTTGCCTCGGCAACCACGCGCGCGGCGATCGCAGCCTTCGCGACGCGCTGCGCAAACCGAACGCAAACCTCGGTGGTCTCCTCGGCGTGCAGGACGCCGCTGATCGAGGCTGCGGCGTATGCCTCAACGTTGAAGCCGCTCGGGCGGACAAACGTCTTTGCGAGCACGTGCGGGCTGCTCACGCTGTCTACGGCGAACGTCCGCATATCCCGCCGGGTGTGATCGTACGCCACGCAGTAAATTCGCCCGGCGTTGACGATGAACCCGTAGGGATCGACGGTGCGGGTGCTCGGCGTCCCTTCCTTGTCGAGATACGCGAACCGAACGCTGCGCGAGGTACGCTCCGCCCCCGAAAGCAGCGCGAACGCGCGCTCGCCGCGCTCGTCGAGGCGGATCTCGGAGAGACGAAACGCAACCGGCGAGGCGGCCTCGACGCGCTCGCGCGCGCCGCCGCCCGCGCTTCGCGCGAGCTTCTCGGCAACGTCCTCAATCGACGCGCCGATCGTTCCGCCGATGCTCGCGCTAAGCGACCGCAGTGCGACAAGACCGAAGAGCTCGCCGCTGCTGAGGTCGAGACGCTTGAGGCTATACCCGCCCGCGAAACGATAGACGTTTGCCGCACGATCGAAGTACCACGGAAATCCGGCGTCCGAGAGTACGGCGAGATACCGCCGCAGGCTGCGCGTGCTCGGCCGGCGTCCGCCCTCGGCGATGCGGTCCTTGAGATCTTCGAACGAATGGCGCCCCTGGTCGATGGCGTTGAGCAATCGAACGAGGAGGACGACCTTGGCCTCGCCGTCTGCCGCGCTCATCGAGCGGCGGGCGAGGCTTGCGGTTTCGGGAAACAGCCGTCGGGCGCCGTGATCGCCGGGGCGCTCGGCTGCGGCGGCGTTGCGGTCAGCCCGACCTGCGCGGGATAGAACGAGCCGCCGTCGGTCATCGTCTTGACCGTGGTGCGATACGTCTGGCCCGGCGCGAGATCGAACGATGTGATTTGATACGGCGACGGAACCCGCACGCACCCGATATCCACCAAACTTCCGTCGATGAGGAAGCTGCCCCGCGCGGGGCCCGCGAGCGGCTTGAAAAACAAGTACGCGGCCGCCGGCGTGCCGCCGGGATTGGTCAACGTGAGATCGATCGCGTGCACGACGCCGTAATCTCCGTAATCGTGGCCGCTCGCCGACGCGCTCGCGTTGGGCGGGGTGGGCTCAGCGTCGCCGAGCACCAGCGTTGCGTCGGGGCCGCCCGCCGAATACGTGAGCGCATTCGACCCGAAGCCGGCGATGTTAAAGATGCCGGTCCGATGATGCCCGTCGCCCGGAAGGACCGGACCGCCGAGGAGCGTGCGCGGATCCACGCCGGGCGACATCGCGAGGACCGTGACGACGACCGGCCCCCCGGAAAGCACCCGAAGATCCACCGCGCCCGTGACCAGCTCTCGCGCCGCCATGGGAACGTCGGCGAGCAGAAACGTGTCGTCCTGCGCGAGATTGACCACCACGCCCTCGTTGCGGGCGTTGACGAGCAGGAAGTTCTTCGTCAGCGTTTGGCCGACGTGCATGACGTCCATATTCGGTCCGGCCGCGGCCTCGACGAGCTGCACCGAGGTCGGATCTTGCGAGTCGCTGGTGAGCACAACGACGAGCCGGCGCGGATCGTCGACGGCATCGTGATAGTAAAAGAGGCGAGCGGGCTGCGAAGCCCCGATGCTCCCGCGAAAGAGGACGCCGTCCTGCGTCACGTGCTCCGGGTCGTCGTCGTAGAAGAGCAGTCCCGGTGCGAACGGCTGCGCTCCCATGTTCTGTACGCTGACCGTCGTCGTACCCGATTGGTCGAAGTACTGACCGTTGCCGGAGATTTGCACCGGCACTGCGAGCGTGGCGCTCTCTCCCGCGCCAAGGGAAGACGGCAACGGCGCGACGCTGCCGATCGCGGCCGTCGCTCCCGGCATCGTCCGCGTGAGGCGCGCAACCCAGCGACGTACTTCCGTTGCCAGCCATTGCGGATCGGCTGGATCGCCGGTGACCGTGAGGTTCGTTTGTGCGACGATGGTGCCGGCATTGAACGCAACTCGAATCGGGAGATCGGCCTGAGCGCCGGCAGCATCGACCAGGTGGAGCACGTCGTCGCCGACGGCCTGGGTGGCGGTGATCGTGACGCTGGTCCCGTCGGCGCTCACGCCGATGTTGACCAGCTTCTTATCGAGCGTCGCCGTCAGCGGCGCCGTCGCGCCGGCGACGGTGACGATCTGCTGCTGCGCGGGGTTGAGCGCGACGTTCGTTGCCGAGAGCGTGAGCGCGCTCGACGCGGCCGCGAGAACGACGCCGAGCAGCAGGCTCAGGTAACGGCCGGCTCGGTCGGCGGCGGAGCCGCCGGCGGCTCGACCGACGGTATCTTGGAGAACGTGAGTTTTTCGGGGTTCTCGGGATCGACGTCGGCGAGAATGTGATCGCCCGCACCGACGCTTCCCTTGAGCATCTCTTCGGCCAACTCGTCTTCGACCATGCGCTGGATCGCGCGACGCAACGGACGCGCGCCGAACTGCGGATCCCAGCCCTTCTTGGCGAGCACCGCCTTTGCCGCCTCAGTGATCTTCAGCTCCATCTCCTGCGCACGCACTTCGCGCGCGACTTTCTCGAGCTCGAGGGTAACGATCTGCTCGATCTGCTCGCGGGTGAGCTGATGGAAGACGATCACCTCGTCGACGCGATTGAGGAACTCCGGCCGGAAGGTCTGCTTGACTTCCTCCATCACGCGGCTCTTCATCCGGTCGTAGGCCTTCACCTCATCTTCCGACGAGAGCTTCTGCGGACGGAAGCCGATGTCGGTCGTGGTGGTCATGCCCGTTGCGCCGACGTTGCTCGTCATGATGATGACTGAGTTCTTGAAATCGACTTGCCGGCCCTGAGAATCGGTGAGCCGCCCGTCTTCGAGCACCTGCAGCAGCAGATTGAAGACGTCGGGGTGCGCCTTCTCGATTTCGTCGAGCAGCACGACGGAGTACGGCCGCCGGCGCACCGCCTCGGTGAGCTGGCCGCCCTCTTCGTAGCCGACGTATCCGGGCGGCGCGCCGACCAGGCGACTTACTGAATACTTCTCCATATACTCCGACATGTCGATCCGAATCATCGATTCTTCGTCGTCGAACATGAACGCCGCAACGCTGCGCGCGACCTCGGTTTTGCCGACGCCGGTCGGACCAAGGAAGATGAACGAGCCGATCGGCCGGTTCGGGTTCTTCAAGCCCGCGCGCGAACGGCGAATCGCTCGCGTAAGCACGCCGATCGCTTCGTCCTGGCCGACGACGCGCTCGTGGAGCAGTTCGCCCATCTTGAGCAGCTTCTCGGTTTCGGCTTGGGCGAGCCGGCTGACGGGAATCTTCGTCCACGACGAAACGATCTCGGCGATGGTGTCGGCGGTAACTTTGAGCACGCGCTCGCCGGCGGCGCGGCGATCCCGCCACTCTTGCTCGAGATTTGCCTTCTCTAAACGCAGCTTCTCCTCGCGATCGCGGATCGAGGCAGCCTTGTCGAACTCTTGGTTCTTGACGACGGCTTCCTTTTCGGCGATCAGCTGGCGCAGTTGCGCGTCGGCTTCGCGAATCGCCGGCGGCGGCAGCGTCGCCTGCAGGCGCACGCGCGAACTCGCCTCGTCGATCAGGTCGACGGCCTTGTCCGGCAAGAAGCGGTCGGTGATATAGCGGTCGCCGAGCTTGGCGGCCGTGGCGAGCGCCTCGTCGGTGATTTGAACCTTGTGGTGCGCTTCGTACCGGTCGCGTAAGCCCTTGAGAATCTCGATCGTCTCGGCGACGGTCGGCTCGCCGACCATCACCGGCTGAAACCGGCGCTCGAGCGCCGAGTCCTTCTCGATGTGCTTGCGAAACTCGTTGAGCGTCGTCGCGCCGATGCACTGCAACTCGCCGCGCGCGAGCGCCGGCTTAATGATGTTGCTTGCGTCGATCGCGCCTTCGGCCGCTCCCGCTCCGACGAGCGTGTGCAGCTCGTCGATAAAGAGGATGATCTCGCCGGCCGCGGTGCGGATCTCATCCATCACGCGCTTCATGCGCTCCTCGAACTCGCCGCGGTACTTCGTTCCCGCGACCAGGCCGGCCAGATCGAGGGTGATAACCCGCCGGTCGCGCAGCGGTTCGGGGATGTCGCCCTTGATCACGCGCTGCGCGAGACCTTCGGCGATTGCCGTTTTGCCGACGCCGGGCTCGCCGATGAGCGCCGGATTGTTCTTGGTGCGGCGCGAGAGAATCTGAATGACGCGCTCGATCTCGTTGTTGCGGCCGATGACCGGATCGAGCTTGTTATCGCGGGCCAACTGCGTGAGGTCACGCCCGTACGCATCGAGCGTCGGCGTCTTGCTCTTGCCCTTCGGAGCCGCGGGCTGCCCCTCGGCGCCGAGCAGGGAGGTGGTCTGTACGCGTACTTTAGCCGGGTCGACGCCCAAATTCGTAAGCACCCGCGCGGCGACGCCCTCGCCCTCGCGGATGAGCCCAAGGAGCAAGTGCTCGGTTCCAATGTAGTTGTGGTTGAGCTGCCGAGCCTCTTCGAACGCCAGCTCGATGACGCGTTTGGCGCGCGGCGTGAAGACCATCTCCTGCTGGACGGTTTGTCCGCCTCGCCCCACGATCGCTTCGACTTCTTGGCGCACCTTAGCGAGGTTGACGCCAAGGGATTCGAGGACTTTGGCGGCCAGGCTCTCGCCCTCGGAAATGATGCCGAGCAGAATATGCTCGGTCCCGATATAGTTGTTTCCGAGGCGCTGCGCCTCTTCCTGAGCAAGCACGATGCTGCGCCGCGCTCGCTCGGTGAAGGGCTCCCACATCGACATTGCTCTGGCTCTTCCTTTCCTCTTCCTTAATAAGAACTCAGGCTGCCCCAGACCAGTTTCGTGACGCCGCGCCGCGTGCCCGCCCGACACGCCTTTCGGCTTCGCTCCCTTTGGTCGCTTCGCTCAGGATGACATTCCCTTTGCCGCTGGGCCGGATAGGGCGGAGGGTTGCCGCGCAAAGCGAGTAAGTCCTACTCATGCCAACGGTCGAACAAGTTCGCGAAGCGCTCGTCGAGGTTAAGGATCCCGAGCTCAATCTCGGAATTCTCGAGCTGGGGCTCGTCTACGACATCACCACGGAAGGCGAGAACGGCGAGAACGTCGGCGTGATGATGACGCTCACGTCGCCCATGTGTCCGGTCGGCCCGATGTTCATGCAGTCGGTAAAAGATCGCGTGCTGGCGATCGACGGCGTGAAGAACGCCAACGTGGAGATCACGTTCACCCCGCCGTGGGATCCGGCGACGATGGCCTCCGACGATGTGAAGGCCATGCTGGGGATTTGGTAGCTCCGGCGCGCATCCTAACGTGATTGAAAATTTGCGGGCTTCGGGAAGATGCGCGTTGGGATATCGGCAAAGGCTGGATCCCCGCACTGCCAGAGCAAAAATGCATACTCGTCGGTCAGGAGCTCTTCGGTCTGCTGGCGCGAAGCCGCCAGGAAGCCGTGCCCGGCGTCGTAGTCAACGCGCAAGAGAATCGGCCGCCCGCTCGTCGTCGCTGCCTGCAGCCGCGCCGCGAACTTTGCCAGCTGCCACGAGGAGACGCGCGGATCGTTGTAGCCGGTGATCAACATCACGGCGGGATAGGCGGTGCCGGGGACGACGTGCTCGTAGGCATCCATGGCGTAGAGCGCCTTGAACCCCGTTTCGTTCGTCACCGTTCCAAACTCCGGAACGTTCGGCGGCCCGTTCGGCGTAAACTCGCTGCGCATCGCATTGCTCGTGCCGACGACGTCGAGTGCCGCGGCAAAAAGATGAGGCTGCGTGGTTATCGCGCGGCCGATCGTAATGCCGCCCGCGCTCGTGCCCTCACCGGCAAGGTGCGCCGGCGACGTATACTTGTGCGCGATCAGCCAGCGGCCACAGGCGACGAAATCTTGCCAGGTATGCGGCTTGGTTGAGATCATCCCGGCGCGATGCCAGGCCTCGCCATACCAGCCGCCGCCGCGAACGTGGCAGACCGCAAAAACGCCGCCGCGTTCGAGCCAGGCGACGCGCGTCGCGCTAAACGACGGATTGATCTCGATGCCGTAGGCTCCGTAACCGTTCAAGTACGCGGGATGGGAACCGTCGAGCTTGAGGTCCCTCTTGAAGACGACCGAGAGCGGCACCATCGTCCCGTCCTCGCTGCGTGCCCGCACTTCGATCGACGCGTACGGCGTCATATCGACGTTCGCGATCTGTTTGATGTGCGTATCGGCGACGGCGCCGCCGGCATCGCCGTAATAATAGAGCAGCGAGTGCGTCCAACCGGTAAGTCCAAAGGTTACGCCCGGCTCGCGCGCGTCGGTGGCGATTGCGTTCACGGCTCCGTCAAACGGAAGCGCAAGCGGCGCGGCACTCCCCGGCGTACCGTCGGCACCGAGCGCGATCTTGGTGATTTGACCGAAGCCGCCGTCGCGCCCGAGCACGTATAAACCGTCGGACGCGACACCGAGGTCTTCGAGGACCGGCACGCCGGGTGCGACGACGGTTCTTGCTTCGGCGACGTTGGGCGCGTCGAGCGAGGTCGCCACGAGCTTAAACGTCGGCGCGTCCTTGTGCGTCAGCAGATAAATCGTCGACCCTTTGACGTCGAAACCCGTAACGTCGTCGGATCGGGCGGCGATCGGCTTCCACGCAACGTTGGGCGAGTCGACGACGGGCGCTTTCGTCGCATAGATCGTCCGCTCGTTCGCGACGCCGTGGATGACGAGCCCGAGCGTGAACGGCGAAGCGGGTGAGGTAATCATCGCCGGAAAGTCGGTCGGCGCGAACGGCACCTTCGGATCGATGCCGTAGCCGAAGACGGCGGGATCCCGTTCGGGGTCCCGGCCGAGTACGTGGAGGTACGCGACCGCGCGCGTCTCCTTATCCAGCTGCGATTCGTCCGCTTCGAGCTTCGGAAAGCGCGTGTAGTAAAACGATGTGCCGTCGGGGAGCCAACTCGTGACGCCCAGATAGTAGGCGCGGTCGATCGCGTCGCGCAGCACGCGGCCCGTAGCGGTTTCGACCACGTGAATCACCGCCGCCTCGGAACCGCCCTCAGAGATTCCGTACGAAACGTACCGGCCGTCGAGCGAAGGCAGAAAGTAGTTGATCGTATAGTGCTGTCCGGCATGGGCGAGCGTCTGCGGATCGACCAGCACCCGCTCGTCGCCGCCGGCAACGTTGCGGACGTAAAGCTTCGCGCCGTTGTCGCCGGGGTTGAGCTTCAAATAGAAATAGTACTCGCCATCGCGGGTGACGCCGTTGACCGACGCGCCGGCATTATCGAGCGATGCGATACGATCGAAGAGCTGCTGCCGCGCCGGACCGAGATCGGCGAGCACCGAACGCGCGTAGTCGTTCTGCTCCTGAAAGAAGCGTGCGACCACGGGATCGCTCGTATTTTCAAAGTAGCGGTACGGATCGGTCACCGACGTGCCGTAACGCGTGACGCCGACCGGCCGCTCCGGCGGCAAAGGCGGCGGCGTCGGAAAGGCCGGCGCGGACGCGAGCGCGGCAACGAAGACGGCGGCGATCATGACTCCTCGGGTACGACGACTTCGATCCACTCGCGTACGAGCCAGCTCGACACGACGCCGTTGAGCACGAATGGATCGCCGGCAGCGAACTCTTCGGCGGCCGCACGCGTCGTAAAGACGCCCATCGCGCCTTGCGTGGGATCGGCGAAGGGGCCGATCATCAACAGCGTTCCCGTGTCGCGGAACTTCTGCCACCAGACGCGGTGCGCGGGGTTATGGATCGGCGCCAGCTTCAGCACCTCGGGCGACGACTGATACTCCAAAACGTACTTCATAGCCGTGGAAATTGCTGATTGCGGCGCCGGGTCCTCCGCGCCGCGCTCAAATGCCGCGAATCGAGGAGCCGGCCGGCGATTCGTGCAACGTGGCCCGCGTGAAGAGCCGCGCGGAAAAATACGACGAGCTTCGGCGAAAGCGCGAGCAATCGGAGTTGCCGGCGGGCGCCGATGCGGTCGCGCGCCAGCACGAGCGCGGGAAGCGATCGGCGCGCGAGCGCGTCGACGCATTGGTAGACCCCGACTCGTTCGTCGAGTTCGACCGGTTCGTGGTTCACCGCACGAACGCGTTCGGGCTCGACGAAAAGGAGTTTCTCGGCGACGGCGTCATCACCGGACACGCGACGATCGACGGGCGCCAAGTCTTCCTCTTCTCGCAGGATTTTGCGGTGCTCGGCGGCTCGCTCGGTGAAGCCTTCGCCGAAAAAATCTGCAAGGTGATGGATCTCGCGGTCAGCACGGGTTCGCCGGTCATCGGCATCAACGACTCCGGCGGCGCTCGCATTCAAGAAGGCGTCGTTTCGCTCGGGGGCTACGCCGAGATCTTTTGGCGCAACGTTCAGGCCAGCGGCGTCGTCCCGCAGATCAGTCTGATCGCGGGACCGTGCGCGGGAGGCGCAGTTTACTCGCCTGCGATCACCGACTTCGTCATCATGACCGAGAAGATTTCGCAGATGTTCATTACCGGACCGGAGATCATCAAGACGGTAACCGGCGAGGAAGTGACCTTTGAAGAGCTCGGCGGAGCGACGACCCACGCAACGCGCAGCGGTGTCGCGCACTTGGTGGCGACGGATGAAGATAACCTCGTCGAGCTCACGCGCGCGCTCTTCTCCTTCGTCCCGCAAAACAATCGCGAGGATCCGCCCGAATACGATTGCGACGACGATCCAAACCGCAGCGCCGACGCACTCGACGGCCTCGTACCCGACGCGCCGAACAAACCCTACGACATGCACGACGCCATCGACGGCATCGTGGACTACGGCGACTTCCTCGAAATCGCGCCGCTCTACGCCCCCAACGTGATCTGCGGCTTCGGACGGGTCGACGGCCGAAGCATCGGCATTGTTGCCAACCAGCCGAACGTGCTCGCCGGCGTTCTCGACACGCGCTCGTCGACGAAGGCCGCTCGATTCGTGCGGTTTTGCGACGCCTTCAACATTCCGCTCGTCACGCTCGTGGACGTGCCGGGCTTTCTGCCGGGAACGGATCAGGAATACGGCGGGATCATCCTCCATGGCGCCAAGCTGCTCTATGCATACGCCGAGGCGACCGTCCCCAAGATCACGATCATCACGCGCAAGGCGTACGGCGGCGCCTACGACGTCATGGCCAGCAAACACATTCGCGCCGACGTGAATCTCGCGTGGCCCACGGCCGAGATCGCCGTCATGGGGGCCGAAGGCGCAGTCAGGACGATTTTTCGCCGCGAGATCGCCGCGGCGACGGACCCCGATGAAAAGATGCGCGAGCTCGTCGACGAGTACACCGAGCGCTTTGCCAATCCGTATATCGCCGCGCAGCGCGGTTACGTCGACGACGTCATCGAGGCGCGCAAGACCCGCGCCGCGATCGCCGGCGCGCTCGAGATGCTTCGATCCAAGCGCGTGCCCCGGCCCGAACGCAAGCACGGGAACATTCCGCTGTAGCAACCGAGAGGAACGAGATCACGTGAGAGTATTGGAAGGTAAGCGCGCGCTCGTGACGGGAGTGGCGAATCGCTGGTCGATCGCGACCGGCATCGCGCGCAAGCTCTACGAAAACGGGGCGCGGATCGCGCTCACGTATCAGGGCGAGCGCGTGCGGGACGAGGTCGAGAAGCTCGCGGCCGAGCTCGGCGGCGCACCCACCATTGAGTGCGACGTTTCCAACGACGAATCGCTGCGCGCGATGCGCTTTGGTCTCGACGAGAGCCTCGGCGGCCTCGACACGCTCGTTCATTCGATCGCCTTCGCGAACAAAGAAGACTTGGCCGGAAAGGTCTTCGATACGTCGCGCTCGGGATTCTCGCTCGCGCTCGACGTTTCGGCGTATTCGCTGATCGCGCTCGTCGGGGCACTGCGCGACTCGCTCGACGACGGCGCCTCGGTCATGGCGCTCACCTATCTCGGCGCGACCCAGATCGTGCCGAACTACAACCTCATGGGCATTGCGAAGGCCGCGTTGGAAGCCTCGATCCGCTATCTCGCCTTTGACCTCGGCGAGCGTGGCATCCGCGTGAACGCGATCTCGGCCGGACCCATAAAGACCGCAAGCTCGCGACAAGTCGGCGGCTTCTCGCGCATCCTCGACGTCGTCCCGCAGGCCGCGCCTCTGCGGCGCAACGTGACGGCCGAGGACGTCGGTAATATGGCGGTCTTCTTGGCGTCGGATCTGTCGAGCGCCGTGACGGCCGACGTTCACTTCGTCGACGCCGGCTATCACGCGATGGGATTGTTCGTCCCGCCGCCCAACGCCGCGCGATAGCGGGCGCTCGGCGTTCGATGTCGGCAATCCGGAAGATCCTGGTCGCAAATCGCGGTGAGATTGCAATCCGCATCATCCGCACCGCACGCGAGATGGGGATCGGCACGGTGGCCGTCTACTCCGACGCCGACCGCGACGCGCTGCACGTAGCGATGGCCGACGACGCGCTGCGTCTCGGTCCCGCGGCGCCGTCGCAGAGTTATCTCGATGCCGATAAGATCTTGGAATGCGCGCGCCGCAGCGGCGCGGACGCCGTGCACCCCGGATACGGGTTCTTTGCCGAAAACGCCGACTTCGCGCGGCGCGTCGTCGCGGAGGGGTTCGTTTGGATCGGTCCGCACGCCGGCGCAATCGACGCGATGGGCGATAAGCTGCGCGCGCGCCGCGCGATGCAGGAAGCCGGGGTGCCGTTTGTGCCGGGCGGGGTGGAGCCCATCGCCGACGCCGCAGCCGCTGGGGCCGCGGCGCGCGAGTTCGGCTTTCCGCTCGCACTAAAAGCCGCCGCCGGCGGGGGCGGAAAAGGCTTGAAGGTCGCGCGGAGCGCCGATGAGATCGACTCGGCATTCGCCACGGCGCGCCGCGAAGCCGAAGCCTACTTCAAGAATGGCACGATCTACGCCGAGCGGTACCTAGAGAATCCCAAGCACGTGGAGCTCCAGCTGCTCGCCGATCGGCATGGCAATGTGGTTCACGTCGGCGAACGCGACTGCTCGCTTCAGCGTCGTCATCAGAAGCTGTGGGAAGAAGCACCGCCGCAGATCTCCGAGCGCGTGCGCGATGCGATGCGCGCCGCCGGATTGCGCGCGGCACGCGCCATCGGCTACGACTCGGTTGGGACGATCGAATGCCTCGTCTCGGGAGGCGAATTCTTCTTTCTCGAAATGAACACGCGGATTCAAGTGGAGCATACCGTCTCAGAAATGATTGCCGGCATCGATCTGGTGCGCGAGCAGATCCGGGTCGCCGCCGGCGAGCCGCTCGGATTCGAGCAGCGCGACATCGGCTTTCGCGGCTTCGCCATCGAGGTGCGCGTGAACGCGGAAGACCCGGCACAGAACTTCGCCCCGGCGCCAGGCACGCTCGCGTCGTACCGCGAGCCGGCCGGCCCGGGCGTGCGCGTCGATTCGGCCGCCTACGCGGGCTGGACGATTCCCGCGGAGTACGACTCGCTGATCGCCAAGCTCATCGTCTGGGCGCCGACGCGCGACGAAGCGATCGCGCGCCTGCGCCGCGCGATCGGCGAATACGTGATCGAGGGCGTGCCGACGACGCTGCCGCTGCTGCGCGCGCTCTGCGACGAGCGCAGCGTCGCCGATGCAACTTTTGGTACGTCGACGCTCGAGACGTTTGCGCGCACGTGGCAACCATCCGCCCGCGACGATGCGGCGAGCCGCTCGCGCTCACTCGGCACGCCGTGCCACGCAACGAGCCCACGCCGAACGGCGCCGCGCTTGGGTGCGCTGCGACGCGCCCCGTCGAGCGCGTCGGGGAACAGCGTTCGCTCGCCGATGCACGGTCTGATCGTCGAAGTTCGCGTTGCGGCGGGCGATCGCGTCGAGGAGGGTCAAGTCGTTGCGGTGATCGAGGCGATGAAAATGATGAACGAAATTCGCGCTCACCGCAGCGGCACGGTCACCGGCGTCCTCGCCGGCGCCGGCGCCAACGTCGAACGCGGAACGCCGCTGGTAGCCATCGATGCCTAGAGAGCGCAACGATTCGGGGATTCCGATTCTGCCGTCGTACGATGCCGCATCGGGCGAGCCGACCGAGCTCGGCGCCCCCGGCGCGTTCCCGTACGGTCGCGGCATTCGCAAGGACATGTATCGCGGACGCCTGTGGACGATGCGGCAGTACGCCGGATTTGCGACGGCCGCCGAATCGAACGCGCGATATCTCTACCTGCTCGCGCAAGGTCAGACCGGACTCTCCGTTGCATTCGATCTGCCGACCCAGCTCGGGTTCGACTCCGACGCTCCGCAGGCGCGCGGCGAGGTCGGCAAAGTCGGCGTCGCGATCGATTCGATTGGCGACATGGAGGCGCTGCTCGATCGAGTTCCGCTCGACCGAGTGACCGTTTCGATGACGATCAACGCGCCCGCCGCCATCTTGCTCGCGCTGCTTCTCGCGGTCGCGCGCCGCCGGGGCATACCCTTCGAGAAGTTGGGGGGCACGGTTCAAAACGACGTTCTCAAAGAGTACGCGGCGCGCGGGACGTATATCTACCCGCCGAAGCCGTCGATGCGGCTGGTCACCGACGTGATGGCCTACTGCGCGCGTTGCGTGCCGCAATGGAACGCCATCTCAATCTCCGGCTACCACATCCGTGAGGCTGGATCGACCGCGGTCGAAGAGATCGCATTCACGCTCTCCAACGGTAAGGCGTACCTGCGCGCCGCACGCGAGGCCGGCATCGGGCTCGACGAAGTCGCGCCGCGCATTTCCTTCTTCTGGAACGCGCACAACGATTTCTTCGAAGAGATCGCCAAGTTTCGCGCGGCGCGGTATCTCTGGGCGCACATCACGCGCGACGAATTCGGCTGTCGCGATCCGCGGTCGCAAATGCTGCGCTTCCACACGCAGACCGGCGGCTCGACGCTCACGGCTCAAGAGCCGGAGAATAACGTCGTCCGCGTCACGCTCCAAGCGCTCGCCGCCGTGCTGGGGGGAACGCAATCGCTGCACACCAACGGCAAAGACGAAGCCCTCGCGCTGCCGACCGCGCAAAGCGCCACTACGGCACTGCGCACGCAGCAAATCATCGCGTACGAATCGGGCGTCGCCGACGTCGTCGATCCAATGGCCGGCTCGTATTACGTCGAATCGTTGACCCGCGAGCTCATCGCCCGCGCGAGCGCCATCATCGGCGAAGTCGATGCGATGGGCGGCAGCATCGCCGCGATCGAGAGTGGCTGGATGCAGGCGCGCATCGCCGACTCGGCCTACGTCGCCCAACAAGCGATCGAGCGCGGCGAGCGGGTCGTCGTCGGCGTCAACGCCTTCGCCAACGCATCCCCGAGCGACGAAATGGCGCTCCAGCGCGTCGACGATCGAGTCGAACGCGAACAGGTCGAACGGCTTCGAGCGTTCCGCTCGGCGCGCGATCCCGCCGCCGCGGAGGCGGCGCTCGCCGTCGTGCGCGCCGCGGCGCGCAGCGGCGAGAACCTCATGCCGCCGTTCGTCGACGCGGTCGACGCAAACGTCACCGTCGGCGAAATCTGCAACGTGCTGCGCGAGGTCTTTGGAACGTATCGCTCCAAAGAAGTCGCCGGCTAGGCCTTTCAACCGTGCAGATCGATCACGTCGCCATCGTCGTCAAAGACCTCGAGGCAACCCTCCGGCTCTACACCAAAACCCTCGGCTTCCGCGAGGTGTTTCGCGAGATCGTGCGCGACCAAGGGGTAGAAACCGTCGGGCTGCAAGCAGGCGAATCGTTCGTCGAGCTTTTGTTGCCGCTCGACGAGAACTCGCCGATCGCGCGTTACCGCGGGGACGCCGCGACGAAGCTGCACCACACCGCGTACCGCGTTTCGGATATCGACGCGAAGCTGGCCGAGCTGAAAGCAGCAGGCGTTCGCCTCATTGACGAGCACCCGCGGCGCGGCGCGCGCGGCAGCCTCATCGCGTTTCTCCACCCAAAGGCGACCGGCGGCGTCCTCATCGAACTCTGCCAGCGTTGATCTCGGGAACGCTGGACCGCCGCCGGCGGGCACTCTTCTGGTCGGCGATCGCGTCGGCCGTCATCCACCTCATCATCCTAACGCTGATCTTGCACGAAATCGCGCGCTTGTTCGTTCTCAAGGGTGAGCCGGAAGTCGTGTCGCAGACCTCGATCGTCACGATTAAGAAGCAAGCGCTCTCGACGCCGTCGCCGCCGCACGAAAAGCACAAGGTGCGCGAACGCGCATCGGCGCCCGCTATCACGCCGCCCCACGAGCTGGTCAAAGAGACGCTGCAGCCCGCGCCTCCCGCGCCGCGCCGGCCATCGCCGAGTCTGCCATCGAAGATCGAGCGCGACGAAGCCGGTTTCTCACGCGAAGTCGCCCAGCTCAACGAAGCAAACGACCCGCACGCGATCCCCACGATCGATCCCGCGTCGCGCGAATCGGCGACCAAGAGTTATGCCTTCAACGTGCCGTCGTCGATGCGCGGCGACGAACACGGGAACGGCATCATTACGCCGGTGCAGAGCTGGCGCGAGAACGGGCGCGATTGCTACTACGGGCGCTACGAGTATACCTATCCCGACGGCGCGACGGAGAGCGGGAACATCGTCTGGGCGTTCTGCTACGATCCGGGAACCGATCCGTTCAAGCTGCCGCCGCACCCGATTCCGTTCCCGATCCCGCTCGCCGGATTCAAACTGCCGGCCGATACCGACCTTCCGCCGATCGAAAAATCCGTCTACGAGCAGTGGGCGTCGGCGAACGGCGGCGCGTCAACGCCGTAACAGCGGCGTCTGCGCGATTCCGTTGAGGACGAACTGCACGGCGAGCGCGGCGAGAATGATTCCGAGCAGGCGCGTGACGACGTGGATGCCGGTCGTGCCGATCACGCGCATGACCCAGCCCGAGCCGCGCATACAGAGCCACGTCACGAAGAGCGCCACCGCGTATGCGATCGCGATGACGCCGAGCTCGAGCCGGTCGCCGCGCGAGAGATTCACCAACAAGAGTACGGTGGCGATCGTTCCCGGTCCGGCGATCATCGGCACCGCCAGCGGAAAGACCGCCGGGTTCTCCGCGGCGGCGGCTTCGCGCTCTTCGGCCTCCGTGCGTTTGGCGCGCGTCGGCCGCGCGAAGAGCATGTCCATCGCGATCCAAAAGAGCAGGATTCCACCCGCGATCATGAATGCCGGCAGCGTGATCCCGAGATAGTCGAGGATGAGCTGTCCGACGACGCCCATGAAGAGCATGATGCCCGCGGCGACGATGACGGCCTGATCGACGATCGCGTTGCGGCGTTCCGGCGTGACGCGCGCGGTCGATGCAAGCGTCATCGGAATCATGCCGATCGGATCGATGATGGTAAACGCGGTTGCAAACGCGCCGGCGATAAATCGTACGTCCACTCCTCACGAGGGTATCGCTTGTAGAAGGCCAACGTCAAGGGCTCCATGCCTGCATCGCGGAGCGTCAACGCGGTCACGATTGAAGATTTGCGGCGGGCGGCGCGGCGCCGGTTGCCGCGCGTCGTCTTCGATTACATCGACGGCGGTGCCGACGGCGAGATTACGCTGCGCGAGAACTCGCGTGCGTTCGAACGCATCGGTTTCCGGCCGCGCAACGCGGTCGCCGGCGGACCCTGCGGCATGGCAACCACCGTGCTCGGTGAGAGACTCGAGCTGCCGTTCCTGCTCGGGCCCGTCGGGAGCAGCCGGCTCTTCTATCCGCGCGGCGAGTGCGTCGCCGCCGCGCAGGCCAGTGCGGCGGGAACGGCCTACGTGCTCTCGACGCTGTCGGGTTGCCGGCTCGAAGACGTGCGCGCCGCATCGAGCGGACCGGTATGGTATCAGGTCTATCTCATCGGCGGACGTGAAGTTGCCGCAAAGGCTATCGCGCGCGCCGCGACGGCGGGGTTTTCGGCGCTCGTGCTGACCATCGACACCGGCGTGTCGGGACAGCGGGAACGCGATTTGCGCAACGGCGCGAATGCGCTCGTTAGCGGGAACGTCTTTCGCATGCTTCCGCATGCCGGACAAATTCTCGCCCGACCGCGCTGGCTTGCGGGGTGCCTGCGCGACGGCGGGCTGATGCACTTTCCCAACGTCGTGCTTCCGCACGGCGCTCCGATGCACTATGCCGACGTTGCCGCGGCGCTCGCGCAGTCGAGCGTGGCCTGGAGCGACATTCCGTGGATTCGCGACGTATGGAAAGGCCCGCTCGTCGTCAAAGGCGTGCTCACCGGCGACGACGCGCGGCGGGCGATCGACGCGGGAGCGGATGCGATTGTCGTCTCGAATCACGGTGGGCGCCAGCTCGACGGCGTCGCACCGACGATTCGCGCGCTCCCCGAAGTGATGGATGCGGTAAACGGACGCATCGAAGTGCTGCTGGACGGCGGCGTACGGCGCGGAAGCGACGTGGTCAAGGCACTCTGCCTCGGGGCGCGCGCCGTGCTGATCGGACGCGCCTATGCGTATGGACTCGGCGCGGCCGGGGCAGCCGGCGTTGCCAAAGCGATCGACATTCTGCGCGGCGACATCGCACGCACGCTCCGGCTGCTTGGATGCGGCGACGTTGCGTCGCTCGACCGTTCGTACGTGGAGGCTGAGCGAACCTACGCTACTTGATCGCCATCACTTCTGGAACCGTCACGGCCGGCGCGTGATTTCCCCATGACGACCGTACGTAGGTAGCGACCGCCGCAATATCGCCGGCCGCCAGCTGTCCGCGCCACGACGGCATTTGATTCCGCCCCTGAAGGATGGTCGTCAGCATCACGCTGGCGTTATCGATATTAACGTGCGGATTCCCGGCGAGCGCCGGGCCGATGCCGCCGTCCCCTTTCGCCCCATGACAGACCGCGCAGTTCTTCGCATACACGGCGGCTCCGACTTGAACGGAGACCGGGGATCCGGCCGCCACGACTTCTTCTTCGGTCACGGGCGGCGCATCGTTGCCCCAAGATCCGCGCACGTAGGTGGCGACCGAGGCGATGTCGGCGTTCGTCAGCTGTCCCTTCCACGTCGGCATCTGAGCGTCGTACGATTTACCGCCGACGGTGAGCGGCCCCGAACGGCCGTTGACGATCACCGCGATCATCGCGCTGGGATCGGCGGCAACGACCACCGCATTTCCGGCAAGCGGCGGAAAGAGATCCGTCCCTTGGCCGGACGACTGATGGCATGCGGCGCAGTTGGCGGCAAACAGCGCGGCGCCGCTCATCGCCTGCGGCGCGCGCGCGGCGGCAACTTGATCCTCGGAAACGGCGGGCGCAGCGTTGCCCCACGCCGTTCGTACGTAGGTGAGCACCGCGGCAATCTCGGCGTTCGAAAGATCGCCGCGCCACGACGGCATGTTCGCGCCGTACTGCCTCGCGTTGATGGTGAGCGGGCCAGTTCGTCCGTTGAGAACGGTTTGGATAACGTTGGAACTGTCGGCGGCGTTCACGTCGGGGTTACCGGCGAGCGGCGGGTACGGACCCCCGCCCTTCCCCGATGCTTGATGGCAGGCCGCACAATTGAGAAGGAATATCGCTTTGCCGTCCGGCGTTTGCGCGCCCATGACGGGACGATGAGAATCCGCGAATATGCCCGCTGCTGCGATCATAGCGGCGAACGCAAGAAGCCGTGCGGTGCGCTTCACGTCGAAACCTCCGAGCAACGGCGCGATCGCCGTCTACGCAGCGCGATTTTCGACGAGTCGAGAGCGCGACCTGTTGATCACGAATTGAGAAGACGTATCATTGCGATAACGCGGGCCAGAGCGGACCGGTCGGCAACGCGAACCATATCAAGCCGTTCCACGTCGGTTTTTGCCCGACGCTGAGCGCTTCTTCCGCGTAGAGCATGATGAAGCGGGTTACGTGATACGACGCATCGATATTCCCGATCTGCGTGTGATTGCCGAGCCCGTCGTTCGTAAGCTGCTCGCCGACCGCGACGAGTCCGCGCTGTCCGATGTTGTCGTATAGCTCGTAAGACACGCCGTTGCTGCCCGCGGCAGGCGCTCCCATCCCCGGATTGCTATCGTGGTTCATTTGATACGTGGTTAAGAGCCCGGGAACGCCTTGCACCGGATCGCGCTGGACGTAAAAGCCGTTGGTATAATACTGATCGAACCCGCCCTCGCTCAGCGGCCAGGAGCCGCGCGCGCCGTAATACCCGAACTCCAGCGGATTGCTCCGGCTCGCGTATGCCAGCTTATATTGCAACGTCTTGTCTTGCGTCCAATCGTAATCGTTGAAACCGCTCCAATCGTTGCTCGCGGTAACGTATGCCACTTCCGCGTCGAGCGAATCGCGGATATACGCAAACTTATAACCCCAGCGATTGCCGTCGAGCTCGTACGCGTGTTCGCCGACGGTGATCTCCGCCGAAGAGTTGACCGAGAGGCCGCTCACGTCAAACCACTGACTGAACTCGGACGGCGCCGGCACTTCGAGCTTGCCGGCGAAGATATGACCAGAGCCGTCAAAGAAATTATTGTACGCAACCCACGCGGTATCGAGACCTCCGGCTTGACTCGATTCGTAGATCCATTGCTGCACGTGATACGTCCATTCGTTCTGGACCGTTCCGAAGGCGCCGTCGGCGTGCAGGCCGATCGTGCCGGGATCCCACGACGCCGCAGCCGGCGTCTGCTCCGTGTATCCCAACGGATAATCGACCCAGACCGGACTTTCGCGCTCGAGGACGTGCGGATTCAGTCCGGCGTAGCCGGTACGCTGCACGTAGCGGCCGTACGCGTTGAGCGCGGGAATTTGAATATGGCAGTAGGAGCACTTAATGCCGTACGCCTGTGCGAAGTTCGGCATCGCCGCCGCCGGTTTCGGCGCGGCGAACGCCGCCAGCGCGCAGACGAACCCGATCGCCGATGGGGCGATGCCGAGCCTGGAGCGATTCACGGCACGACGTCGATCGTTAGCGTCATGTCGCGGTGGCCGGCACCGCACATAACGCCGCAGTGCAAGACGTACTTGCCGGCCTTCTTCGGCGTTACGTTCACCGTCTTTACCGAGCCTGGCGCGATCGTCGTCAGCGGTATGCCGAGATCGTCGGACTGTAGTCCATGCACGCCTTCGCTCGAGGTCAAGCGCAACGTCGTCTCTTGGCCGGCGTGCAACTCGATGGAGTTCGGCGCGAACTTCCAGTTCGAAGCGACGATATCGATCGTCGGGTGCCCGGAGGCGCTTGCCGCCGGCACGACGAGTGCGGCGGCCGCAAGCAGCGCGGCAAGGCACGCGAAGAACTTATCCATGGCTTCGAGGATAGGCGCGGCCCGGGAAGATACGGCGAAGATCGCTTCACGATTGCTTCTCTACCTGGCAGCGAGCGGCTGGCGCAGTTAGCAAGAGAGCCCACTTCCTACCCTAGCCAGGGGCCGAAAGCCTCTCTGGGGCGGGGGAGCGGCCACCGAAGCGCCGAACGTCTAGGACCCCGGGCAACCCCCGGCTACACTCCAGCTACTGTTAAGGAGATCCATCTATGCGATTGTTTACGGCGGCGCTGTGCACAACTGTCGCCGCGGCGTTACTCGCGGGCTGCTCCGGATCCCAGGTTACTCCGGGAACGAGCGGCGCCGGGTCGACGCAATCCTCGTCCGCGCACCACGGAAAGTACGTTCCGCATTGGGCCTTCCCGGCGTCGCTGGTGCCGGTGAAGTTCACCGCTCCCCACTATCAGAAAGTGATCATGAGCCTGGGTCACAAGGGCGCGAACAGCGGCGGCATCTATGCCAGCGAGTTCGAAGGCAGTTCGATCTATGGATATTCACACAAGAACACGGGGAACAATCCGCCGAGCTGCACCGTTAGCCTGGGCGGCACGGCCTACGTCAACGGCCTAGCCGTTGACGGTAAGGGCAACCTGATCGTTCCGGAAGGCTCGAGCCCGACGAGCGGCTCGCGCCAAGTCAACATCTTCTCAGGCCCCGGCATGTGCGGATCCCTCGCGGGAATCATTGACGACCCGTACGGTCAGCCGTCCGACGCGTCGAGCCCCGATGCCGTCAACGGCACCATCGCGGTAGGTAACATCTTCGACAACAGCGGCGCGGGAAGCATCTCGCTCTGCACGCTGTCGAGCGGCACCTGCTCGAGCAACCTCACCAATGCAGCCATGTATGAAGTCGCGGGCGTCGCGATGGATAACAGCGGCAACTGCTGGGCTTCGGCGACGAACTCCGGCGGCACGGCCACCCTCACGTACTTCGCGGGCTGCACCGGATCCGGACAGCAGGCCACGGGTTACCTGAACACCTACTACGGCGGCCTCGACATCGACCGCAACGGCAACCTCGTTTCAATCGACTCGTTCGCCAGCCAACTCTACGTGTACTCGGGATGCAACCCGGCGTGCACCGTGGTCGGCGGACCGTACTCGATGAACGGCGAGGCCGTGTTCGGCCACCTCAACAAGCAGTCGATGACCTTCTGCGCCGGCGACTTCGAGAACGGCACGATGGACGTCTACTACTACAGCCCGGCCGCACTCACGTACTGGTACAGCTTCAACAACGGGCTCGACACCAGCTACATCCCCGAAGGCTGCGCGTACAACCCGCGTTCCACGCAGTAACCTCGAACTTCCTCACCGAGGAAAGAACGAGAACGAGGATGGCCGCCAACCGGCCATCCTCTTCGTTTTTGTGGCTCCTACAAGTTGGGGGCAATGGCGACGTCAACCGAGGTTTCGAACGTGCGGCTCCACGGCAAGCCGGTCGAAATCCCCGCCAAGTGATAGCCGGGATCGAGTTGCGGCAGAATTCGATCGGCGTAATACCAGAGCAGCGCGCGATCTCGCTGCGCGAGCGCGCTCGCGACCTCGGGCGTCAGCAGCGTATGGTCGGCGATACCTTCGGCGACCAGCGTAGCGTTGAGATCTTCGCGAACGATGTCGTGAAACGCGTAGTCGTCGAGAAACCGCACGAACGTCAGCGTGCGATGCGCGAGATCGTCGTAGGTCCCTAGCCGCCGCCCCGCGAGGGTCGCGATCGATTCGGCGAGCGCCGTTCCCGCCGTGTTCGCGTTGGTATTCCAGGAGGCGTAGGCGTCGAGCCGCGCGGCGAGCCCCGATGCGAGAATGCGGCGCGCGAACGTCGCCTGCTGGGGATACGATACCAAGTATGAGAGATCGGCAAGCGCGACCGATCGCCCCGCAGCGATATCCTCGCCCATCGCGGCGACGAATGCATCGTCTTGCGCCGGCGACGTGTCGGGAACGCGCACATAAAGCACGATCTGCGGATCGGCATCGTCGGTGACGCCCCCGCAGACGCCGATCAGCGCTTCGATGGCCGTGGAAACCGGCGCGTATTCGATCGGATCCTGATAGGCTGCGCCGTTCGGGGTCGAGTAGCGCACGGCGATGCGCGGCTGCCAGCCGGCCCGGTGCGCCAGCGCGTGCGCCACGAGTGCCGCACCCAGCTCATCGGCGCCCGGCTCAACGGTGGCGCGTTCCGGGAGACCGCTCGCCTCGCGCCGCAGCAGCGCGACCTCGGCGACGTGCAATCCAATCGGACCGGCGTCATCTTGGCCAAGCACGAGCCGGTCGATCGTCCCGGCTGCCGTCATCGACACGAGCAGCCGGTCGACGGCGAGGTTGCGCGCGCGGGTCGCGAGATACGCATCGAACGTCGCCGCGCCGATGGATGCGCGCAGTTGTGCGGCGTGTGCCGCTTCGTCGGGCAACGGTGGATCGTGCAGATTCGCATACTGCTGCAGGTACGACCAGATCGGGTAGGGCGCGAAGTATGGCGTGCCGGGCGGAGTTCCGGTCGGCGCGAGCCGCATGATCGTTCCGTACGCGGCGATCCACGACCGCGGCGCGCGCACTCGCAGATGCGCGAGCTCGCGCAGCCGAGATACGGCGTCGGCATAGGTTGCGTTTGGAACGCGCGAGGCCACGAGCCCGCCGTAGGCGAGCATATCCGTCGAGACGACGTAGGCGTCCGGGCGCCGACGAGCCGCCTCGCGATTGAGCCACGCCATCACGGCATCCGGTTGACCCGGCTGTAAGAAACGTCCGAGGAGCGCGCGCGGCGGCGTATCCACCGCAACGCCGGCGATACGCCCGAGCATCACCGGCATTGCCAGCGTCACCGGACGATCGTCGAGCGGGACGAACGCGATCGCCGCGAGGCCGAAGGCGAGCAACGCGCTCACAACAGCCGCCGAAGCGAGCCTGCGCTTTCCTCCAACAGCGCTCGCGCGCTCGCCGCGTCGACACCGCGGCGTTCCATGAGGATCGCGACCTTCACTCGTCCGTCGGCTGCGTCGATCAGCTCGCGCGCCCGCATTTCAGTCACGCCGGCCACGTCACGCACGAGACGAATCGCGCGGCGGCGCAGCTTGGCGTTTGAGGCGACCACGTCCACCATCAAGTTATCGTAGACTTTTCCGAGACGCACCATCACCGCCGTCGAGATCGCGTTGAGGCAAACTTTCTGGGCGGTGCCGGCTTTCAACCGCGTCGATCCGGCGAGCGCTTCGGGTCCGGTCTCGAACACGATTGCACTCTCCGCTTCGCACGTGAGCGGCGAGTCGGCAACCGACGTTACCGCGACGGTATACGCGCCGAGCGTGCGCGCCTGCTTCACGAACGCGACGACGAATGGTGCGCCGCCGCTTGCCGACACTCCGATCGCGGCGTCGCCCGGCCCCACCGATGCCGCAGCCGCTTCGGCGCCGGCGGGAGCGTCGTCTTCGGCGCCTTCGATCGCGCCGGCAAGCGCCGCGGCTCCGCCGGCGACGTGCGCGCGGACGAATCCCGGAGGCGTTCCAAACGTCGGCGGCATCTCCGCCGCATCGAGCGCCGCGATCCGGCCGCTGCTTCCCGCTCCCGCATAGTGCAGCGTTGCGCCGCCTCTCAGGCGCGCGGCGATCTCGTCAACCGCGCGCGCGATGGTTTCCCGCTGCCGCAAAACGGCGTCGACCGCATCGCGCTGTTCGTCAACGAGCAGTTCGACGAGCGCCGCGGTCCCGAGCAAGTCGAGCCCCGCGCTTCGCGAGCTGACGCGTTCGGTCGGCGGAAGATCGGCATTCACGATGCCGCCGCGCACTCGTCGGCGATCGCATCGAGCAGTTCGTTCAAGCGATGCGGAGCTATCGCGCCCAGCATGACCGTGCGCGCCGCGCCCGTTGCCGCCGGAACGTTCGCGGCGCGTCCGCGCAGCAGCTCGTACCCGAGCACGGCAAAGGCTATCGCTTCCTTCGCATCGGCGGGAATCCCCATGGCGTCCGAGGTTTCGACACGCCCGCCGCCGAGCCGTGCGGCAAGGCGCGTACGAAGCGCCCCGTTGTGCGCGCCGCCCCCGCCGGCGATCACCCGCGCGCGTTCGAAGCCGTGGATCGTCAGCGCCTGCGCGATGGCGGCAGCGCTGAGTTCCGTCAGCGTCGCGGCCCCGTCCTCGAGCGAGAGACCCGCGAGCGCGCCGGCGTGGCGCGCGAGGAATTGCGTACCGAAGCGCTCACGTCCCGTCGTCTTCGGCGGCGATTGCGCGAAGTACGAATCTTGCAGCATCGCGGCGAGGAGCCGCTCGTCGGCATGGCCGGCTGCCGCGAGAGATCCGTCGCGATCGAAACCCTCGTTGCCGGCCGTGCGCGCGCGAACGAAGGCGTCGACCAGCATCACCCCAGGCCCCGTGTCGAACGCGATTGCCGCCTCCGGGGGAGCTCCGGCCCGCAGCAACGTTACGTTGGCGATGCCGCCGAGATTGAGCGCGACGCGATCTTCGCGGTCGCTGCTCAGCAGCAGCGCATCGACCCGGGCAACCAGCGGAGCGCCGTGTCCACCCGCCGCCGTATCGGCGCTGCGAAAATCGTAACACACCGTTGCGCCTACCGCTTCGCGAATCGCGAACGCATCGCCGAGCTGAAACGTCACGTGCGCCGCACCGTTGTGCCAGACGGTTTGTCCGTGCGACGCAACGTAGCCGACGCGCTCGCCGTTTGCCGCCGAACGCGCCGCCCGCCCGAAGCAGCGGCCAAGCTCGTGATGCAGCCGCGCGGCCTCCGCGATACTCCCGGCGTTCGGCGGAAGCGCGGCGACGAGCGCCGCGCGCAGCGGCGGCTCGAACGGCTGCACGGCGAAACGGCGCAACGTGACGGCGTAGGACTCGCCGCGGGGGACGATATCGAGCAGCGCCGCATCCACGCCGTCGAGCGACGTGCCGCTCATCACGCCGACGGCAAGCATTCGATCGTCGCTTCGTAAAAGCGGGCGCGGATATCGCGCGTGTCGCCGCGGCCAAAGTAGACGGCGTTCGTGAGCAGCACGCCTTGAACGTCGCGTACCGGATCGGCCCACACGCAGGTGCCGACGAAGCCCGTGTGGCCGAACGACGACCGGTCCATCAAGCGCCCGCACGAGTTTTCGTCGGTCGTCTTCAACGCCCAGCCGAGTCCGCGCCGCAGCACGGGATCGCCGGCCTGTTCGTTCACCGCCTCGCGCACGAGCCGCTTCGGCAGCAGCGCGCTGGCGCGGCCGCGCAGCGTTCCGAGGTAGGCCTCGGTCAACGCCGCTACGTCGGCGGCGGTGCCGAAGAGTCCCGCATGGCCGGCGACGCCGCCCATCAAGAACGCCTTCTCGTCGTGCACGAACCCTTGCACGCGTCCGCGCCAGCCGTCTTTCTCCGTGGCCGGAATCGCCGGACGTTCGCGTGCGCTTGGACGAAACGTCAGCGACGGTGAGAACGCGCGCGCCGCCGCGGCGAGCGACGTGCCGCGCAGACGAGCGATCGCGGCGCCGAGGGCGATGAATCCAAGGTCGCTGTAGATCACGCGCTCGCCGGGATTGGCGACGAGCGGGGAGTGCAGCGCGAACGATTCGACGTTCTCGTCGACGATGGCGCGGTAATCGGCGCCGGAGTTCATTCCCGAGGTATGCGCGAGCAGCATGCGCGCGGTGATCGCGCGGTGCGGCCCGCCGCCCCACTCCGGGATGACACGCGCGAGCGGTTCGTCCAGATCGAGCCGTTCGTTGCCGACCAACTGGAGGAGCAGCGTCGCGACGAAGAGCTTCGTGAGCGATGCGAGATCGAAGCGCGTGTCGACGTAGACCGTACGGCCGAGCGCATCGAGGCGCGTCGTACCGTACGCTCGCTCGAAGACCACCTGTCCGCGGTGCTCGATGCGAGCGACGGCGCCGGTGAACTCGTCACCGCACGCATCGCGCAGCAGTTCGTCGATCGCCCTCACAACGGCAGCCGTCCGCCCGGCAGCGATCCGCCGAAGATCACGTCGGCGAGGCCCCGCATCGATGCGACGCCGTCGCCGCACGTTGCGAGGAGGTGTCGTGCGGCGCCGAAGAGCGGAACGTCGAAGGGCTCGAGCAACGAGACCACCAGCGCATCGGGATATCGATCGAGGATGCGTGCAATTGCGGCGGCCTGGCCCGGGTGCCGGTGCGCACGGCGCGCCAGCAGCAGCGGCCTGCGTCCGCTCGTTTCGAGCGCCGTCAACGCCCCGCGCATCTCATCGGGCGCCGGATCGATCGAGACTTCGCACAACGCAAGTGCCGGCGCTTCGCGCTCGAGCGCTGCGCCGCCGGAGCCGAACGATACGGCGAGCGATGCGATCGGATCGGCGTGCGCGATGCCGCGGACGAGCGTCACGGCACGCCGGCCGACCTCGCGCCCGACCCCCGGATGCGGCGCAATCGCATCGACCGGCCGCGGCGGTGCGCCCGCGGCGCGCAGTGCGTTCGCGCGCCCGTACGCTTCCTCCAAGCGCTCGCGCGCAAGCGTCCCGCGCGCGACGGCATCGGCGATCGCGTCGACGGCGGCGGATGCGAAATCGGGACGGTGGCTGAAGACGAGCAGATCGGCGCCGGCGGCGAGTGCCTCAACGCCGGCCGCGACTCCGGCGGCGCCGATTGCGCCCATCTCGAGGCAGTCGGTAAAGAGCGCGCCGCGAAAGCCGAGCTCGCCGCGCAGCAGATCGCCGGCAATGCGGTGGGATAGCGTGGCCGGGCGCGCCGGATGGAACGCGCGCACGACGACGTGCGCGCTCATCATCGCGGGCGCCTCGGGCGCGAGTGCGGCAAACGGGAGGAGGTCGCGCGCACGCAGCGTGCGCTCGTCGGCATCGACGACCGGCAACGCTTCGTGCGAATCGACCGCCGTGGATCCGTGGCCGGGAAAATGCTTGTAGCACGGCAGGATGCCGCCGTTGCGCAACCCCTGCCCGAGCGCGCCGCCGAGCGCCGCCACGCGCCGCGGATCGGCACCAAACGAGCGTGTGCCGATCACGGAGTTCTCCGCTTCGAGCGCGAGGTCGAGCACCGGTGCAAAATCGAGCGTGACGCCCGCGCGGCGCAGATCGAAGGCAATCTGTTCGCCCGCGCGCTCCGCAAGTTCCAGTCCGTCTGCGGCGCCGAGCGCCATCATCGACGGGATCGGCTCGACGCCGTTGCGCAGCCGCATCACCGCGCCGCCCTCTTGATCGATCGCGACGATCGGCGCAGCGCCCGAATGACGCGCGCGCAATGCATCGGTCAGCGCTCGGACGCGCTCGATCGGAGCGTCGGCGCTCGGAAAGAGCAGATAACCGCCGAAGCGTGGCGCGGCGTCATCGAGGTCCTCACCCGAGATCCCCGCGACGATCACGCCGCGCGCAAGGTTGACGACCTCGTTCACGCGATGGCCCGTCCGGTTTCGCGATCGAAGCGGCATACGAACTCGGGCGGAAGCTCGAGCGTCACGTCATCGCCGGCACGGGCGTCGTTGGCGGCGCCGACGCGAACGGCGAGCACGCCGCGATCGGTTTCGACATCGAGATAAGCGTCGGGGCCGGTGCTCTCCCGGCGTGCGACGCGCCCTCGCAGCGGGCCGCCCGCAACGATGCGAACGCGCTCGGGGCGTATTCCGGCGATGCCCGAACCGTCGTCGAAGAGATTCATCGGACGCTCGCCTAAAAAGCGCGCGACCGTCACGGATCGCGGCGCGTCGTAGACGCGCTGCGGCACGCCGGCATCTTCGATTCGTCCGTCGACGAGCACCGCGAGCGAATCGCCGACGCTCATCGCCTCAACGTGATCGTGCGTGACGTAGAGAATCGGGCCCGCGAAGCGCTGACGGACGCCGATTACCTCGTCGCGCACCGATCGGCGCAGGGCGGGATCGAGGTGCGCGAGCGGCTCATCGAGCAACAGTGCGGCTGGATCGGAGAGGAGCGCCCGCGCGATCGAAGCGCGCTGTCGCTCGCCGCCCGAAAGCTTGTGCGGACGCCGCGCGAGATGCCGCGCAACGTGCAGCGCCTCCGCCGTCGCTTGAATACGGGCGTCGGCACGTTCGGGATGCCGCAGCGCAAAACGCAGATTTCCCGCGACGCTCATGTTGGGGAAGAGCGCGTCGTCCTGCGCGACGAGCGCGGTGCGCCGCCGCTGCGGCGGCAGGGCGAGCAGCGACGCGCCGCCCAGACGCACGTCGCCTCCATGGACCGGCAGCAGACCGGCGATCGCGCGCAGCAGCGTCGTCTTGCCCGCGCCCGACGGACCGACGATCGCGAGCGTCGCGCCGTCGGGAACGTCGAACGAAACGCGGTCGAGGGCGCGCCGCGCCTCACCGGCGTACTCAACGACGAGATCGGCGACCGAAAGCACTAGGGCGCGGAACGATCGATGGAGCGATACTCGTCGCGCGCCGCCGAATCGCCGGCGCGCGCGCGGGCGACGACGTCGCGAAGCCACGCAACCGATGCATTGTCGGCTTTCTTCCCCGCGAGCACGAGTCGCAGGGCAATCAGGGCCAGGTCCGGCGTGCGGGAGCCCAAACGCTCCAACCCTTCGTAAAACGGCTCCGCGCCTTCGGCGGCCGGCCGCTCCTCGAGGAGCGCACGTACCAAGGCCGGCTTCGCAGGCTCGCCGTCGAGAAGATAGCCGTCGAGCAACTCGAAATGCATCTCCGATGGGTTTCGCCGGGCGTGCCGCTCTGCTCTTTGCGCTGGCGCTCGGCACGGTGGGAGCGAGCGGAGACCCCGAAAGTGCCGTTGGGCTGCTCGAACGCATGCGTGCGGCTGCGGGTCCGGTCTGGCAGACGCACTTGATCTCCGTGTCGCGCCTGATGCTCGGCGGCCAACAAAGCGTCGTCTCCAGCGATAGCGAGGGGCTGCGCATCGCGATCCGCCGTTGCACCGGCGAAGTCTGCAGCGGCACGTACTTCGATGGCGAGCATCTCTTTTCGACGAACATGAACGGCACGGCCGTTCCCGAATCGCTCGAGCCGGAGCCGTTCCTGCGCTCTCTTCGGTTGATCGCCTCGCTCGATTTTCTCTCTCCGGGATTTCTCACACAAGGCGGCCGCGTCGGCTCGCTCGGTACCGGAACGTTCGAAGGGAAATCCTATCGTACGCTCGTCGTGAGCGACGCGAACGCCATACCGCTGCGCATCTACGTCGATCCGGCGACGTCGCTCATCCGGCTCGCGCGCGAGATCGGAGGGCCAGAGACGTTCGAGTATCGTCAGTACCGGCGCATGGGGCCCGTCACCCTGCCCTTCGAAGTCCTGCACGACGGCGCGGCGTTCGAGCACTACGACGACCGCGCCGCCGTCTCGTCGGCGTTCCATCCGCCGCACGGACTCTTGCCGTCGTTTCGAGGCACGCCCGACGCGATCCCGACCGATCCGCATGCCGTGACGCCGATCGTCGATTGCACCGCGGGCGGGATTGCGGTGCGGTGTTTGGTGGACACCGGTAACTCCGGCCTTTCGATGAGCGCGGAGCTCGCGAGCCGGCTCGGCGCCCCCGTGGTCGGCACGTACGACGTGCGCGGCCTCGGCGGCTACACCACGCAAGTCGTTCGGGCCGGTCCGCTGCGCGTCGGCAACGCAACGTACCCCGAAGCCTATTATGCGGTGCTGAGCGATCTCCGCAGATACGGCTACGACGTCGTACTCGGTGCGGACGCGCTGGCCGCGACGGGCGTCGAGATCGACGCGCCCTCGCACACGATGCGGTTGGGCGCGTTCGGCACGCGCGGCCGCGTCGTCGCGCCGCTCACGTTTCAAAACTTCGTGCCGATCGTCAGCGTCGATCTCGGCGGCGTCCCTGCTTCGCTCGCCGTCGACACGGGGGACGAATCGAACGTTAATCTCGCGTACGATTTTTATTCAAAGCATTCCGGACTCTTCAGCGTGACGCAGCGACGATCGGTCAGCGGCATCGGTGGCTCGAGCATCGAGTTGATTGGAGACATTCCGTGGCTCGCGATCGGGGGCTATCGGACCGGACCGCAGCGGATCGGAACGACGCAGACGCTCCACGGAACCGCCTTCGGCCACATCGGCGCCGCGTTTCTATCGCAGTTCGTCGTGCAGATCGACTACGCAGCCGCGCTGCTCTACCTCGCGCCGCGAAGCTGACGTTTCGCGACCGTTCCAGCTCGCTACTGCGTCGAGAGGACGCCGGTCAACGCTTCCAACGCGGCATCCATCGCCGCGATGCGCGCATCCATGCCGCTCACTTCGTACCGAGCGGCGAGCTCGGAGACCGGCTCGTACGTGACGTTCACGCTGCCGTCTTCTTCCCATACAGCGATCTTGAGCGGCAGCTCGAGCGCGACGAGCGGAAACGCATCCATCAGCGGCGTACCGCCGCGCGGATTCCCGAAGACGATCAGCGTGGTCGGACGCAGCGTGAGTCCGACGCCGCGTGCGGCTGCCGATTGGTCGATCGTCGCGAAGACCGTATTCCCCGCATCGGCAATCGCGGCGCTCAAGCGCGCCACCGTTTCCGCGAACGGCCAAAGGCTTCGCTTCGTCTTGGTCACGCGCCATTTCTTAGACGCCTTTGCCTGAAGGCCATGTTCGGGCCGCCGTGAACCTGCCCGAAATGCGACTCTTCCGAGCATACGCGCTCCTGCTTGCCGCGGCCGTCGCGGCGGGATGCTCCTCGGCGAAGCCCGACGGCGCCAAGATTTACTTAACGAACTGCGCCAGCTGTCATCAAGTCGACGGCAAAGGCGTTGCCGGTTCGTTTCCGCCGCTCGCCGGCAGCGAGATCGTCAAAGGTGATCCCACCCGAGCGATTCACATCGTCAAATACGGCTTGACGGGGCCACTTCAAGTCGCGAGCAAGAGCTACGACGGGATGATGCCCGCGTGGAGCCCGCAGCTCTCCGACGACGCCATCGCCGCGGCGCTCACGTACGCCCGCGCATCGTGGGGCAACGGCGCCGCCGCGGTAACCGCCGCGCAAGTCGGTACCGTCGCGAAGTAATCGCGGAGCGGCGCCACGATGGAACGCTTTTTCGCCGACGACGGGGCCGAGCTCGCATTCGTCGAGCGCGGCTCGGGATCGCCGGCACTGCTCTTCGTGCACGGCTGGCAAGGCGATCGCTCGGTGTGGGATGGGGTCGTCGACGCGCTTGGACCACAACGGCATACGCTCGCGATCGATCTGCGCGGCTGCGGCGATTCGCGCAATGCGGCCGGACCGTATCGGCTCGAGCGCTTCACAGCCGACCTACGCGACCTAATCGCCGCCCGCGATCTCGGACCGGTCGTCGTGGTCGGGCATTCGATGGGCGGAACGATCGCGTTGCGGTTCGCAGTCGACTCGCCTGACTTCGTTCGCGCGCTCATCCTGATCGCGCCGGTCGCCGCAAGCGGCGGTGCCTACTCCGAAAAAGGCCTCGCCTATCTGCGCGGCGTCGCTCGCGACGAGAGCGCGGTGCGCGCGTGGCTCGCGCGCACCGTCGAGCAGCCGCCCGACGAAACAACGCTCGATCGATTGAGCGCGGTGGCCGCCGAAACGACGCGCGCCGCGGCGCTCGAATCGTTTGAATCGTTCGCGCACGCCGACTTCGCCGAACGTACGCGCGCGATCGCGGCCCCGGCACTCGTGATCGCGTCCGAACACGACGCCCCCGGTGCCTGCGAGCGGCGGGTCGCGTCGCTGCTGCCGAACGTGACCTTCGTCACGCTTCGCGATGCCGCACACTACGCGATCGTCGAACGGCCGAGTGAAATCGCGGCAACGATTCGATCGTTCGTATGAGCGCCGAACGCAACCGGCTCGAACTAGGGCGCGGCAAGGCGCTCTGGCATCGATGGGGACCGTACCTCAGCGAACGGCAATGGGGAACGGTACGCGAGGACTATAGCGCCGACGGTTCCGCCTGGACCTATCTCCCGCACGATCAGGCGCGCTCGCGCGCCTACCGCTGGGGCGAAGACGGAATCGCCGGCATCTGCGACCGCTTCCAGCAGCTGTGCTTTGCGGTGGCGATGTGGAACGGCAAGGATCCGATCCTCAAAGAACGATTATTCGGGCTCGCGAACGGCGAGGGCAACCACGGCGAGGACGTCAAGGAGTATTACTTCTTCCTCGATGCTCTGCCGTCACACGCATATATGAAGATGCTCTACCGCTATCCGCACGCGGAGTTTCCGTACGGGCAACTCGTCGACGAGAATCGCGCGCGCACGCGGCTCGATCCCGAGTTCGAGCTCGTCGACACGGGCATCTTCGACGACGACCGCTTCTTCGACGTCTTCGTCGAATACGCCAAGGCCGCTCCCGACGATATCCTCGCGCGCATCACCGTCGTCAATCGGGGACCCGAGCCGGCACATCTCACGCTGCTTCCAACGCTCTGGTTTCGCAATACCTGGTCGTGGAAGGCGGGCGTAGCGAAACCCGAGCTCGCGGAGGAGCCCTCCGAGCCCGGCGTACGCATCGTGCGAGCCTTGCACGAGCGGCTCGGCACGCATCACCTCTATTGCAACGATGCCGCCGGCGTGCTCTTCACCGAGAACGAAACCAACGACGAGCGCCTCTTCAACGCGCGCAACGCTTGCCCGCACGTCAAAGACGGCATCAACGACTACATCGCCGGCGGGAACCACGATGCCGTCAATCCGTCCGCGCGCGGAACCAAATGTTGCGCGCGGTACGAGCTCGACCTCGCCCCTGGCGAAGAGCGCGTGGTCCGGCTTCGGCTCTCCGATCGCAAACACGCGGCGCCGTTTGCCGACTTCGACGATATCGTCAGCCGCCGCATCGCGGAGGCGGACGAGTTCTATCGCGAGCTTAACGGTTTTCCGGTAAGCGACGACGAGCGCGCGATCCAGCGGCAGGCGCTCGCAGGACTGCTATGGAGCAAGCAGTTTTATAACTACATCGTTCACGATTGGCTGATGGGAGATCCGCAGCAGCCGCCGCCTCCGCCGCAGCGCTTGCTCGAACGCAACAGCGGCTGGGATCATTTCTACAGCGACGACGTCATCGCAATGCCCGATACTTGGGAATATCCGTGGTTTGCCGCGTGGGATTTGGCGTTTCACTGCGTCGCGCTCGCGCTGGTCGACCCGGAATATGCAAAAGTACAGCTCTCGCTGCTGACGCGCGAGTTCTACATGCATCCGAACGGGCAAATTCCCGCCTACGAGTGGGCGTTCGGCGACGTCAACCCCCCGGTGCAAGCCTGGGCGGCGTATCGCGTGTATAAGATCGAGCGCCGGCGCACCGGCCGCGGCGACCTCTTCTTCCTCGAGCGGGTCTTTCAAAAGCTGCTGCTGACGTTTACATGGTGGGTCAACCGCAAAGACGTAGCGGGCCGCAACGTCTTTCAGGGCGGCTTTCTCGGCCTCGACAACATCGGGATTTTCGATCGGGGTGCGCCGCTGCCGGGCGGCGGCCGGCTCGATCAAGCGGACGGCACGAGCTGGATGGGCGTGTTCACGCTCAACATGCTCGCGATTGCGCTGGAGCTCGCACAGCACATGCCGGTCTACGAAGACATCGCTTCAAAGTTCTTCGAGCACTTTTTGCTGATCGCCGACGCGATGAACAAGATCGGCGGCGACGAGGATCGCGGCCTCTGGGACGAAGACGACGGTTTCTACTACGACTATCTACACGCCGGCGGCAAGGTGATTCCGCTGCAGATCCGGTCGCTCGTCGGCCTCACGCCGTTGCTCGCGGTGGAAACGTTCGACGGAACGATCCGCCAGCGGCTCCCGAATCTCGCCAAACGGATCGAATGGTTCGAGCGCAACCGCCCCGATCTCATCGAGAACATCGCCGCGATGAATCTGGGCGGCGGCGGAATCCGCCGCATTCTCTCGATCGTCGATCGAGATCGTCTCGAGCGTTTGCTGAAGCGGATGCTCGACGAATCGGAGTTTCTCTCGCCGTACGGCATTCGGTCGCTCTCGCGCGACCATGCCGCGCACCCATACTCGCTCATGCTCGACGGCAGCGAGTACCGCATCGACTACGAGCCGGCCGAATCGACGAGCGGACTCTTCGGCGGAAACTCCAACTGGCGCGGACCGATTTGGTATCCGATCAACTTTCTCATCATCGAAGCGCTGCAGAAATACCATTACTTCTACGGCGACGAGTTCACGGTGGAGATGCCGACCGGCTCGGGGCGAAGGCTGACGCTCTGGGAAGTTTCAATGGAACTCTCGCACCGGCTGATTCGGATCTTTACCCGCGATGCCGACGGCCGGCGCGCGGTCTTTGGCGACAACGAGACCTTTCAGCGCAATCCGCTGTGGCGCGACTACGTCCCCTTCTATGAGTATTTCCACGGCGACAACGGCACCGGTTTGGGCGCAAGCCACCAAACCGGTTGGACGGCACTGGTTGCTAAACTCGTGCAGCAATGCGGCGAATACTGCGGTCAAGGAAAGCATCCGTTCGATTAGCGTGCAGCATACGGCAAGCCCCGCGAATGCGCGGCTCTGGGATCGCTACGGCTCGCACGTTGACAGCATCGACGGGGTTTCCGGCGTTCGCTTCGCCGTCTGGGCGCCGAACGCGCGCGCCGTGAGCGCCGTCGGCGACTTCAACGAGTGGGACGATCGCCGGGATCCGATGCGCCTGCGGCCCGAGCGCGGCGCCTGGGAATGCTTCGTTCCCGGCGCGCGCGCAGGGCAACGCTATAAGTATGCCATCGTTGGACCTTCCGGCGAGCCTCTTCCGCTCAAGGCCGACCCGTTCGCGCGCTACGCAGAGTTGCGCCCCGGAACTGCTTCGATCGTTTGGGAAAGCCAGGCGCCACCTCGCGACGACGCCGCGCTCCAGCACGACCGAATGCGTCGCAATCGCTACGATGCGCCGATGAGCATCTACGAGGTGCACTTGGGTTCCTGGCGTCGCGGCGACGGGGGGCGATTCCTGACGTATCACGAGTTGGGCGAGCAGTTGCTTCCGTACGTGCGCGACCTCGGCTTCACGCACTTGGAGATCCTGCCGATCACCGAGCATCCATACGATCCATCGTGGGGCTATCAGCCGACCGGAATGTTCGCGCCAACGAGCCGATTCGGCACGCCCGACGACTTCCGCGCCTTCGTCGACCGTGCGCACGAGCTCGATCTCGGCGTGATCTTGGATTGGGTACCCGGACATTTTCCCGCCGATTCGCACGGCCTTGCGCTGTTCGACGGAACGCATCTCTACGAGCATCCCGATCCGCGCCGCGGCACGGCGCCCGATTGGAAAACACTCGTCTACGATTATGGGCGGCCCGAGGTCGCGGACTTTTTGATCGCAAGCGCGCTCTTCTGGCTGGACGAGTTCGGCATCGACGCGTTGCGAGTGGATGCAGTGGCCTCAATGCTCTACCTCGACTACAGCCGCAAAGACGGCGAATGGGAGCCCAACGTTCACGGCGGCAACGAGCATGTCGAGGCAGTCGCGTTTTTGCGGCGGCTCAACGAGACAATCCACGCGCGCGTGCCGGGAGCGCTCACGATCGCCGAGGAGTCAACGCTCTGGCCGAAAGTCACCGGTGCCATCGCCGACGGCGGCCTCGGCTTCGACTATAAGTGGAACCTCGGCTGGATGCACGACACGCTGGAATATTTGACCAGCGAGCTAAACACGAAGCAGGATCTGGACGGCTTCGACTTTGGCCTAAGCTATGCGTTTAACGAGCGTTACGTACTGCCGCTATCACACGACGAGGTAGTGCACGGCAAGGGATCGCTACTCGCAAAGATGCCGGGCGATCGCCACCGTCAGCTCGCAGAGCTTCGGCTCCTGATCGAGCTGATGTTTACCTATCCCGGCAAGAAGCTCTTGTTTATGGGCGCCGAGCTCGCGCAACCGCGAGAGTGGAATCAAGATCGCGCGCTCGATTGGCACCTCCTCGATGACGAGGAGCATGCCGGGATTCAGCAACTCGTGCGCGACTGCAACGCGCTCTACCGCAGCTTACCAGCGCCCTATCTGCAGCAACCCGATCCAAGGGATACGAACGGCTCTTAGTCCCACGGCCTATCCAATTCGCGCGAAGGAGCGGTTCAGGCGATGATGCTATCGTTGCATCTAGTCCGAGGTCGGCTCATTGAGACTTCGTCTCCGCACGACACCACGTTCAATAGATACCGCTTGACGATTCGGGAGGATTGTACCAGTGATCCCCACTTTTGAACGAAAGGATGCATTTTAAATTGTTCGATGTCGACCAGAAGATCTTCGGCACGTAAAAATCGTAGCTCGCCGAGTCACTTGGATCGAGGGGCAGCGGCCCGAACGGTTCGGCGGCCTCGTTGTGCAACACGAGGTCTGACTTAGCGTCGTAATCTTTGCACCGCAGCCTAATTTGATCAATTGAGTTCGCCGTTCGGTTCGAAATCGTGGCCGACAGTTTTAAGCCACAACTCTGTTGTTTCGACGGGGCGCCGCGTTCATCGCAGGCGATAGCGCTCTGCGGGGCGCCGATGGCAGTGCCAGCCAGCGTGATCGTAACGCCTGGCGCCGGAGTTATATAAGGATGCGCAAAGCTTCCATCAGGTGACGTACCGGCCGGGGGGCTCGGCGGAGGTGATGGGATCGGCGATGGCGCGAGATCAGAACAGAGCGTCGCTTGCTTTTGTATCTTTCTCAAGTCTACACCGTACCCGTTTGCCGTAACCCCGTCGCGGGCATCGCAGCCAATCTCGGCGAGAAAGCTCGCGACGACGCTTCGCACGGCCCGCATCGACGAATCGTCGCTCGTCGTCGGAAGGGCATTGAGGTTCTGATCGTACGTTATCGACGAAGAGAGGAAGCTCGTAGCTAGATTCGTTTCGTTTTGCGTGTTTGTAGTGGTCTCGTTCGTGCTTTGCCGCGACGATACATATCCATTGGAGGATCCGGGTAGCCAGGGATACGGCGTAGGATACGTTATCGTATCTTGCCCGGTTGTCGTTCGGCTCGGGATAAATGGAACCGCCGATGAGACGAGCGCAAGCAGAACGCCCGTTACTGGCAATACAGTAATGTTCTTCGTATAGCCGGTTTGGTCGTAGACCCGGGTCGCCCACCTCATGAGGTATGGCGTCGGCGTTGCTTTAGGGCTTGGAGTGTTAAAGACGGAGTACTTAATATGCTGCGCGTTCTTTTCCCATGTTAGATCCCTTTGACTGATTGGGGTAAGGGGGTTAGGAGTGGACTCCGCCGCGCCCTTTCCGTCGCCTGAAGAGTTCTTTGAGCGATCTTGGGAGCAAGACGAAAATAGCAGCGCGCCCGAAAGCTCCGTCCAGCTGGCCTTTTGCCAGAACCAATTTGCCGAGCTGTTGCTGATCGATCCGATCTCGACGATCAAGGCACCGCGCATCCGGGTATTGGCGACGACGTTCGCACAGGTGTTCATGTAGTCTACAAGCGACCAGTTTGGCTCGGGCACCAACTGCAAATTGCCATCAACGTCGTAGAATGTTTGCAACTGCCGAGTCACTTCGGAAACAAAACGCCCCCGCGTCGGCGCATCGCCTCCATCAGCGAGCACGAACAAGACGGCCGAGTCCGCGGAGTAATGGCTTGGCGTGAGATCAAACGGTATGACCGGAGCCGCCGATGGTGCGCTGCTCGCCGGCGCCACCGCTGCCGGCGCGCCCGCTTTCTGAGCCCACACGGGACTTTGCAAAATGGCGATCAAGCACGCAATGACGACAAAAACTCCGCACAGCTGACGCATTGAGTCCACCTTCACTTGGAAGCCGTGTTGAATTGGGCGTTTCTAATCGTATGGGGCCGGCAGCTCGAATCCGTTCGCACAACCTCAACGAGGTACGTCTGACCAGGCTGTAATCCAAAGCCGTGCGCGGCGTAATACACTGGGCTAGGGAACGGAACCGGCGCCGTGGGCTCCGGTGTCGGCGTCGGCGGAGGCGTTGGCGACGGCGTGGGCGTTCCCCAAAGCTCGATCGACTTTGAGTGATCTCTGGGCGCCTTCACCGGTCCAACGAGCGGAAACGGGCCCGAACTCCCGCCTGCAGTGGACTCCGCCAAAAGCGCCGTGTTCCCGTAGGCGATGCCCGCGCTCGAGGCGATCTTGAGCGTTTTGGTACCAGCGGAAACGGTTGTCCCTGGTACCGGCTTAACCAACACCACCTCAGTGCCGGTCGTACAGCTGCCTGGCTGAGAATCAGACGGGCTCGAACCGCCGGACGAGCCGCAGCCCACAGCTGCGATGAGTAGAACACAGAAGACCGATCGCACAGGCACGACCCCCCACATAGGCAGTTCACTGGCCGCATGGTACTAACCATATGGCTAGTCAAGCATACCTCCGATCTGTCGACTTGGCAAGGTGCGCGAGGAGGCGTCCGCCGTAGGGACGAGGTCGGCCGCCCAAGGGCCTCTACGATTCGCGATTAGGTGGTCTAGCAGCCCTTCAGCGCCACAAGCGCCATTATCGCGTCGGGAGTTCCCCGCGGATGGCGGCCTCGGCTATGAGCGCGGCACGGCTGTTCACCCCATAAGCGCGAAACACTGCCTTGAGATGATTGCGCACGGTGTGCTGACTCAAGCCCAGCTCTTGCGCGATCTCGGCGGTCGTCATCTTTTGGCAAAGCATCTTAAAGACTTTGCTTTGCATCGGCGGCAACGTTACTCGCGGATGCGCCGGCTTTGATTCGAGCGTGCGTAGCTCCCCGACCAGCCACGAGCGCGGATACGATTCGAGCTTGTCCTCGGCCAGATGGCGCCAGCGATCCTTGCTCGTCACTTGGAACAACCCGATGGCCGTGCGAGCGGCGCGCCAGTCGTAGCCGATGCGGTCGAAGATGACCCACGCATCGCGCAGAGAATCTTCCGTTCCGGCCGCGTTGGTGCCAAACCGGACGACGCCTTCGGCATAGGCCGCGAAGGCCTCCATACGATGATCGAAGGCGAACATATGCAAGGGCGAGCGGATTTTGTCCAGGCCGCGATAGCGCGCGAGATAATAGCGGCCGCGCTCCGGATCGATCGGCGTCGTTCCCTCGGCCAGAAGCAACAAGCCGATGCGCTCCTCGCCGGCGAGCGTATTCCAATCCACGCGCTCTGCGATGGCTTCGGCTTTCGCAACCTCGTCCCGCGACCAATTCAGCTCGCCCGCGATGCGCGCGAAATACGCACGGTCGAGATGCAGGATCGCTCTGAAGGCGTCGTTGGGAATCGCGCGTTCGGCGGCACGCAGATAACGAAAGCACCCGAGCATGTCGCCGCGCAGCGCGCACGACCACCCGACGGCCTTGAGCGCCTGAAAATGCTGCGGCCGAAAGTCTTCCGGCCATTCAATGGGCTGGTCTAATTCCTCGTGCGCGAGCGTGGCCGCCTCGTCAAATGCGAGTTCGCGTCCGAGCAGCGCTAGGTTCTGCACCATGTGGTACCACTTCTCGATATACGTCTCGCGACGGTTCCCGATGAGCTTGATCGCGCGTATCAGGCTCTGGGCCGAATCGCGATACCGCTCCTCTTGCGAGAAGATCAACGAGCGCAGCATCTCGCCGGCGATCTTGGTGCCGTTGGTTGATTCGCGCACCATCTCGCCGGCGGCACGCTGGGCCTCTTCGATTTGACCTTCGAGAATCAAGCGGCGCGCGTGATGATACGCGAGCTCCGCGCGATCCTCCGGCGCCGTCAGAAGACGGCCGGCGATCGTAAAATGATGGTCGGCCCGTTCGAAGTCGCGCATATGCGCGTACCCCCAGCCGAGCATCATCGCCCACATGCCGCGCTGTTTGCCGGCTTGTGATTTCGGCGGTCGGCGAATCAGAAACGCGACCGCGCGGTTCTCGTCATGCCGCAGGAGCGCTCGCGCGCGCAGCAGATCGTCTTCGTAAGACGTCGCTGCTCCTTCGCGCACGGCTTCGTCGTAGACGTTGCCGGCGGCGAGGAACTCGGCCCTTGCAAAGTGTTGGCGCATGGCGTCGCGCCAGGGGAAGGTCGCGGCCTGTCTTTTTACCATAGCCCAAACTGATTATTATACGGAGGCGGCCCCGGCTCCGCCCCCGCCTTCGAAGGGGATCGTTAGCCGCCTCCGTTACCGTTGCCGCCGCCGGAGTTACCCCCCGGCATCGTTCCGCCGCCGTCGGATGGACTGGCGATGCCGCCGCCGTCCGCCGGACCGGCGATTGCGCCGCCCGCACTATGAATTGAGAGGCCGGAACCGCCCCCGGAGAGTCCGGTGAAGAGCCCGAGCATTAGGGCCAATCCGTGCAAGAAGAGGAACATGGAGCGCTGTCCTTTCCGCCGCTTGAGAGCGGCAAGAGCGACGTAAGCTAGCTCAAACGGCTAGACTTACGGTCGCATTATCGGACAGCGTGAACGGCGAGCGCCGACTC
>Ga0302326_10000979_pt1 | contig 75227 bp, 68 predicted proteins | sample Palsa_T0_3_FD_202264 | JGI IMG/M metagenome (GOLD analysis project Ga0302326, IMG submission 202264) | Peat permafrost microbial communities from Stordalen Mire near Abisko, Sweden - Palsa_T0_3 | ecosystem: Environmental > Terrestrial > Soil > Palsa > Peat permafrost | place: Sweden: Abisko... | reverse complement strand
CTCGTCTCGAGCGGATCGACCATCACGTTTAGCCAGAACGGCACTCCGTCGGCATACATCTCGAACGGGACGTTCGTGAGCGGTAACCTCGCGACCGGTGGCATCACGGTGTCGCTCAGCTTGGTGTTCGAGGGTGTCGCCCTCACGCTCGCCATCAACCACGCCGTCATCACCTTCGACCACACGTCGCCTGCTGTCGCGGGCAACGGCACGATCGCAGGTGTCATCGACACGAACGAGCTCATCACGGGCCTTCAGTCGGTCGCGGGCCGCATTTCGACGTCCCTCTGCGGGTCGGCGTTCACCGGCATCGCGCAGCAGATCATGCAGGCCTCCGACATCCTCGACAACGGTACGAACATGGCGGGAACGGCCTGCACCGGCATCTCGATCGGTCTCGGGTTCACGGGCGCGCTCGTGGCGAACCCCGACATGGTGTCTTCGCTCGACGCAGCCGTCCCCCCGGACCCCTGCGCGACCGACGGCGGCAACAGCAACGACACCGGCACCGGCAACGAGACCGGCAACGACGCGGCCGAGCAGTAACCGTCAGCGTTCAACCTCAACAACAGCGTTCCACGTAAGGAATGGTGCGGCTTCGGCGTGTGTTGCACGCTCGCACCTTTCGCCGCGGGTAATTGTGCGGCGTCCGAGTTGGTGCGTATGTTGTTGGTGAAGGACGTCCATGGCGAGGCTGTTTGGTCTTCTGGGGAATCGGTCGGATCTGACCGGTCGTGTGCTTGCGTTCGAGCGTGAGGCTCTCCGCGTGCGCACGGCCGGAACGAGCGTCGGCTGGGGCCTCGGCTTCTATCAGGGCGGCGAAGTGCTCATTCGTCGCCGGCCAATCGACGAGCGTGAAGAGGTCGACGTCGCCGAGCTCGGCTCGGACGTTCGCGCCGATGTTGTCGTGGGGCATGTACGCCAGGCGACGATCGGCCCGCTCCGTACGGAGAACACCCACCCCTTTCGCTATCGCCAGTGGCTCTACGCGCAGACCGGCACGGTGACCGGGTTCGAGCAGGTGCGGGACCGGCTCCTCGGCAGCGTGCCGGAGTTCTTGCGAGCCGGCATCCGCGGTGACAGTGATGCCGAGATCGTCTTCCAGCTCTTTCTGTCGTTCCTCCACGATGCGGGTAAGCTCGATGATTTGATCGTCGATACGTCCGTCGTGCGCGAGGCCATTCGCGGGAGCCTCATGCTCGTCGACTCCATCTCGGCCGAGGTCGGCAGCCCTCCTGCAGAGGTGAATGTCGTCGTGTCGAATGGCGATCTCGTGGTCGCCGCGCACCGACGCCAGAAGATGGGCGTCCGCACGTTCAACGGGCGCGATGACGCCGAGGCCATCATCGGCGACGACGCTCAGCTTCGCCGGCGCACGCCCGAGCTCGGGCAAGTGCAGTTTGCCATCGTCGCGAGCGACTTCGACGGTGACGTTCTCCCACCGCGCTGGAACGCCGTGAAGGATCGTGCGATGGTGTCGCTCACCCGTGGCGAGTCGCCGAAGATCGAGGATCTCTAGGTCCTCAGCTGCTGTCCTGCTGCTCACCGCGTGCTCGTGCGGCGGTGGCGCGCTCGAGACGGCGCTCGACGTCAAGGATGTGACGCGCAAGCCCGACGGCGTCTTGCTCGAGCCTGCCCCGGCAGTCCCGAACCCGGAGGAGCGCGGCAAGGCGCAAGAGGGTGTGGTCGCGCTACGCCAGCCCATCAGCGACGAGCAAATCGGCGAGCTCGCGCGCGACTACGTGCGCGCCTACGTCAATGGTCAGGTCTCTCCGCTCCTCACGGACGACGCCGTGATGTTCGGCGACAACGGTCGCTCGTCTCCGCGGGCGGCGCTCGTCAACTGGGTCCTCGAGCGCTTCCGGCAGCACGTCCAGGACTATCAGACGCTCCACAAGGACATCGTGCGGCAGGAGAAGCTCGAGCGCTGGGGCCACGACGATCTCGGGCCGCACAGTGATCCGCCGCGGCCTTCGGAGATGCACACAGGAGACGTGTTCGCGCGCGTACCGCTCGATCCCGCCATGTCAGCTACGGGGGATCCGCTCTTTCACAACACGCTCGTGCTGCTCGTCCGTCGCGCTCCCGATCGCAAGCTCAAGATCGCCGGCCTCTCCGAGACGGACGCGCCCTAAGCGACTCTCCAATCAATCGGCTGGGCGATAGGCGTCGAGGTCGATGCCGTATTTCTTGAGCCAGCGGTGCACCTGCATGCGCTCCTTGCCGAGCTCGCGGCCGACGGCAGCGACGTTGCCCCCGTGACGCTGAAGGAGCGCGCGGAGCTCGGCTTCGGTGGGCGAGGCGCGAGGCCTCTGCATCGGCGGCGGAGGAGCGGAGCCATCGACGCGCGAGGGAGCTTCTGCGTGATGCTTGTCGCCGTAGCTCGCCATGTGCTCGGCGATGTCCTCGGGCAGGTGCTTCGTGTCGAGAGGGGCGCCGCCCGTCAGCGCGAGGCCGCGTTTGATGCAGCTCTCGAGCTCGCGGACGTTGTACGGCCAGTCGTAGTGGACGAGCGCGAGGAGAAACGAGAACGTGAGGCCGACGTCGGGGCGCCCGTAGCGCGCGGCGAAGGCCTTCGCGAGCAGGTAGACGTCTTCCTTGCGTTGCCGGAGCGGTGGGAGCGACACGGCGTGCTCGTTGAGGCGCGCGAAGAGATCCCCACGGAACTTTCCGTCGCGCACGAGCTCGCGCAAGTTGTGGTGCGTCGCGCACGTGACGCGCACGTCGACGTGCTCGGCCGTCGTCGCCCCGAGCGGAAAGACCTCCTTCGACTGGAGGACGCGTAGGAGCTTGGCCTGGGCGTCGAGGGGCATGTCACCGATTTCGTCGAGGAAGAGCGTGCCCGCGTCAGCCAGCTTGATGAGGCCGGGCTTGTCGCGGTCGGCCCCCGAGAAGGCGCCGCGCCGGTAACCGAAGAGCTCGCTCTCGAGGAGGTTCTGCGGAATGGCGGCGCAGTTGATCGCCTGGAGCGATCCCTTGCGATGGGAGAGGTGATGAATCGCGCGGGCGACGACCTCTTTGCCGGTGCCCGTCTCGCCGAGCACCATGCACGAGAGCTCCGTAGGGGCGATGCGCTCGATGTCGTGGGCGATGGCGTCCATTTGCGCGCCGCCGACGAGGTCCGGGATGGGTGTCGCCTTGCGCGCCCCGCTGCGCAATCCGTCGAGGCGAAAAGGGACGTAGGTCGAGGCGCCTTCCTCGATGAACTTGAAGATGGCGTCGCCGATGCGCACCTCGTCCAGGTCCTCGAGCTGGTGCTCGCGAACGTAATGCCCGTTCACGATCGTCCCGTTGCGGCTGGAGAGGTCGAAGAGCGTGGGCGGCGTCACCTGGATGCGCACGTGGTTGCGGCTCACCGCTTGGTCCGGAATGCAGATGGAGCATCCCGCGTCGCGCCCGACGATGACCTCGCTCGTGAAGAACGGGTACGCAGCCGCGAGCTCCTCGAAGCACGGCGCGTAGAGAAGCACGAGGCCAGGCCGAGACTCCTCCTCTGCGGTGAGCGCCGACTTCGGCGCCTCACCTTCGTAGGTCGACGAAACGCCCGTGCGGAACCGGCTCACGATGTCCGATGGTAGCTCGCGTAGCGCGCGGGATCGACTCCGACGCGCCGGCACACCTCATCGAGCGCGGCGTCTGCCTTGGCGGTGAGCGCGTCGAGCGTGCCGTCGTTGTGAATCACGATGTCGGCTACGCGGAGCTTGTCCTCTTGGGGCTTTTGGGCCGTGATGCGCGCGAGGGCGGCTGCCTCTTCCATGGCGTCGCGGGCTCGCACCCGTGCGATCTGAGCTTCGAGCGACGCCGCGACGACGACGAGCGGGCGAAACGCGTCCGCGAGGCCGTTCTCGACGAGGAGAGCCGCCTCGTAGCACGCGAGCGGTTCGCCTCGCGCCGCGATGTCGGCCGTCTTCTGCGCGCTGAGCGCCGCGATGCGCGGGTGCATGATGGCGTTGAGCTGCGCGAGCTTGAGGCTCGCTTGCGAGCCGACACCCCGAAGGGGCTCAGACAGCGGCGCGTCGCCGAAGACGTCTCTGCCGAGCTTCTTCCGATCGAGCGTGCCGTCGGCCGCCAGCACGTCACGACCAAACACCTCGACAATCAGCGTGAGCGCCTCGCTCCCGGGAACGACCACATCGCGCGAGAGCCCGTCAGCGTCGACGATGGGCACCCCACGCGCGGCGAACCGCAGAGCGACCGTGCTCTTCCCCGACGCGATGCCACCAGTCAGACCAAAGACGTGCATGGGCTCGATCCGCAAGGCTACTCGTTTCTGCTCGAGCAGGCGTAGAGTGGTCGCGTGCGGTCGCGGCGTGTCTCGCGGAGGAAGGTGCTCGCCTCGGTCGGGGCGGGCCTATTGGCAGCGTCGACGACGATCGCGTTCGTGCGAACCCGCGGCTACGACGTGCCGCCCGAGAAGGCCGCGCGCCTCCGGAACCTCTCCCCTTGGCAGTACGTCGTCCTTTCGGCCGTGGCGCGACGCATCGCCGCGCCCGACGTCGATGACGGCAGCGTCCCTACGGCCGACGACGTCGACGTCGCAGGCTTTCTCGATGGGTACCTCGGGAACCTTCCACCGGACGTCCGCCGAGACTTCTTGCGGCTGCTCGCGTTCGTCGAGCACCTCGCGCCCCTCGGGTGCAAGCTCGCCTCACGCTTCACGCGGCTCGGCCCTGCCGATCAGGACCGCGTGCTCGCGGCGCTCGAGTCGAGCCGCGAAGGCCTCTTGCGCGGCGGCTTCGATGGCCTGAAGGCGATGGTCTTCATGGGTTACTACCGTGACGCGCGCACGTGGAAGATCCCCGGCTACGCGGGCCCCTTCGTTTCAGCGAAGGCGACGTAATGGTGATCCGCGGTCGCGATCTGGACGGGGACATCACGCTCGACGCCGACGCCGTCGTGATTGGCACGGGCGCCGGCGGCGGCATGGCCCTTCGCGAGCTCGCACGCGCGGGCCTCAAGGTGATCGCGCTCGAAGAGGGCGGCTACCACCCCCCGAGCGACTTCACGCAGCGCGAGGACGAGATGCTCCCGCTCCTCTTCCAAGACGCAGGCGGGCGCATGACGCGCGATCTCGCCATCCGCGTCCTCCAGGGCCGCGGCGTCGGCGGCAGCACCATCCACAACACGAACCTCTGCAAGCGGACGCCCGACGACATCCTCGATCTCTGGCGCGATCGTTACGCCGTCTCCGGTTGCGGACCGAGGGAGATGCGCGCCGCCTTCGAGCACGTCGAGCGTGATCTGTCGGTCACGGAGATCCCCGCGGGTCTGCGCAACCCGAACAACGAGGTGCTTCGCGTCGGTGCCCACGAGCTCGGCTGGAAGGCGGGGCCGCTCAAGCACAACCGCGTCGGCTGCCAGCTGAGCGGCTTCTGCGAGCTTGGCTGCGCCTACGACGCCAAGCAAAACGTCGCGAAGGTGCTCGTGCCGCAGGCCGAGGCAGCCGGAGCGACCGTCTATGCCGACGTCGAGGCGCTGCGTGTGGTGCACGAAAAGGGGCGTGTGGCTGGCGTCGTCGCCGCTGCTCATGATCGTCTCGGGGGTCCGCGCGCGTGGGTGCACGTGCGCGCCCGCACCGTCGTCCTCGCGGCGAGCGCGGTTGGATCTGCGGCGCTCGCCCTGAAGAGCAACGTGCCCGATCCGTTCAATCAGATCGGGCGCTCCCTCCGCATTCACCCGGGCGCCGTCGCCGCCGGGCGATTCGACCGCCTGATGAATTCGCAATATGGCATTCCCCAATCGTACGAGTGCACGGAGCTCCTCTCGTTCGAGGAAGGAAGCGACGCGCGCGTGTGGATCGTGCCCGCATTCGCACACCCGATCGGCACCGCCTCTCTCTTGCCCGGCTTCGGCAAAGAGCACATGCGCGCCATGCGCACGTATGGCAACCTCGCCGTGCTCACCGCGATGGTGCACGACGAGACGGAGGGTCGCGTGACGGTGTCGAGCGACGCCGCGGGTCGCCCCACGATTGACTACATCATGAACGACGCCGACCGCCGGCAGCTCGCCAAAGGCCTCATTGCGTGCGCGAGGCTGCTCTTCGCGGGAGGCGCGGTCGAGGTCGTCATCCCGGGCATCCCACCTGTGCGCCTCACCAGCCCGAGTGAACTGGACGGCCTACGGACGGACTTCGTGCGGCCCCATGGCGTCCCCATCACCGCCGTGCATCCGATGGGGACGATGCGCATGGGAGACGATCCCCGGCGCGCCGTCGTCGATTCCCGCGGCGAGCACCACTTCCTCAAGGGTCTCTTCGTGGCCGACGGATCGCTCTTCCCAACGAGCCTCGGGGGCCCGCCGCAGATCAGCATCTATGCGTTCGCTCTCCATCTGGCGAAGCACGTCATCGAGCGCGCCCGCACAGTGTGAATCCCTCGTGATCTGGCAGACCAAGTCTCCGTAAGGATTGATCCGACCACGGGCGAATACACGGTGGGCTCGTGTCGGTCCGCGGGAACCTCAACCCCAACAAGGGAGGCAACGCTAACCACAAGCATCGTCCAAGCAACGCTTACGCGGCTGCCCCGCGGTGACTATGGGAGTGATGCATCATGAGGCGACTGGCGTTCGCAGCAGCGTTGACGTGTGGCTGCGCGAGCGCGGCTCTGCCGGACGGCTCCCTGCTTCGTGCGCCTCTGCCGCAAGGTCACGAAGAGGACTGGCCCATGTTCCGCGACGACGTCGAACGGTCAGGCTTCGCGGAAGGCACCACCATCGGCGAGCACGTGTCGGTCCTGTGGTATCGGCCCGGTCTCAACACGACGGCGTACGGAGCCGTCAAAGGCTCGCCATCCGTGGTGGGCGACTTGCTCTACTGCGGGACGGACACCGGTCGCTTCCTCGCCGCTCGCGTCGACGACGGAGAGGTCGTCTGGCAAGTGCAGCTCATGGGCACGACGCACGGCATCCACGGGTCGCCCGCCATCGTGGGTGACTTCGTTTACATCGGCGCCTATGACGGTACGGTCTACGCGTTCGAGCGAAGGAGCGGTCTGCTCGCGTGGCGATACAAGCTCGGTTATCAAGTGGGCTCGTCGCCCGCCGTCGTGCCGCAGTGGGGTGTCGTCTTCAGCGCCCACGAGGAGTCGCCGAACGGTGGAGGCTTCGTCGTTGCGCTCGACGCGCGCACCGGGGCCGAGATTTGGCGCACACACACGGAAGCGCACCCTCACTCGAGCGTCGCGGTGGACGTCGAGCGGCGAAGGCTCTTCGTGGGAGACAACCTCGGCTATCTCTACGCGCTCGACGCGCGCACGGGCGCGACCGAGTGGCGGCGGAAGCTCACCGAAGATGGCAAGACCGACATCAAGACGACCCCGTCGGTGCTGTTGGATCGAGGCCTCGTCGTGTTCGGCGCTTGGTCAGGAAAGGTCTACGCGCTCGACGAGGCCACCGGCGACACGGTGTGGGCGCACGAGACGGGCGGCCGCATCATGGCATCCACCGCCTACTTGCCGAGCCGCGGCATCGTCTACGCCGCCACGCCCCGAGGGAAGCTCGTCGCCATCGACGCGCTCGACGGACACGAGGTCTGGAGCTTCGACGCGGGCGTGCGTCTCCACAGCTCGCCAGCCGTGAGCGGCGACGGACGCGCCGTGGTCTTCGGAGGCGAGGACGGCAACATCTTCGCCGTTCGCGCCGACAACGGGCGCGAGATGTGGAAGTTCCATCTCGGCAGCGCGGTGAGTGGTTCCCCAACGCTCGCCGGCAGCCGAGTCTACGTAACCGCGTACAAGGGCGGCCTGTGGGCGCTCGCCACGTCCGACTCCCCTGTCATCGAGAGTCTTCCTTCGGTCGCCGCCAGACACTGATCTCGGGATCGACTACGCACCAGGTCGGGGGTCGCGCTCGCTCTTCTCAGCGGTGATCGCCGACTCGGTCCGCTTGCGAGCATGCGCATCGAACGCGCTCGCGATGCCGCGAACCGCGAACGGCGCAAGGCCAGCGAGCACGAGCCCAATCGCCCAGAGCGGCACCGTCATGGGTCAGCGCGCCGAGCTGGGCGGCACGACGAACGGCACGACGTGCTCCTTCGCCTCGAACGTCGACCGATACGACGACGCCGCGGCTTGCGTCGGGAACGGACCGACGCGCACGCGATACCACGTGCCGCGACCCTGCACCTTCGCCTCGAGCACGTAAGCCTTGTGACCCCGCACCCGAAGCTGCTGAGCAAACCCGTCGGCCTCCTCGCGCGTCTTGAAGGAGCTCACCTGGAGCTGGTAGTTGCCGTCGTGCCCGGGCGAGGCCGCTGCCGTGCCTTCCGTCGCGTTCGTTTGCGCGTCGCTCGCGGCCTTCATGAGCGCATCGCGTGGATGCGTGACGACCGGCGATGCCTCGAGGACGTTCTGCGCCGGAAGAGGCAGCACCGGGATCACGTCGGTGGGCGGAGGCGGCAGCGTCGGCTCTGGCTTCGTGCTCGGTCCGACGTTGATGGCGGCGAGCGCGGTGGTCGGCTTCGTTCCGTCGCTGAGCATGCCAGGGAACGTCACGTCCTGTTGAATGAGGTCCTGCGTCTTCGCGGCGGCAGGCTTGCCGTGCTGCGTCACGAGGTCCCCGAGCGGGTCGACGCGTGCCGTGGCATCTCCCGACCGTTTGCCGCCGAGAGCGATGACGGAAAGAATGATGCACGCTCCGCCAAGCACGAGGAGAGACACGGACACGGCCCGCGGCATGCGCGACACGTCATCCTTCTCTTGAATGCGCTCGAGATTCCTGATCGACGCTTGATCCATGTGAACGAGCCTCAGGTCTCTTCTGCCTCATCGGGGTCCGAAGCGGCAACTTCTGGGCGGGTCATCCGGTCGGGAGCCGAGATGCCGCAGAGCGCCAGGGCCGAGGCATAGACGACCCGAAGCGCCGAGACCCACGCGAGGCGCGCGCGCGTCTTCTCCATGTCCCAGCTCGCCTGCCAACCGTCCTTCGCACGGACGACGGCCGGCGGAACGATGGGATCGTGCTCGTTCTTGAGCCGCGTGAAGTAGCTCTGAAAGTCGCGGGCCAGCTCCTCAACGAAGAAGAGCACCCGGTGGGGCTCGCGGGAGGCGGCAGCGGCTGCGACGACTTGCGGATAGTCCGCCAGCTTGCGGGCGAGGCCGAGCTCGTCCGGGTGCACGAGCTTGGCCCACTCGCCGAGCGCCAGCCGATGGGGTAGCGCGATGCCGACCTCGACCGCCTTTCGCTGGATGGAGCACAGGCGTGCGTGACCGTACTGGACGTAGAAGACGGGATTGTCGAGGCTGCTCTTTTTGGCGAGCTCGACGTCGAAGTCGACGTTCGTGTTGGCGCTCCGTGAGAGGTAATAGAAGCGGAGGGCGTCCGCACCCGCGCCCTTCCGCCCTGCTGCGGCGTCGATCTCTTCGAGGAGCTCGTCGATGGTGACGATGTTCCCTGCCCGCTTGCTCGACTTGACGATCTCGCCGTTGCGATAGATGAAGACGAGCTGAAAAAGGAGCGCCTCGAAGCGGTCACTCGGGAGACCGAGCGCCTCGAGCGAGTTCTTGATGCGCGCGACGTAGCCGTGGTGGTCCGCGCCGAGGACGTTGATGAGCCTGTCGTAGCCGCGGGCGATCTTGTCGGCGTGGTAGGCGATGTCGCTCGCGAAGTACGTGAACGTGCCGTCGGACTTCTTGACGACGCGGTCCTTGTCGTCGGCGTCACCGTCGGCTTGTTTCTTCGCCACGAAGAACGTCGCGCCGTCCTTCTCGACGAGAAACCCACCCGTTCGAAGCTGGTCGAGGGCGATACCGACAGCGCCCCATTCGTGGAGCGATGACTCGCTGAACCAGACGTCGAACGCGACCCCGAGGTTCGCGAGGGTTCGCTTGTTTTCGCGCAGCATCAACGTGACGCAGACCTTGGCGAGAGGGTCGTCGTTCTCGTCGGCGAGCGCTCCGAGAGCCCGTGCCTGGGTGGCCACGTCACGCACGTACTCACCCTGGTAGCCGCCTTCGGGAACGGGCTTGTTCGCCGCGACAGCGCGCACGCTTTGGGCGAAGAGGCGCACCTGGTTACCGAAGTCGTTGATGTAGTACTCACGCACCACGCGGTGGCCCGTCGCTTCGAGGAGCCGCGCGACGGCATCGCCGTAGATGGCGCCGCGACCATGTGAGACGAGCAGCGGACCTGTCGGGTTGGCGCTGACAAACTCGACGTCGATGCGCTCACCCGTCGCGGCGGGCGCATGACCGTAACCCGCGCCCGCCCGAAGCACCTCCACGAGCTCGGCGTGGAGCACCGCTGGCCGGATCCGGAGGTTGACGAACCCTGGCCCCGCGACCTCCGCGCTCGAGAACACGTCACTGCTAGCGAGCGCCTCTACGAGCGCATTGGCGATGTTACGTGGCGGCATACCCGCCGTCTTCGTGAGCACCATGGCCGCGTTCGTCGCGTAGTCCCCGTGCTCGGGTCGCTTGGGCCGCTCGAGAGTGAAGACTGTCGTCGCCGCAGCCTCGGGTGTAAGCGCGCCAAGCTTGCCCGCTTGAGCAAGGTCAACGAGCTTGCTCACGAGCCCAGCCGTCAACCGATCGACCAGACTCATGCGCGCACCTCGTTACCCATGGGTTCCCGAACGTGGCGCGCCTTCCATTCGGTCTCTTCGACCTCGCGGCGAGGGTCGCTCCCGGCGACGATGCCGCCACCCGCGAAGTACTCGAGCACGCCCTCTCGGCGCGACACCACGGCGGTGCGAATGGCGACGGCGAGGACGAGCCCGCCGTCGCGCCCGACATACCCAAGGCCACCCGTGTAGAGCCCGCGGCGGTGATCCTCGAGCTCCGCAATGATTTCCATGGCTCTGACCTTGGGAGCTCCGGTGACGCTTCCACACGGGAGCATGGCCGAGACCACGCGTGAGAGATCACACGTAACCTCGCGTCGAGCAACGACTTCATGTGCTCTCGAGAGGACCGTCCGCGAGGCCACCGTGCAGGCCTCGGTCGAGGGTCGAATTGATCCGACGCGCGCCACGCGCCCGAGGTCGTTGCGATGGAGGTCGACGGCCATCACGAGCTCGGCGCGCTCCTTGTCGCTGCTCTCGAGCTCGCGGCGTTGCCCCGCGTCGGTGACCGCACAGACACCCCGAGGGCGTGTCCCCTTGATGGGGGCTGTCCGGAGAATCGGCCCACGGGCTTCGATGGCGAGCTCGGGGCTCGTGCCTACGACGGCGATGTCGGTGCCCATGTCGAAATAGACGGCGTATGGGCCCGGGACTCGACCATGGAGGTCGGCGAAGATGTCGAGCGGGTTGCCAGTCGCCCTGAAACGCAAACGCCGGGCGAGGTTGACCTGGTACACGTCGCCGCGCGCGATGTACTCGAGGGCGGCGGCGACACGCGCTTCGTGCTCACGATGCGAGCCTTCGTCGAGCAACGAGAGGTTGGCCGCACGAGGCTCGCTCGGCGTGCGGCTCGCGGCGCGATAGAGGCGATCGGCCGCGGGGCCATCGTCGGCTTCGATGGCGACTTCGCCGGTCCAATGGTCCACGCGAATGACAGCGTCGTAGCGATTCCAGCGCGGCTCGCAAATCGACGGGCGGGGACGCGTGTCGTTCTGCGCCCGCTCGATGGCGCGCATGGCCTCGTACGGCACGAACCCCACCCATCGTGGCGCGGCCGGATGCCCAGCGTAGCCCGCGTCGTTGGGGCCTGCTTCAGGAACGATGTCTTCGCTGGTCTCGCTTGGATCGCACGCAACGAAGCTGAAGCGCGCATCGGCGACGTGCAGCGCCGACTCCGGTGAGCTGGCGAGGACGGCGAGCCCGGGTCGATCACCGAGGCTCCGCGCGAGCGCGAGCGGATCGGGCGGGAGCTTGACGCGACGTCGCACCGCCTGCGATTTAGCACGTTCGGCTCGAAACGTGGACGACGCGCCAGTCCTGGCGTAGACCTCCCACGTGGCTGACCTGCGGTATTTCTGTGTGGTTGCACTCGCGTGCAGCTCGCCCGCCGCGACCATCACCGTCACGACGGGTGGCGAGAGTGGCGCGCTCACCGACGCCCCCGCCGTAACGTCCGTCATGTTCACGGCAGTCGACGAAACGGGCGCGAGCGTTACGCTAGCGCAAAGCACCCTTCCGATGACGACGGACATCAATCTCGGTGACCCGTCCCAAGAGGAAGTGGTGTCGATTCAGCTCACGGGGACGAGCGCGACCGGGCCGGTGGTATTCGGCGCGACGCCGTTCGCCGAGCTCGGGGCGCTTAGCGGAACGAGCATTCCCCTGTTCGTGCAGCGCAAAGGGGAGCTCGCACGCATGCCCGGGGCCTTCCCCGACGCGCGCGCGACGCCCCTCCTCGCGACGACCAACCGCGCCATCTACGTCGTCGGCGGGACGATCTCTGGGTCGCAGACCACCCCGCCCATCGGCGCGTACGACCTCCTCTTGCTCGACCAGATACCCGACACATGGGCACCGCCGCAGAGCGCGACATCGTTCGCGCTCGTCGAGCTGACCGAGGAGGACGCCGATGGCGACCTCGCCCTCGGTGTCTTCATCGACGCCCAGAGTGCGTCCGTGATTGGCCTCGCGACGCAGATCCTCGAGTGCAGCGACGACCCGACCGTCAGTCCCACGGCGTGCACCAAGACAGGCACCGTCACGTGGTCGACTGTCGCGGGCGGAGCCACCGTCATGGGTCCCGACGGCACCGCGTACGTGGTCGGCGCGAGCAAGACCGACACGCCCTCCGGCAGCATCGTGATGCTGCCGCCGACCATCTTCTCCACTGGCTCCCTTGCGACGGCGACGTTTTCGCCGAGGCAAGGTGCGGCTGTTGCGTGGGCACCAAGCGGCGGCGTGTTCATCTACGGTGGCAGCAGCAATCCGGAGACAAGCGGCGTCGAGATCATCTCAGCAACGCTCACGCCCATCTTCAATGGCTACCAACCAGACGGAGCGATGGGTCTCGCAGCGGTCGCGTTCGACGCGAACGACATGCTGATCGCCGGTGATGCGGCTCAACCGCGCATCATCAACCTTCTCTGTGACGCCAACTGCATGCCCGCCCCATGGGGCAGTGCCCTCCCGTACGCCCTGTCGTCGCCGTCGCTCTTCGCAATCGGAACCGCCACGTTCGTCATCGTGGGAGACGACTCGACGGGCATGACGCACATGTTCGAGCTCACGGCGTCAGCGACGACGGAGATACCGCTGAAGATCCAGCGTCAGGGTGCGCGCGCCACGCAGACCCTCACGGGCGCCATCGTCATCGTGGGCGGCGGGTGCGCGACCTGCGCGACGCCCGAGAGCTTCGTGCCCTGAAGAGGCACGCTAGAGCTACGGCCAGAAGGAAGCGACGCATCCTGTCAGGGTGCGGTATCCTCCAACGGCGATGAAGCGCCTCGTGATTGCAGCGTCGGCTTTGTCGGTCGTCGCCAGCGTCGTGGGTTGCAAGACCATTGCCGACACGTTCGCAGGGGCCCCCATCGATGCGGGACCTGCACAGGTCGCTCCACAAGATTCGAGCGCAGCGAAAGCGCCGCCGCCACTCAAGACGGTGCACGCGTCGGTGCCCGCGCTGCCCGACCTTCCGTCGCTACAGAACCACGAGGCAGCCCAACCCGTGCCCGTCGAAGTGCGGCTCGGCGCCGTCGCGGGGGATTGCAAGGGCGTGTGGAACGGCACGGACGTCGTCGCGCGCTCGTGCGCGAAGGCGGCCCTCTTCGGGTCGAACCACGAGGGGGCGACGCCGCTCATTTCGCACACCACGCTGCGCGGCGGACCCAAGGTCCCTCCCATCTTGCCGGCCGTCATCGATCATCGACTCGACGGCACCGAAGGCCCAGTTCGCAACCAGAGCACCGTGCCGGCTTGCACGGCCTTCGCGGAGGCAGCGGCGATCGATCACGCCATCGCGCGGTGGTCGACCAAGCCATCGCACGTGTCGGTGATGGAGATCTGGTCGCGCTACCACACGTCCATCGAGCAGAACGCCATCAACTCCAACGTCGCCCAGGCGTTCGGCGCCGAGGAAGACTGGCCGTTCGTCATCGGGGAAGCCACGAGCTGGCTCCCGTGCGACCAGGTCAGCAACGCGAAGAAGTACGGATGTGGCCAGCCCATCGACGTGGGGCACGCGAAGAAGGCCGACAGCCACGTCATCGCGCACTTCACGCGTGTCATCTTCCTGAAGGAGCCCGACGCGAACGCGCTTCGGACGATCATCGCCGCGGGGCAGGACGTCATCGTGACGATGACGATCCCCGACAGCTTCGTCGCGAAGGGCAAGCCGAACGGGCGCTACATCCCACACTACGAGACGGTGCAGAACCAAGACGTCGGCCACGCGATGGTGCTCGCTGGCTACGCGACATTGCCGCACGGCACCTACTTCCTCATCCACAACAGCTGGGGCACGGGCTGGGGAGACGCCGGGTACGCGTGGATTCACGAGGCCACGATCGCCAAGTGGACGCGCGAGTATCTCGTTCTCGACGCGACGCCCGAGGTGCGCGACGCCCAGCAGCGTCCAACGCGTGCGCGCGGTGAGACAACGTGCAGCGCGAACCTCGTGCCCGACTCGATTCGTGGATCGTGTGCAGCGCGTTGCCCCGACGGCAGCCCTCACCATGACGGCGTGTGCCCCGCGGCGAAGAGCCCGTGCCCGCCTGGCTACGTCAACCTCACGGGCACGTGCGTCATCGCCGCGCCGGCGACCACGGGGACGGATCCGAAGTCCGGGATCGCGTGGACGTGCGGAGCGGGTGGGTGCACGTACGATTTGCCGCGCGGTGTCGACCCCGCATGCACGGGCAACGTCTGCAAGGCCTCGTGCCCTTCGCCCGATTACCGCATCGCGAAAGAGGGCGATCACCTCACTTGCGTGGAGTGAGCGCTTGGGACGATCACCGCATCCGAGCACGGTGAGACCACGGTCGCACCTGGCCACACGACGCACCGCGCGAGGGTTCCAGTGCCAGTGACACGTGCGCCGTCGCCGACGATGGATCGGTCGAGGACGACACCCACATCGACTTGGGCGGACGGCGCGACGAACGAAGGCCCCGCGCCTTCGGAGCGACGGAAGGAAGCCCCACGCCTCGTCAGCCACTCCTGGTTGGCGCGGAGGTAGCCAGCGACCGACCCGACGTCGACGAAGCCTCGAGCCACGACAACCTGAAACGCGCCATGCTGGGTGCGCAAGCGTGGAATGTAGACGTCGCCGATGATGCAACCCTTGCCCGGTAGAGACGCACGCACGCGCGGTGAGATCACGTGGACGCCAGTGAACTCGCCGCCGCTCACCTCGCCGTCCGCGAACGTCTCGGTCCGCAATCGCACGACGCGTCCTCGGACATCGGTGCCGACGTTGCCCGTTCGCGCGGGGCCGGAGACGATCACGAGCGTGGCATCGTCGTCACTCTGCTCGTGAGCACGGATGACGTCGCGTAGGTCGACGTCGACGAGCACGTCGCCGTTGTGCACGAGAACGGCCCCTTCGCCGAGCATGCCTGCCGCATGGGCGATCCCGCCGGCCGTGCCGAGAAGCTCGGTCTCGGTCGATACGAGGACGCTTGTGCCCGTGGCCCACCGTGTGACGGCCTCCGCGTGGTGGTACGCGTTCGTGACGATGGGCGTGCACCCTGCCCCGCGGAGGCGCTCGGCCACGTGTGCGATCATCGGCGCATCGCCGACGGGCACGAGGGGCTTCGGTACCCGATCCGTCAGGGGCTTGAGCCGCGTGCCGAGCCCCGCGGCGAGAATCATGGCTGGCGTCACGACGTGGATGGTAATCGTCCGCCAGTTTCTTGCCCAACCGTCGACCCGCGTAGTACCGGAATGCCCATGGGCCGTTCTGTGCTCGTCGCGCTGTTTGGCTTGGCTGCGGCCATTGCTTTCGCATTGGCTTGCGGGCAGGCCGCCAATGGCGTCGATGCGTGCACGAGCGTCGAGCATGCCCGGTGCAACTGGATCGTCCAATGCTTCGCTGACTCTGGCCTGCCGAACTACGGCTTACCGACGCCCATCAGCAACTCGGACAGCCCCGTCGACGAATGCTACCGCTTTTACGACGATGCCTGCCTTCACGGGCTCGTCACGACCGTCACGCCCACGAGCGCGCAGGTGACCACGTGCGTCACGGCCATCAACAGCGCGACCGACTGCAACATCGTGTTCAATCCGGGTGAGGCCGACGCGTGCGCGTTCTTGACGGCCGACGCCGGGTCGGACGCCGACTCGGACTGACCTTCACCTTACCGATTCAGGCTCGGTCTCGTCGGCATCGAGCGCGGCGAGCGGGACGGGCACGCGCGTCGCGAAGACGCGCTCGCCGAGCTCGATGCGCCAGAACGACGGGCCGTCACCGCTGCGGCAGCCGAGCGTGAGCGACGGGGCCGCGAGAAGGCGGAAGGCCACACCTGCCGGTTGCCGCTCCTCGCTGATGTGCCGGTGCCCGTGCATGACGAGCGTCGCGCCGATGGCGTCGAAGGTCTCCGCGGCAGCCTGCGCGTCGTCGAGGCGCATCCCTATTTCCGTCGGTGCACGCTTCCCCACCCCGTGAGGCAACGGCACCACGTGGTGGTGAAGCATCACGATGCGATGGCGCGCGGCCTTCCACTCGTCACGCTCTCCCACCGCACGCGCGAAAGCGATCTGCTCGGGCCCGACGGCGCCGTTGTGCCTGTAGAAGCGGCGCTGCGGACGCGCACACGTGTCGATGCCCAAGATGATGATGTCCGTCCCTTGGACGACCTTCACCCACGCGCCGCTCGGCTGGAGTGGGAGGTCGAGCGCCTTCGCGAACGATTCCCAGGCGGCCGTCTTCGACGCCCGCGTGGGCTTCGGCCGCGTGCTCCCCGAGATCGGAAACAAGTAGCGGTCGTGGTTGCCTGGAATCGCGAAGAGCGTCCCGCGCGCGGCCCAGCTCCCGAACGCCGCGAGGACGACGTCGTAGCCGTCACCGTCGTCCGTGATGTCCCCCGTGATGGCAATGCCGTCGACGTTGGCTTGCTCGACGGAGCGGACGGCGCGAAGGAGGCGCACGTTGGCATTGCGCGGCGTGGTGTCACCGAGGAGCGCCAGCGCACCATCACTCAAACGCGACGACGCGAGCGTCTTGCTCCGACGAGCTTCGAGGCGGCACGCCTTCCCCGCGGCGCGCTCGACCGGGTCGCCGAGATCGGGGAAGTCCCCGCGCGCGGGCGTGGGATGGGAGTAGCCATCCGGATCGACGATGAGCAGCTTTGGGCCCTTCGCCTTCCTGAGGACGCGCCAACCGGCCTCGCCCCACACCTCCGTCCACCCGAGCACGCTGACGGGATGGGCGCTGCGGCGGACGATGCGCGTGCGGTCGTGCATCGTGTCGCCGAACGTCGACACGTGAAGATCCGACACGTGAGCGAGAACGAACGGCAAAGGGAAACGCCGGCTACATGCCTGCCATGATCTTGTAGCTGTCCCCGTCGGTCACGAGGTCGAGCTGATTGTCGGCCACGGTGTGATGCCACTGATCGCCGTGCGCCGAGGGCACGCGGTAGCTCGCGGTGAACTTGTAGTTCACGTAGATGTGGCTGTTCTCCGCGACCACGACCTCGTGGTACTTGATCTCGTATCGGATCGCGCTCGTCTTCATGAACCGGTCGGCGAGAAACGCCTTGAGGCGGTCGTAGTCGGTGTCGTCGTCGCCGTTGGGCGTGCCGGCGTCGTCGTGGTAGCGCGGGCTCGCGATCGCGAGGAGCTTGCCCACGTCCTTCTCTTCCATCGCGTGGCGGTAGACCTCGCAGAACTGAATGATGCGGCGGTTGTCGGACGTGTCCTCGACGTTCGTGTTGGGGATGTAGGTCGTGCCGCAGCCCGAGAGCAGCAGCGCAACGACGAGACCGATCACTCCACGCTGAATCATCATCACTCAGAGCCCCTTCATCTCACCAACCGTGCGAAAGCTTCGCTATTCCCCGCCATTCTGACGAACGCCGCGGCGCCGGTCAATCTCTCGTGCGTGCCATCTTGTCAACTGAATCCCTAATCGAGGGCGGATCCTCAAATCATCTTCGCGGGGACGACCCACTCGCGGAACTGGTCGCGGGTGACGAAGCCCAGGGCGAGCGCGGCTTCTTCGAGCGTGGTGCCCTCGTGGTGGGCCTTCTTCGCGATGGCCGCCGCCTTGTCGTAGCCGATGTGCGGCGCGAGCGCGGTGACGAGCATGAGCGATCGGGCCACGAGCTCGGCGATGCGCTCGCGGTCGGGCGCGATGCCGCGGGCACAATGGTCGGTGAAACTGTGCGTGCCATCCGTGAGCAGCCGGCACGACTGCAAGAACGCATGAGCAATGAGCGGCTTGTAGACGTTGAGCTCGAAGTTGCCCGAAGCGCCCCCGATGCCGATGGCGACGTCGTTGCCCATGACGGCGGCGCACGCCATCGTGAGCGCCTCGCATTGGGTCGGGTTGACCTTGCCTGGCATGATCGAGCTGCCAGGCTCGTTCTCGGGAATCGTGATCTCGCCGATGCCAGCACGGGGCCCGGACGCGAGCCACCGCACGTCGTTGGCAATCTTGAAGAGGGCAGCCGCGAGGCCGCGAAGAGCACCGTGCGCGTGGAGCATCGCGTCGTGAGCGGCGAGCGACTCGAACTTGTTCGGGGCGGTCGTGAACGGCAGGCCGGCGAGCATCGCGATCTCGCGGGCGACGCGCTCGGACCAACCTTTTGGAGCGTTGAGGCCCGTGCCCACCGCGGTGCCACCGAGCGCGAGCTCGTGAAGGTGGGGCAGCGTCGCCTCGAGATGGGCGCGGGCGTGGGCGAGCTGGGCGACCCAGCCGGAGATCTCCTGCCCGAGGGTGAGTGGCGTCGCGTCCTGGAGGTGCGTGCGTCCGATCTTCACGACGTCCGCGAACGACCGCGCGTGCTCCGCGAGGACGCCATGGAGAGCGGCGAGCGCCGGAAGGACATCGTGCGTCATCGCCCGCGCCGCGGCCACGCTCATCGCCGTTGGGAACACGTCGTTCGAGCTTTGGCTGCGATTGACGTCGTCGTTCGGATGGACGCGGCGCCCCTCGCCGCGCTCGCCGCCGAGGAGCTCGCTCGCGCGGTTCGCGAGGACTTCGTTGACGTTCATGTTCGTCTGCGTGCCGCTCCCCGTCTGCCAGACCGCGAGGGGAAACTCATCGGGGTGCTTGCCGGCGAGGACTTCGTCCGCAGCGGCCTCGATAGCCGATGCCTTGTCTTTCGCGAGGGTCCCGAGCTCGGCGTTGACGCGTGCGCACGCCTTCTTCACGAGCACCAGCGCAGAGACGAGCGCCACGGGCATCTTCTCGGTCGAGATGCGAAAGTGCTCGAGCGAGCGCTGCGTCTGGGCCCCCCACAGTCTCGCAGCAGGCACTTCGATGGGACCGAACGTGTCTTTCTCGATGCGAACGTCTGTCATGTGCCTTGCTTAGGGCGGAGCGGGCGGCGTCGCAAGATCGCTCGCGAGGACAACGCGCGCGAACGCCCCCCACGGCGAGGCACAAGCGGCCACGGTGGCCCCAGAAACGAGCGGAAGGAGGGCCTCGTGACCGGGTGCATGCGGCATGTCGTTCGGTGCGCCAGCCGTGGCGGTCTCGGCCTCTGTGATCTCTCGCCCGATTGGAGCAGACGAGACGAGGAGCGCGACGGCGCCGTCGCGTGGAACGGGCCACCCACACGCGTGTGCGATGGCGTGCGCGGCGCGGCGTGGGGCGTCGACAGCAACCACCACGATGCGTTCCGCATCGCCGGCGCGGACGAGATCAGCGGCGACGGCGAGCGCCTCGACGCCGCCGTGCAAGCCGGCGCCCACAGCGACGTTCGGGCCGGTGAGATTGAACGTAACGCTGCACTCCCCTGCGACGGCGTTGGGTGACGTGTACGGAAAGCGACGCGGCTCTGCGGCGCGTGCGTCATTGCGCTCGAGGACGCGCTGGAAGTAGCGATCGTTGACGTCCACGGTCGCGTAAGCGTGGCCAACGACGATGCCGGCACCGTCGAGCGAGCCGTGTTTCTCGCGGAGCCCAGCGATGGCTGCGAGCGCAAGGAAAACGAGGTCGTCGGCGCGCGAGAGGCGCTCGATGGCCGTGCCGGTCAGCGCGCTCAGCGCGGCGATGGACGGCACTGCTGGGACATGCGACGGCGTCGACGCGAACGCACGCACGTGTCGCCCGCGCGACGTCGGTGTTTCCATCAACGTACGAAGGGCAAGCGCAGCGTTCGCGCCGCCGAACGCAGCGGACAGCTTCAGCGCAGCGCGCGGCGTGCCTCGCTCCACGTGCTCGAGCAGACGCGCGGGTGTCTCGGGATCGCGGGGCGCCGAGATCACGCTCGCTGGAAGGACGCCGCGCTGCATCGCATCGAGCACTGCGAGCGACTCGATGGCTCCGGCCGCTCCGAGTGTGTGCCCGACCTGCGCCTTGAACGGGTGGACGACGACGTCGGGCGCGCGCCCCCCCAACGTCTGCACGATGGCCTTCCACTCGGCTGCATCGTTGAACGGCGTCGCCGTTCCGTGCGCGCTCACGAGGTCGTAGCCCGGCTCAGCGTCGTCGCCAAGCGCGAGCTTGGCAGCCCGCGCGAGGCCTGCACCGGTTCGATCGGGCGCGGTGACGTGAACGGCGTCCCCCGAGGCCCCAAAGCCCGTCACGTACCCGTGCGCGCGGCGTGCCATGGGCGCATCGTCTCGCGTGAGCGCGAGGAGGGCCGCGCCTTCGCCGAGCGCCATGCCATCGCGATCGACGCTGAACGGTCGCGACGGAAGCCTCGCCGTCGTGGCGCGGAGTGCCTCGAAGCCGCTCGCCACGAAGACGCTCACGGCGTCGAATCCACCTGCGAGCACGAGATCACAGACGCCCCGCTCGAGCCATCCGAGCGCGAGGCCGATGGCGATCGTCGACGCCGAGCACGCGGTCAGCACGAGCGACGCTGGCGAAAAGCGCGGGAGGGAAGCGTCCGCGCAGACGTGCTGCATCGGCGCGAAGTACGTGGCGCGCTCTGCGAGGCTGCGTGAGACCGTAGAAGGCGTTTGCCCGAGAGCGCGGAAGAGCTCCTCGGCGCTGCGCATTCCCCCGCTCGACGTCGCGAGCGCGAGACCGACACGTCCACGGCGCCATGCCGTGTCGCCTGCGTCGAGCTCGTGCGTCAGATCGTTCATCGCGGCGCGGAGAATGACGGTCGCGCGATCCTCGTCGGTCACGAAGACGTCTTCAGTCACCCGCGCACAGAAGGGCCGGGCGAGCTTGGCCCGCGTCAGCTCGGGATCGGGTTGGATGGCGCTGCGGGCTGCCTCACCGACCTCCCCAACACCGATGGCGGCCTGGCCTCGACCGAGACCCGAGAGCGCGCTGAACGCGATGATCGCGGCGCTCATGGCCGACTTGCTAGGTCTGGGTCGACGAAAGCGTCGGGGTCGGGCGGGCTCGCTTGAATCGGGTCGAGGGTGACGTCGACCTCGAGGCCTGTCGCGTGATCGACGTACCTGGCTCGGTCGCCTTCGGGGCGCTTGGCGTACGTGAAGGTCTCGCCGCTCGCTCCGTGACGGCGGTCGACGTGCGCGCCGTACGCCTCCTCCGTAATGCGCAGCGTGCCACCGGCGATGTCGCGCACGATGAGCTCCCCACCGGGTCCGAGCGCGAGCGGACGCCCGCCGAGGGGGTCGACGAACCACGAACGAAAGAAACCAATCGGCAAGCTCGACGGAGCGTCAACGCCTCCTCGCCTGAGGAGGTGAACCGCTGGCACCTCCATGCGCCAAGCCTCGCGCGTCACCCACACGTCGAGCGCGCGACCGCCCATCGGGCCCACGAGGATCATGCGCATCGCGTGGCCCGGGTCGACGCCGACGGCGCCGCGGCCGGTCAAGTGACGACGAGACCGGGGCTCGAAGAGGTCGACGCCGATCGTCTGTGTATAGGGTTTCATGGGAAACGAGGCACGAAGACGCGCGAGCCGCGCGAGACCGTCATCCCACTCGGGCTGCGTCGTCTGGTGTGCGGAGAGCGGCGTGACGCTCGCGCAGGCACTCAGCGCGACGGCGCAGACGATCGCTCTCACGTCGTCGTCTCGGGTCGTAGCCGCGTGGAGCGCTCCAGCACGAACGCGTAGATGACGCCTTCGCGCGCACCAACAGCGAGCGCGTGCGACGTCTCATCCCGTTCGATGGCCAGAAGGGCGGCTGCGACAGCGGCGGCTCCCGTTGCCTCGTTGGATCCCACACCGACCTCGACCGACTCGATGGCGACGTCACGCCAAAGTGAATGCGCGACCATCGACGCAATGGCCCGCTTCGAGACTGCGCCGAACACGCGTGCGCCTGCACGGGGTGAAGGCAGCGAGAGCTCCTCGGCGCTGCGCGCGATGCGCACCTCAATCGAGATGCCATCTCGGTCGGACGGCGGCGTCGCCTCCAGGAGAACCGCGGCGCAGCACTCCGTGCGCGGCGCGTGTGTTGCGCCGTCGTCACACAGCGGATGAAAGACCTCGTCGATGAGCTCGCTGCGGACTGCAATCGCGCCCGCGACGAACGCGTCGGCATCGCCCGCGGCCAGGAGCTCGATGGCGGTCGCGATGGCGCTCTCGCCGCTGACGCCGAGGTCGGCCGTGGCGAGCGCAGGGCCGCGCAGGTTCTCGTAGATCGATGCGTGGCCAACGGGTGAGCTCGGCACGAGGTTCGGGAACTCGAACGGGCTCGCGAGGCGTGGGCCCTTCTCGAAGATGCGCTGGACGAACGACGCGGCCTCGTCGACCGACGAGAACGCGCTGCCGAAGACGACCCCGCAGGAGCCGCGCTCCACCTCCTCGCCGTCGAGGACTGCGTGCGTGACCGCCGCGCACAAGCGCGCCGCGCGGTCGAGCCTGCGGGCCTTGCCGGCGTCGAGCACCATCGCGCTGTCGGGTGCCGCGCCACTCGCGGGCTCGCCACTCGAGAGGCCGCTCGCATCGCCACCACCGCGTGGCCCGATCACGTGGGCGCGCGAGATCGCGACCGCGCGCCTCGTGACGTGGCGCTCGCGGGCGAGCTCGGGCTCGGTGATGACGAGCGCGCCGTCCATCCCACCGAAGCCGAACGAGCTCGACACGACTGCGCGCACGCGCGGCACGCGCACGGCCTCGCGCACGTGCCGGAGGGCGCACGCAGGGTCTGGGTCGATGAGGCCCGCGGTCGGCGGTAGCACGCGCTCGGTGACGCACATGGCGGCGATGACGGCCTCGATGGCACCCGCGGCCGCGAGCGTGTGCCCGATCTGAGCCTTCGAGCTCGAGACCCACACGCGGTCGGTGTCTTTGCCGAAGACCGTCGTGATGGCGGTCGATTCCATCGCGTCGTTGAGCGGCGTGCCCGTGCCGTGCGCGTTGATGTAGTCGACCTCGGACGTCCCGACTCCCGCGCGTGCGAGCGCTTCGCGCATGACGCGTGCGGCAGTGCTGCCGTCGCTCTCGGGGTTCGTGATGTGGCGAGCCTCGGCAGCGAGCGCCGAGCCCGCGAGCTCGCACAAGGGAACCTTGCCGCGCTTCGTCACGGCGGCGGCACGCTCGAGCACCACGAAGCCCGCACCCTCCCCGAGGTTCAGCCCGCGACGGCTCCTGTCGAACGGACGGCACGGCTCGGGGTCGATGGCCGAGAGCGCGTTGAACCCACTGAGCGTGAGACGACAGAGCGCGTCGGCTCCCCCACAGAGCACGGCGTCGAGATCGTCATCGAGGAGCCACGCCATCGCGAGCGAGAGCGCGGTCACGCCGCTCGAGCACGCGCTCGCCACGTTGCGCGTGCGCGCGAAGCGGCCGAGCGTGGCCGAGAGCGTGTCCGTCGTCGAGCTCAGCGGCTGCGAGAGAAGCTCGGGGTGCGGGACGCGCTTGGCCTTGCCCGCCATCATCTGCGAGACGCGCACCTCGTTCTCGAACATGCCGGCCGTCGTCCCGCCTACGATGAGCCCGACACGCATCGCGTGTGGGTCGATGCCCGAGTGATCGAGGGCCTCCTTCGCCGCGCGATGGGCGAAGGCCGTGGCACGCGACCACGGGAGGCCGTCACCTTTGGGGAAGTCGACGCCGCGCACCTGGGCGCCGAGCGACGCGCGTTGGGCGCTCGTGTCGAACAAGTCGATGACCGAGAGGCCGCGCTCTCCCTTAACGAGCCGCGTGAAGGTCTCGGGTGCAGCTAGCCCGAGCGAGCTCGTGATGCCGACGCCGGTGATCCAAACGCGCAAAGCGTCACCCCGCTGCGGGCGTCACGCTCGCGACGTGGGCGGCGAGCGCGGCCACCGACCGGAAGATGGGGCGGGCGGCTTCCCCCTCGGGGATGCGCACGCCAAAGCGCTCTTCCACGCTCATCGCGAGCTGGAGCGCGTCGAGGGAATCGAGGCCGAGGCCCTCGCCGAAGAGGGGCGCGTCGTCCTCTATGCTGCCCGGGTCCCGCCCTTCGAGGTTCAGCTCTTTGACGATCAGCTCTTTGATCTCGCGTCTCAGGTCGGCGGACATATGGGTCGACTCGTAGCCCCGGCTCACGGGTTACAGCCTTGCACCATAGCACGCACTTGCGTAAGACCGGGCGACCACCGGAAGAGGCCATCCATGGGAACGCTGATTGGTTACGTGACGGACAAGGGTGTCGCGATCCTCACGATGAGCGATCCACCGGCCAACGCCTACACGCACGAGATGATGAAGGAGCTCGACTCCGCGATCCTCGAGGCGCGCTTCGACACCGACGTCCACGTCATCGTCATCACGGGCCATGGCGAGAAGTTCTTCTGCGCCGGTGCCAACATCAACATGCTCAAGGAGGCGGACGAGTCGTTCAAATACTACTTCTGCCTCCACGCCAACGAGACACTCTCGCGCCTCGAGCAGACGCCGAAGCTCGTCATCGCCGCGCTCAATGGGCATGCGGTCGGCGGAGGGCTCGAGATCGCGCTCGCGTGCGATTTGCGCGTGGCTCGCAAGGGCGCCTATCGCATCGGCTTGCCCGAGGTCGCGCTCGGCGTGCTGCCTGGCACGGGCGGAACGCAGCGCCTGTCACGCACCGTGGGCAAGTCGAAGGCGATCGAGATGATGGTCGAGGGCAAGAACCTCACGGCCGAGCAAGCGCAGGCGTGCGGCCTCGTCAACAAGGTGTGGGAAGCCGCGAATAACGATGCCTTCATGAAGCTCGTGCTCGAGTACGCGCACGAGTTCGTCACGCCAGGGCGCGCGGCGCTCGCGGTCGGCCGCATCAAGCGCGCCGTGCAGAGCGGGTCCGAGATGGCGCTCGAGCAAGGCCTCGCGCTCGAGCGTGAGCTTCAAGCGGAGCTCTTCGCGACCGAAGACGCGCAAGAGGGCATCGCCGCGTACGTGGCCAAGCGCAAGCCATCGTTCCGCGGCCGCTAAGGAAGCGACTCGCGCTCTGCCATGAACTACGCCGGTCGTTCCTGAGTCGCGCTTGCTCATTCGAGGAGCAGAAGCAGCCTCCGCTGCACCGGAAGCAGCCTCCGCTGCACCAGAAGCGACCTCCGCTGCACCAGAAGCGACCTCCGCTGCACCAGAAGCAGCCTCCGCTGCACCAGAAGCAGCCTCCGCTGCACCAGAAGCGACCTCCGCTGCACCAGAAGCGACCTCCGCTGCACCGGAAGCAGCCTCCGCTGCACCAGAAGCAGCCTCCGCTGCACCAGAAGCGGCCTCCGCTGCACCAGAAGCAGCCTCCGCTGCACCGGAGGCGCCCTCCGTTGCACCACCGAGCCTCGACGAGGTCATCGGGCCCCAGTAAGATGGACGGGATGTGGCCGCTGCGGCCATCTTCACCGTACGAGGTCTGCATGCGCCCTTTCTTCACTTCAGCCACATTGACGGCCGTGCTCGTAGGCGCGGCGGGTCTTGCGCGGTGTGGGTCTGGAGATACGAGCAGCAACTTCGACAGCGGGACGAAGGACGTCACGACGGGCAATGACAGCCCCTTCGTTCAACCCGACACGGGGCCGACGGTCTTCAACGACTTTCCGACGAACCCGATCATCGATCCGACCCTGCCGTCGAACATCGCCATGCAGTTCGGATCGCCCGACGCGGGCGTCGGCATGACGCCGTGTATCGCCGAGCCCGCGTCCGATGCGATGATCCCCAAAAACTGGACGCCCCTCTTCATGGAGTATGGGTCGCCTGCGGCCAACGTGTTCGAGATCCGGCTCACGGTCGACAACCAGACGGGGCAGGAGCTCATCTACACGCCGAACACGACGTACGTCATCGACCAGACGACGTGGGCGCAGCTCGCCCTCCACTCCAACGGGCACGATCTCACCATCTCCGTGCGCGCGGGCACGCTCGCGGGGGGTGGCGACAGCGGCCTTCCACAAACGCTCACTGGGCCGCCCACGCCCGAAGCGACGTCGACGGTTCACATCGCACCCGTCAACGCGCCTGGGTCGGTCGTCTACTGGAGCTCCACCGACGGGACCGCCTTCAGAGGCTTCACGGTCGGCGACATGACCTCGAAGACCGTCCTCACGCCCGCGACCGCGAGCCCAGCATCGGCTGGCGACGGCACGACGACGTGCATCTCGTGCCACACGGACTCGCCCGACGGCACGTACATCGTCTACACGCGCGACGCCACGAACGGCAGCCGCGCCGTCGACGTGCGCTCCGTCGTGGATGCGTCCACCCCCGCGCAGACTGACATCTCGACGGCCGCGCTCGCCATCCTCGGCCGCGATCACCAGGGCGCGCCGATCTTGAACAGCAACCACTACTCGAGCACGGACGCCGTCGCGGTGAGCGTCCTCTACAACCCCACCGCCACGGGCTCGCCGAACTACCAGCTCGTGTGGACCGATCTCCACGCGGTCGACGGGACGGGCTGGGGCGTCATGGCCCGAACGAACGATCCCAACGTCGGCATCACCTCACCCGCGTGGCGTCACGACGGCACCGCTATCACTTACGTGTCGGCCACGAGCTCGGGCGAAGCGGTCATCGCGAACGGCCCCGTCATGGATCTCTACACCGTCCCCTACAACAACAGGGCTGGCGGCGTGGTCACGGCGTTCCCCGGCGCGAGCGATCCGGCCTACAACGAGTTTTATCCGACCTACTCCCCGAACGACACCATCCTCGCGTTCAACCGCACCGACAACACTGTGCCGAGCTCGTACAACCAACCCGCAGCCGAGGTCTTCATCGTGCCCGGCAGCGGTGGAACCGCGCAGCGTCTCCGCGCCAACGATCCGCCGGTGTGCACCACGCTGACGAGCCCCGGCCTGACGAACGCGTGGCCGCGCTGGGCCCCCGCCGCGCAGCCGAGCGGCTCGTTCAACTATTACTGGGTCATCTTCTCGTCGAAGCGCCGCCCAGCGACGGGCCTCAACCCGCAGCTCTACGTCGCGGCGATCGTGACCCAAGTGACGGGCAGCACCGAGACGATCTACGCCGATTATCCCGGGGTCTACGTCCTGTCCCAAGACGCGACGCAGAACAACCACACGCCTGCGTGGGACAACTTCGACGTGATGGGGATCCCGAACTGAACACCCCGGATCGCGCTTTTAGTCTTACGTCGCTCTGAAGAGCTTGGCGTAGTGGTCGCTGATGGCGTCACCGCCGAGGCTCCCGAAGAACGTGCTGTAGGCCATCCACACGGCGAGGCCGTTGAGGTCACGGAAGATTTGCGGCAGATAGTGCGGCGGCTTCACCACGCCATCGTGGACACGCCGCGCGAGGATGGGAACGTCCTCGTGGGCGACCTTGCCGACGAAGAGGAACGGAATGAGGTCCGCGCGGTTGTGCTGAATCGCGCTGCGGATAAACGAGTAGTTGAGGACGATGCCTTTGCAGTAGCTCGCGTCCTTGGTGAACGGCGCGCCGCCTTCGAGGACGCCGCCGCGAAAGACGCGCCGGGTCGCGTAGAAACACTCGTCCTCGTCGTAGCCCTCGGTGCGAAACCACTCGAGCACGTCGAGGAAGCTCGCGCCGTCCTCCGCCTTGTCGACCGCGAGTAGGCGATCGTTGAGCCTCCGCGCGCGCCGCGGGTAGGTGCGGAACGTGAAGAGCTCGAGGAGCGCGGCGAGACCCTCTTGCACCGCGGTCGTCCGAGGCGGGCCCTTCGCGAGCCACCGCGCCACCGTCTGCCGCTGCCCGTTGAGCGAGGTCGCGACGTGCACCCACCCTTCGTGGACCTCGAGGATGTCGATGTCCCGCGGCGAGAACATAGCTCCGTGGCGGACCTTGACGTAGTCGTTGCCGGCTGCAGCGTCGGCCACGATCGAGTCGTCGGACGACACGCGCACGGATGCATCCGAGAAGTACGCCGCGAAGCGGTCGTTCAAGATCTCGGCGGCCTGCTCTGCACCGATGGTGCGCTCGAACTGCGGCCCGAGCATGTTGTCGTCGACGTTGGTGAGGATCTCGTAGAGCAGATGCCCGAGATCGCGCACCGTCGACTTGCCATCGGGGAACGTCTCCTTGGGCGATCCGTAGAGCTTGCGTGAGAACGTGTAGAACGCGGGAGTGCCGCGCGCCTCGAGCATCTGAGCGACGTCGCGGTACTCGAGCGCGGTCGCCTGCATGATGCGCCCGACGGCGTCTCCCGCACCGACGTCGCGTTCGATGTCGCGGGCGAGCTCCTCGAACTCCTCGAGCTTGGCGCGCGGGTCGAACCCGAGCTCGATCGACGCGTAGTCGATCGTGGGCATCTCTTTGTAGCGGCTCTTCTTCAGCTGCTCTTGCACGGTGTCGGGCCACCGGATGGCGTTGAGGACACGTATGGGCCGCTGCGCCTCGACGATGCGCGTGGCGAGCTCGGAGATGACCTCCTTGTAGCTGCGCCATGGCCCTGCATCCCCTTCCCCGTCACGACCGCGTCGCTCCGGAGGAGGGTCTTGGCCTCCCTTGGCCATGTTTAGCTCCTCGTCGCGGCTGCGCCGCTCCGGGACATCCTGACTTGACTGTGCCTTTGGCACGGTCAAGTGGCTGCGATCCACAGGGCGACCGCGGCGCGAAGCTCGGCCGTCGGCTGCGCTTCGGAGAAGAGCTCGATGGCGCCCTTGCTCGTGAAGTCGGCGATGACACGCAAGGTGCTGTCGTCTTCCTCCATCGTGCAGGTGCGTGGCGGTGACTCGGCGTGGGTCTCGAGCGTCTCGAGCGCGCGCCGCGCCATGTGAAGGCGGGCATCGAGGAGCATCCCTACGGCGCCCGGAGCACCACGGAAGCCCCGCGTGCCCACGCGGAAGCGCCGCGTGATCTCGGGAAGGGCGAGCCCACGCTCGGCTGTCACGCGGTCGATCCAATGCATGCGGGCGGCGGCGACCTCCGAGCTCCCGCACTCGAGCGTCGTGAGCGCGACGGCTTCGGACCACACGTCCTCGGGCGGTGTCGCAGGCCCATTCTCCGCGGTGACCACCGAGATGTTGACGGTCACTTCCCCACCAAGCGTGCCTTCGATCGACGCGACCAAGTGATGCACCTGCTCGCCGGTTCGCTTCTCGATGCGGACGAGCCGCTCGTCGAGCGAGCCCTCCTCCGCGCTCGCGGGCAGCCCCACCGCGGGGAGCGCGGCGCGCACGCGCGTCTCCGAGCACCGATTGCAGACGAGGTCATCCGCCTCGCATGCGTCGCCGCACCGGGCACATACGTCCATGCGTGACCGGTTCGCGGGAGTCCCCATCGTCTACCAATATCGCACACCTCAGCGGCCCCACCAAGCTCGTTCGCGGTCGCTCTGCTTACGGCGGCGCGATCTTGCTGGATAGCTCGCCGATGAGATCCTCTTCGGTCACGCCGTCACTCTCGGCCCGGTAGCTCATGACGAGGCGGTGGCGCAGCACGGGTACGAGGAGCGCGCGAATGTCCTCGATGTCGGCTGCGGCGTGGCCCCTCAGCGCGGCGCGCGCCTTCGAGGCGAGCACGAGAGCTTGAGAACCGCGAGGCCCTGCGCCGAACCTGACGTAGGTGTCGACGTCGGCTGCGCGCGGGGTCTTGGTCTTGGCGGTGGCTTTCTGTGGCCGCGTCGCACGCGTGATCTGCACGGCGAGCGTGACGGCTTCGTCGGTGATGGGCATACGCGGCACGAGTGACTGCAGCGCGGTGAGCTCGTCGCGCGTGAGCACGCGCGGCACCGGATCCTTGCCGAAGTCGGCGCTCGTGGTCTTTCGCGCGATCTGCTGCTCCTCGTTGTCGGACGGGTAGTCGACGTGGACCTCGAGCAGGAACCTGTCGAGCTGCGCCTCGGGCAGCGGATAGGTGCCTTCCTGCTCGATCGGGTTACGCGTGGCGAACACCTGAAAGGGATCGGGCAAGGCGTGCGTCTCGGTGCCCACCGTGACGCAGCGCTCTTGCATCGCCTGAAGGAGCGCCGCCTGTGTTTTTGGGGGCGTGCGGTTGATCTCGTCAGCGAGAATGAGGTTGTGGAAGATCGGCCCAGGCAGGAAGCGCACACGTCGGCGGACGCCGCCTGCGTCCTCCTCCTCGTTGAGCACGTCGGTCCCGGTGATGTCGGCGGGAAGGAGGTCCGGTGTGAACTGCACGCGCCCGAAGCTCAGGTCCATCGCTTCCGCGAGCGTCGAGACGAGGAGCGTCTTCGCGAGGCCTGGCACACCAACCAGCAGGGCATGGCCGCGCGCCATGAGCGCCACGAGCATGAGGTCGACGACACGCTCTTGCCCGACGACCCGCGTCGCAACGGCCCGATGAAGCGCCGCGTGGGCTTCCTTGGCCTTGTCGAGGAGCTCCAGCGGATCGGGCGCGTCCATTGTGGCTCGAGCGTCTTAGCATGACGCAAGGACGTTCGGATGGTATGGGCGTGACGTGCGCGCGCCTCCCTCTCCGCAACCGGTACCGACCGGGTCCTTTCGTGCGGCGCCGGCCGCGCTCAACCGCGAAGCCGCGGACATGCCCGCAGCGTCGGCGATGCCTTCCGCCATGACCAACGAAATCGATGGGCCGACCGAGTTCGTGATTCGCCCGAGGGGCCTGCAGCACGGACGCTGGGAAGCGCCAGCTTGGGCATTCTGGTCGGCCGGCGCGATTGTCCTCGTGCTGGTTGCCTTCTACGCGCTCGCGCGGCTCGGCTATATCCGGAAGAAAGCGGGATGAGCGGTCCCGAGGGCGGTGGGCTGCGCATTCGCCGCATCGTCTTCGTCCTCCTCTTGTTCGTCGCGTGCTACCTCGGCTTCGCGCTGTGGAGCGGCATCGGCAAGCTCGCGGTCGGCCTCGCCCGGTTCGAGTGGTGGACGTTCGGCGCCGCCTTCGCCCTCGCGTTCGGCAACTACGTCCTGCGCTTCTTCAAGTGGCAGTTCTATCTCGGCAGGCTGGGCGTATCGGTTGGCGCGGTCGATAGCTTCCTCACGTTCTTGTCGGGCTTCGTCCTGACGATCTCACCTGGCAAGGTCGGGGAGGTGTTCAAGTCCATCGTGCTCTTCCAGACGCACGGCGTGCCCATTCCCAAGACGGCGCCGATCGTCATCGCCGAGCGCGTCACGGACATGATCGGCATCATCGTGCTCATCGTGGTCGGTTCGCTCGGCTTCCGCGGCGGGATCCTCCCGGCCGCCGTCGGGACCGTGCTCGTCGTGGGGCTCCTCGGCGTCATCGCGTCACGCCGCGCCTCGTTCGCGGTGATCGCCCTCATCGCGCGCTTGCCCGGCCCGTTTCGCCGCATCGGGCCGAAGCTCGAAGAGGCGTACGAGAGCCTCGCGATGCTCGTCGCGCCCCGCAACCTCTGGTGGCCAACGCTCCTCTCGATCGCAGCGTGGTCGCTCGAGTGCTGCGCCCTCGCCGTGATTCTGCACGGCTTCGCGGCCAACGTCCCGCTGATGCTCAGCGTGTTCTTCTACGCGACGAGCACGCTCGCAGGTGCCGTCATCTTGACCCCTGGTGGGCTCGGCGTCACCGAGGCGGGTCTCCGCGAGCAGATGATGGGCCTCGGGCACGTCGACGAGGCGACGAGCACCGCTGCGATGATGCTGGTCCGGTTCGCGACGTTGTGGTTTGCCGTGCTCGTCGGCTTCGTCGCGCTCGCCATCCTGAAGAGGCGGCACCCCGGTCTTCTCTCGGTCTAGCCATTCAGAGCGCGCAACGCTGCCAGCGCTCGCGCGAAGTCGTCGGGGGGCGGCGCCTCGAACCGCACGTGTAGCCCCGTCGCCGGATGAACGAAGCCGAGCACGCGGGCGTGAAGGGCCTGATGACCGAGCGCCTGCGCGATCTCCGCGATCTCCAGGCGCGCCCGTCCACCTGCGTCGCGCCTCGCGTAGAGCCCATCGCCCAGGACCGGCGTGCCCGTCTCCGAGAGGTGCATGCGGATTTGATGCGTGCGACCCGTCTCGAGCGTCGCCGTGACGAGGCACGCCCCGCCGCCCGCGAGCGTCTCCATCAAGCGCACGTGCGTGACGGCCGTCCGCGCCCCATGCCCCGCGCGTACGCGCGACGTGAAGCGCAGCCGATTGCGGGGATCACGGCCGTGCAGCGTGCGATGCGTCATCGCCTTCGCGACCCCGCTGCAGATCGCGACATACTCCCGCTCGATGGTGTGCGCTGCGAATTGCGCCTTCAGAGCCTCCCGTGCCGCCGGCGTGCGAGCCACCACCATCACGCCGCTCGTGCCCTTGTCGAGGCGATGAACGATGCCTGGCCGCGTGTGCTCGTCATCGCCCGCAACGAATAGCCCCCGAGCGAGGAGGCCGTGAACGAGCGTCCCATGCTCGCTCCCTGGCGCGGGGTGGACGACGACTCCGGGCGGCTTCACGACGACGACGAGCGCGTCGTCCACCTGGAGGATTTGCATCGGCACCGACGCGTCGGGTGTGAGGTCCGTCGTGCGAGCGTCGAGCGGCAATGCAACGACGTGGGTGCCGGCGCGGACGACGTCGGATGCGCGCGCGCACTTGCCATCGATGGTGACGCGCTCGGCGTCGATCCACCGCTGGACCTCCGTCCGTGACACGCCCATCTGCCTGGCAACGAAGCGATCGACGCGCTCCCCCGAGCGAGCGACCTCGAACTCCTTCGCGTCGCTCTGAAGGCGCGAGGCCTTTACCAGAGCCGTGACTTGATGTGCCCCTTTGCCTTGATGAGGATGTCGACGAGCGCCCGGTCGTAGAAGTTTCGTGGGTAGAGCTCGGGCGAGACGCGACGCTTGAAGAGGGCGCGCCCCTCTTCGATCTCCTCGGCGAGCGTCTCGAAGAGGTTGTCGTTCGTGATGCCCTGGACGATCTTGTCCTCGTTGTAGAGCGACAGGTCACTCGCGATGGCCCGCGCGAGGCGGCGCGCGGCTTCTTCGGTTTCGATGAGCGGCATCAGTTCACCTATCCGCGGCTAGCGCCGCGATAGGAATCATCGCGCCGAAAGCGCCGCGGTGTCAAAGTCGTGGTAGAACGCGCCGCGGACCATCCCACACGATGCCGTCGACCCTCGCAGCCGCCATCGAGGAAGCCGCCAAGTGCGACCCCACGCGCGGGTTTCGCTTCGTCCCCGAGTCGTCGGGGGACGCGAGCGAGGCGTCCTTCTCCTACACGGCCATCGAGCGCGCGAGCGCCCGGTACGGCGGGGCCCTCCAGGCGCTCGGCCTCCAGAAAGGCGACCGCGTCGCGCTCGTCTTGCCGACGAACGAGGACTTCGTGCTCTGTTTCTTCGGAGCGCTGCGGGCGGGCATCATTCCCGTGCCCATCTATCCGCCGCTCGGCCTCGGGCAGCTCCAGGGGTACCTCGACAACACGCGCCACATCGTCCGCAAGAGCGGCGCCAAGGTGCTCGTCACGGACGCGCGCATCAAGCGCCTCCTCGGCACGGTGCAGGCGGGCGCACCCGATCTCGAGCAGGTCGTCGCGGTCGAAGCCGTCCGCGAGTCGCAGGAGCGCCTCCGCGCTGCCCGCATCGTCCCGAGCGACATCGCCTTCTTGCAGTTCACGAGCGGCTCGACGTCGCGGCCGAAGGGCGTCACGCTCACGCACGAGAACCTCCTCGCGAACATCGCGTGCTTCATGCGCGACGGGCTTCACGTGGGGGACGGCACCGACGTCGGCGTCTCGTGGCTGCCGCTCTATCACGACATGGGGCTCATCGGATTCGTGCTCGCCCCCGTGGTCACGAAGAACCCGACCGTGTTCTTGCCGCCGCTTCTCTTTCTCAAGCGGCCCGCGACCTGGCTCCAGACCATCTCGCGTCACCACGGCACCATCTCGTACGGGCCGAACTTCGCGTATGCCCTCGCGTGCAAGCGCATCCGCGAGCGGGAGCTCGAGGGGGTCGATCTCTCGAGCTGGCGTGTCGCGGGTTGCGGCGCCGAGCCCGTCCGGCCGGAGACGCTCGAGGCCTTCGCGAACGCGTTCGCCAAGGTCGGGTTCAAACGAGAGGCGCTCCTGCCGTCGTACGGGATGGCGGAGTCGTCGCTCGCGATATGCTTCACGGAGATCAACGAGGGTATGAAGACGCTGTCCGTCGACGGCGACCGCCTGTGGACTGATGGAGTCGCGGAAGCAAGTGACGACGGAGAGCGGGGGGTGCGGCTTGTGTCGTGCGGCAAGGCGTTCCCGGGGCACGAAGTGAAGGTCTTCCCCCCCGACGACGGAGCGAGCAGCGCCCCGCTGCCCGAGGATCACGTCGGTGAGCTTCGCATCCGAGGGCCCAGCGTGATGAAAGCCTACTGGGAGGACGACGAGAGAACCCGCGAGGCGTTCGCGGGCGACTACCTCCGCACCGGCGACCTCGGCTTCCTCCACGAAGAGCGGGTCTACATCTGCGGGCGCTCCAAGGAAGTCATCATCCTCAACGGGCGCAACTACTACCCGCAGGACATGGAGTGGGAGGCGGGCAAGGTGGCGGGCGTCCGCAAGGGCAACGTCATCGCCTTCGGCGCGCGCGATCCAAGCGGCCAAGAGCTCGACCGCGAGCGCGTCATCATCACGTTCGAAGTCCAGGATCCCCACGACCTCGAGAGCCCGACGCGCGTGGCCGAGCTCGCCCACGCGGTGCGCAAGTCGATACAGGAGGGCATGGCGCTCTCGGTGGACGACGTCGTGCCTCTCTTGCCCGGCGTTCTGCCGAAGACATCGAGCGGCAAGCTTCAACGCGCGCGCACGCGTGAGCTCTACGAGTCAGGCGAGCTCGGCGACAGGAAGAGCGCCCGCGACGTGAACCGCCTCGACGTCGTGAAGGAGGCTGCGAAGAGCCAGCTCCAGTACTTCAAGCTCGCTGTCCTCGGCGGTCGCAAGAAGACCTGAAGGAGGACTACTTCTTCTTGGGGATCCACACGCGGACGGTGGTCCCCTTCCCCACTGCTGTCTCGAGCGTCACCTCGCCGGCGTGCTGGTCGACGATCTTGCGGACGATCGACAGACCAAGGCCCGTGCCCGCTTCCTTCGTCGTGAAGAATGGGTCGAAGATCTGACCGAGCACCGTGGGGTCGATGCCAGGCCCCGTGTCCGCGAGCGAGATGATGACGCCCTCCTCTGCTCGCGACGTCCCGCCTTCGGCGGATCCGTCGACCGCATCGGGGGCCACGCGGACCGTGAGCACGCCGCCGTCCCGCATGGCCTCGAGCGCGTTCACGACGAGGTTGAGCACGACCTGCCGCAGCTTCTCGGCGTCCCCGAGGGCGGTTGCGACCGGCGCGAGATCGCGCACGATGCGGACCCCGCGCGCCTCGGCTGCCTCGCGCTCGAGCGACAGGACCGAATCGACGAGCTCCCCCACGTGCACGGGCTCGCGCACGATGCCGCGCGGGCGCGCGAGCTCGAGGAACTCCGTGAGCAGGCGGTTGAGCCGTGCGATCTCGTCGCCCACGATCTCGGAGCGTTTGAGGAGGGCCGAGCGCGTCTCCTCGGCGTCGAGCTTGCCGACGTCGCGTGCGAGGAGGTGCAGCTGCAGCTTCGCAGCGTTGAGGGGGTTTCTGATCTCGTGTGCCAGGTTCAGCGCGAGGGTGCCCATGGCGCTGAGCGCCTCGGCGTCCGCGGCGCGCTTCTCGAGGGCGCGGCGCTCGGTGACATCGATGCCGATGCCGTAGACGATGGTCTCGTGCTCGTTCGCCGCTCCGGCCGTACCGCCGAGGTGCCAGCGGATGCGCCGCGAGGACTCACCGCCCGTAGCGACGAAGCCCGTCTCCACGTCGGACGGCGGACGCTTGCCCTGACGCGCAACGGCGATGGCCTCGTCGAGCCTCACGCGATCCTCTCGTTGGATCCATGCGCGGACGAAGTCTCGACCCACGGCGGCATCGGGTGACACCCCGGCGGTCTCCGCGGCCTTGCGATTGAAGAGGACCACCTTGCCGTGCGCGTCGAGCGCGAGGACGAGGACATCGGTGAGGTCGACGACCGCGCGGTAGCGGCGCTCGAGCTCTTCGCGCTCACGCTGCAGGCGGGCCTTCGTCATCGCCTGGCGCACGGTCGTGACGAGCTCGTCGGGGCGAAAGCTCTTGAGGATCATCGCGAAGGCGCCCGCCCGGAGCGCAGCGATCGCCGCGTCCATGCTCGCGAAGCCGGTGATGAGGACTACCTCGCTGTTCGGGCTCGCCTCACGGAGCGGACGAATGAGGTCGACGCCGCTCCCGTCCGGGAGCTTCACGTCGACGAGTGCCACGTCGAACCCGTGCGCGCGGGCGTGGTCGAGCGCATCGGCGCCGCGCTCGGCGATGTCGACCTCGAGGGCCGCGCCCGCGTCGTCACCGGCCGAGACGAGCACGTCGCGCAGTGTCCCCGCGAGATCGGCATTGTCGTCGACGATGAGGACGCGGCTCACGAAGGCTCCCGAAGTACGGTGTCGATGAGCTCGCTCGTGAGCTTGGGGTTGGCGCTGCCTCGCGTCTCTTTCATGACGAGCCCCACGAAGTATCCCATGATGCCCGACTTGCCCGAGCGAAGCTGCGCGGCCTGCTTGGGGTTCGCCGCGAGCACCTTGCGCACGATGGGCTCGAGGAGCGCCGTGTCGCTGACCTGCACGAGGCCAAGCTCCCGGGCGATGTCGCCTGCGTCGCGCCCTCCGCCTCGGAGCTTTTGGTAGACCTCCTTCGCCTGCTTTCCGCTGATGGTGCCCGCATCCACCAACGCGAGGAGACCCGCGATCTGAGGCGCGGTCACGGGGAGCTCGGCTCGAAGCCCCTTGGCGACGACATCGCGGAGGACCTCCGTCTGCACGAAGCTCGCGACCCGTGCGGGCTCTGTCGTTCCGCGCGCCACTGCGTCCTCGAAGAGCCGAGCGATGCATGGGTGCTGCGTGAGCACGGCAGCCGACGCGGGGGAGAGAGCGAGCTCCTCGACGAAGCGAGCCCGTTTCGCGCGCGGGAGCTCGGGCAGCTCGGCGCGCACCTCGGCGACGAACGCATCGTCGAGCACGAGGGGCAAGAGATCCGGCTCGGGGAAGTAGCGGTAGTCCTGCGCTTGTTCCTTCATGCGGAGGCTGTAGGTCGTCTGGGCAGCTTCGTGCCACCCTCGCGTCTCGGCACGGACAGCCTCGCCCGCCTCGAGCTGCGCGATCTGGCGGGCAATCTCGTAGTCGATGGCTCGCTGCACGAATCGGAACGAGTTGATGTTCTTGAGCTCGACGCGCGTGCCGAGGGCGTCGTCTCCTACCCTTCGCACGGATACGTTGGCGTCGCAGCGGAACGAGCCCTCCTCGAGGTTGCCGTCATTGACCTCGATGAACATGAGGATCTCGCGGAGGGCTCGCAGGTACTCCGCAGCTTCCTCGGCGCTGCGGAGATCCGGCTCACCGACGATCTCGACGAGCGGCACGCCCGAGCGGTTGAAGTCCACGAGCGACTCGCCCGATGCCGCGTGTACACTCTTGCCGGCGTCCTCCTCCATGTGCACGCGCGTGATGCGCGCGCGCTTGACCCCGGCGCCGTCGTGGACGTCGTACTCCAAGACGCCCCTGCGACTGAAGGGCTCGTCGTATTGGCTTATCTGGTAGCCTTTCGGCAGGTCAGGATAGAAATAGTTCTTGCGCGCGAAGCGGCTCGTAGATTCGATGGTGCAGCCGAGCGCGAGCGCGGTGCGCACCGCGAATCGAACGGCGCGCTCGTTCAATACGGGAAGCGCCCCCGGCAACCCGAGACAAGTCGGACAGACACGAGTGTTGGGAGACTCCCCGTACGTGGCCATGCAGGAGCAAAACGCTTTCGTCACCGTGAGGAGCTGGGCGTGCACCTCGAGGCCGATGACGGGCTCCCACTTCTGTGCGCTGGGTGGGGAGACCATGGATGCGCGCGCGTTGTAGCAAAATCGCGCTAGGCGCGCTCCTCTGCGTCGCGTTCGAGGGTGGCGCGGCGGCCGATGACGAGCAGGTGAAGGCCGACGGTCCCGTCGTCGCGTTCGAGCTCGCGGGCGACGCGGTCGTCGTGCGGGTCGACGCGCACGAGTCATTCGTGAAGATCGGCTGCCGCGCGCAATCATTCACGACGCTCGGCACGAGGGCCTACGCGCTGTGCAACGGCGCGACCTGGTCGACAGGCTCGGACAGCACCGTCGTCATCGTCGAGGCCCAGCCTGCGCCGCACGTGCTCGAGCGGCACGCGCTCGGCGGGCACGTCGTGTCGCTCACGGTGATCGATGGGGTCGTCTCTGCGCGCAGTGCATCCGGCGTGAAGCCGCTCGCGGACTACGAGCGCCCCACTGTGACGGCCCTACCGCACGAGCGCACGCTATCGCTGCACGCACCACAATACTGGGCCGATCAACCGCAGCCCGTGATCGCCAAGCCCGCCGAAGTGCATGGGGTCGAGCTCGGCATCGCCGCGACGGGCGGGATCGGGGTCGCGTCACCCGTGGCCGCGTTCTCGCTTTTCGATGCGTCGTTCGTCTACCGGTCGCCCGCGCTCTTGTACGTCGCGGCATACGGAACGTTCGGCGCGGGGACGGCCGCGTTCGACGCCGGGACCATCTTGACGGGCCCGGTCGGCGGCGACGTGCAGGTCGCCGTGGGAGAGGCCGTCGTCGGCATCGACACCCGCTTCGTTGCGGCGGGCATCGGCGCTGGCGTCGCGATGATGGAGGACGGCTACGACCTCGAGCCTCTCGTCGTCCTTCGTGGTCGCGTCGGTGACCGCGATCGCTTCGCCGTCTCGTGGCACTTCGCGTTCGCTACGGGCGGCCCGACGCCGATCGGCATGTTCGGCGGCATGCTGGAGTTTCGTCTCGGCTCGCGCTGGTGGCTCGGCGTAGAGGCGGAGCTCGGGAACGAAGGGTATGGGCGTCTCATGCTCGACGCGCGGCACCGCCTCATCGGCGACGGTGGGCATCGGACGCTCGATCTTCGGCTCGGCGCCGGCCTCGCGTACATCACGACGTCATCCAACGCGGTCGTGACGCCGTCGAACGGGGTCACGCCGAACATGCCCTGCCTGACCCAGTTCAGCCAGGGCGGCACGGAGGGATCGTGCCTCGGCACGAACGCCAACTACTTCGGCCCCGCCCTGTCGCTCGGGCTCGTGTGGCGACCGTGAAGCCCGGCTACCCCAGCCCGAGCTCGGCGAGCTTGTTGTAGAGCGTACGGCGGCTGACCCCGAGCAAACGCGCGGCGAGGGTGCGGTTGCCGGCTGCGCGGGTCAGCGCCTCCTGTACAGCGCGTCGTTCGGCCTCTTCACGACGCTCTCCGAGACGCGAAGAGGACTCGGAGGTGGGTAGCGGTCGCGAGCGCTCCTCGTCGCGGTCGACGTCGGCGGCGCCGATGACGCCCCCATCGGCGAAGACGACGAGACGCTCGACGCAGCTCTGGAGCTCGCGCACGTTGCCCGGCCAGGTGCCAGCCTCGAGACGCGCGAGGGCGTCGCGCGCGAGCGTCGGAGGCTTGATGGCGTTGCGCGTCGCGGCCTCCGCGCAGAAGCGCTCGGCGAGCATCGGGATGTCGGACTGCCGTTCGCGTAGCGGTGCGATGCGGATGGGAACGACGTTGAGCCGGTAGAAGAGATCCTCGCGGAACGTGCCCGCTTTCACCATCGACTCGAGATCGCGGTGCGTCGCCGCGACGAAGCGCACGTCGGCCTTCTGCACCTCCGTGCCGCCGAGGGGCGTGTACTCGCGCTCCTGGATCATGCGGAGGAGCTTGACCTGGACGGGCAGGCTCACGTCACCGATCTCGTCGAGGAAGAGCGTGCCGGTCTCGGCGAGCTCCACGCGACCGGGCTTGCGTTTCACCGCTCCGGTGAAGGCGCCCTTCTCGTAGCCGAAGAGCTCGCTCTCGAGGAGCGACTCGGGGATCGCACCGCAATGCACGGCGATGAACGGCGCGTCCTTGCGACTGCTCTGGTCGTGGATCTCGCGCGCGGCCACCTCCTTGCCGCTGCCGCTCTCACCGCGGAGGAGGACCGTGGCGTTCGAGCGTCCGGCGCGCACACACAGATCGCGTAGCTCGCACAGCTTGGGATGCTCGCCGATGAGGTGGGAAGCCGACGGGAGCGCGGGCGGCGCCGACGTTCGCCCCGCGGACGCCCTGAGCGTGCGGTCGATCGTCGCGATCACCTCTTCGCGATCGAACGGCTTGAGCATGAACTCCTTCGCGCCGCGCTTCATCGCGTCGACGGCCATCGGGACGGTCCCGTGCGCAGTGAGCACGATGACGGGCAGATCGGGTGCGGCCTTGCCAAGGGCCGCGAGGAGCGCGAGCCCGTCCATGCCAGGCATGCGGACGTCGGTGACGACGAGGTCGGTCGGCTCGCGGGTGACATCCTCGAGCGCGCGCGCGGCGGATGGCGACGAGCGAGCTGCGTAGCCCGCCTGCTTGAGTAGACCGACGAGCACGACACGGAGAGCGTCATCGTCGTCGACAACCAAGATGTTCTCGCCAGCCATCGGCATCCCCGCTCGCGAGCCTAACACGGGGTTTGCGACTACCATCGCGCAATGCACGGCACGCTGCTCGCCGACTTCGTGAGCGCGCTGGTCGCGAGCGCCGCGTACCTCGCGCTCACCGTGCTCGCGGTCTCGCGGGGCCGTCGTGACCCGCTCGCGCGGAGCCTCGCGATCCTGTGCGTCGATCTCTTCGTCTACTGCACGACGGAGGCGATCGGCGATCTTCACACGGAGCACTTCTGGGATTGGATCAACAACGCCACGGCGTCGCTCGCGCTCGTGCTCTTCTATCACCTCGTCGTCGTGTTCGTCGGGCGGCGCCACGCCATCCGCTGGGTGACGCGCGGCCTCTATGCGTACTTCGGCGCGCTCGCACTCTTGTGCCTCTCGCCCATCATCATACCGAGCGCGGACCCGCTCTCGGGAGGCGTCGGTTGGGCCGTCGCGATGCTCGTCGGGCTCGTCACGGTCATCGGACACGGCGTGGTGCTGCTCACGAGGCACCTCCGTGGAGCAACGGCCGAGGAGACATCGCGGTCGCGTTTGTTGCTTGGCGCGGCCCTGATTGCGGGCGCCGCGAACGCCTCCGACCTCTTCGACATCGCAGGAGCGTCCTCCCCGCGCCTCGGTGCCATTGGCCTCCTCGTGAGCGCGCTCCTTTTGACGGCTGCGGCCCTTCGCGCGTCCGTCTTCGAGCGGCTGTCGATTCTGACGGCCGTCAACACCATCGCCATCGCGTTCATCGTGGTGCTCGCCGAGCTCGCCGTGTTTCGCTTTGCGGGCGACCGCCCCGCGTTCGCGGTGGTCGCCACCGTCCTCGTGACCCTCGGCGCGCTCTTCGGCGTCCGCTACGTCGTCAGCGACTACATCGCCTCGCGGGAGCGGACGCTCGCCCACGCGACGCTCGGGCGTATGGCCGCCCAGATGGCCCACGACATCAAGAACCCGCTCGCCTCAATCCGCGGCGCGGCGCAGTTCCTCGCAGAGGAGCGCGCCAAAGGGCGATCCATCGACGAGCAAAACGAGTTCCTCACGCTGCTCGTGGCGCAGTGCGACCGGGTCACCCGCATCGTCGACCAGTACCATCGCATCGGCCGCGGCGAGCCCGTCATCGCCCCCATCGACCTCAACGACGCGGTGCGCGAGGCGACGAAGTTCCTCGGTGACGGCGTCAAGGTCGACACCGCCCTCGCCGAGGCGCTCCCGCGATGCGAAGCGGACCGCGACCTCCTCGTGATCGCGCTCGAGAACGTCATCCGCAACGCCCATGAGGCCGCGCTCGAGGGCACCATCCACGTCGGGACGTGTACGAGCGAAGCCGGGTGGGTCGCCGTGTCGGTGCGCGACGACGGCCCAGGCATGGACGCCCGCACGCGCGAGCGCGCGCTCGAAGGCTTCTTCACGACCAAGTCCCAAGGCTCGGGCCTCGGTCTCACGTTCGTGCGGCGCGTCGTCGAGGCCCACGAGGGCAAGCTCCTCATCGACTCCAGCGACGGCCACGGCACGACCGTGCGCATCGAGCTTCACGCACGCGCGTGACGCGTTCGACGGCGTTGAAAACTGGCCGTCGGATGGCGCGGCCGCCTAAGCTGCGAGAGCTTGGATTGGCGAGCCTTCGTCCCACGCGCGCTGCCAGCGTGCATCCTCGGCCTCGCGGTCGCGACCGTGCCGGTGATGGTGCTCCGCCCGGAAGGCCTGCCGCGCATGCGCGCCGTGGAGACCGAGCTCAGCAGCGTGAGGGCCGAAAACCGCGCCCTCGACCGTGACGTCGCCGACCTCAAGGCGAAGATCAAGAGCCTCCGCGACGATCCCGCCGCCGTCGAGCACATCGCGCGCGACCAGCTCGGGATGGTCCGCAAGAGCGAGGTCGTCTTTCAGTTCCCCAAGCCGTAGACCGTCGCTACAGTCTCACGCGTGACGCTGGAGCTCGCCGAGAGTCTGCTCATGTCGGAGACGGTCTCTCCCCGTGCGATCGCACGCGGGCTCTTTCTCCAGGCGACGCAGCAGATGCCGTTCGTGCAAGCCCTGCTCGTCACGGGTGCCATCGACGAAGCGAAGATCGAAGAGGCCCTCGGCCCGATGGCCTCGCGCCTTCGGAGCGACGGAAAGATGTTCCCCGGCATGGAAGAACCCCCGCTGACGACCATCACCCCGTCGCTCGCGCTCGTACAGAAGCTCCCACGCGGGTTCTGTGCGCGTTTGCTCGCGGTGCCGCTCGGGGTCGACACCGCGACCGGAGCCGTGGACCTCGCCCTCATCGACCCGCGGGACGCCCACGCCGCGGAGGAGGCGGCGTTCTTCTTGCGGGCCGAGCTGCACGTGCACCGGGCGACGGTCTCGGCCATTCGTGCGGCGGTCGAGCAGATCCACCGCGCCGACTCGTCGCTCGCGGCCGAAACGCCCGCGCACGGCGAGCGCTCGCGCACGCCCATCTGGGGCACGCCCGTCGTCAGCGTCGTGCCACAACCCCTGCCTCACGCCGGGCCGCTCGACATGCCCATCCCGCTCATGCGGCGATCGTCGGCGCCCGCCGCACCTTCGGCCTCGCGCGAGGAGAGCGCCGTGCTCGAGCTGCGTACGCCGGCGAGCGGCCGCGCGCCAGTGAAGGTGGAAGCGCCAGACACCGAACGCGATCCCGATCCCGTCTTCGCGCTCAAGGCCCATGCGCTCGGGGGCATCGCGCTCGCGAGGCGCCCCGTCGCCGTGATGATCGCAGAGACTCCCATCACCGACGCCCATCGGGCCCACGGAGCGGTCACGGTCCCCGCCCCACCCGAGATCCGTACCAAGCCCGGCAAGGAAGACCCGCGCCACACCATGGTCACGACGCCGGCGCCTCCGTCGCGCTCGGACGCCCCGCCACCCATCACGATGCCCCGCTCGCAGCGTGCTCCAGCCATCCGCATCATGTCCCCGCCGATGGGCATGCCGCTCTTGCCGCTGCCCGACGCGTCGCCCGTGCTGGCCGCGATGGCGGAGGCCAACGACCGCGACGCCATCATCGCGCTGCTCATGTCCGGGATGCGCGCGTTCGCGCGCCGCGTCGCCGTGATGGCGGTCAAGCGGGACTCGTTCCTCGGGTGGTCGTGCAACGCGGAGTTCGGTGACGCCCGTACCTGGCGCCAGGTTCGCGTCCTCGCGAACGTACCGAGCGTTCTCGCAACCGCGGCAGCTGGCACCCCGTACCTCGGCCCGCTCTTTCGCACCGACGGCCATGCCCCCATCCTCGCGTTCATGAAGGAGACGTCGCGTGATGTCGCAGTCGCGGGCGTGCGCGTCGACATGCACCCAGCCCTCGTCCTTCTCGCCGACGAGCTCGCCGACACCGCCCTTGGCACGAAGCGCCTCGAGCAGCTCGCGAAGGCCGCTGGCGTCGCGCTCGGTCGCTTGATCCGCAAGCCCCAAGCCGAGCCGGGCTCGTGACCGACTCGAAGCGGGCATCGTGGGAGACCCACGTCCTTCGTCCGTTCGAGTCGAAGACCCCACCGCGCAAGCGTACCGGCCTCCTCGCAGGCCAAGCCGACGCCGCACCCCTCTACGACCCAAGCTCGGTCGAGGGCTTCGACGGCGACCGAGATCTTGGCTTCCCAGGCGTCCCGCCGTTCACGCGGGGCATCCAGCCGAACATGTACCGCGGCCGCCTCTGGACCATGCGCCAGTACGCGGGCTTCGGCACGGCCCGCGAGTCGAACGAGCGCTATCGCTACCTGCTCTCGCAAGGTCAGACGGGCCTCAGCGTGGCGTTCGACCTCCCCACGCAGATGGGCCGTGACTCCGACGAAGCGCCCGCGCGAGGCGAGGTCGGCCGCGTGGGCGTGGCCATCGACTCCATCGACGACATGCGCACGCTCCTCGCCGGCATCCCGCTCGATCGCGTCTCGGTGTCGATGACCATCAACGCCACCGCGGCCATCCTTCTCGCCCTCTACATCGCCGTCGCGGAAGAGGCTGGTGTGTCGCGCAGCGTGATCTCCGGCACCATCCAAAACGACATCCTCAAGGAGTACATCGCGCGCGGCACGTACATCTACCCGCCCCGCCCCTCGCTGAGGCTCATCACCGACGTCTTCGCGTTCTGCGCGCGGGAGGTGCCACGGTGGAACACCATCTCGATCAGCGGCTACCACATCCGAGAGGCCGGAGCCGACGCCATCCAGGAGGTCGCCTTCACGCTGGCCGATGGGATTGCGTACGTGGAGGCTGCCATCGCCGCAGGCCTCGCCGTCGACTCGTTCGGGTCGCAGCTATCCTTCTTCTTCAACGTCCACAATAACCTCATCGAAGAGGTCGCCAAGTTCCGCGCGGCACGCCGGCTCTGGTGCAGCATCATGACCGAGCGCTTCGGAGCCAAGACCGACCGCGCCAAGGCCCTCCGCTTCCACTGCCAGACGGCCGGCATGACGCTCCAGGCGCAGCAGCCGCTCAACAACGTCGCGCGCGTCACGGTGCAGGCGCTCGCTGCCGTCCTCGGGGGTTGCCAGTCGCTCCACACGAATAGCTACGACGAGGCGCTCGGCCTTCCCACCGCGGAGGCCGCCACGCTCGCCCTCCGCACGCAGCAAATCATCGCCAGAGAGTCAGGCATCGCCGACTTCGTCGACGCCCTCGGAGGCAGCTACGCGGTCGAGTCGCTGACGACGCGCATCGAGGCGGGCGCGAAACAGTACCTCGCGCGCATCGACACGATGGGCGGCATGGTCTCGGCCATCGAGCAAGGCTACCCCCAGCGCGAGATCCAACAGAGCGCGTACATCTACCAGCTCGAGATCGAGGAGAAGAAGCGCCTCGTCGTCGGGCTCAACGCCTACGAGTCGGAGGACGCGGCGAGCGTCCCCGTCTTCCGGGTCGACCCGAAGATCGAGGAGCAGCAAACGGAGCGCCTTCGCCGCGTACGGGCCACCCGTGAGCCAAAGGCGTGGGCCGTGTCCCTCGAGCGCATCGAGCACGCCGCAAAGGCGCCGAGCGAGGCCCTCATGCCGCTCATCGTCGACGCGGTCAAAGCGCACGCGACCGTGGGCGAGATCGCCGGCACCCTACGCCGCGTGTGGGGCGAGCACCAAGAGACCCTCGTGCTCTAATCCCCGGTCGCGGTGGACGAACAGAGCTTCGGAGTCCCACGACCCTTCTCGGAGACGGCGCGTGCCTTCTTCTCGCCCGACACGACGAGCCCGGGGTTCCTCGGCGCCCGTTGGCTCTACCTCCGCGCGCTCGGCCTCTTCTACGTATCGGTCTTCTATTCGCTGGCGTGTCAGATTCGCGGCCTGATCGGCGATCAGGGCATCCTGCCGGCCGCCAACCTCTTCACGTTCGTGCGCGAGCACGACGGCATCGAGCGATACTGGACGCTCCCGTCGCTTCTCTGGCTCGCCCCGAGCGACACGGGCCTCATCGCCCTCGTGGTCGTCGGCCTCGCGGCGTCGCTCCTTCTCGTTGCGAACATCCTCCCTCGGGCGTCGCTCGTCGTGTGCGGCGTGCTTTTTCTGTCGTTCGTCACGACCGCACGGGTCTTTTCTTCGTACCAGTCGGAGGGCATGCTGCTCGAGGCCACGGCAGCGGCGTTCGTCCTCGCGCCTCCAGGCGCATGGCCGGGCCTCGGCGCGCTCCATCCACCGTCGCGTGCGGCACGCTTCCTCGTCCTGTGGGAGGGCTTTCGCATCTATTTCGAGTCTGGCATCGCAAAGCTCGCGAGCGGGGACCCGAGCTGGCGGGACATGACCGCGATGGACCACTACTACGAGAACGGCCCCCTCCCGACGTGGATTGGCTGGTGGGCGCAACAGCTCCCGCACGGCTTTCACGCAGCGACCGCGGTCATCACGCTCGTCGTCGAGCTCGTTGTCGCGTTCGGCTTGTTCGGCCCACGACGCGTGCGGCTCGCGACGTTCGGGGTGCTCACGGTGCTCCAGGCGGGCATCATCGCGACCGCGAACTACTGCTTTCTCAACTACCTCGTCCTCGCCCTCGCCATCCCGTGCGTCGACGACGACGTCATCGCGCGGTGTCTGCGGGTTCGTCTACCGACGCCGCAGTCAACCCAAGCGTCGACAGCCGGCAAGCGCTGGCGATGGCGAGCGGCGACCGCTTGGACCAGCCTCCTCTTCTACGCGTCCATCGCGGTCTTCGTGCTCGCGGGTGCCCCACCGCCCATCTCATGGCTCGCTGCCCCGGCCGAGGTGCTCGCGCATGTTCGCCTCGCCAATCGTTACGGCCTCTTCGCAGTCATGACGAACGTGCGTTACGAGATTGAGCTGGAGGGCTCGACCGATGGCGTCCACTACGTCGCGTACCCGTTCAGGTACAAGCCGCAAGTGCTCGATTCGCCACCGGGAATCTTCGCTCCGTATCAACCCCGGTTCGAGTGGAACCTGTGGTTCTGCGCCATCTACGAAGAGGGCGTGCCGAGACGCTACATCACCACGGTCTCGCGTCAGACATGCCCGTGGGTCGTCGCCCTCGAGGCACGGCTCATGGAGCGCTCGCCGCCCGTGCTTGGTCTCTTCCGCGACGATCCATTGCACGGCGCATCACCCCGCTCGGTCCGCGCCGTGCTCTGGCAATATTGGATGACGGACAGGGCGACGCTCCGGACGACGGGCCGCTACTGGCGCCGCGAGCGCATCGGAACGTACATCGACGTCGTCGATAGCCAGTGAGCTCACCGACCGGAAATTGGGCCATCACGACCGCTCGGCTTAACGTCGACGGATGAAGGCTCCACGCCATGCGTTCCGTCGCTACGTGAGACTCGATTGTCAGGTGGTCCGCGAGCACGACTTCCGCATCATTGGAGATCTCGCCCTCGATCTCTCCGAGCGAGGCATGCTCGTGACCACGCGCGAGCGCGTGCTGACCGGAGACGACGTCGTCGTGTGCTTCAAGCCCCCGACCAGCAACCGCTTCGTCGACGCGCTCGGGCACATCGCGCGGGTCGTCCACGGCCGGCGCCCCGGAGACCGCGGCCGCTGCGTCGGCATCGAGCTCTACGCGATGGACGACGCCGACCGTCACCACCTCTGGCAATGCCTACGCGGCCTCCCTGCACCCGAGCCGCTCCGTGACGCAGCCCACGGCATCGTCACACGGCTAGCGCCACTCGCGCGCGCGACTTAGCTTGCGGTCATGACCGAAGCCCCTCTTCAGGCCATCCAGAATCACGTCATTACCCACGCCCATGCCGGCCTTGCGGCGCATGCCGTTTCGCCCACGCGAAAGAAGATCGCGGTGGGCATCGCAGCCTTCGCAGACCTCCTCCAGCTCGGCTTCTTTCCCATCTTCGGTGAGGGTGCGCTGTCGATCCCCGACGACGTCCTCGACGCGGTGGTCGCGGTGGCCCTCGTCGCTACGCTCGGGTTCAAGTGGCGTCTCCTCCTCGCGCTCGGCATCGAGCTCATCCCTGGGATTGCGCTCTTCCCCTCGTGGACTGCCGTCGTTCTGACACTGCCCACGGAGACTCCCGCACCCAAGGAGCTGAACGAGCTCCCTCCCCACACCTAGCGGTTCTTGTCGCGGAAGCGACCGGGGTTGCACCGGAGCTTGCCTGAACGCTCTTCACACGTGAGCTCTTGCTCGAACGTGGCCTCGACGACGCCGTCACCGTTGAAGTCGGCCCGAGCGCGGGCGACGCCATCGTGCTCACCGGTCTTCTCCCACTCGTATTGAAAGCGCTGCGGGCTTCGGATGCTGAACGCATCGCACGCGAATGCCTCATCGGACCAGTCGGCAGCGGTGCTCGCATACGTCTTTTTGCCGACCTGGGCGAGCTCGGCGGGCACCTTGCGTGAGGTCGCCGGCAGGGCCCCCGTCTTGAGCGCGCACGCCGAGACCGCGCGGGCCAGGTATACGACGTTCGACTTCCCCTCCTGCAGCTCCGCGTTCGCCACGAATCGGTTCCACCCGAACGTGCGAAAAGCGAACGTGATCCCGAAGAGCACCAGCACCGACAGCGTGCCTCCCACGAGCACGACCTTGCGACCCGAGACCGTCCTCTTGTTGGTGTTCATCATGCAGGCGGCGCGGAGTGTACACTGGAGTGCATGCGCATTCTCCATCGCGTGACCGTGGCCGACGCAGCCGCGCACCTCGTCACGGTCGAGACGACGATCACGGCGCCGGATCCTCTCCCCGATCCCCTCGAGCTCTTCTTTGCCGTGTGGACGCCGGGCTCCTACCTCGTCCGCGAGTACTCCCGCCACGTGGAGAGCTTTTCGGCAGGCGCCCACGCCGTCCACAAGGTGCGCAAGAACGCGTGGCACGTCACCCATGGTGGGGCTCGCGAAGTCTCGGTGCGCTACAGCGTCTACTGCGCCGAGCTCACCGTGCGCACGAACCACATCGACGCGACGCACGTCTATCTCAATGGCGCGTCCACGTTCGTCGCGGTTCAAGGCCACATGGGCTCCCCCATCGAGGTCGAGCTCGACATGCCCGACGGCTACCGCACGGCGACCCCGCTCGAAGCGTCTGGACCGCGGCGCTTCACGGCGAAGGACTACGACCAGCTCGTCGACTCACCGATCGAATCCGGGCTCCTGCGCGAGGCAACGGTCACGGCTGCCGGCCGTCGTCACGCGTTCGCGATCTGGCCCGAGACTGCCGTCAGCGACGCCAACGTCGACCGCCTCCTCGAAGCAACGAAGACGATCGTCGAGGCCGAAGCTGGCCTCTTCGGCGGCGACCTTCCACACGACGGCTACACGTTCCTTTTGCACATGGCGTCGCGGGCGCGCGGTGGCCTCGAGCACATGGCGTCGAGCTCGCTCATCGCTCCCCCGTCGAGCTTCGACGGGCGTGAGGGCTTCCTCGACCTCCTGTCCCTCGTGGCGCACGAGTACTTCCACTTGTGGAACGTGAAGCGCATCCGCCCCGTGGGCCTGTCGCCGTATCGATACGAAGAAGAGAACTACACGAAGCTCTTGTGGTGGTTCGAGGGCGCGACGAGCTACTACGACTGGCGCGTTCTCAGGCTCTCGAAGCTCTGCACCGTGGACGAGTATTTCGATCATCTCGCGGGGGAGATCGCGTACGTGGAGTCCACGCCGGGGCGCTTCGTTCACTCGCTCGAGGCCGCGTCGTTCGATGCGTGGATCAAGCTCTATCGTCCCGACGAGAACACCGCCAACAGCACCATCAGCTACTACCGCAAGGGCGAGATCGTGAACGCAATGCTCGATCTCGAGATCCGGGCGCGCAGCGGAGGCCGTGCGAGCCTCGACGGCGTCCTCCTCCACATGTGGCGAACGCATGGCGCGCGCTCCGTACCCGTGCCCGAGGATGGGATGCAGCGGCTCTTCGAGGAAGCCACCGGTCTCGAGCTCGGTGACCTCTTCGACAAGCTCGTCCGACAAGCGGGTGGCGTCGACGTTGCAGCAACCCTCGATCACGCCGGGCTCGTCGTCGAGCGGACCGCCCGCAGCGATGGGGCAACCGTAAGCCTTGGCGTGCGCACGCGGTCGGACGGTGGGCGGCTCATCGTGTCGACGGCCCTCCGCGGGTCTGCTGCGCAACGAGCCGGCATCGACGGCGGCGATGAGATTATCGCAATCGGAGGAAAGCGCGTCGAAGCGGGTGGTCTCGATGCGGCGCTCTCCGGACGGCGGCCCGCAGAGACCGTGCCCGTCCTCGTCGCGAGGGACGGCCTCATTCACACGTGCGAGGTCGTCTTAGACCCGCCGCGCCTCGACAAGGTCAAGGTCGTCCCCAACAAGGGCGCGAGCGAAGCCCAAGTCGCTCTGCGTCGTGCGTGGCTCGGGGATTAATCAGGCTGCCTGGGCGGCAGCGATCTTCTTCTTCACGAGGTCGTAGCTCTTGTTGAGCGTCGAGACTTCCTGCAGCTCCGAGTCCTCGATCTTGATCTTGTACTGGCGCTCGATGGCGGCGACGATTTCGACGCCCATCATCGAGTCGATGCCGAGGTCCTTGAAGTGTTTGTCGTCGGGGATCTCGTCCTTCTCGGAGATCTCCGCGATGAGAGCGCGTAGCTCGGTCTTCAACGTGTCACTCATGATGCACCTCGCTTTTCGACGAGCGCGAGCAAATCGTTCACGGTCTGAATGCCCGCGAGCGACTCGTCCGGAATCTGGATCTTGAGCTGGCGCTCCATCGCTCCCACGATCTCGAGCATGCCGAGCGAGTCAATCCCCAGCTCGCTGATGACCGTCGACTCGGAGATGTTGGGAAAGTCCTTCTCCGCGATCTCCATAGCCGTCTTCTTGAACATCTGAAGAAGCTCCGGACGACTCAACGCCATGTTGTCTTTCTCTCGCCTCGTGCCATTCGTTGCGAAACGTGTGCCGTGATGAGACCGACGCGTCAGTAGCCGAAAACGCGCCAAACCTCAAGCGTGGAGACTGTACGGATGGTCACGTCGTCGATGGGTCTGCGAACGCCGTTGCGCGTTTGGGCAGGGTACCGTCGATGAACATGCGCTTGGTCTTACGCCTCTGGGGCTTGCCGCTCGAGGTTCGCGGGAGGGCACCTTGTGGGACCATCTCGACCTTCCAGACCGCGATCCCGATCTGCTCGGTGACGGCCTGCTGGATCTCCGCGACGAGCTTGTCTGCGTCCCCCGAGAAGGCCTCGGCGCACACGACGAGCTGCTCTTCGCCCGTACCGTCCTCCACGAAGCTCCCTTGGGCGTCGACGGTGACACCAAACGCGACCACGTTTCCCCGGCGTACACCAGGAAGCTCGCTCGCGACCCATTCGATGTCGTTTGGGTAGAAGTTCCGCCCTCGGATGATGATGATGTCCTTGAGGCGCCCGCAGATGTAGACGCTGCCGTCCACGAAGTATCCGAGATCGCCAGTGTGAAGCCAGATGCGCGAGTCACCCGGGATCGTCTTGAACGACTCCTCGGTGAGCTCGGGCTCGTTGAAGTAACCGGGGGAGATGCTCGGCCCCGTCGTCACGATCTGGCCGACCTGCCGCTCGCCCAGCCGCTTTCCCTGCTCGTCGATGATGGCGATCTCGTGGTCGGGGAAGGCCTTGCCGCAGCACACGAGCTCGTGGGCGTCTGGCGCGCTTGATGGCTTCGTCTCGCTTGTTTGGAGGGACTTGGGATCGATCGTGTCGGTCGAGAAGCCTCGACCATGCGGTGCGAAGGAGATGGCGAGCGTGGCCTCGGCCATGCCGTACGACGGGATGTAGGCCTTCGGGTCGAAGCGGGCGGGCTTCAATCGCTCGGCGAAGTCGCGCAATGTCTTGGCTTGAATGGGCTCGGCGCCGCAGCCCGCGATGCGAATGCAAGAGAGGTCGAGACCCTGCACGTCCTTGTCCTTCAAGCGCTTGGCGACGAGCGCGTACGCGAAGTTCGGCGCGTACGTGATCGTCCCGCGGTGGCGGTGAATCGCGTCGAGCCACACACGTGGGCTTCGCACGAAGCTCGCGGTGGGTAGAAACACGACGGGGATCTCCGTGAAGAGCGGCCCGATGACGAAGCCGATGAGGCCCATGTCGTGGAAGAGCGGGAGCCAGCTCGTCCCCTTGTCGACGCTCGAGTCCTTGCCGAGCCCGTGGATCATGAACGCCTCGCTGTTGGCGGCGAGGTTGCCGTGGGTGACGACAACGCCCTTCGGCTTCGACGTGCTCCCAGACGTGAACTGCATGAAGCACAAGTCGTCGGCGGAGAGCTTCACGTCGAGCTTGCCAGGCGCGGGCGCCGCGAGAACATCGGTCGTGATGACGTCTTTGACGCACGGGACGCGTGGCACGACCGGGTCGACGAACTGCCGCGTCGAGGGAGTCGTCAGGAGAAGCTTCGCGCCAGAGGCGTTGATGATGTGGGCGACGGTGTCGTGGTACGTCTCGACGTTCTTGAACGAGAGCTGCGGGTACATCGGCACGGGAACCCCGCCCGCGTAGATCGCGCCGAGGAACGACAGCACGAACTCGTCTGGATCCGGCACGACGATCGCGACACGGTCACCCTTCTTCACGCCATGCGCTGCGAAGTGTGCTCCGCGACGCTCGGCCTCGTCGTCGATCGTCTTGAACGAGCAGAAGCGCTCGGTCGCGTCAGCTCGGATGAAGACGAAGCCCTTCGCGTCGAAGTGGCGTAGCTCCTTCACTGCCTCGACGAGCGTCGGCGCGACGAGGCGTGGGCGTTTCGAGTCAGTCAACATCATCGAGGCTGTGGCGGCTTACATTGCGAAAAGGGAGCACGCAAGGTCGCCGAAAAAGCGACGCCTCCGTGCACGGGCGTGCACGCGCGTAGCTCGATTCGCAGCCGTTTGTCGTCGCTTTCGTTGCCGGTCACTCGAACGCGAGGTTATAAGCTTCACAAGCGGATGAAGCGTGTGTTCATCACTGGAGTGGGCGTGGTCAGCTCGATTGGGCTTGGCCGTCGTGCCTTCTTTGATGCGCTCGCCCGCGGTCAGAGCGGCATCACGCCCGTCGAGTCGTTCGACGCAGCGCCGCTCGGGCGAGAGTTCGCGGGCGAGATCAAGGACTTCAAGGTCGAGGACCACCTGACGGCCGCGGAGGCTCGTCGCTCGGGGCGCTGCTCGGCGATGTCGCTCGCGGCGATGCGCATGGCCGTCGCCGACGCAGGCATCGCACCGGAGAAGCTGCGCGGCCCGCGCACATCGGTGGTGCTGGGAACGACGATGGGCGAGGCCGACGTCATCGCCAACCTCGACCACGCTTGGATCGCCGGCGGCCACGGTGCCGTGCGGCGCACGCTTCTTCCGAAGTACGGCTCGACGCTCTTGCCGATTCATCTCGCCCGCGCCATCGGCGCGCAGGGGATGGTGCTGACGATGCCTGCCGCGTGCGCAGCAGGCAACTACGCCATCGGGTTCGGCGTCGACTTGATTCGTTCGGGACGCGCGGACGTCGTCATCGCGGGTGCCGCGGAGATGCTCCAACAGCTCCAGTTCTCGGGCTTCGTCCGGCTGGGCGCCGTGTCCCCCCATCGCTGCCAGCCCTTCGACCTTAATCGCCAGGGGCTCATCGTAGGCGAAGGCGCAGGCCTGCTCATTCTCGAGTCGGAGGCCCACGCGGTCAAACGTAACGCGGCGGTGCAAGCCGAAGTGGGCGGCTACGGCCTCACGTGTGATGGCTATCACATCACGAGGCCCCACCCCGAGGCTGCGGGGAGCGTAGGTGCGATGCGTCGCGCGCTCGAGCACTCCGGTATCGGTCCCGAGATGGTCGACTTCGTCAACGCTCACGGCACTGGCACGCGCGCCAACGATCTCGCCGAGGCCAAGGTGATGAGCGACGTCTTCGGCGGCCGCCGTGTTCCCATCTCGAGCATGAAGAGCATGATTGGGCACTGCATGGGCGCAGCAAGCGCTCTCGAGGCGGTGGCATGCGTGATGACGCTCGAGACCGGCATCTATCCGCCAACCATCGGCTACGAGACGCCGGACCCCCAATGCGACGTCGACGTCGTCGCCAACACGGCCCGCAAGGGCAAGGCCGACGTGGTTCTCAACAACTCCCTCGCGTTCGGCGGCTACAACGCGGTCGCATGCTTCGCGAGGCCGGGTGTGCTTCCCGATCCCGCGCAGGTCAAGCGCCGCGCAGCGTGACGCCGCACATCATCACTGGCCTCGGCGTCTGCTCCGCGATCGGCACCGGACGCGAAGCCTTCTTTCGCGCGCTCGAGAACCCCACGCTCCTCCGCAACGCGCCGAGGCGGAAGGTCGAGAGCTTCGATGCGTCGCAATACGACGACGCCGCCATCGCAGAGGTGCCCGACTTCGATCCCGCGAAGTACCTCGGCGACAAGGGCCTACGCACGCTCGATCGCTTGACCAAGCTGCTCGTCGTCGCCACGCGCCTCGGGGCGACCGACGCAGGCCTCAAGAAGGACAACCTCTACGTTCCACCGGCGACCCCGGACGGCGTGGGCGTCGTGTGCTCGAACGCATACGGAAGCCTCGAGGCCATCACCGAGCTCGACCGCGTCGCGAAGCTCGAGGACGCGCGGTACATCAATCCCGCGAAGTTCCCCAACACGGTCGCCAACAGCGCGAGCGGTTACGCGAGCATCTGGGAAGAGATGCGCGCGCTCAACGTCGCGGTCAGTGACGGCAATTGCGGGGCGCTCGATGCCATTGCGTGCGCTGACGTGCATCTCGCAAACGGCCGGGCTGATGCAATCCTCGTCGGGGGCGCGGAGGCCGCGAGCGAAGCGCTGTACCTCGCCTTTCACAGGCTCGGCATGCTCGAGGCTGGGGCCTTCCTGGGCGAAGGCGCGGTGATGCTCGCCATGGAGCGCGCAGACTTCGCGACGAAGCGCGGAGCGAAGCGCCTCGCCGAGATCGTCGGCTTCGGCACGGCGTTCGATGCCCCCGAGAACGAGACGCAGATGATCTTCGCTTCCACCGATGCAATGAAGCGCGCCATCGCCGCGGCGCTCGAAGATGCATCGATGCGCGCCGGTGAGGTCGACGTCGTGGCCAGCGGTGTGTCGGGTCTCAAGCCGTTCGACATGGCGGAGCTCGGCGCCATCTGCGACGTGCTTGGTGAGGACGTGTGCGTCGCCGCGCCGAAAGCGCTCGTGGGTGAGACGCTCGGCGCTGGAGGCGCGATGGCGCTCGCGTGCGCCGTCGGGTGGCTCGGAGGCATCACCCCATCGGCGGTGCAGTCGGGCTCCGCACCCGACCGCGTACGGACGGCCCTCGTGACGTCGATGGGCTACTACGGCAACGCGTCCGCCGTGCTGCTCCGCGTGTAAGCATCCTCCTCGCCGAAATCCACGCGGGCGTGTTACGGAAGGGCGACCGAGGATGAAGAACGCAACGCTCCGCGAGCGCATTCGATACGCATTCGACAACACGATGTCGCGCGGGCCGGGCGGGCTCATTCGATGGCTCGCGCTCGCGTCGCTGGTGCTCGTGCTCGCGGTCTCGCTGCTCGTCAAGCTCGCGGGCGCGGACTCCGACAAAGGCTTCGTCGAGATCCTCTGGAACATCCTCTTTCAGACGGTGACGCCGAACCCCGTCGACACGAAGGCAGGCTCGCTCGTGTTCCTCGGGAGCATGCTGTTCATCACGTTCGCGAGCCTCTTCATGGTGAGCATCTTCATCGGCATCCTGACGAACGTCATCGACGAGCGCATCCAGAGGCTGCGCAAGGGTCGATCGAAGGTGCTCGAGGAGAACCACTCGCTCATCATCGGCTGGTCGCCGCAGGTGTTCACCATCATCTCCGAGCTCGTCGAGGCCAACGCGAGCCGCAAGGACGCGTGCATCGTCATCCTCGCCGACAAGGACAAGATCGCGATGGAGGACGAGCTCGCCGCGCAGCTCCCCAACACGCGGACGACGCGCGTCGTCTGCCGCACCGGCAACCCGCTCGAGCAGGCCGACCTGCGCATCGTGAACCCCGATGGAGCGCGCTCGATCATCATCCTCGCGCCCGAGGGCGACGATCCGGACACGGAGGTGATCAAGACCATCCTCGCGATCACGAACGGCGCGAGCCGCAAGAAGGAGCGCTACCACATCGTGGCCGAGATTCGCGAGGACAAGAACGTCCGCGTCGCAAAGATGGTGGGCCGCGACGAGGTGCAGCTCGTGCTCATGGACGACCTGATCTCGCGCATCAGCGTTCAGACGTGCCGGCAGGCCGGGCTGTCGGTCGTGTACACGGAGCTGCTCGACTTCGGCGGCGACGAAATCTACTTCAAGGCGGAGCCTTCTCTCGTGGGAAAGACGTACGGCGACTCGCTGTTCGTCTACGACAAAAGCGCGGTGATGGGCATCCAGACCGCGGACGGGCGGACGCTCATCAACCCGTTGATGGACACGACGATCGGTGCTGGCGATGAAATCATCGTCATCTCCGAGGACGACACGACGGTCATCCTGTCGGGCGACACCGATCACGCGATCCGCGAAGACGCCATCGCTCTACGCGAGCCTGCGCCCCCCGCGCCGGAGCGCACGCTCATCCTCGGATGGAACCGGCGCGGACCCCACATCCTCACCGAGCTCGACAGCTACGTCGCTGAGGGGTCGGAGACGCGCGTCATCGCGAGCATCGATACGCTCGAGCTCCCGAATACCGCGCACCAGTCGGTGACGTTTTTGCGCGGCGACACGTCGGACCGCGACTTGCTCGACGGCCTCGATATCCCGTCGTTCGACCACATCATCATCCTCAGCTACTCGGACGCGCTCGACACCCAGCGCGCCGACGCGCAGACGCTCGTGACCCTCCTTCACCTCCGCGACATCAGCGAGAAGACCGGCAGGGACCTCGCCATCGTGAGCGAGATGATCGATCTGCGGAACCGCCAGCTCGCCGAGGTCACGCGCGCGGACGACTTCATCGTCAGCGATCACCTCGTCAGCTTGATGCTCGCTCAGGTATCGGAGAACAAGCATCTCAACGCGGTCTTCGCCGACCTCTTCGACCCCGCGGGCTCGGAGATCTACCTCAAGCCCGCGACGAACTACGTGAAGATGGGAGAGGCGATGAGCTTCAGCACCGTGGTCGACGCGGCGAAGCGCCGGAACGAGACGGCGATCGGCTACCGCCTCAAGCGCGACGCACGCGACAAAGCCAAGGCCTACGGCGTCGCCGTGAACCCGAGCAAGAAGGCGAGCGTCACGTTCACCGAGGGCGACAGGGTCATCGTCCTCGCGGAAAACTGACTAAGCCGCGATGATGGCGGTTGACTCACGACGAGAGCGTGGCGACGTCGCGGATCACTTCGCTCGCGACGCGCGGCTCCAGCGCCGCGAACGTCGTCTTTTTGAGCACGAGCGCACCGAGCGTCTGCTCTGGACGCGCCTTCACGCGCCCGATTGTCAGCCCGGGCGCGATGGCGAGCTCCGCGTGCGCACCGGGTTGACCGAAGCGATCGAGCGGGAAAACGAGCGTACGCACCGTCCCGTCGACGGGCGACATGCGATGCCAGCCGCGACCCGTGAGCAGGTCGTCGACCGCGTTCCACGAGGCTTTCTTCGCGCTCATTTGCGTGTATTCCACATCCGTCGCGCTCTCTTTGGGATCGAACGTCTCGCGCGCGAGCTGCGGAAACGGCTGAACGGTCTCGTAGTCGGAGAAGATGCGCGTCATCTTCGCCCATGCGTCGGGTGGCGCGTCGAGGACATGCGCGACGCGCACACGCCACGCGTCATCGAGCTCGATCGAAGCGTCGGACGCGCTCGTGAACGTTCCGTCCTCGGCGACGCGCACGAGCTCTTCACCGACGCGCCAGACGAGCCTCGGCGCGACGTGTTGCAAGAGCGGGTGGCGAACGACTTCCATCCTCCAACTCGAGACGCGCCACTCGCGCGCTTCACGCATCGCGCGTTCGAAGCGCAGGAGCTGCGCCCGTGCGACGTGCGAGAGATCGTCGCGCAGCGTTTCGAAGCGAAGCAGCGCGGCGGTTGCCTTCGCCGCGTCATCCGTCTTGGTCGGCTTCGGCGGCTTGTCCTTTCGGTCACCAAAGGCGATCACGAACGGCACGAGTTGCTCGTCGAGCTTCACCACGAACGTGCGCGCGCCGTAGTCGAGGACGAACGGCCCGATGTCGAGACCGAGCTCCGGGACGAGCTTGTCCTCCAGCTCCTCGTACGCCACGCCGCGACGCACGGCGACCTCCTCGAGCAAGCGTCGTGCGCGCAGCTGTGTGTCTTCGAACTTCGCCGCGAGGCCGCGCTCATAGAGAAGTGACAGCGCGACGTCCGTGCCGATGAGCGCGAGCGCATCGAGCGACTTCTGCATCAGCTCGACGCTCTTCTGAACCCATTGCCGTATCGATGCGTCGAGCTTGCGTGCGACGACATCGGAGCCGAGATGACCGGCGGCGAAGAGCGCCCAATCGAAATTCGCGCGTGCGCCGGCAAGCACGAAGTCGGACACGAGCGCCCAGACGAACGCGTCGAGCGACTCTTGCGTGCACGCGGCGCGAACCTCATCGGCGAGCGGATGACGCGCGTCTTTTGGAAGCACGGAGAGAATCGCGAGGAGATTTTCGACGGCGGCACGCGGCAGCGGCGCACCCGTCGCCGCGACGATGGGCGTCGGCAGCGTCGCGACGTTCGCGAACGGTGGCATCTTCCCGGGCGCCGGAAGCTTCTGTTCCTCGGCGAGCAACGACCCGTCGACGCGCAGCTCCTTGGCCGCGGCGTCGATCGCGGATTGTTCTCCGTTCGCCGCGAGCACCGCGACACCCGCGCGTCCCGCCCCGCGCAGCTTCGCATCCGAAGACAACGCCGCCGCGACGAGTCCGCGCGCAGCGACGTCTGCGTGATCGACGAGCCACGCACGAATGCGCGGCGCCTCCTTCGTGTTTGCGAGGAGCGTCGCGAGCGCCACCATCGCGCGCGGCGATACCACGTGCGTCAGGAGCTCGAGGTTCTTCATCGGCGACGCCGACGCGACACCGATCACGAGCGGCACCGACTCCGGGCCGATGACCGACATCAATCCCTCGAGGTACGGTCCGGGCGGTCCGCTGAGCTTGCCCTGCGCGATCGCTTCGCGAAGAGAAGCGATATCGCGAACGCCGGCGTAGTGCCACGGCTGGAGCCACTGCGTGTACTCACCGGGCCGCAGATACGTCGCCGGCTCGTCGGGGATCGCGACGCTCGACGTCGCGGTCGCGGCTTTCCTTTTCTTGTCAGCGAACGGCGGCGCGAGGAGCACGGGAGGCACTCCCTCGTTGCTCTCGACGTGCGACGACGATGCGCTCGCCATGCGACCGACGAGATCCAGAACCGCGGCGGCAGACGCCCCGCGCTTTCCCTTCGTCTTCGACGCCGCTTCGAGTGCGCCGATGTGATGGCGAAACTGCGCGAAGTATTCCACCCCGATCGACTCGACGCCTTTCACGTGCGCGTGGCGCGCGATGAGCTCGGCCGTGCGCACGTCATCGATGCACGCCGCCACCATCATCAGGTCCTTGAAATTCGCTGCGGGCGGCGGGTGCGTCATCTGATCGATCGCGTCGAGGACGAGCGCGACGACGGACGCCATCGTCTCGGCGGACATGTGCCGGAGCGCACTCATCAGCGGCGGTGCAGGTGCGTAAAGTAAGCGCCTCTCGAGGATCGCCGCACGCACCAGCGCATCGAATCTCGTTTCGTCGCGGATCGCGCCGATGAGTGCGAGGCGTGCCCAACCTCCTTCGTCGACGCCGAGCGCGAACGTAGCGTCTGCCAACGTACGGTCGGCAACCGCGTTGATCGCAGCGTCGTCCTCGAAGAGAATCGCGATCGCGACTTGCGCTGCGGGGTGCAGTTGCGTGACGTCTCCGGCGACCTCGCGACCGACGCGCTGATCGCGCGGAAGGCGCTGCGCGCGTGGAAGAAGCGCGGCGAGCAGCCACACGTAAACGTTCTTCGTCGTGTTCTCGCGTTCGAGGCCGGCCTGAATCGACTTCATCACGTAGCGACCGCCCGCGAGCGTCAGGCGCAGCGCGCGTGGCAGATCCGAGGACTCGAGCCACGAGCCGGGGAAAGCTTGCTGGGCGCCGAACGCGCCGACGATACCGAGCGCAGCGAGCTGAACGTCATCGTCGTACTTCGGCGAGAAGCGAGCGGGATCGTCGAACCACGTGAGCACGCTCTCGGCGAGTGGCTTGAGCTCGGGCTTCGTGGCGGCGGCGACGTCGATGACGGCCTTGCGCGTCTGCGCGTTGAGGTGGTTCTCGATCAACGCGCCCAGAGCGGGCTTGGCGTCGAATCGCTTTCGTATGGTGTCGGTGATGACGATGCGTGACATGTCGCCCGCCGTGCTCTCACTCTTCGTAGCGGTCAGCGTGACATTACGTCACGTCAGGGCGTACCGCGAAGGGCTTCGATGTCGCTCATCTCGCACTGAAGGAACTTGCGCAAATACTGCTTGCCAAGCGGCGTCAGGTGCGGCGCGATGGCGAGGGCGAAGAGCTGCGACCCCGCGGCGATGTGGCCGTCCGACCAGCGAGCCGAGTCGCCGTAGTCGACCTCGTTCGCAGACGCGAACTCACCGTCGGGTTGACACTGCCGCCAGTCTGCGTCGACCTCGTAGATGGGTCGGTCGACGTCGTCGCCGGCAATGCCCGGCAGCGGGAAGTGCTTGCGACATCGCGGAGCAATGAGCGGTAGCGCGGCTTCCGCGAACACGCGGTTGCGCTCAGCGCGTGCAAGGGCGGTGTACAAGCCCGGGCGCTTGCGTTCGGTCGGTGCTGCCTGGAGAGCGTTCGACAGCGGGCGCTCCGCGTCGATGCACGCGAGACCGACCGTGCGCTGGAACTCCGGCATGAAGTCGTCGCAGGACGCGAACATCAGGTCCTTGAGGCCTTTGTCGGTGAAGTCGTCCCTGCTTCCCCTGGGCGAGCGGCACATGGCGACGCTCTCGTCGGCGCGTGGCAGCGGCGCGCACTTCTCTGCTGGGACGGAGGCGGCGAGCGTCACTGCCTGCGCGTGCTCCGCCAACGCGGGCGCACATCCGAGTGCGAAAACGACGAGTACGAACGAGCGCATCATCTCAATGTCCTTTCCGGTAACCCTGCGAGGCCGTCCACACGCTGACGTTCTCGGCCGCGAAAGCCGGTGTGCTTCCCCACTCCGCTCTGTGCCGCGCGTACGCCTCGCGCACCGCGCGCGAGCCATCGACGTCGATCGCGCGTCCTTGTGTCGCCTCGCGCCACGCGGTGATGTGCGAGATGGCGTGGTTGCCGGTCGGCGAGTGGTAGTCGCTTTCGGTGGCGTAGCCCCATGCGCTCTTGAGGTTCGGGAAACATTGCTTCCACTCGCCGAGCGACACCTTGTCGGGCTCGGCGTCGTAGCCGGTGCTGCACGCCGAGAGCATCACGTCTTCGATCTGCGCGGCCGCCTTTGGCATCGCCTTCGCGAGCGCCTGGATCGATGTCAGCGTGAGCGTGCCGTCCTTGTTCGTCGCGCTCCCGTCCCAGAGGCTCGTGCCGTAGCAGTGCCCCGACAGGACGAGGCGGCTCGGAATCGACTGACCGTGCTCGGCGCGCGCGAAGACCTGCGCGAGGCCCGCAAGCTCGTCGCGCGAGCCCGTGTGGGCATCGATCAACACGGACGCGATGACGTCGGCTTGCGTCTTGGGGAGTCCCAGCGAGTCGGCGAGCGCGTGGGCTCCATCGCTCGTCGCGAGATCGAGGGCGCCGACATGGTCTGCGCCACTCGGTCCGTCCTCGGAGTGCGTGATGACCGTCACGTTCGGGATGTTCGCCGCCTCGCGCACGTTCTGGTTTCCGAGCGAGTTCATCCCCAAGTAGATGATCCCGTCGTTGAATCGGGGCAGCGGCTCCGTCGTGGTCGCGTCGCTCCTCGACCCCGCTTGCTTCGTGGTGTTCTCCGCGAAGAGGCGTGCGGACTGATCGTTCAGATCGTCGGTCGCGCGCGACACGGGAAGAGCGCGGTTCGGCTTTGGGTCGGTCGGAATGGGAGGACTCGTATCGGTCGGGTCGCTGTATCGCTCGATTCGCATGCCACCCTATCGGCGCAGCGCGAAGCGAGTTGCGCGCTTTCGACGCGTGCGTCGCTCGTTCGAAACGCGTATAGACGCGCCCATGACCTTCATCGACGACAAGGCGCGCGGCGAGCTCGAGCGCAAACGCGGCGGCGGATGGTCGATCCGCAAGGCCCAGGACAAGCAGGTCTACCCGTATTTCCGCGAGTTCGAGACCGGCGGCGTTCACACGACGATCGACGGTAAGCCCATCATCAACTTCAGCTCGAACGACTACCTCGGCCTCACGAACCACCCGAAGGTGAAGGCCGCTGCCATCGCCGCGGTCGAGAAGTACGCGTGCGGCCTTTCGAGCTCACGCGTGCAGGCGACGACGACCGAGCACGTCGCCCTGGAGCGACGCCTCGCGCATTGGTACGGCTTCGAGAAGTGCCTGCTCTTCACGACGGGCTATCAGGCGATGGTCGGCACCATCGCGTCGCTCTCGGACAACGAGACGACGCTCGTCCTCGACGCCTACAGCCACGCGTGCATCCTCGACGGCACCTTCCTCGCCGCGGGCGTCCCGGGCCGCGCGCCCGAGGTTCGCTTCTTCAACCACAACTCGGTCAAGAGCCTCGAGCGCATCTTGAAGACACGCGAGCGCAAGAACGCCATCGTGCTCATCGAGGGCGTCTACTCGCTCGACGGGGACAAGGCGCCCATCAAGGAGATGATCGACATCTGCGCCGCGCACGACGCCTTCATCGTCCTCGATGACGCTCACGGCACGGGCACGCTCGGAAAGCACGGTCACGGCATCCTCGAAGAGGCTGGGGTCGAAGGGCGTGTGCCGCTCGTCATCAGCACGTTCTCGAAGACGTTCGGTGGGATCGGCGGCATTCTTCTCGGCCGCGGCGAGGTCGTCGAGTACATCCAGCACACTGCCCGGTCGTTCTTGTTCTCGGCGTCGCTCCCCGTCCCCATCGTCGCGGCGGCGAGCACCATCCTCGACATGCTCGAAGCTGACGGACCCGCGCTCGTCTCCGAGCTCCACCAAAAGGCGGACTACATGCGCGGCCGGTTGAAGGAGGCCGGCTTCGATCTCGGCGCGTCGAACACCCACATCATGCCCGTCTACTGCCGCGAGGAACGCAAGACGCTCTTCATGCACGTGGCGCTTCTCGAGTGCGGCGTCCTGATGGTGCCCATCACCTATCCGGGCGTGAAGGTCGGAGAAGAGCGACTCCGCGTGAACATCACGCGCGCTCACTCCCGAGAAGACATGGATCGGGCGATCACGCTCCTCAAGGAGTACGGCGAGGCGTTCTTCGTGCTCTCTGGCGAGGACATCGGGCCCCTCGAAGACGATTAGTGGTGACTGATTGCGTCGTTCGCTACCCAAAGGGTCGAGTTGGCAGGTGCTGTGATGAGTCCGTCCACGAAGCCGAAGGACCTGTAGACCTGACCGTTGATGGTCACTTCCGAGTAGACGTAGACGCGGGCGCCCTTCTCGACGTAGGCACCCTCGAGCGGCACGGGTTTCGCGCCGACGAAAAGTGGGGCGTCGCGTACGATGGTGCCGGTGGCGCTCGAGGCGGGGTCGAAGGTCCCCAGGCCAGTTCCCGTTCCGTTGCTGCCGCCGCCGCCGACATCGTCCTCTTCGAGCTGGGTCTTGTGCGCCCATGCGTCAATGTCGACCTCACCTACCGTGGCGTGTACGCGCAGAAACAACTCGGTGCGCTCGACGATGTCGAGCTCGATCGGTTGGTTGGGATCGATGTGGAGAGCGACAAACGGTGCCCCGCTCGGTGCCGCGTAGAGCTCGAGCAGCGTGCCGCGCACCGCGACCCGGCCGAGTGACTCGACTTCCTTCGATGCGACGTCGAGCTCGCTGGGCTCGTAGACGACACCGTCGCACGAGCCGCGCACGGTGAGCGTCTTCGGCGACGCGAAGGGCGTCGTCACCAGCGCCTCCAGCACGCCATCGTCGAAGCTCACGAGCTCGACAGGTGCGCCCGCGCGCGCCCAGAGGTGTCCCGGCTCGCTCGCGAAGCGACGCTTGATGGAGAAGCGCCGGCCGGCGAGGTGCGTGTAGCCCGTGTAGCGCACGTGCTCGTGCCCGCCGAGCTCGATGCGCGCGACCCCGTCGTGCGTCGTCCCTGGAAGCTCGCTCCACACGAGTTGGACTTGGCCTGGATCCGCGATCACGAGCACGGCGTCGGTAGCGTGCCGATGCGCGAGCACGCTGAAGAGAGGTGCCTCAGCGTCGTCGCGGGGTCTCTCGCCATTCCCCTCGATGCGGCAATCCGAGCTCGGCCTGATGCCTGGAGGCGAGCCCAGCGCCGCCGGCGACAGCATGAGGGATGGAGTAACAGGCACACCCAGGCACCCGACGAAGACCAATGCAGCCAACACACTCATCGTTCGTCCGACACCGCCCATACGTCACGGCGTGCGGGAGGCGACGTACAGCTCGTACACGCCGCTGCGGTCGCTCGAGAAGTAGAGGCGGCAAAGATCGGGCGACAGCCAGGTCGGATTCTGGTCTGCGGTCGTGTTGAGCTCTGCGACGAGGGATGGAGGGTTCCAGGGGTCACTCGCGGTCGCGCGCTGAGCGAACCAGATGTTCGCGTTCGCGCTGCCACCCGCGTCGGCGAGGCCGCTTCGGGCGAAGTAGATGAGGGTGGCGCCTGCATTGACGACGGGAAAGTCCTCCTCGGCCGCAGTGCTGAGCTCCGGAACGACGCCGCCCAAGTTGTACGATCCGTCGAAGCTGGGCGCGACGTAGATGTCGCCGTTGCCTGTCGCGAACGACTCGTACCAGAGCGCTACGTTGAGGCCTTGCACGTAAGGCTTGTTCACCGTGGTCACGTCGACGGCCGTGATGGGCGCCGGAGCGCCAAAGTCTTGCGAAGGTGACGGACGCGTCGCGGAGTAAATGTCCTCAGTGCTCCGCGTCGAGGCGAAGACGAGGGTCACGCCATCGGCGCTGAGCATCGCGTCCCAGTTGTTTCCGGCGGTGTCGATCGACGCGAGCGCGGTCCACGCGCCGAAGGCGCTCCCGGCCGAAGGGCGTGTCGCGTGGACGATCGCCGCGACGCCTCCGTCGCCGTAGATTTGGAAGAAGATCTCGGTCTCGTCGAGCGAGAGGCGTCCGTTCGACGCGTAGAGCGTGTCGAGCCCGGGAAGCAGCGACGGCGTGGCGAACGTTTCCGTCGGGTCGCACAGTCCGGCGTCGGAAGCGTCGCCCGCTTCCGACGCCGGAGCATCTCCCGATTCGGGCGAGGAAGCATCCGCACCTTGGTCGAGCGCTGAGAGGTCGGGAAACAGACACCCGGCCACGAGAGCTGCAACCCCGACCCACAACACCCGCATCGTGCTCACAGCCTAACCGATGCTTGCACGCCTTGCGTCAACCGATGCGTTTCAGCTATGCGTCGGTGGACGCGTGTCGGCTGGCATGGTGCGTCTTTGCGTGACGTCGCTCCGCCTCTGCCGCCTTTGCAGCAGCGTGGAGTGTCTCGGTTTGATCATGGCCGGCTGGAAACAGGTACGACGCGCCCGCCAAGGCACCTCCCACGAGAAGCAGCCCACCCGAGATCGCGAACACCACGGGAATGGGTTGGGCTGGGATCAAACCGACGCCGGCCATCGCGAAGACGTACCCGAGGCCGGCCAGATCGCGCCTTGCGCCCCCTCCAACCATGTGTCGCACCTTCACGTTGTCCCACGATGTCTCGAGCGTGAGCCGCTCCGCTGCGAAGTCGCTCGGTCCGCACGCACGCATCGCGACGACCGCCGAATATGTAGACGTGCGGTACGTGGGCTTGATGAGATACGCGCAAGCGCTCCACCGAAGAACGGGGCGCGTGAGGTCGAGCGGGGTGGAAAGGGCGAGTGGCACCCCGCCGGCGCGAGCTGAGAGGAGGTCCTGTTCCTCACCGTTGGTAAGGGGCAGCTTGGTATCCCACCTGAGCGATATCGCCCCGGATGGCTGGCGCCGGACGTCGACTTGGACGTGCGAATGCCCACCCGGGCTAGGGTCCACTTCCGCCTGCGAGAGTCGAGCGTCTTCTTCGCCGCCCCCGGCCGGAAGGACCACTTGATTGTCGCGCAAGACGTCGACACGCGAAGGGTCTTGGAGCATGAACGTCTCGGGTTCCGCGCAGCCGGCGACGCAAAAGGTGACGGCGAGCGCGGGGATGATTTGGCGAAGAGAGCAGCCCATTTCAGCATACCTTCGCAATCCGCGTGCCATCACCGGGCGTTTCTCGACATCCGCAGGGAGCGCCGCCCTGAAGCGCTCCCCTCAGAGCGGTGCGACCCACACGCCGGCACTGTCGGGACCGTCTTGGGCCACGGTCCAGTAGACGCAGCTCGCATCGACCGCGACACCGAGGGCTTCCGACCACGCGCCCACAACCGGAACGCTGCCGACGGTCACGTGGTTCGTGCCGTCCTTGTCGATGCGCTCCACGCCGCCGGTCGAGCGGTTCGCGAAGTACACATAGTCGCTCGTCACGGCGAGCCCGCCGAGCCACGCGTACGGCACGGGCGTGATCGACGTGGCGTTCCCGTCGTCGACGCGCCAGACCGACACGCTGCTCATCCCCCATTCCGTAAAGAAGAGCGTCGTCCCGTCCCACGCGAGATCGTTGACGGGTGCGGTTCCGAGCTTCGCCACAGCGCCGTTCGTGATGGTGAAAACGCCCTCGGTCTCCGATCCGCCGTAGAAGGTGTCACCCACGGCGATCATCTGGATTGTGGCGTCGGGAAGCGCCGTCGTCACTGCGGTAACGCTCGCCCCTTGTCTCTCCACCTGCTCAAGCGGGCTCTCGATCCCATCGAACTGCCAGACCAAGAGCCCATTGTCATCGGCGGTGACGCCCGCCGCGGAGAGCGAGCCAATCTTCTGCGATGGGCCGCCACTGAGCGGCGTCATCTCGAGCCCATTGCTGGCCCATACCAGGTTCGGGCCGTCAACCAGGAAGTGGTCGTACATCGGCCAACCCCAAACCGTGGAGGCTATCGGAAGGACTGTGCCGCCGCTCGCCGGGATGCGGGAGATGCCGCTCCCGTCGCTCCAATATACGTAACCGCCGGAAACGACGATCTCGTCGGGGGTACCCGATGTCGTGGTGAGCAGTGTGGGCGAGCTGACCATGCATAGGGGTGGGGTTGCATCCGGCTCGACCCCCGAGTCGATCGACGGAGCGACCACGTCGAACGTCGCCGCGTCGACCGCGGGGGACGCGGCCGGCCCGACGGGCACGTCTAGATCCGACCGCCCCCCACACGCAAGACACGCGGCGATACCGAAGGACCCGATGACATGCGTTGCAGGCATGCGTACTCACGGGAGCAAATGCGGGGCCACCAGGCATCGGTGCAATTTCAGCGGCGAACGGGGTGAACGATTCGATCGCCCGAACCGATTGATCGTGACGATGTCGTGCAGGGTGACGGTTCCGTCGACTCCTGGAAATTCCAACAATGACGATGAGTTGTAGTCGCGAGAGCGGGGCGCAGAAAGACATCGGCGTGATGCACGAGCACATCGGCGTGATGCACAAGCACATCGGCGTGATGCACAAGCACATCGGCGTGATGCACGAGCACATCGGCGCGATGCGCAAGCACATCGGCGTGATGCACGAGCACATCAGCGCGATGCACGAGCACATCAGCGCGATGCACGAGCACATCAGCGCGATGCGCAAGCGCATCAACGCGATGCGCAAGCCTATCAGCGCGATGCACGAGCACATCAACGCGATGCGCAAGCACATCAGCCCGATGCGCAAGCACATCAGCCCGATGCGCAAGCACATCAGCCCGATGCGCAAGCACATCAGCCCGATGCACGAGCACATCAGCCCGATGCGCAAGCACATCAGCCCGATGCGCAAGCACATCGGCGCGATGCACAAGCACATCGGCACGATGCGACGAGATCCACGCAGGGTGAGAGCATGCACCGTGCGACAGGGCGGCGTCTTAGCGTCTTTCTGGCTTTCTTCTCGGGCGATCGTAGGAGTCCCCTTGCGTCCGCTCGTGCGCGCTGCTCCAATCGGCTTTGCATGAAGCGCGCGGCGATGTTCCTTTGCGCGTGTGCGTGCGGCTCGAGCGACAAACCTGCGGCGGAGCCGACGACGACGTCATCGAGCACGACGGCTGACATGCGGCCCACGGCGGCCGCTCCATCGGCGTCCGCTTCGAGCGAGCCTCCGCACATCATTCCCGGCGGGTGTGCGCAGACCGATCCGTGCGTGCCCGACGCCGTCTTCGCCAAGCGCCTCTGCGACGCCGCGTTCCCCGACGTCGCGTTGCTCTTGATGTCGAAGACGATGCCGTTCACGCACGCGTACCTCCGTGGCGACGTCGACGGGTGGAATGCCGAAGGCGGCGCCTCCACGCGCGCGAAGCTGAAGTTCGACGAAGAGGTGCTCATCTTGAAGAAGCGCTCTTCCGTCACGAACGGCATTCAAGTGAGCGGTACGGGCGGCTTCCAGGTCATGCGCTGGGATGGCAACTGCTACACGCTCGCCGAGGACGAGGTGACGACGCATCGGCCACCGTCGGCGAAGTGGGCACCGGTCACGTGGCGCTTCCTCGCGCCCGCGACGAAGGACGCCCTGCTCGACAACGCCACGGTCAAAGCCGCCTACGACAAGCGCGGCCGAGAGTGCAAGGGCGCAGTCTCTGGAGAGGTCACGCTCGCGTGTGAAAGGGCGGACGAGGCGCTCGCGGCGTCCGTCGTCTTTGCGGTACGCAGCGGCGCGGTCTTACCGACGCCCGAGCGCATCCCCTAAATGAGGGCCGGCGCTCTAGCTCTTCGGCAGCTTCTGCAGCGCCTTCACCATGTCGTCGACGGTCGAGATGCTCGAGAGCGTCTCTTGCGGGATCTGGACGTCGAAGCGATCTTCGATGTCGGCGACGACCTCCATCACACCGAGGCTGTCGAGGCCGAGATCGTGCTGAATGTGATCCTTGGCGGTGATGGTGCGCTTGAGATCGACGTGCTTCGAGAGGATGTCGGTCGTCTCCTTGAGCATCTCTTCGTAGCTCGCCATGACGGATGGAATAGCAACCTACGCGCGGGAGGGCACGAGGCATTTCGCGACCTCGCCCGGGCTTTCGGCGTCGAGGAGCGCGCGCATCACCGCGACTGCATTTGCGCCGGCTTCGAAGCACGCCTTGGCGCCATTGGAGTCGATGCCACCGAGGGCGACAATCTCCAGGTTGGGTGCGGCTGCGCGCGCGGTGCGTAGCGCGGCCGTCCCGCGCGGTGTCTTACCGGATGTGGAGAAGATGGGGCTGACGAAGACAGCCGTGGCTCCGTGCTCGCGCGCAGCCAGAAGCTCTTCGTCGTCATGCACCGGTGCGCTCCGCCACGAGAAATCGCGCGCGGGATCGAGATCGGCCGCGGGCGCGTGAAAGCCGTCTGCAAGGGCGCGTCGCGCGAGCGCCAGACGTCGGTTGACGACGAGCAAACCGTTCGCGCGTGTGGTGATCTCTCGGAGGCTGGAAGCGAGCGGCATGAGCTCCTCGTCCGTGCGGCCGCTTCGGTCACGGAGCTGCACACTGAATCCTGGCACGCTCGCCGCGGCAGCGCGCGCGACCGCGACGATGCGGTCATCGTCCCACCGCGGATCGGTGACGAGGATCAGCGCGACGCGTCGCTCTCCGTCCACGTGCCTCCGTCTAAGAGGTCCTTCGCGGCCGGGGTGTGACGACTGCTCGGGTAGCGCGTCACGAGCGTCTCGAGCGTGTGCTCGGCGGCGGCGTGGTTGCCTCGTGATTCGAAGTCCTTCGCGAGATCCCAGAGGGCGTCACCCGCCGTGTCCTCCATGCGTACCGACGGATCGGGATCGTGGCTGCACTGGAGCGGGGCGTGCGCGCCGATCATCGCAACGAGGGCGAGGCCTCGCACCTCCGGAGCGACAAAAACGCCGCGAGCCTTTCGCTTCACTCGATGAGGCCCTTCGTCGGGCTCGACGCATTCGCGTACCGGCTCTGCGCCATGCGACCGGCGAGGAACGCCTTGCGCCCAGCCCGCACCGCCTCACGCATCGCCTCGGCCATGAGCACGGGGTCGTTCGCGTGCGCGATGGCGGTGTTCATGAGGACGCCATCGCACCCGAGCTCCATCGCGATCGCCGCATCGCTCGCCGTTCCCACGCCCGCATCGACGATGACGGGGATCTTCGCCCGCTCGATGATGATCGCGAGGTTGTGGGGATTCTTGATCCCGAGCCCGCTTCCGATGGGAGCGGCCAGCGGCATGACCGCGGCGCACCCGATGTCCTCGAGCTTGCGGCACACGATGGGATCATCGATGCAATACGGCAGGACCGTGAACCCTTCCTTGACGAGGATCTTCGCCGCCTCGAGCGTCTGCTCGTTGTCCGGGTAGAGCGTCTCCTTGTCACCGATGACCTCGAGCTTGACGATGGAGGCCACACCGAGCTCTCGCGCGAGGCGCAGCGTGCGCACGGCTTCGTCCGCGGTGAAGCACCCCGCAGTGTTGGGCAGGATCGTCCAGCTCTTTCGCTCGAGGAGCGACATGAGCGACGTGCTCGAGCGGTCGTTCAAGTCGACGCGACGCAGCGCGACGGTGACGATGTCCGCACCCGAGGCGTCGATCGCGCGCTCCGTCTCGTCCGTGCTCTTGTACTTGCCGGTTCCCACGATGAGTCGGCTCTCGAACGTGCGGCCTGCGATCGCAAACGGCTGCTCCATGCCTCTCCCATACCGCTAAGGTGGCATCGTCGGCTACACTCGCAAACCGGATGGCGAGCATCGGCCACATCGCCGTGGGCATGGCCGCCGGCCGGGCGTTCACGAAAGACCCCGTGCTCTGGAAGAAGGCCGCGCTCGCGTTCTCGGTCATCTCGATCTGGCCAGACGTCGATGCGGTCGGGTTTCTCTTCGGGGTGAGCTACGGCGACACGCTGGGCCATCGGGGCGCGACGCATTCGCTCCTGCTCGCGCTACTCGTGGGCCTCGGCTGTTACGCCTTCGCGCAGCGCAGGGGGCTTTCACCAGCGCGCACGGCCGTGTTCGGAACGGTCGTCGCGGCGAGCCACGGTCTCCTCGACACGATGACGTACGGCGGCGGGCTCGGGTGTGCGCTGCTCTGGCCGTTCTCCGACACGCGATTCTGGGCGCCCTTCCGTTTCATCCCGATCTCGCCAATCGGGCTCGGTTTGCTCTCCGCGCGTGGGCTAAGGGTCATGCTGGCCGAGCTCGTCATCTTCGCTCCGTTTTGGATCTACGCGATCTGGCCACGTCGCACGCCGGCGCCCGGCTGAGCGAATGGCGTCTCTCTTCGCGCACGCTGCGGTGCCGTTGGTCGCGCGCGGGACCGTGAAGGCCAAGGGGCTCGAACGTCGCCTCGTCGTCATTGCCGTCCTCCTCGCGTGCTGGCCCGACCTCGACTACGCGACGCTCGCGTTCGAGGTGAGACCGAACGAGCTTCTCGGTCACCGCGGCATCACCCATTCGCTCGTCGTGGCCGCGGTCTTGGCCGTGTTCTCCGCCGTCGTCTGGTTTCGTGCGCTCAGGATTGGCAGCCGTGCGTGGTGGCTCGTCTTGGCTTTTCTGTTCGCTGCCGCGGCGTCACACGGCTTGCTCGACGCCGTCACGACGGGCGACGTCGGCGTCGCGCTCTTCGCCCCGCTCGAGAACGGCCGGCACTTTCTCCCCGTGAAGCTCATCGCCTCGTGCCCCGTCGGGTTGAACGAGTACTTCGGCTACTGGGGGCTGATGACGCTCGCGAACGAGGTGCTCTACGTGGTCATTCCGCTGGCGCTCGTCGTGGCGCTCGTTCGGGCAAGAAAGAGGGGTCGCACGCTCATCATGGGTGCGGCGTGGGCGATTGGGCTCGTCGTCGTTCGCAATACGATGCCGGACTTCAAGCCGACGCTGCCGAGGATCATCCTACCCGTCGACACCCCCCAAGCCGGAATGCTGAAGGACATCCCGCTCGATGACTTGCCGGACGGAAAGCTCGTCACGCGCCTGTCGGATCTACGCGCGCTCGGCCTGTTCGACAAGACGCTCACGCCACGTGGTCAGGCGACGTGGTCGTCGAGCTTCTTTCCGACTTGGTTCGGTGGCGAAGGCGGGCGCTGGGCGGACGGGGCGCCGCGGCTCGCGTGGCGCACGCTGTTCGGCTTCTCCGCACCGACCGAGCCGCAGGCCCGCGCGTGGCTCGGATCTGCGAACGCAGGCGACGCGGCAGCAGCCCAGCGCCTCTTCACGCTCGCACCGACGGAGAAGCTCGACCTGGCGCAAGGCCGCTTCGACTTCCCAGCGACGAACCAATCGCTCGCCCGCACACACAACGCCAAGCCCAAGCCGCGCTACTGGAGCGGGCGCTGCAACGGCATCGCCGCGGCGTCGTTGAACGAGCCCGAGCCGTTTCGCGTGGTCGACGTGATCGCCAAGGATGGCTCGCACGTGCGCTTCCATCCGAACGACATCAAGTCGTTTCTCGCGCTCGCCTATGACCAGCCCCAGACGATGACGATCATCGGCGAGGTGTGCACCACGGTCTCGTTCGATGCGCCTGCGACGTGCAGCATGAACCCGGCAGTGCTCGTGCTCGCGGTGCTCAACCGCATTGGCATTGCGAGGCAATCGTTCTTGATCGACGCGCTTCCAACGGTTGCCAAGCAGTACTATGCGGTCGCTTCAGCGCGCGTGCACGCGGGGGAGCCGCGAGATGTCCATGGCGTGACGATGGACGCTGGGGTCGCGGCGCGGGCCGTGTCGCTCGTCGACGTGGACATCGAGCTCACACTGAGCTCCACGACGCTTCCCTATGCGCGCGCCAACGTCCTCGACCCTGCCGGGGCGGATGGCACGCGGTACGAGCGCGTGGGGCTCGTTCCGGTCGTCATGAAGTATTCCGCGACGCTCGCGCTCGACGCCTCGACCGAGCTCGTTGGTGGCGTATGGACGGGCGAGCCGCCCGACGGCCCGGATGACGTCCTCATCGTCTCCGGAGGGCCGGTGCTCGTCGGCGACAGGCTTGCGAACGCCGACCAGATCTCGTGGCCCTTCGTGCGGGCGCTTGCCCACGCGAGCGTCGACGAAGGCGCAGCGATCCCGACGATCGACCTTCGTCGTGACTCTGGTGAGCTATGACGGAGGCGCCTTCCAGCGGCGGTGCATCCACAGCCATTCTGTCGGGTTCGCGAGGATGAAGCGCTCGAGGCACGCTGTGGCGCGCGCGGTCGTGTCGTCCACCCACGCTCGCGTCGCGCGACGTGGCGGCGCGATGGCTTCGAGGACCAGGATCTCCTGTGTCCCGTCGTTCCGACGACGGGCTACGGGTACGGCGTAGAGCGCGCCCGTTCGCGCTGCGAGCATGGCGGGAGCGCGGTCGACCCAAGCGGGGGCGCCGAGGAACGGGAGCTCCATCGCGTGCGTTCGGCGAAGGGGGACTTGATCGATCATCATCGCGACCATGCCGCGGGCGTGCACGTGCCGCCGCGCAGCCTCGAACGCGCCACTGGCGGAGGCGATGGATACGCCGTAGCGACCACGAGCGGCCTGCCAGAATGCGTCGACCCATCCCACCGAGAGGTGCTTGGTGACGACGAGGAGCGGCGCAATCTGCGCCACGGAGCACGACGAGATCTCCCAGTTGCCCGTATGCGACGCCGCGAGGACGACGCCGCGCGTCCGCACCTCGGCAAGGACGCCGCGCGCGGCTGCGTCGAAGCGAGCCACGCACCCGAGCTCGCGTCGCGCGCCGGTGAGCCACAAGGCTTCGAGAAAGCTCGTACCAAGCGATGCGTACATGCCGCGAGCGGTCTCGGCTGGCGCGTCCACCCCTGCACGCGCCATGGCGTGCTCCACGTGCGCCCGACGAACGCGGAGGAGATCCCCCGTGAACGCACCCACAGCACCACCGAGCACGCCGAGGTCGGCAAACGCGAGCGCAGAGACGCCACGCGCAACCGTCGCAATCATTCGATCACCCGAAACCGGGGCGACGGCCCTTCTCGACGCCGCCGCCATCGCTCGAGAGTGCGAAGACGTCACTGACCGCGAAGCAGTGCACCTCGCGCCGCGGCGTGCGCGCCGTGATGATTCCCCCATCGACGCGCAACGACTCGATGCGCGACACGCCTAAGCTCGCCCCTTGGTAGGCCACCTGAGCGGTGAGGAGGGAGCCTTCGGGCATCGACCACCACCCGTCCTTGTCGGGCTTGATGGCCGAGAGCTGCTTCAAGATCACGTCGAGCTGTTCTTGGGTCATGAGGCAGGGTGTGACACACTTCGATGCGAACGAAAAGACATGGCGCAAGGTCTCGCGCTCGGAACTGCCGAGCCCATCATCGTGCTCGAGGACGTGACCAAGACGTTCGGGAAGGAAACCGTCCTTCGCGACATCAGCCTCACGTGCCGGCACGGTGAGACCACGGTCGTCATCGGCGGGTCTGGCGCCGGCAAGACGACCCTCTTGCGGCTCATCGTCGCGCTCGAGCAACCCACCAGCGGGCGCATCATCGTCGAGGGTGAAAACATCGTCGGCCTCCCCGAGCGGCAACTCAACCGCGTGAGGCGCAAGTTCGGCATGGTCTACCAGTACGCCGCCCTGCTCGATTCGATCAACGTGCTCGAGAACGTGGCCTTTCCGCTGGTCGAGCACACCGACCTGTCGAGGAAGGAGATCGACGAGCGCGTCGTAGAAAAGCTTCGCCTGCTTGGTCTGCAACCCTCGGTCATCCACAAGTTCCCCGCGGAGCTCTCGGGCGGCATGCGCAAGCGTGTCGGGCTCGCGCGGGCGCTCATGCTCGAGCCGCCGATTCTCGTGTACGACGAACCAACGAGCGGCCTCGACCCTCTCACGAGCCGCGTGGTCGACGACATGATCGAAGAGATGCGGGAGAAGTTCAACATCACGAGCCTCGTCATCTCGCACGACATCGCGAGCTGTTTTCGCATCGCGCACCAGGCGATCCTGCTCATCCGTGGAGGGATCGTCGCGCGGGGCTCACCCGACGAGCTCGCACACGGCGACTGCGACGACGCCCGTGACTTCTTCGCGAAGTCGGGCGTCGACCTGCGGGCAACGCCGCACCGCCGGTGATATAAGGAGACGCTCAATGATGCCCGGTCAATATCCTCAGCGTCCGCCGCCGGGCGGCTACG